>TBL_comb48_EPIDRAFT_1000491_pt1 | contig 30942 bp, 26 predicted proteins | sample TroBogEpilimnion_37_FD_10681 | JGI IMG/M metagenome (IMG submission 10681) | reverse complement strand
TTATGGCTTGTGCGCGTCATCTCCGTGCTGCCAATCGCCACGTTGAAGGTGGCCAGTGGGACCGCGAACAATTCCCCGGCATGCTCCTCAAAGGCCGCACGCTCGGCCTCATCGGCTGTGGCCGCATCGGTGGGTGGATGGCCCGCTACGCCACCGCTTTTGGCATGCGCGTCATCGGCCATGACCCCCACTTGCCAGAAGCTGAGTGGCCTGAGACGATTGAGCGCACCGATCTCGACACGCTGCTGCAAAACGCCCACGCCGTCTCCATCCACGTCCATCTGAGCGATGAAACACGCGGCCTCGTGGGTCCACGTGAGTTTGCCCTGCTGCGCCCGGGTGCGATCCTCATCAACACCTCACGCGGTGCCATCTGCGATGAAGACGCCCTGCTGCAAGCGCTGGAAAGCCAGCACCTCGGCGGCTACGGCACCGACGTCCTCGAAGGCGAACCCGCCATCCAAAACAGCCGCATCTGGCAGTATGCACAGACGCACGACAACTGCCTCATCACGCCTCACATCGGCGGCTTCAGCCCGGATGCCGTGGACATCGTCCTGAAATTCGCCGCTGGACGCATCCGTGATTTCTTTGCCTCTCAAGCCTGAACCCCATGGCCTTCGAATCCTTTGCTCAGCAGTTCGCCGCGCTCGGCGGTAGCCGCGTCTTCGGCGTGCCCGGCGGCGGACCGAGCCTGGAACTGATCACGCAGATCGAGAATGCTGGCGGTGCCTTTACCGCCACCGGACATGAGGCAGTCGCCGCCTTGATGGCTGGTGCGCATGCACGGCAAACGGGGAAGCCCGCCGCGTGCATCACCATCAAAGGCCCCGGCTTCATGAATCTCGCCCCCGGCCTGCTGTGCAACAGCTACGAGGGTTATCCCTGCCTCTCAATCTCCGAGGCTTATCCGCCGAATGAAGCCTCCGGGCGCAAGCACAAATGGCTCAATCACCTCGATGTGGCCGCAAACTTCCTGCGCGGTTTCCACGGTTTCAACGAAGCCGCTGGAGCCATCGAATCCCTGTGGCACGAAGCCTCGCAGGAATGCCCAGGGCCGGTTCACATGGATCTGGTGCCGCGCACCGATACCGTGTGTGAAACACCACGCAGCCTGCAAAGCGCCCCACAGCTTGATTGGCGCAGACAGCTCGCCGCCGCCACCTGCCCTGCCCTGCTCGTGGGCACCTGGGCCACCCGTAGCGCTTGGCGCGCACAGCTTGCCTCACTGCAAATCCCGGTCTTCACCACCGCTGCCGCCAAAGGCGCGCTGTCAGAGCATTTGCCACAGAGTGCAGGCATTTGCACCGGCGATGGCAAACCCCAGACGCCGGAAAAGGTCGTGCTGCCAAAGGCCGATCTGCTCATCTGCATCGGCGTGCGCAGTGGCGAGATGCTTTCCCCTTCTCCACCCCACGCCAATACCCTGTGGTTTGACGCCCCGGATTTGCATGAGCAGCGCGTCTTCCCAGACAATGTCTTCGGCACCCGCGCCAGTGCTTTGAGCGATGCCGATGCCGCCGAACTCTTCGCGGCCTTGCAGGGCAAGAGTTGGGGGCTAGATGCCGTCGCCGCCGCTCACGCCCAGCTCGCTCAGGCCATGACCCCATGGGAAGATTCACCGCTCGCGGCCATGCGCGTCGTTCAAGACCGCTTGCCTGATGCGGCGCAGATTGTGGATACCGGGAACTTCACCGTCTGGGCCGAGCATTTCCTCCGCGTACAGCATCACCTGGACCTCACCGGCACGCCCAATGGCCGCTATCTGGGGGCAGGCGTCGGGTATGCCCTCGGCACCGCGCTGGCGCGTGCGCCGCAGCCTTCCGTGCTGTGGATTGGCGATGGTGGCATTCGCGCGAACCTCGCGGAGCTTTCACTCGCAGTGGATCACAATCTGCCGCTGCTCGTTCTCGTCATGCGGGACGGCTACCTTGGCAGCATCCGTGGCCGAGCACGCAAGCTGGGCTGGTCGCAGCAGCCGCTGACGCTGCCAGACCATCGCCTGCTACGTGTGGCGGAGGCCATGGGACTGGCCACTTGGGACGCGCCCAACGCGGCGGCGCTTGACTCGGCCATCAAGCAATGGCAGCACGCTGGCAACCCACCCGCCCTGATCGAGTATCACCTCGCGCCGGACGTTTACGTGGATATGACTGAACAGCTTCGATGAGCGCCCCCACCCTCCACCTTCTTGTCATTGGTCTCGGCTCCGCCGGGAAACGCCATGCACGCAATCTCCGCGCGCTCGGCTGCACCGTGAGCGGTTTCGATCCGCGTGCCGACCGCCAGCAGGAAGCGGCGGCTGAAGGCCCCCTGGCTGCCACCTTTGGCAATCTGGATGAAGCGCTGAAGGCCACCGCTTTCGATGGCTTCGTCATCGCCTCGCCTCCCGCTTTTCACATTGATCAAATCATTGCCGCAGGCGCTAGCGAGCGCTGGATTCTCTGTGAGAAACCCCTGAGCATTGATGCCGCAAGCTGCCGCCGCCTGGAAGCTGCGGGTGCGCGGGTGCTGCTGGGCTACACCTACCGCTGGTGGCCGCCGGTGGCTGAGTTCCGCCGCCGCCTGCAAAGCGGTGAGATCGGTGCGGTACGCCACATCCGCTTCGTGATGAGCGCTCATCTGGCCGACTGGCATCCCTGGGAGCGCTATCAGGACTTCTTCATGGCGAACAAGGAACAAGGCGGCGGTGCCCTGCTAGATGAAAGCCACTTTCTGGATTTGCTGCTCTGGTTTGCCGGCAAGCCCCAATCCGTGATGGCCTCGGTCGATAAGATTTCCGACCTCGACATCAGCGCGGATGACAACGTCGATGTCATTGCCTCCTTCGGCAGCGGCATGAAGGCCAACCTGCATCTCGACCTCATTGGCCGTCCGCATCAGCGGCACATCATCGCCGTGGGCGAGACCGGCACCCTGATGTGGTCCTATGAAGAGAACGCTGTGAAGCTCTCCCGCACCGGCGAATTGAAGTGGGAGGACCAGACCTTCACCTGCGAGCGCAATGAGATGTTCATGGGCGCTGCGTCCGAACTGCTCGAACTCATCCGTGGCACCCGCACCGCGCCCTCCTGCTCGCTTGCCGATGGCATTGCTGCGCTGGAAGTCGTGGATGCCTGCCGTCAAAGCTCCACCAGCGGCCAGTCCATCCGTCTTGCCTCATGAAACACGGTCGTCGCATCCTCGCCGTGGTGCCAGCCCGTGCTGGCAGCAAGGGCATCCCGGACAAAAACATGCAGCAGATTGCAGGCAGGTCGCTCATCGCGCTTGTCGGCGAAGTGCTCAATGCCGATGCCTGCTCATGGATCGACCGCCGCATCATTTCAACGGACTCGGAGCGCTATGCCGCAGAAGGCCGCCTGCATGGTCTCGATGCCCCCTTTCTGCGCCCGCCAGAGCTGAGTTCAGACACCGCTGGTGCAGTGGAGACACTCTGCCATGCCGTGCAGGAAATGGAGCGCATTGATGGCGTCACCTACGATGTAATCTTGATCGTAGAGCCCACCTGCCCCTTCCGCCAGCCAGAGGACGTCAATGGCGTGATGGATCTGCTGGCAGAAACCGATGCGGGCTCCGCAGTGACCGTTAGCCGCGTGGACACCAAATTTCATCCGCACAAAGTACTACGCGTGAATGACGAAAACGTCATCAGCTTCTATGCCGAAGCCGGAGCCGGGGTGAAGCAGCGCCAGTCCCTGGAGCCGCTCTTCTACCGCAACGGTGCCTGCTACGCCCTCACTCGCGACTGCTTGATGGATGAGCAGCGCATCTTCACCAACAGAACCCGCGCGCATCTGGTGGAGCGACTGCTGCTAAACATCGACGAGCCAGAAGAAATCGAATTGGCCCGTTATTATGCCGAAACGCGCCACCTGCCCGTCGGCCACAGAAAAGAACCTTCATGAAAAAGAAAATCGCCGTCGTCTTGGTCAATCGCGCGAACTACGCCCGCATGAAGCCCGTCATGCAGGCGCTGCAGCAGCAGCCTGACGTGGACATGCAGACGATCTGCGCTGGCTCGATGCTGTTGGACCGCTATGGCTGCGCGCGCAACGTGGTGGAGGCAGATGGCTTCCCCGTCGAATCCGAGGTCTATCTCCAACTTGAAGGCTCCGTACCCATCACGATGGTCAAATCCATCGGCCTTGCGGTGATCGAATTCGCCTCGGAGTTCAACCGAATGAAACCCGACTTCGTGCTGATGATCGGTGACCGCTACGAGGCCATGGCCGCCGCCATCGCCGCTGCGTATCAAAACATCTGCCTCATCCACCTGCAAGGCGGTGAAATTTCCGGCTCCATCGACGAGTCCACCCGGCATGCCATCACCAAACTGGCGCACTATCACTTCCCCGCCACGCAGCGTGCGGCGGAGTACATCGTCGCCATGGGTGAAGACCCCGCCACCGTCTTCCCGCTCGGTTGCCCCACCAGCGACGTGGTACAGGCTGCCTCCAATGATCTGCCGCAGGATGTCCTGGGACGCCTCGGCGTGGGTACCTTGATTGATTTCTCCAAGCCCTACCTGCTCGTGCTATTTCATCCCGTGACCACCGACATCGGCCACCAGGAAGAGCAGATGGAGGCCGTGCTGGAAACGGTGCGCCGCCTGAACATTCAAACCGTGCTGCTGTGGCCAAACATCGACGCCGGTTCGGATCTGGTCTCACAGGCCATTCGGCGCTTCCGTGAGTTCCATCACGAGTTCCCACTGCACGCGTATAAAAACCTGCCGCCGGACATCTACATTCCGCTACTCAATCACGCCGCTTGCTGCATCGGCAATTCCTCCTCCTTTGTGCGCGAGACCTCCTTCTTCGGCACGCCCGTCGTCCTCGTCGGCTCGCGTCAGGATGGGCGCGAATGGTCGCCCTCCGTCGTGCGCGTGGAGCCGGTGCAGGCTGAGATTGAAGCCGCTACCCAGCGCCAATTCGCCCATGGCCGTTACGAAATTTCAGCGCTCTATGGCGGACCGGGAGTGTCCGCCCGTATCGCCGCGCAGATCGCCAAGCTGACACCCTATGCGCAGAAGCAATTGCATTACGTCTCACGCGGGACAAAGTAGAACTTTGCCCTTCGCCCCCATGCCCTCTAACGACACCTCCAGCTCCGACGCCACAGCCGCAAAAGGGCAGGTGACCGCCGTGAATTTGGAAATCGGATGGTAGCCACTTGACTAATGCCAGGACGCCCCGAAACCCACTGATCTTCTACAAGACCATGATTAACTACATCCGCAAAAAACTCCGTCTCAGCCGCTGGAAACGCAAGGGTTGTTCCGTTCCACCGCCGCACGTTGTCAAAGAAGAATGCGTCCTCAGTCACGCGAAGCGTTACGGCCTGCGCATTCTGGTGGAGACCGGCACCTTTCACGGCGAGATGATCGAGACCGCTCTCGGCCATTTCGACATTATCTATTCCATTGAACTCGATGACGCCCTCTATGCTGCTGCGGTGAAAAAATTTGCCGGACGCAAGGAAGTCCGCCTGCTGCACGGAGACAGCGGCCAGATGATCGGCAAGGTGCTCGCGGAACTCAAAGCTCCAGCTTTGTTCTGGCTTGATGCCCACTATTCAGGCGATGGCACTGCCCACGGCCCACTGGAAACACCCATCATCGCTGAAATGAAACAGGTGCTTGATCATCCAATCAAGACCCATGCAGTGCTCATTGATGACGCACGCTTCTTTGATGGCGGCGAGGATTACCCAACCATTCCTGAGACGGAGCAACTGGTCGCAACGTTCACCCCCAAACGCCGATTTGAAGTGCTGCACGACATCATCCGTGTCACGCCCCTCTGAGTTTTTCGGCCCCTCTGTTAGTCCATTGCCGCCCTCCCGCACCACCTCATTTCATGCGACGCACCATCAACAAACTGCTTCGTGGCATTGGCTATGAACTGTCCAAGACTTCCGGCAATACTGCTACCGGCATCAAAGGCCCCTTTCTCAAATACATCAAAGACCGCCAGCCCCAGCCGTTTCGCCTGTGTCTCGATGTAGGAGCCAATGTCGGACACTTTGCGGACGAGTATCTCGCAGAATTTTCAGACTCAGACATTCATTGTTTTGAGCCCACACCGCAAGCTCTGGAAACATTGCGGCAAAAAGCGGCCAAGAATTCGCACATCACAGTGAACCCCAAAGCGGTTGGGAAAACTCGGGGCACGAGCACTTTTAATCTCAACGCGAAGTCCGTCACAAACAGCCTCTTGGCTGCCAGTTCCGACTCTGCACAATGGGCACCAGCCTCGTATATGGCCAAGGAGACCTCACTGGAAGTCGAGGTCATCACCCTTGATGATTACTGCGCTGCTGGAAATATCCAGCATGTCGATTTGCTGAAAATTGATGCGCAGGGATATGATTTGAAAGTTCTGGAAGGCGCGCAAAGGCTTCTCCAAGAGAAACGGGTCAACTGGATCTATGTCGAAATGCTGCTGGTTCCTCTTTATGAAGGACAGTGCTTCTTCCACGAAATCCATCAGTTCCTCCATCCTCTCGGCTACAATCTTCAAAGCTTATTCGGCACGGTATTCTCCCCGCAAGGACGGATGAAATGGACCAACGGCCTGTTTGCTCCAGGTTGATCGAACCTCAGTTACATTAGCCGCCGCTGAGTTGCCGGCGCTCTAACGCAATCCCTGTCCTTCACTGCGCAGATGGTGGGTGCGCAGTTCCTCCAGAAAGGCTTGGTAGGTTTGCACCAGTCCTTCTTTGAGCGGGATGCGGGGCTTCCAGCCGAGTTGATTGAGGCGCGAGGTATCCAGCAGCTTGCGCGGTGTACCATCGGGCTTCGATGAGTCCCACACGATGCTCCCCGCATAGCCCACGACTTCGGCCACCATTTCCACCAGTTCACGGATCGTGATGTCTTCACCAAAGCCCACATTGACCAAATCCGGCGGGTCTGCCAACTCGAGCAAAAACGCACAGGCATCCGCGAGGTCATCCACATGCAGGAACTCACGTTTCGGACTGCCGGTGCCCCAGGCCTGAACTTCACTTTGCCCGGCCTCTTTGGCTTCATGAAAACGCCGAATGAGCGCTGGCATCACATGCGAATTCTGCAGGTGGTAGTTGTCACCGGGGCCAAATAAGTTCGTTGGCATCGCCGAGTGATAGACCACGCCATACTGCTTGCGGTAATACTCCGCCATTTTCACTCCAGCGATTTTGGCGATGGCATAGCCCTCATTGGTCGGCTCCAGTGCCGAAGAAAGCAGGCTGTCCTCCGTGATCGGTTGCGGTGCCAGCTTCGGATAGATGCAGGAACTGCCGAGAAACAAAAGTCGCTTCACTCCCGACGTCCAGGCGCTGTGGATGCAATGACTGACAATGGCAAGATTCTCATAAAGAAACGCGGCGGGATAGGTGCTGTTCGCGTGAATCCCTCCCACCTTGCCAGCCGCGATGATCGCTGCATCGGGCTTTTCAGCCGCGTAAAACGCCGCCACTGCTGCTTGATTGGTCAAATCTAGCTCCTGCCGTGTGCGCGTGACCAAAGTGACGCCTGGCACCTTCTGGAAGCGTCGCACCAGCGCGCCTCCCACCATGCCTTTATGCCCGGAAATAAACAGCTTCATCATGCTTCAAAGTTTCCTCACTTTGGCTTCGTGTTCAGCCAGCTTCAGATCGGCATCCACCATTATTTTCACCAGTTCTTTGAACCGCACCTTCGGCTCCCAGCCCAATTGTCGGCGCGCTTTTTCCGGATTGCCGATGAGCAGGTCCACCTCCGCAGGGCGCTCGTAGCGAGTGTCATGCACCACGTACTGCTCCCAGTCGAGGCCCAGCAGGTCAAACGTCTCTTGGCAAAACTCGCGCACACTGTGTGTCTCATTGGTCGCGACGACGAAATCATCCGGTGCCTCCTGTTGCAGCATGAGCCACATCATTTCCACATACTCCCCAGCAAAACCCCAGTCGCGCTTTGCATCGAGATTTCCAAGGTAAAGCTTGTCCTGCAAACCCATTTTAATGCGCGTCGCAGCACGCGTGATCTTCCGCGTCACAAACGTCTCGCCACGCCGTGGGGATTCGTGATTGAACAGAATGCCATTGGAAGCATGCAGTCCGTAGCTCTCTCGATAATTCACGGTCAGCCAGTAGGCGAAAACTTTGGCGCAGCCATACGGCGAACGTGGCCAAAAGGGCGTGCGCTCCGTCTGCGGCACCTCTTGAACCTTGCCAAACATCTCTGAGGACGAGGCCTGGTAGAAGCGCGTCTTCTTCATCAGGCCGGATTCGCGAATCGCCTCCAGAATGCGCAACGTGCCCAGTCCATCCACGTCTCCCGTGTACTCAGGAATATCAAACGACACTTTCACATGCGACTGCGCGCCTAGATTGTAAATCTCATCTGGCTGCAGCTCATACAACAGCTTCACCATCTGCACGGCATCCGACAGGTCTCCGTAATGCAGCTTCAACCGCACTCCATCCACCATATGCGGATCTTGGTAAATGTGGTCAATGCGTTCGGTGTTAAAGCTCGAAGAGCGGCGAATAATGCCATGCACCTCATAGCCCTTGTCCAGCAGCAGTTCGGCCAGATACGAACCGTCCTGCCCTGTGATGCCGGTGATGAGTGCCCTTTTCATAGTTGAGCACCATCCTTTGTAGAGATGATCTTTGAAATCCAGTTCAAAGTGTATGCTGGCCATCAGCACCAACCACCCGCCTTGGCCCAGCATGCCAAATTCTCTTCGCATCTCCTTTCCATCAGCCTGAAAGTCTCCACGATTGACTGCGCCAAATATGGCCTGTACCCTTTTTCCAACCCACCTCGCTCCGCATAGACGCCATGATTGACTCCCTTCCAGGCCTGACCGTCCTAGTTTCCAGTTTTGACGCCTTTTACGATTCGTGGCACCCCTTTTTCTACTTCTTCCGCAAGTACTGGCCTGACTGTCCCTTTCAGATTCGCCTGATGACCAACCATTTCCGTCTTGATGAAGGGCTGGTGCGAGAACTGGCTCTCGGGGATGACCGCGGGTGGGCCGACAATCTCATCGAAGCGCTCAAGCACATCGACACTGAGTATGTGGTTTACATTCAAGAGGATCAGTTCATTCCCCGCCCGGTGAACACAGCACAGTTCCTGGATGATTTTAAATACTGTGTCGATCATCACGTGCATGCACTCTCTTACCGTGCGTTTGGCTCCCTTGAGCCAGGCTATGAGGAGACCCTCCATCCGCGTTTTGGTGTCATTGGCCGTGATTCCAAACACCGCACCAAAGCGGATCCCTGCATTTGGCGGACGGACACGCTGCGCCAGATGCTGAAGCCAGGAGAGACGGCCTGGGACTTCCTCACCACGGGCAGTGATCGTTGTCGTGACCTGTACTTTTTACGCTATCACCGGCAGGAAGAATCGACCATCGACTACCTTGCAGGCTCCGCGATCCGTCGTGGCATGTGGCGGCCCGAAGGCATGCAGATGTGCCGTGATGCAGGCATCCAAGTTCAACCCAGCTATCGCTGTGTCAGCCGCCGCACCCGGGGTCTGGTAGCTGCGTTAAAGAAAAAATACACCCGCTGGGCGTCCCAACGTGACATTAGGAGCAATCCCAATCGCTTGGTTCCATTGAACCAGATGCTTGCCAATGATGGCTTTTGATTCGCTGGCACGTCACGCTTGGACTTGCACCATGCTGAATTAATTGGCTTTGGCTTTCACAAAAGCGGTCACGGCATCCACCCAGCGCTTGCAGGTCTTGCCATCCGTGAAGCACACCACACGCGAGAGCAGATTTTGGCGCTGCTGGTGGCGCACCTGCGGGGTTTTGATGACTTCCCGCAGCGCCGCCATGAGTTGCTCGTCATCATGCACCATCCAGGTGGCATCCTCATGCTCAACCGGCCTGGCATGGCTGAACTTGAAAAACCTTGTCACTGTCTGCCAGGGTGGCAAATCCAACCCAGCGTCATAGGCAAGATTGACCACTGGAATGTCGAAGCAACAGGCATCGAGAATGATGGACGAACCGCTTGTGAGAAGCACGTCGGTGTTCTTCAGCGTGGAGGCGCGTTCATAATCTTCCTCGGCCTTGGGTATCCATGAGTGACGCCCATACGCGGCCCCTTCCCCCAGCGGGTATTGGATGGTGCTGTGGGGCTTACCTTCAAACTCCTCGTACAAAGTGTAAATGTCCTTCGGACTCACCCGCACCAACAGGTGGCATGGATGGTCAAACGGCTGCTCCGCCACGATGCGCTGCAGCAGGCGTACAAACGGCTGATTGCAGCGGATGATAGCGCTGTCCCCCGTGGCGAACTGAATGATCTTGGTCTCCGGTGACACCCCAAGCTGCTCACAAAATTTTTCGCGCGTCATCAGCCGCTCCGGCGCGAAGTAATTCTCAAAATAAATCACCCCCACCATCGCCATGCTTTCCGCAGGCAGGCCATGGCACTGCACCATTTCTTGCTTCATCTCCGTGGACCAAACCAGCGTGTAGTCTGGCAACACGGTGAGCGGACCTTTGGAGGTCGGATTGTCCCAACTCGCCACGGCTAGGATCAGCGGAATCTTATGCCGCCGTGCTTCTTTGAGACACTCCAGATCGGAGGGAATCATATTGGCAAACACCACCGCATCCGGTTTCACTTCCTGAATGAGTCGCTCGAAATCGGCATCGTGCCCGAAACGCTCCATGAAGCGTATGATCCCCTGCGAGGTGAGCCCCATCCGCAGGGCCAGACGAGCCAGACCCAGCCGGAAGTCCAGGTTTTTGCGCTTTCTAGCCAGAGCCTCCACCATGCGTTTCTGTGTGAAACTGCTCTCCGGCTGCTCGACCGTCCACAGATCCTTAGCCCACGAAAACAGCAGCGAAGAAAACCACGTCGGCTTTTTGCGCTTCAGCGGTACGATGCGCAATCTCTCATGCTGAAACTCCTTCGTCGTGGCCTCCAGATTAAACGTGCAATAGACCGTGATGCGATTGGTGCCATCGGCGAGCAGTTCCTCCAGCAACCGGGAGCGGAACACATCCCGGTAGAACTGCACCGTATCGACGATTAAAATCAGGTTCATCACTCAAAGTCTTCCAGTTGCAGGAATTGCGCGGCCTTGACGGCATGCCTGAGCTTTTTGCCAATGACGGTGGTGTAATCCCCAGCAGCGATACCGTGCCCCGGCTTGCGGCAGGACAGGCTTTCCTGCGTGATCACCGTACCCGCCGCGAGATCGGTGGCGGCCACCAGGCTCTGGCCAAACATGCGGCGCAGCGGCTCCATCGTCTCTGCCGAGGCATTTTTCAGCATCGGACTCGCCTTCATGGTTTCGATGCTGCGAATTCCCGACACCATCTGCTTAAACTCATCGGTGGTGAGCGATGCGGAAACATCTGGCCCGAACATTTCACGGCTGAACGTGATGTGAACCTCGATCAACTTCGCCCCCAGCGTGACCGCCGCCAGCGAAGGATACGGGGTGCCTGAGTGATCGGACAATCCCACCGGGCAGTGGTAGCGTTCCATGAATTCCGCGATCTGATTCAGCCCGATTTTTTCCGGTGGGCAAGGGTAGGCCGTCGTACACTGAAACACGGCCACGGGTACACCTGCCGCTTTGAGCAGGGCCACAGTGGCATCCATCTCCTCCAGATAACTCATGCCGCTGGAAACGAGCACCGGCTTGCCTGTAGCGATCATGGCATCCAGAAACAACCGGTTGGTCACTTCACCCGAAGCCACTTTCCAGGCCGGCACGCCGATGCGCTCCAGCACACGAATGGCGGCGAGTGAGAATGGAGAACTTAGGAACACGAGTCCCTTTTCCTCGGCGTGCTGTTTGAGTTCCAGCCACTGCGGCTCCGTGAACTCCATGCGCTTCCAGTAGTCGTAGCGTGTGGCGTCCTGTTTGCTGAATTTGACCCGCCAGGTATCCAGCTCCGAGCTTTCCTCCGCTGCAATGTGCGTCTGAAATTTCACCGCATCGGCCCCGGTGGCCGCCACGGCATCAATGTAGGCATGGGCAGTGCCTAGACTGCCATCGTGAGCCTGCGCGATTTCGGCGATGATGAAGCAAGGGGCGGCAGGGTTCTGCCACAGATCATTGATGTCGCGTGGATGGGGCATAGGGCCTGCCTGGGCTAGCTTGTCGCGCGTCCTGCTTCGTTGACCTGCTTGTAAAATTCCAGCGTCTGGCGCAGCCCTTCCTCCCAGCCCACCTTCACCTCATAGCCGAGCCCTTCACGGGCGGCGCTGATGTCTGCCAGCGAGTGCAGCACATCGCCTGCGCGTGCCGGTTCAAACCGTGGCTGCAGTTGCTGACCGGTCAGCAGATTGATGTCCTTCACCAACCGGATCAGGTCGATGGAGTGCCCTGCGGCCACGTTGAAGACCTTGCCTGCGGCTTTCCCCGCCGGTGCCTCAGCGGCGAGCAGGTTTGCCGAGACCGCGTTGTCCACAAAGGTGAAGTCACGCGCCTGACTGCCGTCACCAAAAATCACCGGCTCTTTGCCCTCCAGCATGAAGGTGCAGAATTTCGCAATCACGCCGGAATACGGCGAATCAAACGCCTGACGTGGCCCGAAGATATTGAAGTAACGCAGCGCGATGGCTTCAAACCCGTAGAGCTGATGGAAAAGCTGGCAATAACGCTCACCGCCGTACTTTTGCAGAGCGTAGGGCGAAAGCGGCTGCACCGGCAGCCCTTCGAACTTCGCAGGTGCGTCGGCGTTCCCATAGATGGAGGACGATGAGGCAAACATCAGCCGCTTCACGCCAGCGTCCCTCGCAGCCACCAGCACGTTCAGTGTGCCGTCGAGATTGTTCGCATTGCTCTCCAACGGCGCAGCGACGGAGCGCGGCACCGAAGGCAGTGCCCCCTGGTGGAATACCCAATCAACACCCGGCATCAGCTTGGTCAGCAGCGGCAGATCACAGATGTCTCCTTCCACGAGGTCGATCTTGTCCCCCGGCTTTTTCCAATCGAGATTGGCGGGATTGCCCAGCGAGAGGTTGTCCAGCACGATGACCTCAGCCCCTTTGCGGCAGAGCGCCTCGGAGATGTGGGAGCCAATAAAACCTGCACCACCTGTGACGAGAGCCTTCATGCTTTAAAATAGTTGGGGCGGCCCTTCATCAGCGCGCTGAGCGCATTGCGCGAATCCACCACCAGCCGCGAGTGTTCGGCGATGAGCGCCGCGTCCACCGCCTTGTGATTGGTCGCCACCAGCACCAGATCGTAATCCGCCAGCGTTCCAGCCGCGAGGGGCACGCTCTTACGTCCGGCAAAATGGGCATGCTCACGGGAAGGTCGGATCACCGGCACATGCGGATCGTGGTAATCCACCTCCGCGCCTTGCTGTTCCAACAGCTCCCACAACACGTAGGCCGGGCTTTCACGGTCATCATCCACGTTCGACTTGTAGGCGATGCCGATCATGAGAATGCGGCTGTCGCGGATGGTCAGGTGCAGAGAGGCCAGCGCCTCGCTCACTCGCTTGATCACATAAGCTGGCATGGCGGTATTGACCTCGCCCGCCAGTTCGATGAAGCGCGTCTCCTGGCCATACTCACGGGCCTTCCAGGTCAGGTAGAAAGGATCAATCGGGATGCAGTGGCCACCGAGTCCGGGGCCAGGGTAAAACGGCATGAAGCCAAACGGCTTCGTCTTCGCCGCATCGATCACGTCCCAGATGTCGATGCCCATGGCGGCATAGACCACCTTGAGTTCGTTCACCATGGCAATGTTCACCGCACGGAAGATGTTTTCCGTCAGTTTCACCGCCTCCGCCACGCGGCAGGACTCCACCGGCACAAGCGTCTTGATGGCCCGTCCATACACACTCAGCGCGTGCTTTTGGCACTCGGGGGTGAACCCGCCGACGATTTTCGGAATCACGGCCACATCACTCGCCGGATTGCCCGGGTCTTCGCGCTCAGGAGAGAAGGCCAGATGGAAATCCACCCCCGCTTTAAGGCCGGACCCAGCTTCGAGCACTTCCCGCAGTTCAGTGTCCGTCGTCCCTGGATACGTGGTGGACTCCAAGACCACCAACTGGCCGCTCTGGAGGTGGGGGGCAATGGCACGCCCAGTGTTCAGCACGTAAGTGAGGTCAGGCTCGCGATGTTTCGCCAGCGGCGTGGGCACACAGATGATGACAGCCTCGCACTCACGCACCCGAGCGAAGTCCGTGGTGGCGGAAAACCGCCCCGCGTCACACTGCGCACGCACAGAGTCTGCGGAGATGTGCAGGATGTAGCTCTCTCGTGCTTCAAGAGATTGAATCTTGGCTGGATCAATGTCGAATCCCAGCACGGTGCTGCCCGTCCGGGCAAACTGAAGGCTCAATGGCAGGCCCACATAGCCCAAGCCGATGATGCCGATGGTTGATGACGTCATGATGAGGGGTCAGATAAATACAAAAAGGGATATGAAGGCAAGGAGGTGAGCATGCCAGAACTTTTTGCCAAAAAGAACCTTTATTTCATTTCCAGCACAGGCCATGGAACAATGCGGACTTCATGGCTGACTTCAACTCCTCTCATCGCAAATGGCGCATCGTCCACTCAGAGGCCTCCCTCGGCTGGGGTGGACAGGAACACCGCATCCTGGCGGAAATGACCGGCCTTCGCCGCCGTGGCAGCGAGGTCTGGCTCGTCGCCCCTGCCAACAGCCAGCTTTTCCAGCGTGCCGAGCAGGCAGGCGTGCCGGTGCTGGCCCAGCGCTTCAATCAGCGACTCTTGCTGCCCTTTCACGTCCTGCGGCTGGCCTGGTGGCTCAGGCGTCACCGCATTGAGATCGTCAATCCCCACAGCTCACGTGATGGCTGGATGCTGACGCTTGCGGCGCGCATCGCGCGGGTGCCGCTGATCATCCGCAGCCGCCATTTTGACGTGCCCATTCCCAACAAGTCGCTCAGCCGCCTGATGTACAAGGAGTGGAGCCATCACATCCTCACCACGAGCCCAAAGATCACGGAAACCCTGGTTTCGACGTTTGATTTGCAGCCCGATGAAGTCACCACGCTGCCAACCGGTGTGGATCTGCAACGTTTCCGGCCTGATGGACCACGCGCCACGCTGCCGCTACCAGTGCTGCCCGCAGGGACGCCGCTTATCGGTATGATCACCGTCATTCGGCATGCCAAGGGGACGCAAATTCTCGCCGCAGCCGCTGGCCTGCTGCGCGAGCAGGGGCTGCGCATTCACTGCGTCATCGTCGGCGATGGGCCATGGCGCGCGCATTTGGAGGATGCCATTCAGAAGCTCGGTGTGCAGGACCTCTTCACCCTAGCCGGGCACCGTGAGGATGTGCCGGACATCATGCGTGCGCTCGACCTCGTCGCCATTCCGTCTTTTCACGAAGCCATTCCGCAATCCGGTCTCCAGGCGCTGGCCACAGGCGTGCCCGTCGTAGCCAGCAATATAGGCGGCATCCCCAGCATCATCAAAGACGGCGAAACTGGCCGTCTGGTACCCATGCAGGATCCCGCCGCGCTGGCCAACGCCATCCGCGACGCACTAGAGCAGCGCGAAAAAACACAAGCCATGTGTGCGGCAGGCAGGAGCTTCATCGAGCGCGAGCACAGCCTGGAAAACATGCTCGACCGCCTGGAGGCCATCTATCACCGGCACCTGGGATGATGACTTCCCAGTTGTGCGAATGACGATGCGGCACTTAGTGGCTCACGCCATCCATGTCCGCCCCTTCTGCACCTCCTCTTCCCGCTAAAATCAATCTCGCCAATCCCCACCTCCGTGCGGTGGTGATGGACACCCTCAAGGCCATCTGGAAGTACGTCGTCCCCTATCGTGGCCGCTTCATTCTGAGCACCGTGCTGGGCATCCTCAGCGGTCTATTCACCAGCGTGATGATCATTGGCTTCCAGCTCATCTTCTCGCTCGTGCTCAACGGCAAGACCACCACGCTGGGGCAGGAAATCGAACTCCCGATCTTCGGCGTGATCAACCCAGCAGAACTCCTTGGCGTCGCTTCGGACACCCCCGTGGGTATCTTCGGTGTCGCCCTCGCCTGCGCCTTCATCCCAGTGCTCATTTTCATGCGCGGCTTCCTGGGATATCTCTCCAGCTACATGCAGGCCTGGGTCACTAGCAAGGTGGTGTACCAAATCCGTAATGACGCCTTCGGTAGCATCATGCGCCAGTCGCCGGGGTATTTTAACAACGCCAGGATTGGCGAGCTGATGCAGACCGTCATCAGCCAGACCGGCGTGGTGCAGCGCAATGCCATGATGCTCATTCAAACGGTGGTCCAGCGTCCAGTGACGATCATCGGCATCCTGGTTATGCTCTTTGCCAGCGACTGGATCTTCACGCTGATGTCACTGGTCATTTTCCCAGCTTGCCTGTACCCGATCATTCGCCTCGGCAAACGTGTGCGCAAAGTTGGTGCCAAGGAAGAATACGATTCCCGTGCCCTCATGGCTTCCATGCAGGAATCCTTTGCCGGCATTCGGCTGGTCAAGTCTTATGCCCGCGAAGAATACGAGATGCAGCGCTTTGACCGCTCCAACGCCAGCATGACGCACAACATGGTGCGCTGGGCCAAGGCGCTGGAACTCATCGGTCCCATCGTCGAAACCGTGGCCTCGTTTGGCATCGCCGCCGGTCTGGTCTATGCCTGGCACCGCGGCATCACTGCTGAGAAGTTCTTCGTTCTAGTGATGGCGCTCACGCAGATCTACCCGCCGCTCAAAGAACTCAGCCGCGTGCAGCTCTTTCTGCAAAAGACCACCATCGCTGCTGGCATGGTCTTTGAGATCCTCAACCGCACGCCGGACATTCAGGATGCCCCAGATGCTACGGTCATCGGCAGAACCTCCGGCGCGGTGACATTCAAAAACATCACCTTCTTTTACCGCGACAGAGACGACGTCCAAAAAGAAACGCCAGCCGTCAAAGACATCGACCTACAGCTCGATCCCGGCAAATTCTACGCCCTCGTCGGCCGCAGCGGTGCGGGCAAGAGCACGCTCTTTTCCCTCCTGCTGCGCTTTTACGATCCTGACACAGGTGCGGTCCTGCTAGATGGAACCGACATTCGCTCCTGCACGCAAAACTCTCTGCGCGCCAACATTGGCATCGTCAGTCAGGACACCTTCCTGTTTCACGACACCATCCGTGAAAACATCCGTTATGGCCGCCTTGATGCCACCGAGGAGGAGATCATCGCCGCTGCCAAAAAAGCGCATGCCCATGAATTCATCGAGCAGATCAGCAATGGCTACGATGCCATCGCCGGTGAAGGTGGGTGCAATCTCTCCGGCGGTCAGAAGCAGCGCATTTCCATCGCCCGCGCCATCTTGCGTGATGCGCCGATTCTGCTGCTGGATGAAGCCACCTCCGCGCTCGACACGGAGAGCGAAAAGATCATTCAGGAGGCCATTCACAATCTCTCGGCAGGCAAAACCGTGGTGGCTATCGCACACCGGCTTTCGACGATTCTGGAAGCCGATCAGATCATCGTCATGGAGCAGGGGCGCATCCTCGACCGTGGCACGCATGCTGAACTGCTGAGCCGCAACGCGATGTATCAAAATCTCTACAATCTCCAGTTCAGCACCGAGAACAAAGAGGAATCATGACCCTGGTGCCCATCATGGCAGCAGCGGAGGGCATTCCGCCGCTGTTTGCTTTGCTGGCGCTGATGCTCGCGGGCGTGGTGCTGGTTTCGTTGCTTCTGCTCCATTTGCGGCAATCGATGCTCGCGGGCTATTTTATCTGCGGCGTGCTGATCGCCAACTCCGGCGTGCTCGCGTTGCTCGGGGGTGGCGAATCGCATGTGCAGGTCTCGCAGATGGCGGAGTTCGGTGTCGTGCTGCTTATGTTCACGCTGGGCTTGGAATTCTCGCTCGGTGAGTTGCGCTTCCTGCGTCGGCTGGCTTTTGTCGGCGGTGGCTGGCAGATGGCGCTCTGCATGGTGGTGGTCGCAGTCGTTTCGACCCTGCTGCATTCTTCATCCTGGCAGGGGGCAGTCTTGCTGTCTGTCGCACTTGCGATGAGCTCCACGGCGGTCAGTTTGAAGAGCTTTCAAGACCTCGGTCTCGAAGCCAGCCCCGGTGCGCGCATGGCACTCGCCGTAGCGATTTTTCAGGACCTCTTCATCATCGTCTTCTTCCTGTTCCTACCTCTGCTGCTGCCGCATGAAGGCGCTGTCACAGCACTGATGCCACGGCTTGGCTCACTGGCTTTACGCGGCGGTGCCTTTGTCATTTTGGCAGGCGTGGCCGCGCGGTGGGTCATCCCATGGCTGCTGAATGCGGTGACGCGCACCCGCAGCCGCGAGCTCTTCACGCTTTCGGTCATCGGCAGTTGTGTGGGCCTGGCCTTCGTCGGCGGCTTGCTCGGCCTCGGGCTCGCACTGGGCGCGTTTGTCGCCGGACTGGCTGTCAGCGAATCCATTTTTAAGCACCGCATCCTGGCCGATGTGATGCCGCTGAAGGATCTCTTCCTTACGCTGTTCTTTGTCTCCGTCGGCCTCATGATTGATGTCCGGGCCGCCATGGTTTTGTGGCTGCCGATTTGCCTGCTCACAGCGGCGCTCATGCTCGTCAAAGCAGGTCTCGTTACCCTCATCGCGCGCAGCCTCGGACTCGCCCACAAACAGGCGCTCATGGCGGGCATCGGCCTCTGCAGCGCAGGGGAGTTTTCGCTCGTGCTTCTCCAAAACGCAGGCAACGCCCAGCTTTGGAGCCATGACACCCAGCAGACCCTCCTAGCTGCCTGTGCGCTTTCCATGGGGCTGCTCCCTGCCCTGCTGAAATTCGGCACGCCACTCGGTGACTGGCTGGTGAAACGCGGCTGGGGTCGTGGCAAGCCGGTGAAAATCGATGCAGGCAATCTGCGCCAGCGCATCAGCGGCCTCACCGGTCACGCCATCATCTGCGGCCATGGCCCGGTGGGCGAAAAGCTCAATAAAGCTCTGCTCGACTCCGGCGTGCCCACACTCGTGGTCGAGCTAAACGCCGAAACCGTGCAGAAGCTCAAGCGCCAGGGCCAGGCCGTGCTCTTTGCCGATGCCAGCCATGAGGAAACCTGGGAGCTAACCCAATTGAAGCACGCACGCATGGTCGCGCTGACCTTCCCCGACGCCACCGTCAACGCCCAGTCCCTCGCCATCATCCGCGAACACCGCCCCGACATCGCCGTCCTCGCCCGCGCCCGCTTCAGTTCCGATGTCGAGCGCCTCAAGCGTCTGGGAGCCACCCAGGTCGTCAATGACGAGACCGAGGCCAGCCGCGCCATGGAAGACGCCGCGATCACGTTGCAGGGCGCTTGAGCATCATTTGCGCCGCCACCCATGCTGCCTAGTCTACGGGTGAATGTCCCAACGCCTCTTCCTCCTCGACGGCATGGCGCTGCTTTACCGCGCGCACTTTGCCTTCATCAAAGCCCCCATCCGCACCAGCGATGGCGTGAACACGTCTGCGCTCTACGGCTTTGCCAACACGCTGCTCGACATCCTCAAAAACCAGCAGCCGACGCATCTCGCGGTAGCATTGGACACCTCGGCACCCACGCCGCGCCATGAAATGTTTCCCGCCTACAAGGCACAGCGCGAGGAGATGCCGGAGGACATCAGCATGGCCATTCCGCAGATCAAGCGCCTCATGGAGGCCATGAACGTCCCCATCCTCGTGCGTGACGGCTACGAGGCTGACGACATCATCGGCATCATGGCCAAACGTGCCGAGAAGGAAGGCATCGAGACCTTCATGGTCACCCCGGACAAGGACTTCGGCCAACTCGTCTCCGATCACGTCAAAATCTACAAGCCGGGCCGCTCCGGTGCCGACGTGGAAATCCTTGGCGTGAAGGAAATCTGCGAGCGCTGGGGCATCGAACGCCCAGAACAGGTCATCGACATCCTCGCTCTCATGGGCGACGCCGTCGATAATATCCCCGGCGTGAAAGGCTTCGGCGAAAAAACCGCCACCGCGCTCATCCAGCAGTTTGGCAGCGTCGAAAATCTCATCGCCAACACCGCCCAACTCAAAGGCAAGCAGAAGGAAAAACTGGAAGCCAGCACGGAGGATGCGCTGCTCTCCAAAAAACTCGCCACCATCTTCGTGGATGCGCCGTATGATGCGCAGGTGGCTGATCTCATCCTCAAGCCGCACAACGATGAAGCGCTTAAAGCCTTCTTCACCGAGTTCGAATTCAACGCCCTCGGTCGTCGTGTTTATGGCGACGACTTCAAGGCCGGTCGCAGCCGCAAGCTGGAACAGGAAGACACCGCTAAATCTGAAGCTGCGCCTGCCACTGAGGATCTCTTTGCCGCACCTGCTTCTGCCAAGCTCAGCACCATCGCCGACGTTCCGCACGAGTATCATCTCGTGCAAAGCGCCGAAGAGCGCCAGCAACTCATCGCCCAACTCAGCAGACTGAAGTCATACTGCTTTGACCTCGAAACCACCGGGCTGGATCCACGCGATACGCAGATCGTCGGCATCGCCTTTTCATGGCAGGCGCATGCAGGCTGGTTCGTGCTCTTTCCGCGCGAGAAGGCAGCCGCGAAGGCAGTTCTCGAAGAATTTCGCGCCCTCTTCATCGGTGCAGGCGTTGAGAAGGTCGGCCACAATCTCAAGTTCGACCTCAGCGTGCTGCTCGCGCATGGCGTCGAAGTCACTGGCCCCTATTTCGATTCCATGCTCGCGCATTCGCTCATCGATCCCGATCAGCGCCACGGCATGGATTACCTCGCGGAATCGTACCTGCACTACACCCCCGTGCCCATCACCGCTCTCATTGGCACCGAGAAAGACGATCTCTTCAGCCAGTCCACCATGGCCGATGTCGCGGCAGAAGATGCCCGCAAGGTGGCCGACTATGCCGCCGAAGATGCCGATGTGACCTGGCAGCTCGCCGCCAAGATGCGCCTCGAATTGAAGGAGCAGCAGTACGTCTTCGACAGCGTGGAATGCCCCTTGCTGCCCGTCCTCACCAAGATGGAAAACTTTGGAGTGAAGATCGACGTGCAGGCCCTGCGCGAATACGGCGTCGAACTCGACAAGAAAGCCGCCGAACTGCAAAAGCGCATCCAGGAAAACGCCGGTGGCCCCTTCAATCTCAACAGCCCCAAGCAGCTCGGCGAAGTGCTGTTTGATCGCCTCAAGCTCATCGACAAACCAAAGAAGACCGCCACCGGCCAGTATCAAACCAACGAGCAGGTGCTGCAGTCCCTCATGGGCCTGCACCCGATCATTCAAGACATCCTCGACTACCGCGAAGTTACCAAGCTCAACAACACCTACGTCGAAGCGCTGCCGCATGCCGTTTCACGTGTCACAGGCCGTATTCATACCACGTTTCACCAGCTCATGGCCGCCACCGGGCGCATGGCAAGCAGCAACCCCAACCTGCAAAATATCCCCATCCGCAGCGATCTCGGCCGTGAGATTCGCAAGGCCTTCGTCCCAGGCTTCGACGGCTGGGTGCTGATGAGCGCGGACTACTCGCAGATCGAACTCCGCGTCATGGCTGCCCTCAGCGGCGACACGGCCATGATCGAAGCCTTTGCCAACGGACTCGATATTCATCAGGCCACCGCCGCCCGCGTCTATGGCGTGGAACTCGACGGCGTGCTGCCCGAAATGCGCCGCACCGCCAAGATGGTCAACTTCGGCATCATCTACGGCATCTCCGCCTTCGGCCTGAGCCAGCGTCTCGGCATCCCACGCGGCGAGGCCGCCACCATCATCGACAACTACTTCAAGCAGTTCCCCGGCGTGAAGCGCTTCATGGAAAAGATCGTCGAAGATGCCAAACAATGCGGCTACGTCGAAACCCTCACCGGCCGCCGTCGCGCCATCCGCGATCTCACCAGCGCCAACGCCACCATCCGCGGCCAGGCCGAACGCGTCGCCATGAACACCCCCATCCAGGGCACCGCCGCCGACATGATCAAGCTCGCCATGATCCGCGTCGATGCCGCCCTGACGAAAGCCGGCCTACAAACTCGCATGCTCCTCCAAGTCCACGACGAACTCCTCTTCGAAATGCCCGAGAGTGAAGTCGAACAAGCACGAACGATCATCCTCGAAGCGATGAAAAACGCGCTGCCTCTCCAGGGCGTGCCGGTGGAGGTCGAAGCTGGGACGGGCTTGAATTGGTTGCAGGCGCATTGAGGCGACTCCTAATCTTCGAAGCTCACAGCCTTCCGTCAGAACATCTCCTTCGCTTCTCCAATACGCTTGCGCCAGTAATAGGGGCGACGTTTGGCATGAGCGATGGCGAGGATCACGACCTTCTCCCGCCAGATCATGTAGGCGATGTAGTACTCGCCAAAACGTGGTGTGAGATTGACCCTGCGAACGGTGTTGCGCCGGATGTTGAACAGCCGTGGATTGACACAAATGGCGTGCCTATATTGGAGATAGCACCATTCAAAAGCAGAGGCCAGCTTCGTATCAATGGCTCCAAACTGCTCCAGCAGTCCATCGTGCTCAAGCTGGGCTGTGGGATGAATTTCCCAGCCGGTCATGGCTTGTAAACTGGACGTGGGATTCCCAACCTTGCAAATACAGCAGCCGAGTGGCGCTCTGACTCCTCAGCAGTCAGCAACTGGACGGTTCCCTCCTCAATTTCCTGCACGCGGCGATCGATCTCCGCATCCCATTCCGCCTCGATGGAGGCTTCATTATCCCCGTCGGGAGATGGCATGGTGTATTCATTCTGCAGATCACGCAGCAGATGATCCACCTCATCTGGGGCCAGATTGCGAATCTCCTGTTTGATGCGTTCAACAGTGGCGGTCATGCGGTGATTCTACCTGAAAGGCGGATTTTGTCGAGAGGCGGAGTCAGCGCCGTTCCGGCCTTTGTCACGCTTGATGCCTACAGTTTAAGCAGCTACTTATCCCGGTGCAATCGCAGTTCGCCATGAAATCTGACGCCGCCCAGGTCTTGGAGCGGTTGCAGCGAATTTCAGCCGCAGGCGGGTTGGACACACCGCAGCGACTGGCACGCTTGGTGGCCCGTGTACTTGTGAGCCGCAGGCTGAAACAGCGTCGGAAATGGTGCCAGGTAGCGCGCACCGTGGCAGTGGATCCCTGCGTGGAAGTCCGGTTGGTCCGGCAGGCGATGCGCTGGCTGTCGATTCAACCCGGTAGCACCTACTTTCCCAGCACCTCTAAACTGTTAGCAAAACCACCATCCTTCTCCCACCATGGCCTGGCGACCCGACAAATGCATCACTCACGGTGAAATCGACAACACCATCAGAGGCCGCGTAACCGGCAGCATCTGGCTGCTGGGGCGCGAGCAACCCATGGTTCTTGACTTGAGTGGCGATGCCTGGCCGGATGTCGCCGGGACCAAGCTGACCTTTGTGAATCCCAGCCCCGTGCCGCAGCCGGAGTATGACGAAGGGTTGCGGCTAAATCAGTCGGGTTCGGTGGGAGACATCACGGCCTCGCAGAAGGTGAAGAAGTTCACGGTGCCTGACGAAGAGTGGATGCAGGCGCTCAAAGAGGAGCGGCTGCATGAAGTGCCCTGGGAGATGAAGAATGCGCTCTATCTGGAATGGTTCAGCGACTTCAATGGCCGCGTCGTGGTGCAGACCACCGACTTCCAGGTCACCATCTCGGAGCATCTCTGGGTTATTGATCCCGACGAACACGCCGCGCAGCAGGCAATCAACGAGGCCGATATGGACGCCTACCTGGAGCAGTTGGAAAAGTCCCTGGATCAAGAACTCGCCGATGAGTTGAACGAGGAAGACGAATCCAAGGACGAGCCTTAAAAGCTCATTCCCCGCTCTTGGGATCAAACGCATCGCGCAGACCATCACCGAGGAAATTGAGGGCAAGGAGGCTGGCGGCCATGAGGAGAGCAGGGAATACCAGCAGCCACCATTTGCTTTCGAGCGGGTTGATGACCTGCGCACCGTCCTTGAGTAGCGAGCCCCAGCTTGCAGCGGGATCTTCGATACCGAGCCCCAGGAAGCTCAGGAAGGATTCATCCAGGATGACCGCAGGGATGGTGAGCGTGAGGTAGGTGAGGATGATGGTGCTCAGGTTGGGCAGCAGATGGCGGCGCAGCACGCCCCATGGACTCTGCCCCATGGCACGAGACGCGGTGACAAAGGTCATCTCCCTCAGCACAAGCACCTGGCCGCGCACGATGCGCGCCATCGTGAGCCATTCCACGAGTCCGAGCGAAACGATCATCACCAGCACCTTCGAGTAGGCCTTCACATCGCTGATAGTTTTAGCCAGATCAGCCCAGTTGCGTGCCTGCGCGGCGAGACGCCAGCCGTCGATCCACTCCTTCACGTAGTCATCGAGCGCGGCGATGAGGATCATGATGAACAGGATGCGCGGCACGGACTGCAGCACCTCAATCGTGCGCATCATCACGCCATCAATCCGACCGCCTGCGTAGCCGCTAATCATCCCGTAAAGCGTGCCGATGCCGAGGCTGATCAGCGCACCGACCAAGCCCACTCCGAGCGACACACGAGCACCAGAAAGCAGGCGGTAGAGCATGTCCTGCCCGTTCACATCCGTGCCGAGGAGATGAGTGGCATGGGTTTCCGCCGCATGCTGCATAGGCGGTATAAACGAAGCGCTGCTAGTGACTTTCAGCTCCGCTGGCAGCAGCACCGGCACCACCACGGCGATGAGCGACAGGCCGACCAGAAACCCGAGCGCGATGAGCGCCGCGCGGTTGCGCTTCAAAATCTGCCAGCCGTCTGGCCGTGCGATGGATGCTGGAGCAGCGGCCTCAGGCATAGAGTTTGATGCGTTTGTCCAGCAGCGTGTAGATCACGTCCACGAACAGGTTGAAGAGCACAAGCAGCACGCAGTACACAATGACCGCGCCACCGAGCAGGAAGACATCGCGGTTCTGAATCGAGTTCACAAAGATCATGCCCGCCCCGGAGATATTGAAGACGCTTTCGACAATCATCGAACCCGTGAGCAGATGCGCCGCCAGAGGACCGAGGAAGGTGACCACGGGCAGGATAGCCACCTTCACCGCATGCCTCACCACGGCCTGCGTTTCAGTAAGTCCTTTGGCCCGTGCGGTGCGCAGGAAGTCGCTCTTCAGCACATCCAGCAGGCTGTTGCGCATCAAGCGTGCGACGTAGGCGATGTAAGGTGCCGCGAGACAGAGCGCTGGCAGGATCATCTGCGAAACCGTGCCCCAGCCCCCCACCGGCAACCAGCCAAGCCAGAGCGCAAAGATAGCGATGAGGAACGGCCCGCTGATGAACGATGGAATCGAAATGGACAGCAGCGCGCCAAACATCGCCGTGCGGTCGATCCAGGTGTCCTTCTTCATCGCGGCGAGACTGCCCAGCACCACACCCGCACAGCTAGCGATCACAAAGGCCAGCGATCCCAGCGCGAACGAATTCGGCATCTTCTGCTGCAACAATTCCGCAACACGCCAGTCGCGATAGCGCGTGGACAATCCGAGATCAAACCGCACCAGCGACCCCACGTAGGCGGTGTATTGGTCCCACACGGTGCCGTTGAGCTTGTAGCGCGTGAGAAGCGCCTCCTTGATGTGCGGCGGCGGTTCCTTCTCCTTGTCAAACGGTCCGCCCTTCGTGATCCGCGCGAGCACGAACGTGATCGAGATCACACAGAAGATCACGATCACGCTGCTGAGGGCGCGGCGGAGAAGAAACGGAAGCATTGCGGAAATGTCGAATGCCGAAGGCGGAATGTCGAATGCTCAATCACGCCAGCCACCACGCAAAGCTGCCGCTGGGCACGGGCAGCACACCGGCGGCACCACGGAGCTGCATCTCGCCATGCTCCACTTTGCCGCCGTTGCGGCCAAACTGCTGCTGCAGAAGATGGCTCAAAGAGATGGGGGTCAGCTCCGGCGTGTGGCAGGACAGCAGCACCCCAAGCGGCTCCGGCGACATGAGCTTGCCGAGCAGAGCGAGCAGCGGTGGCAGATCGTTTTCGATTTTGAAGACCTCCCCTTTCGCGCCACGGCCATAGCTCGGCGGATCAAGGATGAGCAGGTCGTACTGCCGGTCGCGCCGCAGTTCACGCTCCAGAAACTTGGTCACGTCATCCACGATCCAGCGCACCGGTTTTTCTTCCAGGCCATTGATCGCCGCGTTCTTGCGTGCCCAATCGACCATGCCCTTAGAGGCATCCACATGGCACACTTCCGCCCCGGCGTGCGCAGCCGCCAGCGTGCTGCCGCCGGAGTAGGCAAAGAGATTCAGTACCCGCGCCGGGCGATTGTAGCGCTTGGCGTACTCCGTGCAGACTTCGCGGATGCGCCGCCACTGGTCGCGCTGCTCGGGGAAGATGCCGAGGTGGCCAAAATCGGTCGAACTGAGCTGGAACTTCGTGCCATCGACCTCAATGGCCCAAGTCTCCGGCAGCTTGTCGCGGCCGCGCCATTGATTGCCGCCATCGCGGAAGAAAGTGGCGGTGACTTTCTGCCAGTCAGCCTTGGGCAGGGTCTGCTGCCAGACCGCCTGCGCACAGGGACGTGAGAGCACGACGCTGCCAAAGCGCTCAAGTTTCTGAAATGCGCCGCTGTCGAGGAGTTCGTAACCGTGTAAATCAGCCATGGGGATGTTTAGTCGGCTTCAGGCCGTGGGTCGCGTGAAAGCAGGTCCTTCATTCCCTCTTTGGGGGATTTGCCCTGGTGGAGCACCGCGTTGATCTCGTCCAGCAGCGGCATGCGCACGCCACGCGCCTGCGCGGCACGGTGCAGGCTGGCGGTGTTCAGCACGCCTTCAGCCACCATACGGGTGCTGGCAATGATCTCATCCAGCGGCCGCCCCTGTCCCAGCATGACTCCGACACGGTGATTGCGGCTGTGCACTGAGTAGCAGGTGCCCATGAGATCCCCCACACCACTCAGGCCATAAAAGGTTTCCACTTTGCCGCCTTCGGCCACGCCCAAGCGCACCATTTCCGCCAGCGCGCGCGTGATGAGCGCGGCGATGGTGTTGTCTCCAAGTTTCAAGCCATGGGCGATGCCCGCAGCGATGGCATAGGGGTTCTTCATCGCTCCGGCCCATTCGGCTCCGGTGATGTCCTCGGTGGTGTAGGTGCGGAAAAACGGCAGCGTGAAACAAGACTGCACCGCCTTGGCGATTTCATCATCCGCACAGGCCACCACAGCGGCGGTGGCAAGCTGACGCGCCACTTCTTCAGCGTGATTCGGCCCCGTCAGCACCGCCAGCGGCACACCAGGAATGGATTCACCGATCAGCTCGCTCATGCGGCGGCCCGTTTCGAGTTCGATGCCTTTGGCGCAGGAAACAAGCACCCGCGCACGGGACGCTGCCGGGCTTTGCGCCACGAGTTCCGCCGTGCCACGCACCGCCTTGGACGGGATCACAAACACCAGCATGTCCGCCGGCTCCAAAGCGCCTAGGTCTGCAGTGACGATAATTTCGGGCGGGAGGACCAAATCCGGCAGGTAGCGCGCATTGCAGCGGGTGTCACGAATCTGCGCCATCAATTCAGCATCGCGCCCCCAAAACTGCACCTTCAGCCCACGCCAGGACAACATGGCCGCAAGGGCGGTGCCCCAACTGCCAGCACCGATGACTGTGGCGCTCTGCATCATGGCTGCGGCTTCTTTTTGGTGAAGGCCTTGCTCTCCGTGCCTGCAATCAGGCGCTGGATGTTCGCGCGATGCCGGATGAAGACCAGAATCATCACCACGAGACCAAAACCGAGCTGCACAAAATCCCAGCGGCCCTCACGCCACATTTGAATGGCCATCCCCGTGGGCACACCGATCGCCGCCGCCAGTGAACCCAGCGAGACATAGCGGAACGCAAAGAGGAAAGTGAGAAACCCGATCCACCCGCCGATCATTCCGGCCCGTGAAATGCCAAGCAACACACCGCCGGTAGTAGCAATCCCCTTTCCTCCTTTGAACCCAAGCCAGAAGGTGAACATGTGCCCGAGCACCGCAGCGAAACCCGTCAGCACTTTGCCCACAGAGATCATTTCAGGCGCAGCGCCCGTTTGAGCAATCCAGCCTGCCGCCAGCCAGATCGGCAGCCAGCCTTTGAGCATGTCGAGAATGAAGACCGGAACCCCGATCCCCTTCCCCAGCACACGCACGGCATTGGTGGCCCCGATGTTCCCGCTGCCGTGCTGGCGAATATCAATGCCCTTTAACCGACCCGCGAGATAACCAAACGGCACGGAGCCGCTAAAATAGCCGCAGGCAATGCTGAGGAGAGTGGCGGTAGTCGTGGTCATGGCTTGAGCAGGCTCCTAGTAGTCGAATCCAGCATGCTCTGGCAAGCATTTCATCGGACCGAAACTGCCGTAAATCATTTCGCCCCGTACTTTTCTTTCAAGTACTGCACGGTTTCATCCGCCGTATCGGCCTGAATCATCAGCAAATCTCCCGCTTGGGCAGATTCGAGCGCCAGATCGACTGATTTTAAGTGGCCGAGAATGGACTCGACGCGCCGGGTGCGCGGAGCGTTTTCCAGGCCGGTGGCAAGCAGCTTCATGATCTCGCCGGATTCACGACCGCGCACATAGTCACCTTCGTAGAGCCAGGCTTCATCAAATTCCGTCCCCAGCATGCGGCCCTGCTCAATGATGTCGCTGTCACGGCGGTCGCCAGCGGAGCTGTAAACGACAATACGGCGCGAGTTTTTGAACTGGCGCAGGCCGTCGAGCAACGCGCGCAGGGCATCCACATTGTGACCGTAATCCACAATGACGGTGATGCCGTTGAGATCGAGCACGTTGAAGCGTCCGGCATTTTGATCCAGGCTGGGGACAAAGGTGCGTGCCCCTTGGCGGATGAGATCATCTTCGATGCCCAGCGCCCACGCCGCCGCGACAGCAGCCAGGGTGTTTTCAATCTGGAAACCAATGAGTCCGCCATGGGTGAGCGGGACTTCACTCAAGGGCATGAACACATCTTCAATGGGGCCAGTGGCGCGGACGATATGCCCGTTGCGCACAAAAATGGCGCGTTCACCTTTGATCCGGTGCAGGGAGATAACGGTATTTTCACCGTCCAGGGCGAAGAAGATCGTCTTGCGCGGATAAGTCTCCGCCATTTTCACGACGAGTGGGTCAGCGGCGTTCAACACAGCGGAACCTTCCGCAGACACCGCAGCAACGATGCACTGCTTGACCTCGGCCAGTTGCTCCGGGGTGTCGATTTCATTGATGCCCAGGTGGTCACCGGCACCGATGTTGGTGACGACGGCAACGTCACAGTGGTCAAAGGCCAGGCCTTCGCGCAAAATGCCACCACGCGCGGTTTCCAGCACAGCGGCATCACACAGCGGGTAGGAAAGAATGCTGCGGGCGCTCTTGGGACCGCTGCAGTCCCCACTGTCAATCATACGCGAACCGACAAAGACACCGTCCGTGCTCGTCAGGCCCACACGCCATTGATTTTGAGACAGCAGATGCGCAATGAAGCGTGTGGTGGTGGTTTTACCATTCACTCCGGTCACGGCCACGATGGGAATGCGACCACGGCACTCTGGGGCAAACATAGTGTCGATCACCGCCTTGCCCACGGGACGCGGCTCCCCTTCGGAAGGATACAGGTGCATGCGCAGTCCGGGGCGGGCATTCAGCTCAATGATGACGCCGTTACGCGGACTCAGGGGCTGCGTGATGTCGGGAGCGATCATGTCCAGCCCGCAGATGTCGAGGCCGACCATCTGCGCCGCTTCGACCGCCGCTGAACAAATCGTCGGATGCACCTCGGCGGTGCAATCGACCGCCGTGCCGCCGGTGCTGAGATTGGCATTGCGGCGGATGAGGATCATCCGGTCTTTTTCGGGGATCGATTCAGGCGTCATCCCCTGCTCAGAGAGCACGGCAAGAGCGACGGCATCAATGCGGATGCGGCTCAGGGCGGCGGCGTGATCGGCGGCGCGACGCGGATCGCGATTCTTTTCGGCTATGAGTTCCTGAATGGTGTGCTCACCATCGCCCACGACATGGGCGGGGTAACGGCGTGAGACGGCAATGAGCTCGCGTCCAATCACCAGCACCCGGTAGTCTTCCCCTTCGGCAAACTGCTCCACAATGACCGAGCGGCTTTCCTCGCGGGCGGCAGCATAGGCGGTGACGACTTGCTCGCGGGTGTACAGGTTCAAAGCGACGCCGCGCCCTTGATTCCCGTCCAGAGGTTTCACGACCACAGGCAGGCCAATTTCGTTGGCGGCAGCCCAGGCGTCTTCAGCGTTCTTCACCGGGCGCCCCTGCGGCACCGGCAAACCGATTTCATTGAGCAGGCGCAGCGTGAAATCTTTGTCCTGGACGATGTCCTCCGAAATCGCGCTGGTCTGACTGGTGGCAGCGGCCAGGATTTTTCGCTGTTTGGACCCCCAGCCGAGCTGGACCAGGCTGCCTTCCGTGAGACGCTGCACCGGGATGCCCCGCAGGCGTGCGGCATCCACCATGGCACGGGTGCTGGGTCCGAGGCAGACCTCCTGGGCGAGTTCGTTTAGTTCAGTGATGGCCGCGTTTACATCCAGAGTCTGGCCGAAAAGCGCGGCATCAATCAAACGCCGTGCGAGTTCGAAGGCCGCTCGGGCCACGGATTCATCGTCGAACTGAGTGATGATGCGAAACGTCAGCGGCTGCGCGGTGGGCATCAATTTGCCAAAACTCACCTGAATATCCGAACGGCTTTGCAGATGCAGCGTGATGGACTGCAGCAGGGAAGCCAGGGCCTCTGCCTGGGGCGTGACGCTGATTTCAGTGAGCTGTGGTCCCAGTACCGGCAGCCAGGAGAGCAGCCAGGAGCGCCAGTAGGCCACGTGGTCGGTCAGTTCTGGAAACTCCACCTTACATTCCAGTACTGTCTCACGCGCCCAGAGATTCGGGCCGCGCAGCGCAAGGATTTTGCGAACAAGGGTGGAGCGAAGTTCGCTGGATGGAGCAGAGAGGGGCAAGCGACAAAAGGGAATGCGCGGAATTGTCCCCAGACCTGCGACAGGTCAAGGGAAACCTCGGCTGGAATTGAGATG
>TBL_comb48_EPIDRAFT_1000483_pt1 | contig 31144 bp, 33 predicted proteins | sample TroBogEpilimnion_37_FD_10681 | JGI IMG/M metagenome (IMG submission 10681) | reverse complement strand
GGCAAGGCTTGACCGCTCCGCAGGCTACGGAGAGTTGACCGAGACGCGACGATGCCGGCGGAAACCCGCCGGCATCGTTCGTGAACTGCAGTCTTGCGATTGACTTACTCGCCGGCTGACTCCTCAGCAACATCGGCCTCTGCAGCCTCAGTGGCCTCAGCCGTCTCAGTTGGCGTCGCAGCGATACCAGCAGTTGCCTCGGCGACGTAGTCCGCCCACGCAGCCTGCGCCTCGGTCTCAGGGGTGAAGTCACCCTCGGCGAACTCGTAGGAGCCGATGTAGTTGCCGTCGGAGTCATACGCATGCTCACCGAAGGCCTCACGGTACTCCTCGGAGACCTCGCCACCGTCTGCAGCCTGCTTGATCGACAGGGAGATGCGACGACGCTGGAGGTCGACGTCGATGATCTTGACCCACAGCTCTTCGCCAGGCTTGACGACCTGCTCAGGAAGGTCGACGTGGTGACTGGCCATCTCGGAGATGTGCACGAGTCCTTCGATCCCGTCACCGACCTGCACGAAGGCACCGAAGGGCACCAACTTCGAGATTCGACCGTAGACGAGCTGACCGGTGCCGTGGCTGTCAGCGAACTGCTGCCACGGGTCTGCCTGGGTGGTCTTGAGCGAGAGGCTGATGCGCTCCTTGGTCATGTCGACGTCCAAGACCTCGACCTCGACTTCGTCGCCAACGGCCACAACCTGGGAGGGGTGCTCCACGTGCTTCCAACTGAGCTCGGAAACGTGGATGAGTCCATCCATGCCACCAAGGTCCACGAAGGCACCGAAGTTCACCACCGAGGACACGACACCCTTGCGGCGCTCGCCGGGCTTCAGGTTGGTGAGGAAGTCCCCACGCTGCTCCTTCTGCGCCTCTTCGAGCCATGCACGACGCGACAGCACCACGTTGTTGCGGTTGCGGTCGAGTTCGATGATCTTGGCCTCGATGGTCTTGCCGATGTAGGGCTGGAGCTCGCGCACTCGACGGAGTTCCACCAACGATGCGGGGAGGAATCCACGCAGACCAATGTCGACGATGAGGCCACCCTTGACCACTTCGATGACCGGGCCGGAAACCATCTCGCCCTTGTTCTTGAGCTCTTCAATGGTTGCCCAGGCGCGCTCGTACTGCGCACGCTTCTTGGACAGGATGAGGCGACCTTCCTTGTCCTCCTTCTGGAGCACCAAGGCTTCAATCTCGTCACCGAGGCTGACGATGTCGGCCGGGTTGACGTCGTTGCGAATGGAGAGCTCTCGGCTCGGGATGACACCCTCGGACTTGAAGCCAATGTCGAGGAGCACTTCGTCGTGGTCGATCTTGACGACCGTACCCTTGACGAGGTCGCCGTCATCGAACTCCTTAATGGAGCCCATGAGGGCTGCTTCGAGCTCGGCACCGCCGAGATCGTCGGCAGTGATCTGCCGGGGGACGTAGTTGCCGTCTGCGTCGAAGGTTCCCATCGCCTCTGGCGACAGGAGCGATGTGCGCTCTTCGGTCATGGTGGACTTCCTCGTGTGGATATCGGTTGCGCTGGAACACTGTTGGCTTGCATGAGGTCGTGAGCGCCAAGCGCCACTCACAACCGAATTTCCAGCCTACCACTCGGACTCCTCGAGTCCGATTACGACTTGGCGGAACCCCAGGTGTCGCCCCAGCCGAGGGAGATCTCCAAGGGCACGTGGAGATCGGCGACGTGGATCAGCGCATCTCGCACGATGGCTTCGGTCGCTGCCATCTCGTCGAGTGGTGCCTCCACGAGCACTTCGTCGTGCACCTGGAGCACCAAGCGTGCAGCGAGTCCGGCATCACTCAGCCCATGGTCGAGCCGCACGAGCGCCAATTTGAACAGATCAGCAGCGAGCCCCTGGATCCCTGCGTTCATCGCTTGGCGCTCGGCCGCCTGGCGAATCCGGAAGTTGGGATCGTTGAGCTCAGGGAGCGGACGAATGCGCCCCATCGCGGTTCGGGTGAAGCCCTGACGACGCGCTTCGGCGACGGCACCATCCATATAGGACTGGACGGAGGGGAAGGCAGCGAAGTAGCGATCCATGATCTCCTTGGCCTCGTCCACCGACGAACCGAGGCGACGGGAGAGCCCAAAGGCCTCCATGCCGTAGGCGAGACCGTAGGAGACCATCTTTGCCCGCTCGCGCTGCGCGTGGGTCACCTCGTCGGGTGAGACCCCGTAGACCCCTGCGGCGACGGCCCGGTGGATGTCCTGGCCAGCCGAGAACGCTGCGATGAGTCCCGCGTCGCCCGACAGGTGCGCGATCACTCGGAGTTCAATCTGGTCGTAGTCAGCGACCAAGAGCTTCCACCCTGGACGCGGCACGAATGCGGTGCGGAATCGACGCCCACCTTCACTGCGGACCGGAATGTTGTGGAGGTTCGGATGCTCAGACGACAGTCGCCCGGTCCTCGCCACCGTTTGGCGGAACGTGGCGTGGATGCGGTCATCGGGACCAACTTCAGCGAGGAGTGCGTCACCGTAGGTGGAGCGGAGCTTCTCGGCCTCTCGGTAGCGGAGCAGGGTGTCGACGATGGCGTGGTCCTCGCGGAGCAACTCGAGCGTCGCTGCATCGGTCGAAAACCCAGTCTTCGTCTTGCGTCCAGGGGTGAGGCCCAACTCGTCGTAGAGCACGGTGCGGAGCTGCTGGGTGGAGTTCACGTTGAAGGGATGGCCGGCGAGCTCGTGGACCTGTGCTTCTAAGGCTGCTGCATCAGCGGTGAGCGATGCTGCGATCTCGGTGAGCGCAGCTCGATCGACGCCAATCCCCACGGCCTCCATGCGAGCCAACACCGAAACGAGCGGGGCCTCAATGGTGCGGTAGAGCTCCATGAGCTGCAACTCGTTGAGCGCCTCGGTCAGTCGAGCGACGAGCACGCTCACCTGGGCGATGCGCCGACTCGCCCACTGGTGTCCATTTCCGGCGGAGAACAAGTCCGCTGGGGCTGCTTCAGCCCGGGCGAAGGGCACCAGGGCGTCGAGGTCAGTGGCGTCTTTGGATGCATCCACGAGGTACGCCGCGACCGCGGTGTCGAGGTTGAGTCCGTCGACCACGATGCCATCGAGCAGCGCGCTCCGCAGGAACGCCTTCACGTCGTGACCGCAGAACCCAACGGCTCGACAGGCCTCGGCGATGACCGAGAGTCCACCATCGCGCAGGAGTGTTCCCGGAGCGATCCCCACCGCAGACGGCGCACCGACCGACGCCAGCGCCACGCTCGCGAGCGGGCTCCGCCCAGCGTCTCCTTCGAACGAGGGGACGAGGAGGATGCCTTGGTCACAGGAATCGAGGAACCTCGCCAGTGCAGGAATCGTCGAGAGTTCGTCGATGGTCCCTTCAGGTGCTGCAGTCACCTCGACGTCGGGGACTGGAGCGGTGGTGTCGCCGCCAGCAACGGAGGACCCGAGCACTCCGGTGGCGAGCAGCGCCTGCCAGCGCTTCAGTTGCCCCTGCATCTCGAGCGTCGAGAACACCTGCTCGAGCTGGGCGAGGTTCCAACCGCCAACTGCCAAGTCATCGACGTGGACCTCGAGGGGAACTGTTCGCACGAGCGTCATCACCGCGAGGTTGTTGCGAGCGAGGGCCTCGTTGGCGATCAGATTCTCACGCAGCTTCGGGGTCAACTCATCGACGTGGGCGAAGATGCCGTCCAAGTCACCGTAGGTGTTGAGCAACTTCGCTGCGGTCTTCTCCCCAACCCCGGGAACGCCTGGCAGGTTGTCCGAGGGGTCGCCACGCAGTGCTGCCAACATGGGGTAGCGAGCCGGTTCGACGCCGGTGCGCTCTTTGATGCCGGCTTCGTCGTAGAGCGAGTAGTCGCTCACTCCCCTCCGGTTGTAGAGCACCTTGATGTGGGGATCTGCCACGAGTTGGAAGGCGTCCCGGTCGCCGGTCACCACGATCACGTCTTCTCCACGCGCCACCGATTCGGTGGCGAGGGTGGCCAGCACGTCGTCAGCTTCCATTTGCGGGACGCCGAGCACGGGAATGTGCAGGGCGTCGAGCACGCTCCGGATCATGTCGAACTGCGGTGGGAGGTCAACGGGGATCTCTGCCCGGCCACCTTTGTAGTCAGGAACCATGGAATCTCGGAACGTTCCGCCGGCGAGGTCGAACGCCACTGCCAATCGACGAGGTCGGTGGTCCTTGACCAAGGTCATGAGCATCGAACAGAAGCCGTGCACCGCGTTGGTGACGACACCTTGCGACGTTGCCAAATCGGCAGGCAGCGCGAAGTAGGCCCGAAAGGCCAGACTCATCCCGTCGATCAGGAGGAGCGGGCCATCTTCTGGGGTCGTCACGGCTTCAAGGAGCCGCTGATGACCTGTTCGGCGACGTCGCGCATGCGCTGCCGGGTCGTCATTGCGGTGCGCTGGATGAAGGAGAACGCGTCCTCCTCGCTCAGCCCGTGCTCTTCGAGTGCCACCTTGGCCCGGTCGACGATCCGGCGAGTCGCCAACTTGTCCTCTGCTGCAAGACCCAACTCCCCCACCTCCACGTCGAAGGCGTGGTCCTCGCGGACCTGTTGGAGCACGGTCGCCAACGCTGGGAGCAGCTCATGGCGGCGGAAGGGCTTGACGAGGTAGGCAGCAACGTTGGCCGTCCGAGCCTCCTCGATCATCTCTCGCTGCGAGAACGCCGTGAGCAGCACCACGGCGGTGCCCCCACCCGTCACCTGCGCTGCGACTTCCAGACCCGTCATCTTCGGCATCTTCACGTCGAGGAGGGCGAGGTCGGGCTGGTGCTCCTCGATGAGCGCAAGCGCGTCCACCCCGTTGCCGGCCTCACCGACCACGGAGTAGCCCGCCTCGATGAGGATTTCCTTGAGGTCGAGACGGATAATGGCTTCGTCATCGGCGAGAACAACAGTGGCGCTCATTGTGCGGCCTCCACGTGTGAGAGGAGTTCTTCGCGTGCAGCGAGGAGCTCGGTGAGTAAGGCTCGGACCGCATCTCGTGCCTTGCCGAGCACATCAGCGGCACGGCGCATTTCGCCGTAGTCGTGGCTCGACAGTGGCGTCTCGCTCACGAGGTTTCGGATGCGGAGTTCTTCAGCGGCGTCGTCGAGGGCGGCAAATTGCTCGTCGAGGACCACGAGTTCGAGGCGCGCTCGTTCCAAGCGCTCTTGGGTCTCTTCGAGTTTGCGGAGCACAACGGCTTGGCGCATNGCTTCAGCCTACCGCCGCTCGTTTCGTGCGCATTTCGTCCTCGTCACGCGTCGAGCGGGAACGCCGTCCACACCGGCACACGCGCCGCGAAGAACTCCTCGTCGGCACCACTCACCCCAACGCCGCTCGGTAGGAGGACACCGGCACCGCCAGTTCGGAGTGATCCATCGTCACTCAGCCCGTAGGTCGCCGGGGGCGTGCAGTCCGACGACAGCGTTGCCCCGTCGTGCGCAGCGAGCACGGCCAGCGTGGAGCGAGCCCATGAGGTTTCGTAGAACCCACCGACGAACGCGTCGATGCCGGCCCTCGCGGTCATCGTCAAGGCGCTCACGGTCGCCGCCAGGCCACCCAGACGTACCGGCTTCAAACAGGCCACGTCGAGGGCGCCATAGGCAATGGCGTGCTTCAACTGCTGGGGTGACGCCAAGCTCTCATCCAAGGCAATCGGGATGGAGAGCTGCTGACGCAGCACCGCATGGTCAGCCACGAGGTTGGCCGCCAGTGGCTGCTCGATGCAGTCGACCCCAACGGCCATGAGCGCGGCGAGCGCACGAGGGCCATCTCGATCGTCGCCATCGAGTCGGTACGCAGCGTTGGCGTCGCCGTGGAGGCGGACGTGGGGCGCTGCTCGTCGAACCCAAGACAACGGTTCGACGTCGAATCCTGGGCGAATCTTCACGCGCAGTTGCGTACACCCGAGAGCGAGCAAGTGCTCCACCTGTGCGGCGATCTCGTCTGGACCTCCGTCAACGGAAGCGACGACGAGTCCCGACATCGGGGCACTCAACCGTGAGACCCCAGCCCACGCAGCGAGGGTCTCGCCACGCGAGCGCAGTTCGGCGTCGAGGACCGCCATCTCAATAACGTGCGACACTGCCCGATCGAGCGGGGAGGTGCCGAAGAGTTGTGCGATGACCGCTGACGGGGGCGCAGCTCCTCCTCGGGCTGCGCTCGCTGCGAGGAGTCGTCGGCCGTGGCCGCCCTCGAGGGCTCGCAGCACCTCCTCGAGCGCCGGATCACCGGGAAGCGGGTCTACCAAGGCGGCTGATTCTCCGTAGCCAACGGTGTCGTGCGCAGCCACTGCAACGACGAGCACCGGTCGGTCACCGTGGTGGCCTTGCGAGGTTTCGACCCGCCGTTTGAGCGTTCCTGGGAGGATCCCCATCTGCCAGATCGACGTCACCATGACCCCCTTGCGGAACGGTAGGCTAGGCGCCCTGCCCGGATGGCGGAATAGGCAGACGCGAAGGTCTCAAACACCTTTGTTCGAAAGGACGTGCGGGTTCGAGTCCCGCTCCGGGCACACGTCACCAACATGAAGAATGCACCACCTCGTGGCTCGACGCGCGTCACCTCGGTACCACTTTGAAGCGACGATGTGCTCGAACCGGCAGCACTGAGCGGGCAGCATCCATGGCCGCACGATCGAGGTCCGCAACGACCACGCCTTCCCCATCGTCGTTGAGGCTCGCTCGCACCACGCCTGCGTGGTCCACGATCATCGAGGAACCGCAGAAGATCGGCGCCGGCTGATCGGCGAGCGCAACCGCACAGACCCCTTCGATCGCTCGCGCCGTCGCCAAGGTCACGAGTTGCGCAACCTTGTTCGGACCGGCCCACCACCCAGCAGGGATGCACACGAGGTCGACCGGCTCCTCGGTGAGGGCCTGACTGAGCTCAGGGAACCGGAGGTCGTAGCAGGTCACCACCCCAATGGTGAGGCCAGCGACGTCGAACCGTGCCGGCACTGGCGGACCGGGGCTCGCCCAGGCGGACTCCCCGTTCCCGAATGCGTCGAAGAGGTGGATCTTGCGGTAGGAACCGATGAGGGCGCCGTGCTCAACCACGACCACCGTGTTGAAGACCCGGCCGTCATCGCTCAGCTCGAACATTCCGGCGACCACCGCTCCACCGCGACTCGTGGCACCGAGGAGCGCCGTCACGAACGGCCCCGTGAGGGGTTCGGCGACCGCGAGCGCACCAGTCACGGTGGCTGGGAACGGAGCAGCTGAACCCTCGGGCGCGACGAGGAGATCAACGCCAGACTCCCGGGCGTCTCGGAGTGCAGCCACGATGGCGTCACGATTCGCCGCGAGATCGGGGCTCGTCGCACGCTGTAGGACGCCGACGGTCGTCACGTCGCTGCGATGGTTGCAAGGAACGCATCGACGAGCGCGAAGGCTCGCGCTCGATTGGCATCGACGTGGTGCCGCATCTGCCGGCGGAGCGCGTTGGGATCGAACCCGGCCTCGATCACTTCAGCCGTGCCAACGGGGTCAAGCCAGAGTTCTAAGAGTTCGGTCGTGGCTTCAGGATGGAACTGCACGCCGAGGTTCCTCCGAAGGCTGAACGCCTGGAGGGCGACCGGTGACGTGGCGAGCTCGGTCGCTGCCGCTGGCGGCGTGATGACGTCGAAGTGGTACTGAAACCACCAACCCGGCGCGATGAGCTCCGGGGCAACACTGTCGACCTCGTACCAACCAATCTCACACTGGGCTCCTCGGTGTACCTCGCCGCCATGGGCAACCGCCAGCGCCTGCGCACCAAAGCACACGCCGAGCACAGGAACTCCAGCAGCGTCCGCTGCTCGAAGCTCCGCGATCTCCTGGGTGAACCACGGTTCGAGTTGCGGGTCGTAGACCGACCACGGCGACCCCAGTGGGACGACAACCTCGAAGTCGCAGAACGACGGCAGCGTCACGTCGACCCCTGGGGTCGCAACGTTCGCCGCATCGACAATTTGGAACATCACGGGGTCGAACCCGTGCTCGGCGAATCGTGCAGCGAGCGGGCCCGGGGGCGACACGTGATCGTGTTGGAGGAAGAGCACTCGAGCCATTGGTCGATCAGGTCACGCCGCTGCTGCGTGGCGCCTCAGCCTTGTGGGTCTCGCCACATGGGCCAGACGGTCGGTCCGCCATGAGCCATGTGGATTTCGCCGGTCACCCGGAATCCGAACCGCTCGTAGTAGGGAACGTTGCGATCCTTGGAGGACTCGAGGTACGCCGGCAAACCCTCAGCGTCGCAGCGATCGAGGATTGGCTGGAGGAGTGCGCCACCAACTCCCTTCCCCTGTGCTGATGGATCCGTGCCCAAGACACCCAAGTACCAGTGAGGCTCTTTCGGGTGCACCTTCTCAACCACCGAGAGCGCCCTGAGCGCCCGGGGAACGGCGACGCCGAATGCCCCGAGCATTCGATGACCCTGCCCGATGATCTCGAGCGGCGACAGGATCGCATGGCCCGGCGCCGCCCACATTGAGGTGCCAGCGTTGGCCGCATCGGTGAAGGTTGCGCCGCCCTTCAAGTAGTGCCCGTAGAGGAAGGCCGAGAACATCTTCTCGAGACGCCCGGTCCGCGACGTATCGTCACGGAGGAGGTAGGACATGACCGGGTCGTCGAAGAACGCCCGGCCGAGCGCAGCTGCCATCGCAGGCGCTTCGCTCCGAGTTGCGACGTGGACGTCAATAGTCGTCATGCAGGTCCCTCATCAATGGCGCTTCGCAGTTGCGAGATGAACTCCACTGCACCGGCCACTCCTCCACCGTCGAGCAACCGCCTGACGAGCGCAGAGCCAACGATGGCTCCATCGGCGAACGCCGTCACGGTGGCAGCATGGGCCGGCGTCGACACGCCGACGCCAACGCACACCGGCAGATCCGTCAAGGGGCGGATCTTGTCCACAACCTCGTGGACCGATGTTGCGAGCTCAGTGCGTTCGCCCGTCACCCCCATCGTGCCAACGGCGTACACGAATCCATGGCTCCGTTGGCAGATTGCCGCTGTGCGCTCCACGCCGGTGGCGGGAGCCACGAGGAGCACGGGATCGATACCGGCAGCGAGGGCCACCTCGCTCCATCCATCGAGTTCTTCCAGCGAGAGATCGGGGAGGATGGCGCCAGAGACCCCAGCCTCGACGAGCCGACCGGCGAAGCGTTCGTGTCCGGCTCGATAGGCCACGTTGTAGTACGTCATGGCCACGAGGGGAATCTCGAGGTTGAGCGCGCTGAGCTCAGCCAGTGCCCCCATGGGCGTCGTCCCGGCGTGCAACGCAGACACCGCTGCCGCTTGGATGACCGGTCCGTCCATGATGGGATCGGAGAACGGCAGGCCGATCTCAATGGCATCGGCACCAGCCGCGGCCAGACCCTCAACGACCTGGAGCCACTCTGGACACTGCCCAGCCATGAGGTAGGGGATGAGTAACTTTCGCCCGTTGGCGACCTGGGCGCGAAGGTGGGTTTCGAGGCGAGGGCGGATCATCGGTAGAGCCCCTTGGCCTGGAGGACCTCACGCACCTGTGCCACGTCCTTGTCGCCTCGACCGGACATGTTGAGCAGCACCGTGGAGCCGAGCGGAATCTCCTTACCGGCAGCCCGAATGATCCACGCCAGTGCGTGCGCGGGCTCGAGAGCGGGAATGATGCCCTCCATCTTCGAGAGCATCTGGAGTGCATCGAGCACCTCATCATCACCAGCGCTCGCGTACGTTGCACGTCCAATGTCTGCCAGGTGGGCGTGCTCGGGACCAATGCCGGGGTAGTCGAGCCCGGCTGAGATCGAGTGCGCTTCGATGATCTGGCCATCGTCATCTTGGAGAATTTGGCTCTTCATGCCGTGGAGAACCCCAGGTGTTCCCGTCGAAATGGCAGCGCCTCCAGCTGCCTCGACCCCGATGAGCGCTGAACGTGCATCGGCGAAACCCGAGAAGATTCCCGCGGCGTTCGATCCCCCACCGACGCAGGCCACCACGAAGTCGGGAACGTCACCGAGCAGATCCGTCACTTGGCTGCGCGCCTCTCGTCCGAGGATGGATTGGAACTCCCGCACCATCCATGGGAATGGATGGGGACCCATGACCGAACCGAGGCAGTAGTGGGTGTCGTGCACCTCTGAAACCCAGGTGCGCATCGCTTCGTTCACTGCGTCCTTGAGGGTCCGAGAACCTGAGGTCACGGGGTGCACCGTTGCGCCGAGGAGCTCCATGCGAAAGACGTTCAACGCTTGGCGTTGGGTGTCGACTTCGCCCATGTAGACCGTGCACTCAAGACCGAGGAGCGCTGCTGCGGTCGCAGAGGCCACGCCGTGTTGACCGGCGCCGGTCTCGGCGATCATCTTGGTCTTGCCCATTCGCTTGGTGAGGAGGGCTTGGCCAATGACGTTGTTGATCTTGTGGCTTCCGGTGTGGGCCAGATCCTCGCGCTTGAGCAACAGACGAATGCCGAGCTGCTTCGAGAGGCGCAGACATTCGGTGACTGGAGTTGGACGGCCACCGAAGTGGTGCAGCACGGACTCGAACTCCGCGTGGAACGCAGGGTCGGCCCACGCGTCACGGAAGGCGGCTTCGAGCTCCAAGCAGGCCGGCATCAAGGACTCCGGGGCGTAGCGACCACCGAAGGACCCAAACCACCCCTCTGCGGTTGGCTCACCCATTGGCGTGTTGATGGTGGTCATTCACTCCCCCAGTCGAAGAACTCGGTGTCGTTGTCACTGTGGCGGGCGCCGATCTCATCGAACGCCTCTCGGGCGTTGCGGATGAAGTCACGGAGTGCGAGGGGATCTTTGCGCCCAGGCTCAGCCTCAACGTGCGAGCACACGTCGACGCCGTAGGGTCGGAGTTGTCGGATTGCGAGACCCACGTTGTCGGGGCGCAGGCCACCGGAGACGATCATGGCGCTGTGCTCTGGAACGCCCTCGGTGATGGACCAATCGAAGAGCTCGCCAGACCCAGGCTCTGGTCCATCGAGGAGGAAGTACGACGCCCCGTAGGACCGGAAGTGGTTGACCTCGGGATCTCCGGCGACGAAGGCTTTGATCACGCACCCCATCTGATCGGCAACGAACTTGGCGTCGTCACGAGATTCATCGCCGTGGAGCTGCACCGCGGTCAACCCCAGTTCTGCCGCTATGTCGATCACGTCGAACAGCGGCTGGTTGCGGAAGACCCCAACGGTGGCAACCGAGGATGGAACACGACGGATGATGTCTCGGGCGTCTTCTCTCGAGATCAGTCGCTTCGACGTCGGCGCGAAGATGAAGCCCAGCGCGGTGGCGCCGAGTCCGGCAGCGAGCAGCGCGTCGGCTTCATTGGTGATGCCGCAGATCTTGATGAACGGTTCCTCGGTCACGCAACCCCCCGACCAATGTCGTAGCCAATGAGCGTCGACGCCAGCGCCGCCGGATCGGCGGACTTGACGAGGAGTTCACCGACGAGGATCGCTGAGAACCCAGCACTGGCGAGGGCTGCGGCGTCCGCTGGCCCCCGAATCCCCGACTCCGCTACCGAGAAGACCGACGGCGGCATCGATGCCGCGAGTCGAACGGCTCGTTCTTGGTCGACTGCGAAGGTGACGAGATCGCGCTGGTTCACCCCAATGAGATCAGCGCCGAGAGTGAGCGCTCGATCGAGTTCGGCCTCGTCGTGCACCTCAACGAGGGCGTCGAGTGCGAGGTGCGACGCGAGCTCGAGGCATCGTGCGAGTTCTCCATCGCTCAACACGGCGGCGATGAGGAGTACGGCGTCGGCACCCATTGCCCGTGCGTCGGCCACATCGATGGGGTCAACGGTGAAGTCCTTCCGCAGAATCGGCAGATCCACCGAGCCCCGGACGGCGGCGAGATCTTCTGCAGAGCCCCCGAAGAACGCTTCGTCGGTGAGCACCGAGCAGCAGGCAGCACCACCTGCTGCGTAGGACGTGGCGAGCGAGGCAGGGTCGAGCGAGCCGACGAGCGCACCGAGCGAGGGCGAACGACGCTTCACTTCGGCGATGAGTGCGAGTCCCTCGGTCGCCGAGCGCTCGAGCGCTGCCCGGAACCCTCGTGGGCGTGGGCCGGCCTCAGCCCGCCGAATGGCGTCGTTGAGGTCTCTCGGAGTGGCCGCATGATCGGCCTTGTGCGCCGCAACGATTCCCGAGAGGTAGGTCTCCACGGCCCAAGCGTAGTTGGAGGCTCATCCACTCGGGGCGAGCCGTTCACGCACGTCTCGTGGTCACTCAGACGGGGAGGACATCGCAGCGAACGCCCGATGCCGTGTGGACAACCGGCATTTCGCTCACGCTCCGGTGGAGGCGGCCCAGGGCGACCACTGCACCATCGAGCGTTGCCACTGAGGTCACGACGCCTCGATCCGTGCCGTCGACGTCGAGGAGCGCCTCGCCGACCTCGACGGCACCGAGCGGTCGCAGGCGCTTGAGGCTAAAGGGAACGTTCGACCCTCGAGAGGACACTCGGGCAACGAGCTCTTGTCCGGTGTAGCACCCCTTGGTGAAGCTCGCCGATGCCTCGACGAAGTCGATGCCGAGCTCGGCAGCGAACATCCCGTCGATGATCTCTACCCCGAACGCCGGGACGCCTCCTGCAATCTCTACGGGGCGACCGTCGGCGCTCGTGCCGACGCCATCTGCCACGGAAGTGGCGAGCACCACCGAGAATCCTCGAATCCCGAGCGGTCGACTGCTCTTCGCCCACGGGGGCGCTGCCGCAGTCGTCGTGAGGACCTGCAGCGCATTATTTGCAGCGAAGGCAACCTTCACTCGGAAGCAGAATCGCTGGAGTCGAGCGACGACGAGGTCCACTGCAGCGCTCGACACGTCGAGCACGTAGGTGCCTTCGACACGGTGGACGCCAATGGCGTCGATCAGCTTGCCCTCCGGAGTCAGCAGGAGCGCCGGACGCCCACTGCCCTCTTCGACCAGCAGCACGTCTTGGCTCAGTTGTCCTTGCAGGAACGAGGCCGCATCGTCACCGGTGACCGAGATGACGGATCGATCGGCGTGCCAGATAGTCATCGCTGCGCTCACGTCGCATCACGCTGAGCAGCGAAGGAACGGGCGACCACCACAGCGGCACGGACGGCGGCCATCTTGTGGAGACACTCAGCATCTTCCGTTGCAGGGTCGGAGTCGGCAACGATTCCTGCTCCTGCTTGCACCGACGCTCGACCATCTGGGGTCACAACCAGGGTCCGAATAGCAATGGCGGTGTCGAGGTTCCCCTGGAAGTCGAGGTAGCCAATAACCCCGCCGTAGACCCCGCGACGGGTGGGCTCGAGTTCGTCGATGATCTCCATAGCCCGAACCTTCGGGGCTCCCGACAAGGTTCCTGCGGGCAGGGTTGCCCGGAGGACGTCGATTGGCCCCCGGGAAGGGTCGAGACGTCCAGAGACCTGACTCGTCAGATGCATGATGTGGCTGTAGCGCTCGATCACCATGACCTCGTCGACGGTCTCGGTGCCGAACTGCACGACACGGCCGAGATCGTTTCTCGCGAGGTCGATGAGCATCACGTGCTCGGCGACCTCCTTCGGGTCTTCGCGCAGTTCTGCACCGAGGCGCGCATCATCCTCCTCGGTGGCCCCTCGAGGACGAGAACCGGCGATTGGTCGAGAGATCACGACCCCGTCACGGACTCGCACGAGCGGCTCAGGCGACGAACCGGCGACGGTCAACTCCTCGAGGCGGAGGAAGTAGAGGTAGGGGCTCGGATTGAGGAGTCGGAGCGCTCGGTAGACGTCGAAGGGCTCGGCGTCGAGCTCGAAGTCGATGCGCTGGGACAGGACGACCTGGAAGATGTCGCCGATGGTGATGTACTCCTTGGCCGCGAGCACGGCACGTTGGAACTCCGCCGACGACATCGTGCGCTCCACGAGGAGTGCACCGGGGTCAACCTTTGCCGGAACCTGCTCGGCCCGACGTGGCGCCGGGGTGAAGCAATCAACCACGAGAGCGTCGTGCCGTTCGATCGCCCGTGCCGTGGCCGAGGTATGCGCCACGTCGTCGCCCGGTGCGGCGAGTTCGTTCACGACCACGATGATCCGTTGGCGCCAGTGATCGAAAATAGCGACTTCGCCGAGCAGCATGATGACCGAGTCGGGGTGGCCGAGATCATTCGTTGGCGGGTGCGGGAGTCGTTCCACCTCTCGCACCACGTCGTAGCCGAGGTAGCCAACGAGACCCCTCGCCAGTGGCGGCAGGTCGTCGATGGCCTCACCCATGAACGCCGCCATGAGGTCATCAATGGCGGCCAGCATGCCGGCATCGGTTCGAATGGTGTCGGGGAGGGTGCCCGTCGCCGTCACCTGACCATTGCGAGAGACAAGCTTGGCCAGCGGGCGTCGACCGACGAAGGAGTAGCGACCCCAGCGCTCACCGCCTTCTACCGATTCGAACAGGAATCCGGGAGCGTCGCCAACGATGGAGGTGAACGCTGCCACCGGCGTGAGTCCGTCGGCCACGAATTCGGCAGCGACGGTCACCATGGCATCGGTCCGGTAGATCGTCCCCATTACGCCTCCTTTGGAGCAACGTCGAAGCAGCTCCGAGCTCCGGTGTGACAGGCTCCCCCGCCGTCTTGGTGGACGCGCACCAAGATGGTGTCGCCGTCGCAGTCGAGGGACAACTCGACGACGTGCTGGACCTCACCCGAGGTATCGCCCTTGGCCCACAGTTCGCGTCGTGATCTCGACCAGAACACCGTTCGACCCTCGGCGATGGTTCGCCCGAGCGACTCGGCGTTCATGTACGCGAGCATCAGCACCCGCCCATCATCGGCGTCTTGCACAATGGCGGGAACGAGCCCCCGGTCATCAAAATGAACGGCCAAAGGATCGACGGAGCGCACCCCACTCATAGGTAGAGCCCCGTCCCGCCATCGATTCTGGTGGACGCAACGGCGTGGATGTCGCGTTCGCGCAAGATGGCGAACTCTTCGCCCCCAACCTCCACCTCGAATCGGTCGTCAGGGTTGAACAGGACCGTGTCGTCGACCTTCACCGTTCGCACGTGGGGGCCAACGGCAACAGTGTCAGCCCACATGAGGCGCTTGGCGAGCTGCGCAGTCGCGGGAATCACGATCCCCGATCGCGATCGTCGCTCACCCTCGCCTTGCCCAACGCGGACGAGGACCCGGTCAGCGAGAACGGTGATGGGAAGGTGGTCAGCCACACCCCGACGGTAGCGCAGTGTCGCTCGCAGCCCGTCAGGGTTGGCGAGGATCCGGCCGCACCGTACAACCAGCTTCGGCGAGGGCTGCCTTCGCCTCGGAAATGGTGTGCGTGCCGAGGTGGAAAATGGACGCTGCGAGCACAGCGTCGGCATGTCCGAGCACCACCCCGTCGACGAGGTCGGCCAAGGAACCAACGCCACCCGAGGCGATGAGGGGAACGTTCACGGCATCGTTGGCCACGCGGAGCAACTCGAGGTCGTACCCGACCTTCGTTCCATCGCGGTCCATGGAGGTGAGCAAGATCTCTCCGGCGCCGAGCGCTTCGCCCTTCATCAACCACTCGCGAAGGTCGATGCCCGTCGGTCGACGTCCGCCATGGGTCACCACCTCGTAGTGATCCCCGTTACGCCGGGCGTCAATAGCGAGCACCACGCACTGACGTCCGAATTCTGTGGCCAGCCGGGAGAGGAGTTCGGGATCGGCTACGGCGGCTGAATTCACCGACACCTTGTCCGCGCCAGCGCGCAGCATCGTCCGAGCGTCATCGATGGAACGAATGCCGCCACCGACGGTCAACGGAATGAACACCCGCTCCGCAGTAGCCGCCACGACTCGCTCCATCGTCGCTCGCTCGTCCACCGTTGCGGTGATGTCTAAGAAGACCAGTTCATCTGCGCCCTCTGCGTCGTAGCGCGCAGCGAGTTCGACGGGATCACCAGCATCGAACAGGTCAACGAAGTTGACGCCTTTGACCACGCGTCCAGCGTGGACGTCGAGGCACGGGATTACGCGGATGCTCTGCATGCCGCCACCCCCTCCTCCACGCTGAAGCGGCCGTCGAGGACCGCTTTACCGGTGATCGCACCGAGGAGAGTCCGGCCGTGGCGTTCTATCTCGGCGAGCGCTCGCAGATCATCGAGACTGGCCACGCCACCAGAGGCGATGACCCCGAACGGGCTCGTCGCCACGAGGTGCGCGAGTGACTCGAGGTCTGGCCCACCCAACATGCCGTCTCGGGCGATTGCTGTGGCCACCACACCTCCAAAGGGCGCGTCGGCGTAGCGATGAAGGAGCTCGAAGACCGTCTGGTCGCCGAGGGTCAGCCAACCCCGGCCTGCCGGGAGCAGCCGACCATCACCATCGACTCGGTAGTCGAGCCCGAGGAGCACCTGATTCGGTGCTGCTGCAGCGATGGAGCACGCGAGCTCGGGCTGCTCAATGGCCACGGTGCCGAGGATCACCCGGTCCACGCCAGCGCCGAGGAGCCACTCCACATCCGCCGCACTTCGGATACCGCCGCCGGTTTGCACGGGGATTGTGACGGCGTCAGTGATTGCCCGGATCACCGGTCGGTTGATTGGATCGCCACTCTTGGCGGCGTCGAGGTCGACGAGGTGGATTCTGGTGGCACCACTGGCAGCGAAGCTGAGGGCCAACTCCACCGGGTCGCCGTAGGTGGTGACAGCGGCGTAGTCGCCTTGGGTCAAGCGCACCACGGTGCCGCCGATGAGATCGAGTGCTGGAATCAGCTCCACGACACGGCCCCCTGCGCAGCGTCGACGAAGTTCTTGAGGAGCGCGAGTCCAATCGGACCGGACTTCTCTGGGTGGAACTGCATGCCGACGACTCGGTCTCGTTGGGCCATGGCGGCCACCGTGCCACCGTAGGAACACGTCGCCACCGTCTCAATGCCAACAGGTGGAGCGAAGGAGTGGACGAAGTAGACCCAGGGCGCCCGGCCGCTCAGTTCGAGCAGGGAAGTTTTGGCTACCGTTGGCTCAAGTTCGTTCCACTGCATCTGTGGCACCTTCACCGATGACGACAACTCGCCTACTTGGCCCGAGAAGACCCCCAGACCACGGGCACCTGGCGACTCGGCGGAGCCCTCGTAGAGGAGTTGGAAGCCCACGCAGATACCGAGGAACGGCACACCTGCGTCGATGATGGTCTCGAGCACGCTCCGCAGCCCCCGAGCGTCGAGTTCTTCGACGCATCGTCCAAAGGCGCCAACACCTGGCAGCACGACCGCGTCGGCTGCAGTCAACGTTGCGTGGTCACCCGTCAAGAGGGCGTCAACTCCTACGGCCTCGAACGCCTTTTCGGCCGAACGTAGGTTGCCAATGCCGTAGTCGACCACCGCCAGTTTCATCGGGCCAACCAGTGGCTCACAGGAGGCCCTTGGTCGACGGAAGCGTGTCGTCGACCTTGGTGAGCGCGTCACGGAGCGCCCGCGCGAATGCCTTGAACGTCGCCTCAACGATGTGGTGCGTGTTGCGGCCCTTGCGTTTCGTCACGTGCACGGTCAGACCCGAGGCCATGACGAACGCTCTGAAGAACTCTTCGGTCAGTTGGGGGTCAAATGGCGGCGTCCCGAGTCCTGGAGTGTCTTCAGCAAACTGGAGGTCAAAGTCCAAGAAGGGGCGACCGCTCACGTCGAGCACGACCTCGATGAGCGCCTCATCGAGGGGAATCGTCCGATCGGCGAATCGCCGAATGCCAACCTTGTCGCCCATGGCAGTCGCCAAGAGTTCGCCGAGAACGATGCCGACGTCTTCGACGCAGTGGTGGGCGTCAATATGCAGGTCGCCAGTTGCCGCAACGGTCAGATCGATGCCGCCGTGGCGACCGAGCTGGTCGAGCATGTGGTCGAAGAAGGGCAAACCTGTGGACACCGAGGTCACACCGGCACCATCGAGGTTCATCGACGCGGTGATCTGCGTCTCCTTCGTGTTGCGAGTCAGGATCGCTGATCGGTCCGTCATTGAAGCGCACCTCCGAGGGCGTTGAGGAAAGCGGTGTTCTCATCCGAAGTCCCAATGGTGACCCGGAGACAATTCGACAGTCCGGGCCACGACGAGCAATTCCGAACCAAGACGCCGTGATCGACCAGGTCCTGCCACACCGCATCGGCGTTGGCGGACATCGGCTGGAACAGGATGAAGTTCGCGTTGGAGGGCCACACCGTCACGGGCATCTCGGCGAGCGCTGCAGCGACGCGCCCGCGCTCTTCAACAATGGCAGCCACTCGATGGTCCATGGCCGAAGCGAAGTCGAGCGCCAACGTTCCCGCCATCTGGGTGAGCGACGAGAGGTGGTAGGGCAAGAGGCCTTCGGTGACGCCGTTGATCACGGATGCTGCACTGATGGCGTAACCGAGGCGCACGCCGGCCAATGCCCAGGTCTTCGAGAACGTCCGAACGATGAGCACCCGCTCGAGGATCGAGCGAGGCAGATCGAGTGCTGTCGTTGGTGCGAACTGGCAGTAGGCCTCGTCAACGACAACCATGGCCTCGGTTCGCTCAACGAGTGCAGTGATGGTGTCGAGCGGCTCCAACGTTCCCGTCGGGTTGTTCGGCGAGCAGAGGAAGATGAGCGCAGCGTCGCTGGCGTTGGCTGCAGTGATCATGGACTCGACATCGACGGTGAAGTCGCTTCGGCGGGCGGCCTGCACCACCGTGCACCCCACCAGATTGGCGATGTGGCTGTGGAGGGCGTAGGTCGGCTCAGCGACCACCACCGACCGACCGGCCCCCGCGAACGCCATGACGATGGCTTGGAGAATTTCATTGGACCCGTTCGCGCAGACCACCATCGACGAATCGACGCCTTCGGCCCGAGCAATCCCACTGCGCAGCGCGTTTGCCGAGCGGTCGGGGTAGCGGTGGAGATCCAGCGTCGCCACCGCGTGGCTCAGCGCGTCGAGGAAGCCAGCCGGAGGCGGGAACGGTGATTCATTGGTATTCAGTCGGACTGCGACGTCAACTTGAGGCGAGTGGTAGCCCGACCGAAGTGCGAGATCGGGTCGGAGGTGCGGATGTGACGTCATCGCCGCATCCGCACCGACGCTGCGTGGGCATCGAGGCCTTCCACGGTGGCCAGCACCTCGACCGCTCCGTTCAGTTCGGCGAACCCCGCTTCGGTGATCTCGATGATGTGGTGCCGCTTCACGAAGTCACTGGCTAGCAGCGCTGAGGCAAAACGCGCCGTGCGATTGGTCGGCAAGATGTGGCTGGGCCCGGCGACGTAGTCCCCGATGGCTGCCGCCCCAAACGCCCCTGTGAAGATCGCTCCGGCGTTGGACACCTGTCGAGCGAGGGCTGTGGCATTGGCGACGAGCAACTCGAGGTGCTCGGCGGCGACGACGTCAGCAACCGCAACCGCTTGATCCCGGTCACGAACGAGGACTGCGTAGCCACCGCTGTCGAACGTCGCGAGGATCTCCGCCGATCGTGGTGTGCCAGCAACGAGGGTGGCCAGCGCATCGTCGACGGCATCGAGCGCCTCGACGGAGGTGCCGATCAGCCATGCGATGCCGTCGGGACCGTGCTCTGCTTGGACCATGAGGTCAATGGCAGCGAACCGAGGATCCACCGATCCATCGACCACTACGGCGACTTCTGAGGGGCCGGCGAATCCTGAAGCCACCCCGACCGTGCCCATCACCTGCCGCTTCGCCTCCGCGACGTAGCTGTTACCCGGACCGGCGATGACTTGCACGGGGGCAATGGTCTCGGTGCCAAAGGCCATGGCGGCAATCGCTTGGGCCCCACCAATCATGTAGACCTCGTCAATACCGGCGAGGTGCGCCGCTGCGAGCGTGGCGTCATCGAGCAGGCCATTGGGGCCCGCCGGGCTACACAGGACGAGGTCCTTCACCGAGGCCGCACGAGCTGCACCGGCGGCCATGAGGACCGAGGAGGGATACCGAGCTCGACCGCCGGGTGCGTAGATGCCGGCGCGATCAACGGGAACAGTCCGGTGCTCGACGATGACCCCACCGTCGCTCCAGGTCGCAGCGGTGTGGAGTTCGTGGGCATGGAAGGACACGATGCGTCGGTAGGCAACCTCAAGTGCGCGACGGAGCTCCTCGCTGATCGCCGCTGCCCGCTCGGCGATGAACGCTGGAGGAACGCGCAACGAGCCCCGCACTCCATCGAACTGAGCGGTCAATTCGGCAACGGCTGCATCGCCGTCACGTCGCACGCGTTCGATGATCTGCGCAACCACCGGTCCTACCGTTGACCCAGCGACAACCGGAGCCGGGAGTATCCCGGCGAGGTCTCCTCGTTGGTCGCGCACATCGATGCGGGTCAGCACCTCACCAATCCTACCGGTCCTCACCCATGCATCCCGATGGACACACCTTCCGGATCGGCCATCATGGAGGGGTGGCTGATCACTCTGAACTCTCGTCGCTCACCGCGACCTTGGAAGAACTCCTCCGACGAGTGTCCGCGATGACCGATGCGGCAACCTCGACCGACGATGAGGCCGCTCAAGAACTCGTGAGTCTCGAGCGCACGTTGTCCGGGGCGCTCCGTCGGATGCGCCGACTCCTCAAGTAGGAGCGCTGTCGGAGGGCAGGTGCCGCTGCCCGGTCGGGCAGAGGTCGAGGAGGATGCACGACGAACAGTCCGTCCGTCGAGCGGTACAGGTCGACCGACCATGGAGGATCAGTCGCAAGCTCATCGCTCCCCCGATGGCCTCTCCGAAGAGCGCGTTCAGGCGATGTTCGACCTTCACGGGATCGCTCGACCGGGCCAAGTCGAGACGTTTCGTGAGCCGCAAGACGTGGGTATCGACCGGGAGACCGGGCAGATCGAAGGCAACGGACCGCACGACGTTGGCGGTTTTGCGACCGACTCCTGGCAGGGTGACGAGATCTTCTCGGCGACTCGGCACCTCCCCGTCGTAGACCGTGACTAAGCGGTGGGCAAGCCCGAGGAGGTGATCTGCCTTGGCTCGGTAGAACCCCGTCGGGAAGATCAGGTGCTCGAGCCTCGCTCGGTCAGCCCCCGCGAGCGCTTCTGGCGTCGGGTACGCCGCGAACAACGCAGGCGTGGTGGCGTTGACCCGGACGTCAGTGCACTGCGCGGACAGCACCGTGGCGACGAGGAGTTGGAACGGTGTGTCGAAATCGAGCTCGCAGAGTTCAGCCGCTGAACCCGGGAAGCGTTCCTCGAGGCGATCAGCAATGGCTCGAGCGCGTTCTTTGGCAACCGCACGTCCAGACATGGCCGCAGCGTACCGGGTGGCACCGAGAGGACAGTTGGTAGCCTACCGCCGTGGAGCCCCTCACCGTCGATCGCTGCACCGCCCTTGGCGCCGACGCTGTCACCTCGGCGCTGGGTCTCGGTGGGCCGAAGCCCTGGAGTGAGCACAAGACGCTCGGACTCATGAACCTCGAACGCCGCGGCGATCGTGTCGTTCTCGTCCGAAGCGATGGCACCATCATCGCTGCGGCAGTTGCAGCACGGCACGAGGACCTCTGGAACGTCGAGGTTGCCGGCGATCGCCAGGCCCGCGCCCGCGCGCTCGGGGAGCTCCTCGAGTGGCTCGCCGTCGAAACCCTCCAATTCTGGTTGCCACCTGACGGCGACGACCTTTGGCTCGAATCGGCCAGAGCGGGTTGTTCCGTCCTCCATGAGCGGACGATTCTCCACCTTGAGCGGTCCCTCGCCACACACCCCCCACAACCGGCTGACCTTCAGGTCACCTCGTGGAACGACGACGACCTCGACGCATGGATTGCCGCAAACAACGATGCATTCGCTGGCCATTTGGAGCAAGGGGTGTGGACGCGGGCTACCTTCGCCGAGCGCTCGAGTGCTCCGTGGTTCGACCCCAGCCTCTTCGTGGTCCACCACGATGGCAACGTCGTCGACGCGTGGTGCTGGTGCAAGGTGGATACCGCCACCGATCCCGATCGCGGTGAGATCTACGTCATCGGCGTCACCCCAGACCACCAAGGACGTCGGCTTGGTTCGGGTCTCTTAGAGGCCGGGTGCGCAGCCATGGCATCCCGAGGCGTCCGCACGGTTGACCTCTTCGTGGAATCCACCAACAGCGCTGCGCTCGCCCTCTACGCCCGCCACGGATTCACAACCGTTGGAGCGGTGCGAGCGCTTCACCTCGACACTGCGCAGCACTCAGCCAGCGCCGACTAGCGCACCAATGCCCGTCGTCACCGCTGCGGCCACAGCAGTGACCCCGAATTGCCGGAATGCTCCTCGCCACATCGGCCGTCCCGAGAATTGGGCGACCGTGGCACCGAGGAGGTTGGCGGCACTGAGCCCGAGCACAATCGACCAGATGACCGCAGCGGTACCGCCACCAATCAACCACGGCAACAGTGGCAAGAATGCGCCGAGTGAGAACGCCACGAATGAGGCGATGGCCGCCTGCCACGGCGATCCGAGCGCTCGGGGATCGATGCCCAGTTCTTCACGGGCATGGGTTTCAAGGGCCAACTCAGGATTGGCCATGATCTCAACGCTCAGTTGCTGCGCCAACTCGAGCGACAACCCCTTCTCCACGTAGAGCTCGGTCAACTCCCGCTGCTCATCATCGGGGTGCTGGGTCAGCGCACGGCGTTCGACGCCGAGTTCGTACTCCAAGAGTTCCCGTTGGGACTGCATCGAGATCCACTCGCCCGAGGCCATCGATCCCGCACCAGCCACGAGACCGGCGAGTCCGGCGAGTCGCACGACCGATGGCGCAGGATGAGCGCCAGCAAACCCCAAGATCAGTGAGAGGTTCGTCAACAGGCCGTCGCTCATGCCGAACACCGCTGCCCGCACTCCACCACTCGCAACGTCTCGATGGTGCTCGGGGGGTTGGATGGCCATAGGTTCAGGCTAGTGACCCATGCAGGGGGCTGCTCCTGAGAGAATGAGGTCATGGCCCAGAAGCGCTTCTTTGACCCCATGCTCCCCTCGACGCTGCAGCTCGTGCTCTGGCTGAGCTACATCAACGGCTTCTACGGAGTCCTCGACATCCTCCGAGGCGGCCTCGGCCTCCTCGGCCTCGTCGCCCTGTTCGGGGCCGGCGGCGCCTACGGAATCGCCAACGAGCGCAAGATTGGCTACTACCTCGCAACCGCTGCCGGCATCGTGAACCTCATCGTGGCACTCCTGGCGTTCTATGCGTTCGGCGCTGCCTTCCTCCTCCAGGTGGCGTTCGCCGTGGCCCTCGTTGCCGGGGCGCTCCATCCCACGAGTCGTCGCTACGCCAAGATCTACCTCGACTGAACCTTGGTCAGTGGCCGTTCCCACGTGCCTCCCCCGCTACCGTGGATGCACGCACGCAAGGAGAAGCCCATGGCAACCACCGTCCACCTGAGTGAATTCGCCAACTTCGTTGGCCAGCACCTCGGCTACAGCGACAACTACGAGGTCACCCAGGAGCAAGTCAACTTGTTCGCCGATGCAACGGGCGACCACCAGTGGATCCACGTCGACCCTGAGCGAGCCAAGACCGGCCCATTCGGTGGCCCCATCGCCCATGGGTACTTGACCCTCTCGCTCATTCCCACCCTCCTCGGTTCACTCCTCCACGTTGAGGGAACCTCCATGGGCGTGAACTACGGCACGAACAAGGTCCGCTTCTCGGCTCCGGTGCACGTGGGCACGAAGATTCGAGCAGGCGCCACCGTTGCCGAGGTCACCGAGATCGCCGGCGGTGTCCAAGTTGCCCTCGACGTGATCGTCGAGGTTGAAGGCGCAGCCAAGCCCAACTGCGTGGCTCAGGTCGTCTACCGCTACTACGCCTGATCGAATTGGCGAAGCCTGCGAAGGACCAGACCGCCCTCCCAGTCGGGGAGGCGAAGACCACTGCCGTTCGATCGATGTTCGACACGATCGCACCGCGCTACGAGCTGGTCAATCGACTCATCACGTTCGGACTCGACCATCGGTGGCGCACCGCGACGCTCGATCGCCTCGCCCTTCCGAGCGGTTCGCACCTCCTCGACCTCGCTGCCGGCACCGGCGATTTCACCCGCCTGGCAACCGACCGCGGGATGACGGTCGTGAGTGCCGATCTCTCCATTGGCATGCTCCAAGCCGGTCGTGGCACGACGCGAGCAGTAGAGGCCGACGCCGCGCATCTGCCCTTTGCTGATGCAACCTTCGACGGCCTCGTCTGCGGGTACGCACTGCGCAACTTCACCGACCTCGCTGGGGCGATTGCCGAGATGGCTCGAGTGGTGCGACCTGGTGGTCGCCTCGCCATCTTGGAAGTTGCCGCTCCGTCCTCGCGCCTTCTGCGCAGCGGCTACTCCATGTGGTTCGACCACTGCGTCCCGAAGATTGGTGGCCTCCTGTCTGATCGCGATGCGTACGCGTACCTCCCACGATCGACGGCCTACCTCCCCGAAACGGACGCTCTCTGTGCACTGTTCGCCAACGCCGGGTTCTCCGGCGTCAACCACCATCTGATTCTCGGGGGGCTGAGCCAACGCATCACTGGGACGCGGCGCGGGGAATCGTGATGGACCTCTCGCACCTCGTCGCACGTTCGATCACCCTCGAGGGCGATATCGACCCGTTGGCGCTCGCTGGCGAGGAGGGTTGGCTCATCATGTCAACCACCCACGCCGTGGCAGCGATGGGTGTGGCTGCGACCATTGACCTCCCAAACGGCCTCGCAGGAGCCACCGATGCTGCGGTGGCAGCGAGCCTCGCGTCCATTGCCCACCACGACGGTGCTGACATCGGCGCAGCCGGGCTCCGGGCATTCGGGGCGCTCCCGTTCAACCCGAACGAACCCTGCGCGGTCGTGGTACCGGCCTTGCTCGTCCAGCGTCGCCCCGATGGCACCTGGGTTGCCACATCGATTGCCGAAGAAGACACCTGGCCCTCAGTGGTCGCCCCGAGCGAGTCCGTCGCCGCAGCAACTGCGTCGCCCACGGTTCGTTCTGCGATCGCCCGTCCAACGCCCAACGGCTACGAGGAGGCAGTGGCGGCGGCCACTAAGGCCATGGAGAACGGGGAGGTGTCCAAGGTGGTGCTCGGCCGTCGCCTCACCGTGCAGCTCGATCGACCGCTCCCCCTCGTCCCTGCGCTCTCTCGGCTGCGGGCCCGAGAGCCGCTCTGCACCATCTATGCCGTGCCAACGAGCTCGGGTCGGTTCTTCGGTGCATCGCCAGAACTCATCGTCGACAAGCACGGAACAGCCGTTCGATCACACCCCCTCGCCGGATCCGTCGCCATTGATGGCACCGATGCCGACGAGCTCGCTGCCCGAGCGCTCGAGGCGTCAGAGAAGAATCAACGAGAGCACCAATTGGTCGTCGAGGACATTGTGTGGCGCCTCTCGCCGTTGTGTCAGTCCGTCGCTGCAGCGCCGCAGCCCTCACTGATGGTGCTCGCCTCCATTGCCCACCTCGGCACCACCATCGACGGCACCGTGGAGCGAGGACCGAACGCTCCCGATGCACTCGCCCTGGCTGCAGCGATCGCTCCGACACCTGCCGTTGGAGGCGTGCCTATCGATCGAGCCCTCGAGCTCATCGACGAACTCGAGCATTTCGATCGTGGTGTGTGGGCAGGAATCATCGGCACGGTAGATGCCGCTGGCGATGGAACCTTCGTTCTCGGCATTCGAGGTGCCCACGCCACGGGTTCGACGCTCACCTTGCACGCGGGATGCGGCATCGTCGCTGCCTCAGACCCCGCAGAGGAACTCGCCGAGACGACCGTCAAGCTCCGTGCGGTGCTCGATGTCATCGTGCCCGGCGCAGCCGAACACCTCCGAGGTGCGCTCAGCGGCCAAAGCGGCGCTTGAGCCCTCGCTTGGCCACCATGGCGAATGCTTCGATCACGATCGACGTCGACATCTTCGATTCGCCAACTTCACGGTCGATGAAGCGAATCGGCACTTCGACGATCTGCACCCCAGCCTGACGGGCACGATCGGTCATTTCAACCTGAAAGCCGTAGCCATCTTGGGTGACGTCTTCGAACCCAATCGCAGCGAGTGCACTGTCGGCGTAGACGCGAAACCCTGCCGTTGCATCCTTGACCTTCAGGCCGAGCACGGCCGAGGCGTAGAGGTTGCCGCCCTTGGACAGCATGGTTCGATGCCATGACCACTTCGGGATCTCGCCCCCGGCGACGTAGCGAGACCCAATGACGAGATCGGCGCCCGAGGCCGCAGCCGAAAGGAGCGAGGGCAGCTGGCGAGGATCGTGACTGAAGTCCGCATCCATCTCCACGAAGTGGTCGTACCCACGATCGAGCCCCCAACGGAACCCGGCTCGATAGGCGCCGCCGAGACCCGATTTCGGCGGTCGAGACAGGAGGTGCACCGTCGAATGGGCACTCGCGTAGGCCTCGACCGCCGCTGCCGTGCCATCGGGACTCGAATCATCAACCACCAAGATGTCGGTGCCGGGCACGCTGTCGCCGAGTGCGTCGAGCATCCGAATGATGTTGTCCAGCTCGTTATAGGTCGGGATGACCACCAAGGTGCGCACGGCACGAGATCCTAGACGGTGATCGCTTCGCTCTTGATGGTCACCCGTGCGGGTCCTCGTCTGAGAAGATAACGAGATGGCGACCGGGGAGCAACGTCCACGAGACGAGCGGGACGCGCACACGAGCGTCCAGAGTGGTCCTTCCCCCCTGGAGACGGCTCGAGCGTGGCTCCGACACCCAAGGGTACGTCGTTCCGTCGCGCAGACCATCACGGTCATCGTGCTCATCTTCTTGGGCGAGTACGTGGTGCTCCCGAACTTCGCCAAGGCCCGCCACTCCTTCTCGCTCCTCGGCAATCTGAACGTCGTGCTCGTGGCACTAGCAATTTGCGCTGAAGCAGGAGCCCTCGCTGCCTACGCAGAGCTCACGCGGAGCGTGCTCACGCCCGTCGCTCCATCTCGGTTCACGACCCTCAGGATCAACCTCTCGACCTTCGCCTTGAGCCACGTCTTGCCCACCGGGAGCGCGACCGGTGGAGCACTTGGTTACCGCCTGTTCTTGAGCGCTGGCGTTCCTGGAACGACCGCGGGGTTCGGCATGGGTGTCCAGGCGATTGGCTCTGCCGTCGTCCTCAACCTCATCTTCTGGGTGGCACTGTTCATCTCCATTCCCATCAACGGCTTCAACCCCCTCTACGGCTACGCCGCACTGGCGGGTGTCGTGCTCCTCGCAGCCTTCGCGTCGACGCTGGTCCTCCTGTCTCGAGGTGACCGCAACGCCGACAGCTGGCTCATGCGGGCCGCTGATCGGCTCCCCTTCGTGAGCGCCGACAGCGTCGCAGCGGTCACGAGGAACCTCGCCGATCGCGTCAACGTGCTGCTGCGCCACCGCAACGTGCTCCGTCGTGCACTGCTGTGGGCCAGCCTCAACTGGCTCCTCGACGCCGCCAGTCTCTGGGTCTTCCTCTGGGCCTTCGGCAAGGCGGTGAACCCCGTCGACCTCCTCGTGGCCTTCGGCTTGGCCAACATCTTGGCCGTCATCCCGCTCACCCCGGGAGGCCTCGGCGTCATTGAGGGCGTCCTCATTCCGACCCTCGTGGGCTTCCACGTCCCCGCCGGCATCGCGTCACTCGGCGTGCTCGCCTACCGCCTCGTGAACTTCTGGATTCCCATCCCCGTCGGTGGCGCCGCCTACCTCTCCCTCAGAATGGGGCCGTGGCAACTGCCCTCGAGGATCGAGCGGCGATCCTCGTCAGCCTCACACCCGGCGGCGCTCGACGAGTGAGGTCGTCGCCAGGTCCAGCCACCGCCGGGACTTGGTGAGCGCATCGCTCTTCAGCGTCTCTTGGAGCGAGATGGACCGATCGGTGGCGCTGCGCGACCAGGTGCCCTCAGGCGACAAGAACCACGACGAGGCGGTGTCGGCGAACACGAGGTCGAGCAGTCCATGCAGTTGCGCTGCGAGCTGCGGATCGAGGATTGGGGTGAGGACTTCAATTCGCCGATCGAGGTTGCGCTCCATTAAGTCCGCAGAACCAATGAAGGTCTCCTCGACCCCGCCGTCTCCACCGCCGAAGCTGTAGATGCGGCTGTGCTCCAAGAACTCGCCGACGATCGAGCGCACCGAAATTCGCTCTGACAGTCCTGGCACGCCGGGTCGGATGCAGCACAGCGAGCGCACGCACAGCTGCACGTCCACGCCCGCACCTGAGGCCCGGTAGAGGGCGTCGATGATCATGGGGTCGGTGAGCCCGTTCAACTTCATCCGGATTCGACCGGTCTCGCCGAGCGCTGCTTGGCGCTCGATCTTGTCCAGGATCGATGGACGGAGCGTGACTGGGGAGACGAGGAGGCGACGGTAGTCCACGTGGTGGGAGAACCCCGTGAGGTAGTTGAACAGCAGGCCGATGTCCTCACCAATGATGGGGTCCGCGGTGAAGAGTCCGAGGTCTTCGTAGATGCGCGCCGTCTTGGAGTTGTAGTTCCCCGTGCCGATGTGGCAGTAGCGGCGAATGCCCTCGGCTTCACGGCGCAGCACCATGACGGTCTTCGAGTGGGTCTTCAGTCCGACGAGGCCGTAGACCACGTGCACACCGGCATCTTCGAGCGTCTTGGCCCACCCAATGTTGGCGGCCTCGTCGAATCGGGCTTTCAGCTCTACGAAGGCGGCAACCTGCTTACCCGCCTCGGCGGCACGGATGAGCGCCGCCACAATCGGGCTGTCACCAGAAGTGCGGTAGAGGGTGAGCTTGATCCCGAGCACATCAGGATCAGCGGCCGCCTGGGCGATGAACGCCTCGACCGACATGGCGAAGGATTCGTAGGGGTGGTGGACGAGCACGTCCCCGTCACGAAGTGCGGTGAACAGATCGACCGTTCCACCCTCAGGGGTGGCGATTCCGGCCGGAGGGAGCGGCGTCCACGGCTCTGATTTGAGCTCGGGGAGATCGAGGGAGGCAATCGCCCACAGCGACGAGAGTCCGAGCGGTGCCGAAGAGGCGAAGACCTGGTCTTCTCGGAGGTCGAGTTCATCGAGCAGGGTCGACAAGAGGCCCCGCTCGGGGTGGCCCGCAACTTCGAGTCGAACGGCGTGGCCGAACCTGCGGCGACGCAGCTCTGCTTCCAAGGCGACGAGGAGGTCGTCGGCCTCATCTTCTTCAACGACGAGGTCGGCGTTTCTCGTGATGCGGAAGACGAGGTGGTCACCCACGCTCATGCCGGGGAAGAGTCGGTCGAGATGGGCGGCCAAGACGTCTTCGAGGCAGACGAATCGCTCGCCAGCGGCGACCGCGAAGAAGCGGTTGAGGACATCGGGCACCTTCACCCGAGCAACTCGGACTTCGCCGGAGTTGCGATCGTGGACCCGGACGAGGAGGTTGATGGAGCGGTCCGAGATGTAGGGGAACGGATGGCCAACGTCGACCGAGAGCGGCGTGAGGACTGGGAAGATGTCCCGGTCGAACGCAGCGCTCACCGCCGCACGCTCTTCTGCCGAGAGGTCCTCCCAACGAAGGATTGCCACACCTGCTGGAGCGAGCTCCTTCGTGATCTGGGCCACGAGGTCATCTTGGCGACGGTAGAGGTCGTGCACCTTGGCTCGGACGGTCTTCAGTTGCTCCTTCGGGCGAAGGCCATCGGGAGAACGCGTCGTCACCCCAGCGGCAATCTGATCCTCGAGGTTGGCCACGCGCACTTGGAAGAACTCATCGAGGAGGTCTGCTTCGATGGCTAAGAACTTGACGCGATCGAGGAGCGGCACCGACGCGTCGCCAGCGAGATCGAGCAGTCGGTCAGCGAAGTCGAGTCGCGACACCTCACGATTGGAAAAGCGCGCTCGACCGAACGCCTCTTCGAGGTTCGACAATGGACGACCCCCGTGGCTGTGCTCCGAATGTGCAGTGTGCATCTCGCGTGACCCTCCTGCCGCAGGTTAGTTGACCCCACTACGCTCAAGAGTGTGACGACCACGCGAACGCCCATGGGATCACCCCCAACGTTCGAGCGATCGAGCCTGCTGCCTCCGTGGCCCCGAGGGAAGAAGCCTCGACGACGCGCCGAGCTCGGCATGTTGGTGATGGTCGATGCCATCGTCTTGGCACTGTGGTGGACCTTGCGGGTCAGCGTCACCAACCAGGCACCGACGTCGTGGATGCCCATAGTGCTCTCGGTGGTCGGTGCGTCACTCGTCCTCACGGCGCCACTCGCTGGCTCGCACCACGCGCCAACCCCGTGTTCCTCCCGGTCATCACCTTGCTGAACGGCGTCGGCTTCATCGTCATCCTCCGGTGGTGGCCGCTGTCGGGAGCGCTCGGGCACAACCGTGCCGTGCTGCAAGCGGTGTGGACCGCCGTCGGCATCGTGCTCTACGTCGCCACCTTGCTCGTCGTTCGCCGATCACGTGACCTCGACCGGTTCCGGTCGACGTCGCTCCTCCTCGCCATTGTCTTGATGCTCTCGCCGCTCATCCCAGGGATTGGCGAGAACGTGAACGGTGCTCGCCTGTGGCTCAACATCGGCGGGTTCTCCGTACAGCCCATTGAGTTCGCCAAGATTCTCCTGTGCCTGTTCTTCGCGTCTTACTTCGCGGAGAACCGGGACATCTTGTCCATTCCAACAGCACGCATCGGCAACCGACTGGTCCTCGACCCGAGGCCGCTCCTCCCCATCGTGGCGGTCTGGGGCCTCGCCATGGTGGTGATCGGCGGCGAGAACGACATTGGATTCGCCCTGCTCGTGTTCTCCGTCTTCATCGCCTTGCTGTGGGTTACGACCGGTCGCGCCACCTACCTCGTCTTCGGCTTCGGCCTCTTCGCCGCTGGCGCCTACGTCGCCACCCACCTGTTCCCCCACGTGAGTGCCCGTGTGTCGGTCTGGCTCGACCCATGGTCGCCGAACCTCATTCAAGGCAGCGGTCGCCAACTCGTCCAAGGGTGGTTCTCGCTCTCGGCCGGTGGCGTCACGGGAACCGGACTCGGCCAGGGACTCTCTGGCCGCTACGTCACCGACATCACCACCGACATGATCTTCTCCTCCATTGGTGAAGAACTCGGCCTCATCGGCGCATCGGTCATCGTGATCTGCTTCGTGCTCTACGTCGGCGCAGGCCTACGCACCGCGCAGCGAGCTCGCTCTGCCTACAGTCGCTTGGCAGCAACCGCCATGACCTTGATCGTTGGCCTCCAAGCGTTCTTCATCATGGCCGGCGTAACCCGTCTGCTCCCCCTCACCGGTGTGGAGCTACCCTTCGTCGCCTACGGCGGATCGACGCTCATGGCCAACTACGTCCTCACCGGCATCTTGATGCGGATCTCCGATGAAGAACCCGGGGTCCCGCC
>TBL_comb48_EPIDRAFT_1000476_pt1 | contig 31543 bp, 32 predicted proteins | sample TroBogEpilimnion_37_FD_10681 | JGI IMG/M metagenome (IMG submission 10681) | reverse complement strand
CCGTGGAGCTAGAGTTGCTCATCGTCTTGCTCGTGACTTTAGAAAACATGTCATTGCAATGAGCATTTTAGATATCTGCCCAACATTGGACATGTACAATGCAACAAACAAAGAGTTTGCAACTGGCTATTTCCATTGGTTTTTTTTAATTCAACCTAAACCTTTGCCAGAAAATTTTATTAATAAAGATCCTAAAAGCTGGCTAATTAATTGTTTAAAAAAGTGGTCTGGAAACTTCAATTTTAGAGGAATAGATAAACATTATATTAAATACTTTAAAACAAATAAAAGCATTCATGCAACGTGCGAAGATTATAGAGCCGGAGCAACTATTGATCTTAGACATGATAAACAAGATTTAACTAAAAAACTCAATATTCCTATTCAAGTCTTATGGGGTAAACAGGGAAGAATTGGAAAACAATTTAAACCATTAAATGTTTGGCAGAAATATTCAAACAAAAAAATTGTTGGCAAAGGACTAAATTGTGGGCATTTTTTAGCAGAAGAAAAGCCAATTGAAACTGCAAAAGAGCTTTCAAAATTTTTATTAAAATATTCTAATTAAAACAATTCAAAAATAAAAAAAGGCCCAGAGGGGGATCTGGGCCTTTTAATCTTTTAGGGGAAAACCTAAAAAGAGATCGTTAACTAATTAAGCAATTGTTTCGCCGTGATGAGCTAAGTCTAAGCCTTCTCTCTCCTCAGCATCTGTCGCTCTAATGCTAGTAAACAATCCAACTACTTTAATAACTACGTAAGTCATAACTCCGCTATATACCAAAGTTAAAACAACGCCGATTAACTGTAATTTGATTTGAGCAACGTTTCCTTCAAGAGCTCCTGCAGTTCCGCCAATAGCTTTTACTGCAAATACTCCTGTTAGAATTGCGCCTAATATTCCGCCGCAGCAATGAACACCGAAAACATCTAATGCGTCATCATAACCGATTGCATTTTTAAGTTTTGCAGATGTTAAATAACATACGATACCAGCAGCAAGTCCGATAAAAAACGCTCCACTTGGGCCAACGAATCCAGAAGCTGGAGTAATCGCAACTAATCCTGCAACTGCGCCAGAACACATGCCAACTAAACTTGGTTTGTTTTCTCCTGTTAACCATTCAATTATCATCCAAGTAGCTGCAGCAACGGCTGTAGCAAGTTGCGTTACCAACATCGCCATACCAGCATTTCCATTTGCAGCAACTGCTGAACCAGCGTTGAAGCCAAACCAACCTACCCACAGCAACGATGCGCCAATCATGGTGTATCCAACATTATGCGGTTTAACTTTGGCTTTTCTTTTACCAAGAACTAAACAAAGCACTAATGCTGCAATACCAGAATTAATGTGCACTACAGTTCCGCCAGCGTAATCTAGTACGCCTAAAGTATTTAAATAACCATTACCCCAAACCATGTGAGCAACTGGTGCGTACACTACGATGCTCCAAATCGTTATAAAAAAGAATAACGCTTTGAAACTAATACGTTCAACAATTGATCCACAAATTAAGGCTACAGTGATAATTGCAAAAGTTAATTGGTAGCAAAAGAATACTGTCTCAGGAATTGTAGTATTTAAATCTCCAATACCTATTCCTTTAAGCAATACTCTTGAAGTAGATCCAATAAATCCACCTTTTGCTCCGTCCATGAATGCTAAAGAATATCCACAAACATACCAAGTAATTGTAACGACAGCAGTAATCATGAAAGATTGACTTAACGTCGACACAAGATTCTTTTTGCCAACTAATCCACCGTAAAATAAAGCAAGACCTGGAATTGTCATTAAAAGTACAAGCGCTGTACTAGTTAACATCCATGCTGTATCGCCAGGATTTAATACTGGCTTTGGTGCATCAGCTGCGAACACTGTTGTTGTTTGAAATAAAACAACCGCTAAGATTAAAAGTCTATTAAATATTTTCATTATAGCGCTTTCTCTCCTTTCTCACCTGTTCTAATTCGAATAACTTCAGTTAAAGAAGTTACAAATATTTTACCATCTCCAATATTTCCTGTTTTTGCAGCCTTTTGTATTGCTTCAAGAACAGCTTTTAATTTTTTAGAAGATGTAGCTATTTCTAATTTAGTTTTTGGAAGAAACGCCACTTCGTATTCAGAACCACGATAAAATTCTGTATGACCTTTCTGCCTCCCATAACCTTTGACATCTGACATTGTTAAACCTTGAATGCCGATTTTGTTAAGAGCTTTCTTAACGTTATCAGCTTGTTCTGGCTTAACTACCGCAGTTACCAGTTTCATAGTACTCCATAAGTTATAAACCCTTATCTCTACCTAAATTTAAAATAAAGGTAGCCTGCTTAGGTTTAATTATAGCAGTTCAAACAATTAACTGTTCGATAACAAACAATTTTCTAAATTTATAATGACGATTCAATGATTCAGTTATGACCAAAATGCATGGGGATAATAAAAGAGCTTTATTTTTTTGCGTTTTTAGAAAAATGATCTAATTTTTTTGAAAAATCCTCAACTATGGCTAGAAGATTTTTTCCATCTTCCGTAAGATCTACACCTTTATTATTTCTAGCTAAAACTTTTGTTTTTATATCGTATTCAAGATCAATTACTGCTCTTGAAAAGGTTGATTGAGATTTATTCTCAATTTTTGAAGCACTCATAAAACTTCCAGCTTTAGCAACTTTATAAAAAGTTTTTAACTTTTCCCAATTCATAAAGTATTTTTTAAATGAAATATTCATAACCAACTAATGCAATCTAAGAACACGAGTTATGCGAATTTTCTATAAAAGATATAAATTATCCTTTGTTTGCCTTAAAAATTACCCCTAGTGATTTGAAACGAATAACCATAATTAGTAAATTATGACTAAAACTTTAATAGATATAATTTTTTTTGGATTAATACTTGTAGTTATTTTTTATTTGAGAAAAAATAAAAAATCAAAAATTAGAGAATTAATTAAAGATCCACGGACAGGCATCTTTAAAGATAGACAAGAAAACTAATTGTTACTTAAGATCTATAATCTGCATTAATTGCAATATATTCTGCATTAAAATCGCAAGTGTATGCGGTAAATTTACCTTTGCCTAAGTTTAAATTTACATCAAATAAAATATTATCTCCTAACATGTAATTTTTTACTTTTTCTTCATTATAACTTGGGGCAATCATTCCGTATTTTGTAATTAGAAAATCACCAATTTTAATTTCAATTTTCTCTTTTTTTACTTTTTCATTAGTTTTACCAATCGCCATTAAAATTCTTCCCCAATTTGGGTCTGAACCAGCGGCGGCTGTTTTGACTAATGGCGAGTTTGCAATGGACATTGCAACTTCTTTTGCTGAATTATTATTACTTGCACCGGTTACGTTAACAGTGATAAATTTTTTTGCACCTTCACCATCAAGCACCACCTGTTTAGCAAGATCTAGCATCACTTCGTTTAAAGCTTTTTCAAATTTTTTAGCTGCCGGTGAATTGATGTCTTTAATTTCTCTATTTTTTGCTTTTTGAGTAGAAAATAACAAAACCATATCGTTTGTAGATGTATCGCTATCTACGGTAATTGCGTTAAAAGTATTTTCAACATTTCTCTTTAGCATTTGATTTAAAACTGTTTGAGATATTTTGACATCAGTAAAAATAAATCCAAACATCGTTGCCATATTAGGCGCAATCATTCCTGCACCCTTTGCAATACCTGCAATATTTATAAAATCTGAAGAAGACTGAACTACTGCACAACTCATTTTTGCAAATGTATCTGTTGTCATAATAGCTAGCGCTTGTTTAATCCAAGAAAGTTTTATAGGTCTTTTTAATTTTTCAATTAATTCAGGAACTACAGATTTTATTTTTTGTAGAGGAAACGGTTGTCCGATAACACCAGTTGACGCAAATAAGATTTCTTTTTCTTTAATTTTTCTAGTGCTTATGAAAAGTTTTGATAATTCGATAATACTATCTAATCCTTGTTTTCCAGTAAATGCATTTGCATTTCTAGTGTTTACTAATAAAGCTTTTATATTTTTCTTGTTTGCTTTTATATTCCAATCAATACAAACAGATCTCGTTGAAGATTTTGTATAAACTCCTGAAAAAATTGCTCCATCTTTAAAATAAAATAAACATACATCATCTCTTTTTGAATTATAAAGCCCAGCGCTAACAGCTGATATTTCCATACCCTCAATTGTTGGCATTTCAGAGTAATCTTTTATTTTTCCACCAGATACCTTTTTTTGAAAAAGGTTTTGAAATAACGAAGTCATGGGTATTTTATTTAATATTTTTTCAGTTATAAGATAGTTGTTAAGTTTATACTATTTAATTTATCTGAAATAATATCTCAAAATGCTTAGTGGTTTAAACATTTTAAAAAAATTATTTAAAACTTCTAATGAGCGCAAGCTCATAGAAATTAAACCTATTGTTCAAAAAATTAATCTTTTAGAGCCTGAGTTTAAAAAATTAACAGATGAACAGATTAAACTTAAAACCCAGGAATTTAAGAATAGATTAAAAAATGGTGAAACTTTAGAAAAAGTTTTGCCAGAAGCATTTGCATGTGTTCGCGAAGCAAGCAATAGAACTTTAGGTCAAAGACATTTTGATATGCAGCTTGTTGGTGGAATTATTTTGCATCAAGGAAAAATTGCAGAAATGCGAACTGGAGAAGGGAAAACTTTAGTTGCAACATTACCTGCTTACTTAAATAGCTTAACCGGCAAAGGCGTTCATGTTGTGACAGTCAATGATTACCTTGCAAAAAGAGATTCGGAATGGATGGGTAAAGTTTACAATTTTTTAGGTCTTACTGTCGGATGTATAATTAATTCAATTGAAGATGATTTAAGAAAAACTCAGTATGCTTGTGACATTACTTACGGCACAAACAATGAATTTGGCTTTGATTATTTAAGAGACAATATGAAATACAGCGTTGAAGAAATGGTTCAACGCGATCATCATTTTTGTATTGTTGATGAAGTTGATAGTATATTAATTGATGAAGCTAGAACTCCACTTATTATTTCAGGACCGACCTCTGACAATTCATCTCAATATTTTTTATGCAACCAACTCGTAACTCAATTACAAAATGAGCATTACGAAGTAGACGAAAAAGATAAAAATTCTTTGCTTACTGAAAAAGGAATTGATTTTATTGAAGATAAATTAAGAAAAGTAAAATTACTTAAAGGTGATAATTTTTACGACGCTCAAAATTTGTCCTTAGTACACCATATCAATCAATCTTTAAGAGCAAACAAACTTTTTACTAAAGATAAAGATTACATCGTAAAAGATAATCAAATTTATATTATCGATGAATTTACTGGAAGAATTATGGAAGGACGCCGTTATTCCGATGGTTTACATCAAGCAATTGAAGCAAAAGAAGGCGTTGAAATTCAAAATGAAAACCAAACTTTAGCATCTATTACATTTCAAAATTATTTTAGATTATATAAAAAATTATCTGGAATGACTGGCACAGCAATGACAGAAGCTGAGGAGTTTTTTACTATTTATAAATTAGATGTAGTCGAAGTTCCAACTCACCGTCCGATGATTAGATTAGATTTGAATGATCGTATATTTAGAACAGAAAAAGAAAAATTTGAANCTATTGTAGAAGAAGTCGTTAACGCTCATAAGCAGAAGCAACCAGTTTTAATTGGAACAACCAGCATTGAAAGATCAGAATTAATATCAAAAATTTTAAAAAAAAATTCAATAAAACATAATGTTTTAAACGCAAAATTTCACGAACAAGAAGCTAGTATTATTGCTCAAGCAGGAAGATTAGGAGCAGTAACCATTGCAACAAATATGGCTGGTCGAGGAACAGATATTCAATTGGGTGGTAATTTAGATTTAAAAATAAAAGAAAGCAAAACCATTGACCAGAATGAAATTGAAAAAATTAAACAATCTCATGAACAAGAAAAATCAGAAGTTCTAAATAATGGCGGATTATTTGTTATTGGGACAGAAAGACATGAGAGTCGGAGAATAGATAATCAATTAAGAGGACGTACTGGAAGACAAGGAGATAAAGGTAAATCTATTTTTTATTTAAGTTTGCAAGATGATTTAATGAGAATCTTTGGCTCAGAACGAATGGATTTCATGTTACAAAAATTAGGATTAAAAGATGGAGAGTCAATTGATCATCCATGGATAAATAAAGCATTAGAAAAAGCACAACAAAGAGTTGAGGGAAGAAATTTTGACATTAGAAAAACCTTATTACAATTTGATGATGTTATGAGCGATCAAAGAAGAGTAATCTTTGAACAGCGTTTAGCAGTTATTAAAAATCCAAATATTTATGAAGTGATTGATGATGTGTTTGACGATATTACAAAACAACTAATTAATTCAATTCAAGCAAGCAAAGGTGATGCAACGCCTGAACATAACAAAACTCAAAAGATACAAGTTGAAAGAATATCTGGTGTTACAATTTCAGAACAAAATTTTAATCAATGGATGAACGATGGAACAGATAAACAAATTAGATTTTTAAAAGATAATTTTAAACAAAAGAGAGATATTCGCATTCAATCGATTGGCGATGTTGCAAATCGCGATATTGAGAAGAGGATATTCTTACAGAATTTAGACTATGAATGGCGAAGTCATTTGCAATATCTTGAGCAGCTTCGTCAAGTTATTGGTCTTAGAGGATATGGACAAAAAAATCCACTAGATGAATATAAAAGAGAAAGTTTTAATCTTTTCAGAGACTTACTAGAGAAAATAAAAGAAAATTTAATTTTATTCTTAGTAAATATTAAAGTTCAAGTAGAAGATAAAGTTGCACAAAAACCAACACTTAATGACCCAGATGAAAAAATTTCTAGAAATGCTTCTTGTCCTTGTGGCTCGGGTAAAAAATATAAGAATTGTTGCGGCTCTTTAACTAAAAATTAAAGCTAAGATAAATAATACCACAATAGCAATAATCGTATAAATCAACTTAATATTATTTTGAAAAAGTAACTTCCAATTAAAGGGCTGATACTGGATACGATTTTCAATATTTTCCATATAAAATTCCTCTTTTGGAAGCAAAACATCTTTACCTATACTTAAAAAACGATTTTTTCTCTGATAAACCAGTTCATCAGGGGTCATTAAAATTAACTCTTTTAAATTTTTCTTTATACTTAAAGCAAGATTGATAGCTGCCGCTTCATGATCGCGATGCGCTCCACCTCTTGGCTCTAAAATAATTTCATCTATAATTTTATTATCTAATAAATCTTTTGCAGATATTTTTAAAGCTGCTGCAGCCTCTTCAACTTTTTTTGCATTTTTCCACAATAGTTCGGCACAATCTTCGGGAGAAATAGGAGAATACATTGAATACTCAAGCATCAAAACTTTATTTGCTACGGCTAGTGCATTAGCACTATTTCCACTACCTTCTCCAATAATAACTGCAATAAGAGGTACTTTTAAATCTAAACTTACTTCAGTTAGTTTTGCAATAGACTCTGCTTGTCCTCTGTCTTCAGAACCTTTTGTAGGGTAAGGCCCTGGCGTGTCTATAAAAGTAATTACAGGAATATTTAGCCGTTCTGCATCTTTCATTAACCGAATGATTTTTCTAAAACCTTCAGGACGATTCATTCCGTAATTACTTATAATTTTTGACTCTGTATTATTTCCCTTTTCTTGACCAACAATAAGAACACTAACACCATCTAAAATTCCGTAACCGCTAATAACAGAATGGTCTTCTGCAAACATTCTATCCCCAGCTAAAGGAATAAAATCCGTAAAAATTTTTTTTGCATAGTCTTTTGTTCTCGGTCTAGAGTCATGTCTTGCAACTTTAGTAATTTGGTAAGGAGTAAGATGGCTATAAACTTGATCTAGTAAATTATTAAGTTTTTTCTCATTTTCTACGACTAAAGGATTTGCAATGTCAGTTATTCCTTTGCTGATGTAAGGAGCTTTTAAAGATTCAATTTTTTGATCTAATATCCTGATGTCGTCTTCAAAATCTAAATAATTCATAGAATTTTATATTTTTAAATGTAGAGAATTATTTCACAAGCATGAATTCAAAATCCAAAATATTATATTAAATTAAACTTTTAATTGGCGTCTAATTAAATCTTAACAAGATTTTTTCGCATTGGCTTTAAAATTGTAATAGCCATAAAAGATGCAATAAAATTCATTACAGCTGCAGTTACAAATACAGCATGCCAACTTCCTGTTGCTTGAGTCAGTAAGCTTGAGAAAGGAACTAATAATGCCGCGGTTCCTTTTGCTGTATAAAGCATTCCTGCATTTGTTGCTGCATAACGTGATCCAAATGTATCACCGCATGTTGCAGGGAATAGACTATAAATCTCACCCCATGCAAAAAATACTAGTCCTGATAATACAACAAAAAATATAGGATTTGATCCATATTTATTTAATAGCAATATGCCTATCCCCTCTATTGCAAATGCGATGAACATAGTATTTTCCCTGCCAATATGATCTGAGACCCATCCAAAAAAAGGTCTAGTTATTCCATTCAACACACGATCAATTGAAAGTGCAAATGTCAAAGCTGGTAATGTAATCCCTATGAGACTTACTGGTATATCTGCAATTTTTAAATCTTTAGCAATCGGTGCTAACTGAGCTACTGCCATTAATCCTCCAGCAGCCATTAAGACAAACATTAAATACATGACCCAAAAAATTGGTGAGAGCAAAACTTCTGTTGGTTTAAAGTTTTTTCCTAAATAATTTTTACTTTCTATATTTGTTTTTTGTTTTTCCACCTCTTCTTTATTTGGTGTACTGAATCCAAATGAGCATAAAAATACAATTACGCCCTGGATGACTCCAAAATATAAAAATGCGGATTGATAACCTGAGGATTTGATAATCGCTGAAATAGGAATTATAGTTAAAGCAGATCCCATTCCAAAACCAGCTGCCGTCAAGCCAGCTGCTAAACCTCTACGATCTGGAAACCATTTTAATGCTTGACCAACACAAGTTCCATAAACAGCTCCAGCACCAATTCCACCAATTGTTTGTGCAAAATAAAGTTTAAAAAGTGTGTCAGCATACCCATTTAATGCCCAAGCAATACCAACTAAAATTCCACCCACCATAATTACTGGCTTTGGTCCTAATTTATCTACGATATAACCTTCAACAGGAACTAACCATGTTTCTGTTAAAACAAAAATTGTAAATGCGAGTTGTATTGCGGCTTTACTCCAACCAAATTTTTCATTCATTGGATTAACAAAAAGAGTCCATCCGTATTGCATGTTTGCAACCATTACCATGCACAAAATTCCTAAAAATAATTGAACCCAACGAAATGGAGCTCGTTTAGTTGGATAAATGACAGATTGTATTTCTTTGTCTAAGGCCAAATGAGTTTTTCCTTTTTTTCATTTATGCCGATTAATAAAGTATTGGCAACACTCTTTTTTATATATAATTGAAATTTGACATAGCAGTTTTTGAGCAATATTCTTTTAAAAACTTTAAATAATGATGAAATACTGCCGTTTTTTTAACAAAAAAACCTCCTCCATTATGTTTGGCATTTTAGGTCATGACGAAACTGAGATTGAAATATTACATAATAATTTTTTTTACAGTCTAGAAAAAACTGGCAATCTTATAGCTAGAAGTGAAGTTGACTTACTTCATCCATGTGATCCTTCAAAATTTATTGGTTTATGGAATAATTTTCATGAACTTGCAAAACAACAAAATAATAAAATTCCAAATTCTCCTTTATATTTTATTAAAGGAAATAATTCTTACCTTAGTCCAAACCAAGATATTAAAATTCCAAAAAACAATGTTGGCAGAATTCTTTATGAAGGTGAACTTGGAATAGTCGTCGGTAAAATGGCAAAAGACATAACACCTCTTCAAGCCAAAGATCATATTTTTGGTTATACCTGTGTAAACGATGTAACTGCGATTGAAATTTTAAATCAAGATGATTCTTTTAAACAATGGACGCGCGCAAAAAGCTTTGACACTTTTGGACCTTTTGGTCCTTATATTGTAACTGATTTAGATTATAAAAATCTGACAATCAAAACTTCTATCAATGGACGAGAACGACAAAGCTATGCAGCTGCAGATATGATTTTTAATCCTGAACAAATTGTAAGCTTCATTTCTCATGATATGACTTTAAATCCTGGTGATGTCATTGCTTGTGGAACGTCGATTGGAGTATTGCCTATTAAATCAGGACAAACTGTCGAGGTTTATATTGAAGGTATTGGAAAATTGTCAAATCCTGTCAAAGATTGAAATGTTTTTTGCTAATCAATATGCTATGAAATTCTCTTTATGAAAATTTGTGTGGTTGGTGCTGGAGCTATTGGAGGATTACTCGCAATCAAACTTGCTAAAGCTAATCATGATGTCACTGTTATAGCGCGTGGTCCAAATCTAAAAGCAATCCAACAAAAAGGTTTTCAATTAATTAATGAAGATGGCAGCACTGACACAGTAAAAATAAAAGCAACNCAAGTTATTAAAGAANCTGGACCTCAAGATTTAGTTATACTTGGAATGAAAGCGCATCAAGTAGGTCCAATCGTTCAAGAATTACAATGGCTTTATCAAGAAAATACTATGGTGCTCACTGCTCAAAATGGAATTCCGTGGTGGTATTTTTTTAAACACGGAGGACAATATGAAGGACGAACATTAGAAAGTGTCGATCCGCATGGAAAAATTGCAGCAAATTTGCCTGTCAGTCGAGTTGTAGGAACAATTGTTTATCCTGCAGCCGAAATTATCTCACCTGGAGTTTTAAGACATATTGAAGGAAATCGTTTCTCTGTTGCAGAAATTGATAATTCTGTAACACCAAGAATTGAACTGTTATCAAAAACTTTGAAAGAAGCAGGATTTAAAGCGCCCGTCATTTCGAACATTCGATCTGAACTTTGGACAAAGTTATGGGGTAATTTAAGTTTTAATCCTGTAAGCGCTTTAACACATTCAACATTAGTGGATATGTGTCAATTTCCACTTACGCGTGATCTTATTGCAAAAATGATGACTGAGGCACAACATGTTGGAGAAAAATTAGGAATTGCATTTCGTGTTTCTTTAGAAAAAAGAATTGCTGGGGCTGAAGCAGTCGGAAAACACAAAACATCAATGTTGCAGGATATTGAAGCAGGCCGACCGGTGGAGAAAGATGCATTGATTGGTTCGATCATTGAACTTGGAAAAATTGTTGGCATACCAACGCCCCATATTGATGCTGTATTTGCTTGCATTAGTTTGCTTGCAAAAACAATTCAAGATCAGCGTGGACAATTAAAAATTACCGCTCTATAAATATCGCGGGGGAAAACTCATTTTGAAACTCAAAACAACATTAGCAGAACTGCTATCTATAGGTGCTGATCAAAGTCCAGCTATCGGAGCGCCTGGCCAATTAGATATTAATTATAAAAATTTAAGAAGTTTTGTTAGCAAAACTTCAAAAATACTTAATGATATTGGAATTGGCAGAAATGACCGTGTTGCTATTGTTTTAGATAATGGACCTGAGATGGCTCTTGCTTACTTATCTGTTGCAAGCTGCTCCACATCCGCACCTCTTAATGCTGGCTATCGAGCAGAAGAATTTGAATTTTATCTTGAAGATTTAAAAGCAAAAGCATTAATCGTTAAAGAAGGCTTAACCTCACCAGCTTTTGTAGTCGCTGAAAAATTAGGTTTGGCTATTTTAGAATTACACTTAACGCCAGATCAGGGGGCTGGAACATTTACTTTAAACTTAAAAAATAAACAAAAACTTCAAATTAAAAATGCAGGACCTTCTCAAGCTGAAGATGTCGCATTAATTTTGCATACCTCAGGTACAACATCGCGACCAAAAATAGTTCCGCTATCTCAGGCAAATGTTTGTGCATCAGCTTCACATATTGCAAATACACTTGCGTTAACTTCAAAAGATCGCGCTCTTAATATTATGCCATTATTTCATATTCATGGTTTAATTGCTGGAATATTGGCTCCTTTATCTAAAGGCGGCTATGTATCTTGTACGCCTGGATTTAATGCTTTGAAATTTTTTAGTTGGATGAGCGATATTAAACCAACTTGGTACACAGCCGTACCAACAATGCATCAAACTATTTTAGCTCGCGCTCCACAAAACAAATCCGTCATAGAAAGTAATCCACTTCGTTTCCTTAGATCATCAAGTGCTGCTATGCCAATGAAAGTAATTGAGGAGTTGGAAGCATGTTTTAAAGCCCCTTTAATTGAATCTTATGGAATGACAGAAGCTTCTCATCAAATGGCTAGCAATTTACTTCCGCCTGCAAAAAGAAAACCAGGAACTGTTGGTGTTGCAGCTGGTCCTAAAATGGGAATTATGAATGAAGCTGGAAAATTATTGCAAGCAGGTGAAACTGGAGAAATTGTTATTCAGGGCCCAAATGTAACTAAAGGTTATGAAAATAATCCAAAAGCAAATGCAGAAAATTTCACTAATGGTTGGTTTAGAACAGGAGATCAAGGTAGTATTGATAATGAAGGATACATTAGTATAACAGGACGGTTAAAAGAAATTATTAACCGAGGAGGTGAAAAAATTTCTCCTCGAGAAGTAGATGAAATATTAATGGAATTTCCAGCAGTCGCGCAAGTTGTTACTTTTGCAATTCCACACGATAAACTTGGTGAAGAAGTTGGAGCGGTTGTTGTATTGAAAGAGGGTAAAACTGCAACCGAGAGAGAAATAAGAGATTTTGCTGAAAAACGCCTTGCTAATTTCAAAGTACCAAAAAAAATTATATTTAAAGATGAGATTCCAAAAGGAGCAACGGGAAAACTACAAAGAATTGGGCTTGCGGCAAAGCTTGGACTTTAATAAAAATACCTTATGATAACTTCTCCTAAAAATACTACCATCACAGGAAAAATTGCTCCTGAGTACAAATCGATTTTAACGCCAGAATGTTTAGAATTTGTCACTCACCTACAAAGAAAATTTAATCCAAAAAGACTGGAGTTATTAAAAAAAAGACAAGAAGTTCAAAAAAAAATTGATGGAGGTTGGAGACCAACTTTTTTACCTGAAACAAAATCAATTAGAGAAGGTGATTGGAAAATTTTAGGAACACCAAAAGATTTACAAGATCGAAGAGTTGAGATTACTGGACCGACTAATAAAAAAATGATCATTAACGCACTTAATTCTGGTGCAAATTGCTTTATGGCTGATCTAGAAGATTCTGCAACTCCAACATGGGGTAATGTTATTGAGGGACAAATTAATTTAAAAAATGCGGTAAACAATACTCTTGATTTTACTGACGAAACAACAGGCAAAGAATATAAACTTCAAAAAAATCATGCTGTACTAATTGTCAGACCACGTGGCTGGCATTTAGATGAAAATCATTTTGTCATTGATGAACAATATTGTTCTGGAAGTATTTTTGATTTTGCAGTTTATTTTTTTCATAATGTAAAAAAATTACTGGAAAATGGAACAGGTCCTTATTTCTATCTTCCAAAAATGGAAAGTCATTTGGAAGCTAGATTATGGAATGATGTATTTACAGAAGCACAAAAACTTTTGGGAATTAAACACGGAACTATTAAAACAACGATACTAATTGAGACAATTCTTGCTTCATTTGAAATGGATGAAATTTTATATGAACTTAAAGATCATATCGTTGGATTAAATTGTGGTCGATGGGATTATATTTTTAGTTACATTAAAAAATTTAAAAATTTTAAAGATTTCTTATTGCCGGATAGATCCATTGTTAAAATGACCTCGCATTTTTTAAGCTCATATAGTTTGTTACTTATTAAAACATGTCACCGTCGTGGTGCCCATGCAATGGGTGGAATGGCTGCACAAATTCCTATTAAAGATAACGAAGAATTAAATCAAAAAGCTATGGAGGCAGTTAAACAAGACAAATTGAGAGAAGCAACAAACGGTCATGACGGAACTTGGGTTGCTCATCCTGGATTAGTTAAAATTGCAAAAGATATATTTGATAAAATTATGCCACAGCCAAATCAAATTAATAAGATTCCAACTGGAACAACAATTACTGAAAAAGATTTATTAGTACCTGAAAAAGGTGATATTACAGAAGAAGGTGTTAGAAAAAATATCTCTGTTGGCATTCAATATCTAGCCGCTTGGTTGGGTGGAAATGGTTGCGTACCTCTTTATAATTTAATGGAAGATGCAGCGACAGCGGAAATCTCAAGAGCACAAGTGTGGCAGTGGAATAAGCATCAATGTACTACTGTGGATGGTAAAAAAATTGAGCCAGCTTACGTTAAACAAATAGTTAAAGAAGAAATGGTTAAAATTAAAAATGAAGTTGGTGAGCAAAGATATGTTAAAGGCAATTATGATAAAGCCGCTAAAATGTTCGAAGAAATGTCTGTTGCGAGAGAGTTTGAGGACTTCTTAACTGTGCCTGCATACAACGAAATTATTAGAGCAGAAGCACACTAATAATTTATTCAATCTTTTTTATTTTGTCCGTTGGAACTTTTTGAATAATGTGAGTTTTTTCTAAAATAATTTCTTTTTTTCCAAAAAAATAAAGAACTCCGAGGACCCCTGTTATAATTAGAATTATTACGAGAATAGTTAACTTTGAATCTCTGTAGGTCATACTTTTATATAATAAACTCTTATAAACTATGTTAATAAATTATTCATACACTAATGGCAACGCATAAAAGTTTAGTACTAGTTGGAATGATGGGTACTGGAAAAAGTACAATCGGTAGGCTTGTTGCAAAAAAATTAAAAATTGATTTTATTGATACTGATCTATTAATTGAAAATGAAGCTAACCTTACTATAAAAAATATATTTGAAGAATTTGGAGAAAAATACTTCAGAAAACTAGAGGAAAAAGAATTTCTAAAAATTAAGTATGATAAACCAAAAATTATATCGCTTGGTGGTGGAGCCTTTATAAATCCTATAATTCGAAACAAAATTATAGGACATAATATTTCAATCTGGCTTAATGCTGATGAAAAAAAAATTTTAGAACGTGTTACGTTAAATTTAAAAAAAAGACCTATAATTGATGAAAAAAACCCAATAAAAACTATTAAGGAGTTAAAGAAAGAAAGAGATCCAATATATCAATTGGCTGATTTTGAAATTAATTGTAATTTAAGGAGAGAAAAAATCATCGAAAAAATAGTTGAAATTTATGAAAAAGATTAGTCTTAAAGTTAATTTAAAAAATAATAGCTACCCTATCATTATTGGAGAAAACATAATTAAAAATTCAGGTGCAGAAATAATAAAAGTTATTAAAAAAACAAATAAATTTTTAATTGTAACAGATAAAAATATTCCAAAAATTTTTATTAAATCGGTTCTACAATCTATAAAATCTAAAAGAAAATATCTATTAATATTAAATGCTGGCGAAAATACTAAAAATATAAAATATACAGAAACGATATTAAAAAAATTATTCAATCACCAATTTAGTCGTGATGATTGTGTTATAGCTTTAGGTGGCGGAGTAATTGGCGATTTAACAGGTTTTGCAGCAAGCATTTTCAAACGCGGATTAAACTTAATTCAAATTCCAACTACTTTATTAGCACAAGTCGACTCTTCTATTGGGGGCAAAACTGGAATTAATTCAGTAGAGGGTAAAAACATGATTGGAACTTTTTACCAACCAAAAATAGTTTTAATTGATCCATCAACTTTAAAAACATTATCTAAAAGACAAATTATTGCAGGCTATGCAGAAATACTTAAATACGCATTAATTATGAACAAACCATTCTTCAAATGGTTAAAAATTAATTCGCAAACATTAATTAATTTAACAAATTTAAACATTGTAAGTCATGCAATTAAAGAAAGTTGTAAAGCAAAAGCGTATGTTGTTGCCAAGGATGAAAAAGAAAAAAATTTAAGAGCAATTTTAAATTTTGGACACACTTTTGGGCATGCGTTTGAGGCTTTAAAAAAATATAGTGCAACATTAATTCATGGAGAAGCAGTATTATATGGAATGATGATTGCCTCAGAATTATCTATGAAAATGAAAATGTTAAGCGAAGAAGAATTCTATGAAATACGAAATTTATATCATTTACTTGATATTAATTATGATATTCAAAATTTATTTAAAAAATCTGAAGTTAATAAAATTTTTGAATTCATGAAAAATGATAAAAAAATTTCAGGTAAAAAAATAAATTTAATTTTACTAAAAAAGATTGGTCAAGCTAAAATTGTTCCAGCTGATTTAAATAAATATATTAAACCAATATTAAATTCTCAATTTAATTAATTTTTATTTCTAATGAATGAATAGTATTTGCCATTTCTTCTTTTAAAATTGTGTAAATTTTTTGATGAGCTTCAATTTTGTTTAAAGTTTTTAATTCTTTAGAATTAATAATTACCTCAAAGTGACTATTATTATTTTTTGGAGACTGGACATGATGTTTGTGCAGATAAGATTTATTATTAACTTCTAATTTCTCACAAACGATATTTTGTTTAATTTTTTCTAAGATAATATATTTTAAATCAGTCATAAAATAATTTTAATGAATTTAAAGCATTAGGCAAATGAGAAAAATCTGTGAGTGGCCAAACTGCAAAGAAGTAGCATCGGGTCAAGGTTTAATAAAAAAGGATATTAATAAACAGTACAAATGGTTTTGCAGTGATCATTTAAAAATTCACAACTCTACTAACAAACTTAATTGTGACTGGAAAGACTGTAATGAAATTGGAGAGTTTAAGGCACCTACCAAAATTAAAGGTGAATTTAAGTGGTTTTGTTTTGAGCATATTAAAATTTATAATCATGAATGGGATTTTTTTTCAGGCATGTCACAAGATAAAATTGAAGAATTTATCTATGATGATTTAACATGGCACAAACCTACTTCAAAACTTGGATCTGAAGATAATTTTTTTAATAAAGTCTGGCGCAATATTTTGGAGGAACAAAATTTATATTTTTCAGCTGATTTTTTTAAAGAATTTGAACCTAAACATACTTACAGTCCTGAAGAAGTTCAGGCATTAAAAAAACTTGAATTAAAAACCAAAGTAAAATGGTCTGAAATTCGTGAGCAATTTAAGAAACTTGTAAAAAAATATCATCCAGATACAAATTCCGGAAATAAACAATACGAAAATAAATTAAAAGAGATCACCATCGCGTATACTTTTTTAAGAAATAAACAAAAAAATGCAGAACAACGAAAATAATCAATTCGAAGCAGCTCCAGATTTAAAAATTTCTGTAAAACAACTTTTTAATATCGACTCCGATATGACGGTTGAGGGATTTTCAAAAAAAAATCAATTCGTTCCTGAAATTGACTCATCATACAAATTTGATCGCGATACTACTCTTGCGATTTTAGCAGGATTTGTTTTTAATAAACGTGTACTTGTGCAAGGATTTCATGGAACCGGAAAATCAACACATATTGAGCAAGTAGCAGCTAGATTAAATTGGCCTTGTATTCGAGTAAATTTAGATAGTCATATTAGTCGTATTGATCTTCTTGGAAAAGACGCAATTGTTATTAAAGACGGAAAACAAATTACAGAATTTAGAGAAGGTATTTTACCATGGTCGTTACAAAATCCTGTTGCACTTGTGTTTGATGAATATGATGCAGGCAGACCTGATGTAATGTTTGTAATTCAAAGATTACTCGAAAGCGAAGGCAAATTAACTTTACTAGATAAAAACAAAGTTATTAAACAAAATAAATATTTTAGATTATTTGCAACTGCAAATACAATAGGCTTAGGCGATACAACAGGTCTTTATCACGGTACCCAGCAAATTAATCAGGGGCAGATGGATAGATGGAACATCATCACGACACTTAATTATTTAAAACCAGAAAATGAATTAGAAATAATTTTATCAAAATGTCCTCACTTAAATACTAGCGAAGGAAAAAAAATAACTCAAAAAATGATACAGGTTGCAGATTTAACTCGTAATGGCCTAGCAAATGGAGATATTTCGACTGTAATGAGTCCAAGAACAGTTATTACTTGGGCAGACAATTATAAAATTTTTAAAGATCTAGGATATTCGTTTAAAATTTCTTTTTTAAATCGTTGTGATGAATTAGAACGCGCTATAATTGCCGAATATTTCCAAAGATGTTTTGCTATGGAGCTTCCTGAGACAAGCGCTGGTATAAAAATAAATTTAAAAAATGGAAAATGATAAAATAGTTGAGAATTTTAAAGTTGCAATCAGCTCAACTGTTAAAGCAATTGCAAAAAAGCACGATTTAAACATAGTTTTTTCAGACAGTTCTGAAAAACAAGCAAATTCAATACAATTACCAAAGATTGAATCTCAGACATTTAAAGATTACGAAAATATAAGAGCACTAGCAGATTCTGAGGCTCTCAAAATAAAACATAGCGATGCTAAATTACTAAGAAAATACGAGCCTCAAGGAACACTTGCAAAAAATATTTATAAATCTGCAGAAAAAATACGTTATGAAAAATTAGGTTCATTAAATTTTGCAGGTATTGAACATAATTTTAGAAATTTTTATCAAAAGAAGTTTAAAGAACAGCAAGATAGTTTATTTATTAATGTTGAAAGTGCTTTTGACATTATTTTAGCTAATCAACTTTTAAAATTAGATCTAAAATTAGATCAAAAAAAAACTCTTAAAAATTGGGATTCGGTTATTAGAGATAAAATTGGCAATAAGTTTAAAGAGCTTGAAGCTAATATTAAAGATCAAGAAAAATTCTCAAATATACTAAATTCGATTATTCAAAATTTAGAACTAAATGAAAAAATATCACCTAATGAAAGCGACAATGATAATAAAAATGAAAAAAATAATAATGAATTAAAAGATAAAAATAACAATGAAATTAATCAAGACGAAAGTTCAGAAAAACAAGATTTCAATATTGAAAGTGTTATTCCTGACATTGAAATGGACGCCAATATGTCAGAACAAGAAATGTTAGTAGAGAATGATGAAGGTGCTGGCGATGAAGTAAAATCATCTAAAAGTAAAAAAAATTCTTCAGATATTAAATATAAAATTTTTACAAATAGGTTTGATAAAGTTATTAACGCTGAAGAACTTGTTGATCACTCAGAAATGGGAAGATTTAGAGAAAATTTAGATAATCAATTAAAGTCTTTGCAAAATTTTATCGCTAGACTTGCAAACAAATTACAAAGAAAACTGTTAGCATTTCAAAATAGATCTTGGGAATTTGATTTAGAAGAAGGAATGCTTGATACTGCAAAACTAACGCGCGTCATTACTGACCCCTATCATTCTTTATCCTTCAAAAATGAGAAAAATACAAAATTTAAAAACACAGTTGTAACTTTGCTCATTGATAATTCAGGATCAATGCGCGGTAGACCTATTTCAATTGCTGCAATTTGCGCTGATATTTTATCAAGAACTTTAGAACGCTGCTCCGTAAAAGTTGAAGTATTAGGCTTTACAACTTTAAACTGGAAAGGCGGAAAAAGTCGTGAGCTTTGGCTAAAAAATAAAATAGATAATCCTGGAAGATTAAATGACTTAGCTCATATTATTTATAAGTCAGCTGATACACCGTGGAGACGTGGAAAAAATAATCTTGGACTGATGCTAAAAGAAGGAATTTTAAAAGAAAATATTGATGGAGAAGCGATTATATGGGCTTATCAAAGATTAAAAAAAAGAAATGAAGAGAGAAAAATTTTAATGGTGATTTCTGATGGCGCACCTGTTGACGACTCAACGCTTTCAACAAATCCTTCTAATTATTTAGAAAAACATCTTAAAAATACTGTTAAGTATATTGAAAATAAAAAAGATGTAGAGATTAATGCAATAGGTATTGGACACGATGTTAGTAATTATTACTCCAAAGCTCTAAAAATTGCCGACGTGCAAGAACTCGGAGATGCGTTAATCGATCAACTTGCAGACTTGTTCATTGAAGGACCTAATAAAAAGAAATTGCACTAATAATGTGCTTTTTGATATTTAATAATTGCAAGTCTAAACGGTAATAACATTACAACATCAACAAATAGTTTTACTGAAAAATCACCAACTCCTAGTATTAACCAATCCATTCCAGTTCCATAAAATGCAATACTAAAAAATATGACTGTGTCTAAAATTGATCCTAAAATAGATGAAGCAAACGGCGGTAGCCACCAAACTTTTTTTCTAAGAATATCAAATACTGAGATATCTAATAATTCTCCTGCAAGATAAGCAGTTCCAGATGCAATAATAATTCTACCTGGAATATAGATTCTTAAAATAAAACATAAGCCTATTCCGATAACAAAACCTAAAAATACAACTTCTCGCGCAAATGACTTTCCAAAAAATCTATTTGCAAGATCGCTCACAAGGAAAGAAACAGGATAAGTAAAAGCGCCCCACGTTAAAATATCTTTAAGACCATAATAATCAAAAGGAAATTGAACAAGATAATTAGATGAAATTAACACTATCGCCATTACTAGCGAAAAATATAGAGCAGCTTTATTAAATTTCATTAATTAGCTTTTGTCTTAACAGCTTTTTTAGATGTAATTTCTTTTCTTACTTTTTTAACAAAGGGAACTATTGTGTGTAATAATTTTTTATATTTTTTTGCGCGTGCAGATAAATTTTTACTCTTTGCTTGTAATAAAAATTCATCAATACCTCCTCTAAAATCAACTGCTTTGATTGCGCGTGTACAAATTCTAATACGAATATCTCTTTTTAATTTATCGCTAAAAAAAGAAACTTTCTTTAAATTAGGCATAAAACGACGCTTTGTTTTATTATTCGCATGACTGACATTGTGACCAGTCTGAGGTCTTTTTCCCGTTAATTCGCAAACTTGAGACATAAATTATCGAGAGGTGGTATATGACTTCATTGAATTTCAGTCAAGATAATTGCCATTTTTTTTTATTTTTTTCCGTGAATTGACATCTAATTTTTAGATAGATACTTAGATAATAACTCACAAACCAAATGAATTGATGTTTCAAGTTTTTTTACCAATTGTAAAAATTCACATCAATTTTCTCTATATATTTTTAGTTACTTGCTCCACTGGAATTATTAGCGGCATGATTGGTATTGGTGGAGGATTTTTAATGATTCCAACTTTGATCTTTCTTGGAGTGCCTCCTTCATTTGCAATTGCAAATGGTTCAAATGCTATTTTGTCAACTTCAGTCTCTGGAACATTAAATGCTTATTACAAAAAAATTTTAGATTTTACTATGGGATATTACATTCTGAGTGGAGCACTTTTTGGGGCTTTAATTGGAACTTTTGTTTTTAAAAAATTTATAAAATCTGGATTGATTAATGAAATAACTGGAATGTTATTTTTTATATTGCTTACTACTTTTGGAATTATAATGCTTTATGAAAGTATTATTGAAATTTATAAAAATCGAAAATTAAAAATAGCAAAAAAAAAAAGAAATAAGCACTATTGGATACACGGGTTACCTCTTAAGGTTAGAATGCATACATCAAGATTATACACAAGTATTATTCCACCAATATTTTTTGGATTTATTACAGGACTTATTTCAGCATTACTTGGTATAGGAGGTGCGTTTATTTTAATGCCTCTAATGATTTATGCGCTTGGAATGTCTATTAATACAGCAAGAGGAACTGCTTTATTTGTGGTTATTGGTACAATGACCTTCACAACACTTTTTCACAGTATAGCAAACCACAATATCGATCTTGTATTAATTCTACTTCTGCTTTCTGGTTCGTTAATAGGTGTTCAAATTGGAACTAAAATTAGTAATAAACTTAAAAATGAAGAAATACGATTTATAACTGCAATTATTATTGTTTTATTTGGTCTTAAATTTGGAAAATCTTTATTTTTTGCTGCAAAACAAATTAAGATTATTAGAAAAATAGAAATTGAACACCAAATTAATATTTTCAGCAAACTTATTTATGAATTTGCTAGAAATCATTCTATAATTTACGGTCTTACAGCAGTTTCAATTGCAATTTTTTTTGGTTCCTTAACTTCTTATGTCGCAAGGAATTTTCATAAATAAATTTAATTTTTAAAATTTTAGTATATAATTAAGTCTATGAACGATACGGAAACTAGCCCCATTCAAGCAACTGACTTATCTGAATTAAAGCAAATTCAAAAGCCTAATTGGATTTTTGCTTATTCTTATTGGGATATTGTGCCTGTTGCATGTGGTATTTTGCATTTATTGTTTCTAGTAAGCTTAATTGTATTTTTTAATAAAATTTCATTACTATTATTTATTGTTTTAGCTTCTATTTACGCCATAAGTATTTCATGGAATATCAATGGAATCTCTCACAACTTTATTCATAATCCTTATTTTAAATCAGATTTTTTAAATAGAATTTTTAGTTTAATTTTATCTTTAACGATGGTGTTCTCTCAAACATTTTACGAAATAACACACAATAGACATCACACAGGTAATAGCGATCGACCTGATCAGCATGGTCATACTTATGATTGGATTTCAATTTACAAACATGGAAAAGAAGGAAGGCCGGAGGAAGTTTGGTCTTATTGTCTAAAAGGATATTTCAGAGATAATATTCCTGAAATTTATAGAGAACTTAAAAAGAAAAATATTAAGTCTGCAAAATTTGGAGTATTTGAAATAGTAGCCTCTATTATATTTACAATTATTGGTCTGTTTATCAACTGGAAGGCAACACTTTGTTTGGTGCCTTTTTATTATATTGGACATTCTTTATCTTATCTGAATGGTTACTATGAACATTTCAATGGCAACCCTGATAAACCCATTGCTTGGGGAGTGAGCACTTATAATAAGATATATAATTGGATTTGGTTTAATAACGGTTATCATGCTGAACATCATTATCGTCCAAAGATACATTGGACAAAAATGAAAGAGCTACACAAGAAAATTGAACAAGAACAAATTAAAGAAGGTGTTCACATTATTGATCATTCTCACCCGCTAGGTTTTCTAGACGAAAAAAATAAGACTTTAAAAGCTTAATTACTTCACAACTTTAGAATCTTGGCCAAAAAGAATCTTTTTAGATTCTTCAGTAACTGAAGGTGCAACATTAACTGTTTTTGCAACATCATAAGCTTTTATGGTTGCAGGTCTTTGTCTAATTCTTTCAAACCATTTATGAAGATAGGGAAATTCTTCAATTTTTTGTTCTTGTCTTTTATGTGGTACAATCCAAGGGTAACTTGCCATATCCGCAATTGAATATTCACCTACAATATAATCTCTACCATCTGATAATTGTTTATTTAAAACACCATACAGACGTGAAGTTTCTTTAATATATCTTGTCATAGCATATGGAATTTTTTCAGGCGCATACTGCACAAAGTGATGATTTTGGCCAGCCATAGGTCCAAGTCCACCCATTTGCCAAAATAACCACTGCAAAGTTTCGTTTCTTCCTCTTAAATCTTGGGGAATAAATTTTTTAATTTTATCAGCTAAATAAAGAAGAATAGCTCCAGACTCAAATATTGAAATAGGCTTATTACCCTCTAAAGGTTTATGATCAACGATGGCTGGAATTCTGTTGTTTGGAGAAATCTTTAAAAATTCATGCTTAAATTGGTCTCCTGTACTAATGTTAACTGGTATCAATTTGAAAGGAAGAGCTGCCTCTTCTAAAAAAATCGTAATTTTATGACCATTTGGTGTCGTCCAATAATAAAGATCAATCATATTACTCTTTTGGATGAAGATGTTTCATATTCATAACGTCTTTGTAAAGTATAACGCCTAACATTTTACCTGACTGTTCTACAACCGGTAAAGCTCTATAGTAATAACGCGCGAACATTTCAGTTGCATCTTTGAGTGAACTTTCATTATTTAAACTTACAACTTTTGTATTCATAATATCTTTAAGTAACGACTCATCTTCAGCAATTAATAATTCTTTTAAGTTAACAACTCCAACCAACGCGTCATTGGAGTCTAGAATATATAAATAATTAATAGCGTCTTTACCTTTTGCCATTCTTTGAAAACTTCGTCTCGTTTGCTGAGCTGTCTTATCTTGATTAAATTTTATATAAGTTGGAATAGCAAAATCTGAAATGTTGACTTGTTGTGCTTTCAAAATAGATTTTATTTTATTTGCATGTTCTTGTTCTAGAAGTTTTAAAATTTCTTCAACTTGAACTAGTGGCAAGATAGATAACACATCCGCTCCTTGCGCTGGTGTCATTTCATTAATCAAAACTGCTGTTTTTTCTTTTTGTAAAGAGGCAATCACATTTCTTTGAACGTGAGGATCAATTTCTTCTAACGTATCTGATGCTTGCTCAGTATCTAGTTGATTAAAAACTACCATTCGTTGATCTTGCGGCATTTCTTCTAAAATATCTGCAAGATCTACTGGTGGCATCTCTGCAATTTGTTCTTTGATAACTTTTAATTTTAAGTCCCCTTTAAAAGATCCGATTTGTTCAGGCATCGGCTCTACGTAACTCCAGGGAACTGTTTGGTTTTGAATTTTATCTGCAAGCTTATAAATAAAATTTGCAATACCCTTTAATCCTATTCTTCTAAGAAATCCATAACGAGACAAATCAACGTCTACAACATAAAGTTTATTATCACGCATCACTAATTTTACATCATAAACCACTTCTACTTCTCGTCCGTTCACATCTAAAACTTTTTTATCTAAGATAAAATCTTTAAGAAAAATAAATTTATCATCATGTAAATTCTCGAATGCTTTTAAATTATCAACATTACATGTAATTTCTTTTTCCGTTAGATTAGAAAAATATTCCCAAGGTATAATTAACATCGGATCGCCAAAAGGCCGTGCAACACATACATGGGTAACTTCTGCAAATTTATCTTTATCTATAATGACAAAGTCATCAATTTTTCCTATTTTCTTTTCCTGAAACATTACTTTAGTGCCAGTAATTTCTGTTAAGAAAAATATTTTCTCATTAATTTGCGTTTTTATAATTGGGGTTCCAGTTTGTAGTTCCATAAATTTTATAAAATTGAGACAAATTTGATTATAACTAGCGACACAATAACAATAAGGTAAATTCTAAGTAGCACGAGAATAAATTTCATAGGTTTGCTTAAGACAAAATTTGGTTTTTCATATTTTTTATTTATACTTTTAACAGTTTCGACTAAATTTTTAAAAATTTCAGATATAATTTCAAAAAATCTCATAAATTTAGAATATTTTAATAATATTGGGGAATAAAGTGGATATTCCGTAAAGCGTTGATACAAAAATAATGAATAATACAATTCCTATATTTATAATATTTTCTCCTGAAGTGTTCTTATATTTGCCCATAGTTGGCTCATGATTTAACAAAATAATTAAGAATACTAAAGCCGCAGGCAATAAAGTAACTGATACTACTTGTACAAATAAAGTAATTAAAATGAGTGGTGCGCCTGGAATTAATACAACGGCACCTGAGCTAATAAGAATTATAAAATAAAAGAAATAAAACCATGGCGCTTCTTTTACTTTGTAATTTAATGAATGTGCCCAGCCAAAGACTTCACCAAAAGCCCAAGTGCTTGCAAGCGATATACAAACAGCACCTAATAATCCCGCATCAAAAAGTCCAATTGCAAGAAATGTTCCTAAATATTTATTGATATCCATTAATTTAATCGAAGCTTGTGCGGCACTTTCAATATCAACTCCGTACAACAAAGTGCCTGTGACGATGATACAAAAAAATGCAATCGCAACAGTAAAAATTGCACCAATCGCTGTATCTACTTTTCCAAGAAACATATCTTTTTCCTGCATATTTTTATCAACTACAGAACTTTGCTGAAAAAAAATCATCCAAGGAGCAATAGTTGTTCCAATATTTGCCAAGAATAAAAAGAATAGATCGCTTGTAATTCCTCCAGGTGGAATATGCGGAATAAAAGAATTTTTTAAAATCTCTGTTGCTGATGGATGAATCATGAAAGCTGCGGGGATATAAATTAAATTTAAAATACAAAAGCCCATTACAATTTTCTCCCAAGTCCAATATCTTCCCTGGATCACCATAAAAGCCATAATAATAATTACAACTATGACTGTTATAAATGGCGGTACATTAAAAATAGAAAGGGCCGCAGTCATCCCAATAAACTCTGTGACAAGTGTTAACCAATTTGTAAAAACTAAATCTAATAAAGAAAACCAACCCCAGCCAGGACCAAAGGCTGCAAAAATTGCTTCGGCATGACCTCTCTTNGTAACAGCTCCAAGTCTAACAGTCATTTCTTGCACGTAATAAGCAACTGGACCTAAAATAATTAAAAACCAAAGAAAATGATATTTATATTTAGCACCGGTGACTACGTAAGTGGTAATTCCACCTGCATCATTATCTGCGATCATAACGATAAGACCAGGTCCTGCAACGAGCAAATAAGTTTTAACTGCTTTCCAAAATCTTCGGTATTTATAAAAAAGATTTGACCAGAAGTTCATTGTATTTACTCTTTATTTTTTACATATTTTTTATGCCCTTATACTCTTTTATATTAATTTTGCTCCTTAATTTTTCTAGATACCAGAGCACGATTATTAAAATTTTCTAAGTATTTTTTTGCAATAATTGGATCGTTATTAATGAATAAAACATTTTCAGCATTTCTATCCTGCGCTGACTTTGTGAAGTTAAAACTCCCAGTAATTACATCTTTTTCATCAACTACCATCACTTTGTTATGGGCAATTGCTGGCTTGTCATCTATTAAAACATCAATTTTATTTTTTATAAGAGTCTGTGCGCCAAAATTTCTTCTGTCTTCATTTTCTTTATCTAAGATTACTTTGACTATAAGTCCCCTCTCGTGAGCCTTTACAATCGCCTGAATTATGGGTTGACTTGTAAAACTATAAGCTTGAACATAAAGAGAAGTTTTTGCTTCATTAATACGTTTAACGATTTGATCAGTGCAATTGCCCCCTGGTGTGAAGCAAGTACTAATCTCTTGTGCGGATACACAATTAAATAAAAAAAAGCTTAAAATGATAATTTTTTTCAACATTTGCTGACTCGTTTTTTTCACAATATAGCATATATTCGCTTTTCTTTATGTTTAAAAAAATCTTATTCATATCGCTTATAGCGATAGTTGTTTCAAATTCCATTTCGACTAATCGAGCTTTAAGCGATTCAAATATCAAATCACTTAATGCTATGCTCATTCAACAAGATTTTTCACTTGTTGATAAGAATGAAAAAAAAATTCATAAATTTAATTTAATGGGAAAGCCAACCATTCTTTTTTTTGGCTTTACTCACTGTCCTGATGTCTGCCCAACTACTTTAAATACCTTGTCTACTTTACTTGAAAAATTAGGAGATGATAAAAATAAATTTAATATTTATTTTATAAGCGTTGACCCTGAACGCGATAATACTAAAATTTTAAGAGACTACTTAAGTAGCTTTGATTCAAAAATTAATGGATTAACAGGAGATCCAAAACAAATTCAAATTTTAACTTCACAATTTGGAATTTATGTAGAAAAAGTTCTCCAAAATAATGGTGATTACACTATGGACCATAGTGCTATGATGTTGTTACTTGATAAAAATACTAAACTTGTAAGCACATTAACTTATCAAGAATCTCAAAGCGTTGCTCTTGATAAACTCAAAAACCTTTTGCGTTAGTTAAATACTAATAAATTTAAGAAACATGAAAGTATCTACTTAATACTTTAACTGGCGATTGACCTTGCTCAACTTTTTCAACTAACTTATGAATATCACTTAATTTTTGCAGTTTAAATTTTGGAAATCTTTCTTGCCATACTTTAGTTAACTCAGTTTTTGCAACTTCTTTACTTAAATTAACAGCCATAAAAATAGAGTATCATCAAATAGCCTTACCAACTAATTCATAATCATTTTTATTTTGTTAAACGACTTGCACAAAATGTTGCTATTAATCCAGCGCAACCAAGAAAAGAAAACGCATAAACCCAGTTAGTATTAATATCAATGGCATGATGATTGTTTGTTTTATCAATAATAAAACCAAAAATTCCAGGAGTAATTGACCCAAGTCCAATGCCAAAAATAGACCTGTAACCTACCGTTCTACCTACACAATATTTAGGCGTCGATTCTGTAAGAGCTGCGGTGAGTACTCCTGAATCTCCAATACAAAAAAAAGCATAAATAAAACCTAGTGCAATTATAATTTGCCAATACAACTGAGTGGTCCATCCTATTACGAAAGAAAATATTGCGCTTACTAATGCAAATGCAAATAAAATTCTCTTTCTACCAAAAGAATCTGATAAATGACCTGCAAATAGTGATGAGAACAAACCAGAACAATGAATTGAAAATCCAATTATGATTCCAAGAACCGTTTTACTAATGCTCATTTTATCTAACAAAACAATAGTTAGAAAAATAGGCAGCCACGACCAAACTCCAAAAAGTTCTGTGGCATGTGCAGTATAGCCTGTGATTAAAAGTTTAGTTTGAGAGTTCTGAACAAGTGAAAACTTTTTATTTTTGTCAGAGAATAAATATTTTTTAAAAAAATCTTTATATACTGCCGTAAGTAATAATATCATACCAATTAAACTCATGATCGATGAGATAAAAAAGCTTGTATGATAATTATAATTAGAAGATAAAATATAATTTATTGAAAGCGATAGTGCATAACCTAAAGATTGCGATCCTAAAAGAGTTCCTACAGCAATTCCTTTCTTTTTTTGATTAAATTTTTCTGAAACCAGTAAAATTGAAGGTCCATAAATTCCACCTTGTGCAAAACCAACAAAAAAATTTAAACAAGCGGCAGTGATAAAATTACTTGCAAAATAAAAAAATATGAAACTTGAGATAAAATTAAGGATAATGAAAATAGAAATTATTCTATTTGGATTATAAAAATCTGAAGCATAAGAGCTTATAAATAAAGCTAATGCAAAGCCTAGTGTTTCAACTGTTTGAATTATCCCGGCTTGGGTTGCAGATAAGTGCCAAGCAACTATAAGTTGCGACATTGCACCAACATACATAAAAAAAGTAATTGCAGAAAATACTCTTCCACATGCGATTAGCTTTAACCAATTCCAACTTGTGTTTATTTTCATCACTTAAAGAATTTATTTAAAAAATTTAAATAAGATATAGTCTTTTAAGAACATGCTAAATAAAATTAAAAAACATCTAGAGCTTGCAAATAAAGGCTATTTTGAGCACATGTTTTTTGCAATGAAAATAGGTTTAATGTGTCTATGGTCTTTTATTACAGCTTTTGTGCACGCTATTAATCCTGCTTGGTTTGAATATTCAACCAGTCAAAGAATCAAGCGCATGAACGATGTGTTTCAAAAAAATACGCGAAATGCGACAGATCAAAAAGATCAAAATGAGAAATAATAATTCGCTAATAAAAACGAATAAAAAATACTTTACTTCTTGTTAACAAAACCCAGTTCGGAATCGTTATAAGGAATCATTATATTTTTGTATTACTTAATTAAATTAAAAGCTACAGGTAATAACATCACAGCCGACACCAAACTTGTCAGAGCAATCACTATTCCAAGGCATTTAATTACGTTAAGACTTTCAATTTTATTACTCATGCAATTCATATAGAGATCAAATGTAATCAAAAAATGTAGAAATCATGTCATAAATATGATTTTAACGTTAAGGTTTTATTACAATGAAAATTATTTTTTCTGCTATAAATAAATTAAATGATTTTAAATAACGAACTCTCTAAAGAAAAAAGTCCGTATCTTCTTCAACACAAAGATAATCCTGTACAATGGCAACGTTGGCAGAAAGCAGTGTTTGATCTTGCAAAACTTTTAAAAAAACCAGTATTAGTAAGCGTTGGCTACGCTTCTTGTCATTGGTGTCATGTAATGCAGCACGAGTCTTTTGAAGATATTGAAACAGCAAACTTAATGAATGAGAAATTTATCAATGTCAAAGTTGATCGGGAAGAACGCCCTGACGTTGATCACGTGATGCAAACCTGCCATCAAATCTATACGCAGCGACCTGGGGGTTGGCCACTTACTATGTTTTTAGATGAAAACGGCGTACCATTTATGGCAGGTACTTATTTTCCAAAAGAAGCAAAATACGGAATGCCAACGTTTAGAGAAATATTAACAAAAGTTTCGGATATCTACAAAACTGAACATGCTGCAATTCTAATTCAAGGACCAAAGTTTAAAGGTTTTTTAAATATGAGAAAAAGTCTTGTAACTAAACAAGAACTTATTCCTCATCTTGATAAAATTGTTGATCAATTAGATCCAGAAAAAGCTGGATTTGTTGGCGCTCCAAAATTTCCAATGCTTTATATTTATAATAGCATTCTATATTTTTATAAAAAAACTAAAAATGAAAAATATTTAAAAGCGTTAGAGTTATTGCTAAATAAAATTTGCTCACAAGGAATTTACGATCACGTTGAGGGAGGAATTGCGCGTTATTCAACGGATGATCAATGGTTAGTTCCTCACTTTGAAAAAATGCTTTACGACAACGTGCAATTTATTCAAATTTTAGCTGATTATTTAACTATTAAAAAAGATGATTATTTTTTAAATAAACTTGATCAAACCATTCAATTCTTTTTAAAAAATTTCAAATTACCTAATAATTTACTTGGTTCAGCACTCGATGCAGACAGTGATGGTGAGGAAGGAAAATATTATGTCTATCATTACGAAGAAATTAAAAATATATCAAATATTTCTAATTACTTTGAAATTAGCGAACAAGGCAATTGGGAAGGAAAAATTATTTTAAAAGAAATTAAAGATAAAACAATTGTTCCAAATATAATTATTGATCAATTAAAAAAAATTAGACAAACAAGAAATAAGCCATTCTTTGACGATAAAACGCAGTTAGATTTAAATGTATTTTTTGTAAGCGCTCTACTTAAGGCCAACAAAATTTTACCTAAATATTTAGATGAAGCTAAAACAATTTTTAAAGCAATTGAAAATCATTTCTTTGCTAAAAATCCATTTCATTCTTATTCGCCAACAGATGTGTTTATAGAGGATTATTCTTATAGCATTCAATGCTTGATGGATTTGTATGATGAGACGCTATTAATCGATTATAAATTAAAAGCACGAGAATATGCAACTAAAGCTATAGAATTATTTTATGATAGAGAAAAAAAATTCTTTCAAAAAAATAAAATATTAACTAATGATTTGTTTGTGCCTGCATTTGATATTGCAGATCATAATATTCCAAATGGAAATTCAGTGATGCTAATTAATTTTTTAAGAATTGGATTTTTAAAACAAGCAAAAGAGCTTTATGAAAGTATGCAAGGTTATGTAAATATGTACTCAAGTAACATGGCAAGTTTTCTAAAAGCAATTGATATTTACGAAGATACTATAAGTAAACCAGGATGTACTGAGGAAGGTTGCACGAT
>TBL_comb48_EPIDRAFT_1000466_pt1 | contig 32037 bp, 32 predicted proteins | sample TroBogEpilimnion_37_FD_10681 | JGI IMG/M metagenome (IMG submission 10681) | reverse complement strand
GTTGCGGGTGCGATAGTCGTTGTTTCTACTACAGTGCTGGCTGATTCTGCACATGCAAATCCCGCCCATGCCAGTAGAATAAATAAAATAAAACTGCTTGTTAATGATTTCATTTTTTCTCCTCAATGATCAAAGTGCTTCATCACCGGTTTCACCGGTACGAATACGAATGACCTGTTCTAGATCAGTTACAAATATTTTGCCATCGCCAATTTTGCCGGTATTGGCGGCTTTAGTGATGGATTCTACAGCTTGATCAACTAATTGTTCGCTGACAGCTACTTCAATCTTGGCTTTAGGTAAAAAATCCACCACATATTCCGCTCCACGATATAGTTCAGTATGGCCTTTTTGGCGACCGAAGCCTTTCACTTCAGTTACGGTAACGCCAGATACACCTATATCAGAAAGGGCTTCGCGGACATCGTCTAGCTTAAATGGTTTAATAATAGCGGTTATCAATTTCATTGGGTTCCTCTTCTTTTTGAATTAACGACTCCACTACGACTAAAGCATAGAATGTGCCAGAATTTTATTTACATAAAAACCCTGAATTAACCGATGTAAATAGAATGTTTGCATTTGTTTTGCACCATAAATAATCAATTTGGTTAATTTTGTACTTTTAAGGTGCAAAATTATTTGATATCGACTCGAAACTATTTATAATAGTTTGACAGGATAATTTTTATTACGATGTGCGTTAGGGGGAGATATGCAAATCAGAATAAGGCGGGTAGTGAATAAAAGAAGTTATGTTTTAAAAATTGTTAGCAGTTTATTGTTGGTTAGTTTTTCTTATCGAATTGACGCACAACCAAGCGTAGCAACTTTTTCTCAGATAAAAAATTGTCATTATTTAAATCAGGTCCGAGGGGATTCGGGTTATGGGAAAAACTTTAATTGGCAAGCGTTAGCAAAATATTCAGCGCTGCATCAAGCAGAAAAAATGGATGCAACCCATATTGTTTGGGTTAAATTTGAGTGGGAAACGAGTTTTAATGGTAGCGTGGTTGCTTATGCATATAAATGTTCGATGATAGTGCGCGATTGAACAAAAAATGCGCCCGTAGGCGCATTTTAAGAACAGATAGATTAATTTAAATTTAGAACGTGACAGTAAAGTCAGTTGAAAAGATAATTTGATCCATTGGGTTTCCTGCGCCAGGAACAAAACCAGTACCTTTGGTAACGAAAGGAGTGTAGCCAGAAGAGTCGCCGACCACATCATAGCGTACATTAGGACGTAGTCTTAACCATGGTTTTGGCTTCCAAGTAACGCCAGCAGTGAATTCATAATAAGTCGCTCCCGCACCGCCGCCTGCGCCGCATAATGAATAATTCGTTTGGCTACTACCTGCTGCATAACTGTTACCGCTTGGGTCTGTCGCTGCGGAAATGCGTCCAGGCGCACAAACTCTGAAGCCGTTTTGGTCGCGAAACCATTCAGCACGTAAACCGGCAACTAAAGTATCGCTGATATCATAGTATAGGTGTGAGTTAATACCATACCATTCAGCATTCTTTTGTATTGCNTGACCNCCAGAGTCCAGNCCGAAATAAGCATTATCGGCAAAACCATGGTCATGNTGTAATACCAAATGGGTCTTATCCGTAATGTTATGTTTTAAAACAACGCTGTATAAAGCCCAAGGTGAGCTATTGTTGGCTGATGTNCCGCCATAAGTGCCAGCAATGTTCAAAGACGTGCCTTTGTCATTACTCGTCCAAGTAGTGCCCGCAATTCCTGACCAATTACTTAGATGTTTATCCCAGCCGCCATCCCAGCCACCCGTTGCACTACCAGTTAACAGACCTCCCATTACTGCCCAGTTATCATTGACAGTATAGTTACCCAAGAGACCTGTATGCGTGAAGGGCTCGCCGTATTGCATGGTAAAAGCATGTGTGTAAAAGAAGTTATCCGGTGCCGGTACGCTTTCATAACCAATTGGGGTATAAAAGTGACCCAATTTAAGATTTAAACCATTGCCAATGGGGACATAGGATTCGGCATAAGCTTGAGGTAACGCAATATCATAGTAAGGATTACTGCCACTGCCGAGCATGTTTAAATCCCAATTGCTACGAGATTGGGGTAAGCCACTGTTTACATCGAAAGAAGGTACGCCGTAAGCCTGAGTGAAAATAGAGTCGGTACCGTACATAAAGTCGAAACGACCACCAAAGTCCCATGAGCTGCCTTCAGTGGCGACCGCACGTTGAATAAACAAATTCAACTGATTAAGTTGGAATTGACTAGAGAGATCACCAAAAGTGACAGGACCGTTAATGCCATTATCAGGTTGGTTACCGTTATAAGTGATACCACCGTTAGCCCAGCCGCCGACGACTATGCCATACTTATCAAAAGTACTATCTACCTCTTTAAAAAAGCCGCTGGCATTTGCGGAGGTCGTCCCTAGGGTAAGTGAAAATACGCTGCTGGCTGCCGCGCACATGATCAGGTTGTTACGTTTTGATATCATTTTCATTGTTTAAATTCCTAAAAATCAAGGTCTGAACATTAACCATCTGTTGCTAGAAGACAACACTTTAGTATTTCAGCATAAAACACTGAGATAAAATAAGCACATATTGTGCCATATTGTAATATTAGCTAAATCAGTGGGTTGTTGTTTGTAGATTGTGCTTTTTTATTTTTGATGCACTAAATATGAGCAGGTGTATCTGCATTTGCGTCTTTTTTGTGCGTTTTGAGTTGTTAAACAGCGACAGGAAAAAGCATTGTTGAAGTTTATTAACAATGCTCTTTAGTTAACTCAATATTTCAGATAAAAGCATTTTTTACTTAAAATATATTCGGGGCAATGATGATTTAATGAGTATTAAAATAATAACGATCAAAATTTCTTTTCATCATCCCTGCTTAATATTTTCGACTAGCTTATCGAACCGCTTTTTTTATTGGCTAATTCAGCAAAAAAAGTGTTATCGTAATCTTTCGGCATAAAGCACTCAGTAAAACAATCATAATTTATTAGGAGATAATCCATGTCCGTTGAAAACGTACTGAAAATGATTCAAGAAAACGACATAAAATTTGTCGATTTTCGTTTTTGCGATACCCGTGGTAAAGAGCAGCATGTAACTTTCCCTGCTCATACAATTGATGAAGATACCTTTGAAGAAGGCAACATGTTTGATGGCTCCTCCATTGCCGGTTGGAAACACATCAACGAATCAGACATGATTCTAATGCCTGATCCAAGCACAGCGGTAATTGATCCATTCTTTGATGACAATACCTTAATTCTTCGTTGCGATATTATTGAGCCTAAAAATGGACAAGGTTATGAGCGCGATCCACGTTCATTAGCAAAACGCGCTGAAGCTTACCTAAAATCGACTGGTATTGCCGATACCGCTTTCTTTGGACCTGAAAACGAATTTTTCATTTTTGATGATATTCGTTGGGGCACTGATATGAGCGGATCTTTTTACAAAGTAGATTCGCAAGAAGCTGGTTGGAATTCTGATAAAGCGTATGATGATGGTAATACAGGTCATCGTCCAGGCGTTAAGGGTGGTTATTTCCCTGTTCCTCCTGTTGATTCTTTTCAGGACATACGTTCTTCTATGTGTTTAACGTTAGAAGAAATGGGACAAACGACAGAAGTTCATCATCATGAAGTTGCAACTGCGGGTCAATGTGAAATTGGTGTAAAATTCAATACGTTGGTAAAAAAAGCCGACGAAGTATTAACACTAAAATATGTTGTTGCTAATATTGCCCATGCTTACGGCAAAACAGTCACTTTTATGCCAAAACCATTGGTTGGTGATAACGGCAGTGGTATGCACGTTCATCAGTCATTAGCAAAAGACGGTGTAAATTTATTCTCAGGTGATTTATACGGTGGTCTGTCTGAAACAGCACTGTACTACATCGGTGGTATTATTAAACACGCTAAAGCGTTAAATGCTTTCACTAACGCATCAACTAATAGTTACAAACGTTTAGTGCCTGGCTTTGAAGCTCCTGTGATGTTGGCTTATTCAGCGCGTAATCGTTCGGCGTCTATTCGTATTCCTTTTGTAGCTAATCCAAGAGGTCGTCGTATCGAAGTTCGTTTCCCTGATTCAACTGCAAACCCATACTTGGCTTTTTCTGCTATGTTGATGGCTGGTTTGGATGGTATTATCAATAAAATCCATCCAGGTGAAGCAATGGATAAAGATTTGTACGATCTTCCACCTGAAGAAGAAAAAGCAATCCCACAAGTTTGTCATGCATTTGACCAAGCTTTAGATGCTCTTGACAAAGATCGTGAATTCTTGACTCAAGGTGGTGTTTTTACAGATGACGTAATTGATGCTTATATCGAACTGAAAATGCAGGAAGTGACTCGTCTGCGTATGAGCACCCATCCAGTTGAATATGATATGTATTACAGTTTGTAATTAAATTTTTCATAAAATAGGGAGTTAATGCCCTATAATGCAAAAAAATAGAAAACGCCCCTTTATGGGGCGTTTTTTTGATATTAGAACTAAAAATGTGGTTAGTTCTATTGTTTCATCGTTTTTCAAAGTGGGCACAGCAAGCACAATCCAATAGTATAAATTAATTTATATTTATTATTGAGCCTATAATCCTGTCTAAGTAGCTGAATTGTTTTAATATCAATTCTATTCAAAGTCGACTATTCCTTTTGGTCTAATATTTGCTTTATTATTTTTGAGTCTAAGAAAGCAAAATTCATCTCAAATTACTATAAATAATGTACAAACGCATCCTTGATCATCTCAATACGGCTATTTTGTTATTTAATCGTGACTTGGTGCTGACTTATGTCAATACAGCTGGAGAAGAATTATTAGCAGATAGTGAACATCATTTAGTCGGGCAAACGGCTCAAGAGTTATTTAAATCGTCCGATCCAGCACTATTGGTTAATCTGAGACAAAGTCTAAATGCCGAAGAACCGATAGTTGAGCGTTCGCTAAATTTAAACCGTATTGGTCAAAGTGTTACTATCAACATTAGTGTTACGCCGTTAATTAATAAAGGCAAAATAGCAGAGCTGTTGCTAGAACTGCAACAAGTCGATAATCACTTACGTATCTCTAAAGAAGAGCGTTTAATTACCCAACAAAATACCGCCCGTTTATTAGTAAGGGGACTTGCACATGAAATTAAGAATCCTCTAGGCGGACTACGTGGTGCAGCACAATTATTAGATTTAGAGATTGAAGATCCAGAATTAAAAGAATATACCCGCATTATCATTGCAGAATCAGATCGGTTACAAGGTTTAATGGATAAAATGTTGGGTCCAAATAAGTTACCCAATAAAGCACAGTTAAATATTCATGCTGTTTTGGAGAGGGTTAGGCAGTTAGTACATGTAGAATCCAGCGGTAATTTAACCATTAAATCTGATTATGACCCCAGTATTCCAGATATTTATGCCGATCAGGATCAATTAATCCAAGCGATTTTAAATATTACTCGAAATGCTGTGCAAGCTACTGATGGTAAAGGCAATATCCTGATTAAAACTCGAATTCATCGACATCTTACTATCGGTCGAAAGCTTTACAAGCTAGCTGTAAAAATCGACATTATTGATGATGGTCCTGGAATCGATACCGATATGATACAGCAAATCTTTTATCCAATGATTACAGGACGTGCTCAGGGTACCGGACTAGGCTTGTCTATCGCACAATCATTGATTAATCAGCATAATGGCTTGATTGAGTGCAATAGTGAACCCGGAAATACCGTTTTTTCAGTTTATTTACCAATACTTAGCCCAGGTGATCCGCAATGAACAAACCAGAAACAGTCTGGATTATTGATGACGACAAATCTATCCGTTGGGTTGTTGAAAAAGCTTTACAGAAAGCGGCTATTGCTACACGCAGTTTTTCAAGTGCAAAGGAATTGTTAATAGCACTTCAAGATGATTTGCCGGATGCTTTAATTACCGATATTCGTATGCCGGGTATGGATGGATTAGAGCTTTTAGATCGAGTGCAACAGAGCCATCCTGATTTGCCAGTGATAGTAATGACCGCTCATTCTGATTTAGAAAGTGCTGTTTCCGCATTTCATGGAGGGGCTTTTGAATATTTACCCAAACCTTTTGATATTAAGGAAGTCGTTGAGCTTGCGCATCGAGCCTGTATTCACAGCAAACAGCAACAACAGCGTTCGCAATCTGAAAGTTCGGCTATTTTAGAAAGTACGCCAGAAATTATTGGTGCAGCTCCAGCTATGCAAGAAGTTTTTCGAGCTATAGGACGATTAGCGCGATCCCATATTACGGTTCTTATTAATGGCGAGTCCGGTACCGGTAAAGAATTGGTCGCCAAAGCATTACATCGTCACAGTCCTCGATCTAAAAATCCATTTATCGCCTTGAATATGGCCGCGATTCCTAGGGATCTAATGGAGTCAGAATTATTTGGTCACGAAAAAGGTGCATTTACTGGAGCTGCTACTCGAAGATCCGGTCGTTTTGAACAAGCAAACGGAGGAACTCTATTTTTAGATGAAATTGGCGATATGCCGGCGGAATTACAAACACGGTTATTAAGAGTACTAGCAGATGGAGAATTTTATCCGGTAGGCGGACATGCGCCGGTTAAAGTGGATGTTCGCATTATTGCTGCGACACATCAGAATTTGGAATTATTGGTAGAGCAGGGGCGTTTTCGCGAAGACTTGTTTCATCGTCTTAATGTTATTCGAATTCATATACCGCCGTTACGCGATCGTAAAGAAGATATTCCATTACTCATGCGTTATTTTTTAAATCAGGCTGCATTAGAGCTGAATACAGAAATAAAGCTGTTAAAACCAGAAGTAGAAACTTTTTTGAGTACCTTGGAATGGCCTGGTAATGTCAGGCAGTTAGAAAATAGCTGTCGTTGGTTGACTGTGATGGCATCAGGGCGAGAAATCCATTTACATGATTTACCTCCTGAATTATTGCATGCACATACCGAAAAACAAACTGTGGGTAATGATTGGGAATCTTTACTAAGAATCTGGATTAATCAACAATTAGTAAATAAAGAAAATGAAGTAGCCAAACAAACCATCCCCCGCGTTGAAACTCTTTTAATTAAAGCAGCGCTTGAGTTTACTCATGGCAGACGACAAGAAGCGGCAATTTTATTAGGCTACGGACGCAATACGCTCACTCGAAAAGTAAAAGAGCTCGGTATCGAAGATTAATTTATAAGCAACTAGTAAAAATAATGCTCTATAAGATAGGACTGTCGATGCCTATGTTAGTGGGAGGTGATAATGTGCTTAAATACGTATCTTTATCCAAAAGGGCAAGCTTGTACGAATGATTACTAATATAGATGCGTTGTTGTTTACGATAGTTGCTTTTTTTATGGGTGCGTTATGCACCTACTTGTTTACTAAAAAATATAAGCTGAGATTGTCGCTGTTATCAACAGAATTGGCTGTTGCTACTGAACAACTCAAGCAATTAGCTGACAAGGAATGGCAGCTAAAAGAATTACAGCAACAATTTGTTAACACGCAAAATAAAAATACCGAATTACAAGTTCGCCTAGATGAGCAATTAAAAACGGCCACTGAAAAATTACAATGGCTTCAAGATGCCGAAACTCGTTTACAAACACAGTTTGAAAATTTGGCAGGTAAAATTTTTGATGAGCGTAATAAACAGCTCACTGAACAAAATCAAACCAGTTTAGATCATATTATTTTGCCGCTACGCGAACAATTAGGTGAATTTAAACAACGAGTAGAAACAGTTTACGACAATGAAAATAAAGACCGTATTGCTTTACGTGAAGAAATAATTTCACTTCGACGCGATACCGCACAAATGAATAGAGAGGCACTTAATCTAACGCGTGCCTTAAAAGGCGATAAAAAAATCCAAGGGAACTGGGGTGAAATGATTCTGGAAAAAGTTCTGGAAAAATCAGGTTTACGTAAAGGCATAGAATATGAAACGCAGGGAGCCTTTCGTGATGAAGATAACCGACTTTTTAAACCCGATGTGATTATTCATTTGCCCGAAAACAAAGATGTTGTAATAGATTCCAAAGTATCTTTAATAGCCTATGAACACTATTGTTCTACTGAAGACGATCAAGAGCGTATCCATGCGCTAAAGCAACACATCGACGCGGTACGTGAACATATAAAAAGTTTGAGTAACAAAGATTATTCTAGTTTAAAAGGTTTGAAATCGCTCGATTTTGTGTTGTTGTTTATGCCCATAGAATCAGCTTTTATGGCAGCTTTTCAGGGTGATGAGCGTTTATTCACCGATGCCTTTGAGCACAAAATTGTCGTTGTTACGCCAACAACCTTACTGGCAACCTTGCGTACCATCGAAAATATTTGGCGATATGAGCGTCAAAATGAAAATGCCCGCTTAATCGCCGATAAAGCCGGACTGGTTTACGACAAAATTCGCGGTTTTGTTGAAGAGTTGGAAAAATTGGGTAAACAAATCAATACCGCTCATAGCACCTACGATGCAGTGATGAATAAATTAATGCTGGGTAACGGTAATTTAATCCGTCAAGCAGAAAGTTTTGTAGAATTAGGCGTTAAGGTTAAAAAATCTTTGCCGAAAAGCATGACAGAACAGAGTGAATCTGACCAATAAACAGAGTTTCCAGAGACTATTATTTGCTATTTAAAGTATTTACCGTATATATAAAAGAAATGTCTAAAAGACTATTATTAAAATAATACGGGAGAGCAAATATGAGTATCAAAATGTTTTATAACTTCCTATTGGCCGTCGCTGGTTTGGTGGCTATTTATTCGATTATGGTATTTATGCCCATGTTTTTTACCTATCTTTCTGAAGGTGATGTACGTGCACCTAGCGGTGACAACATTGCCCCAGGTCAGTCAATTGCAGATATGCACAAGAAAAAGTACGCTAACCAATAAAGCTTGTTAAGCGGTTTAGATGAGTCATCGAAAACCGCTTTAAGAATCGGTCAAATTCAAGTTACGCTATTAAACACACTCAATATTTGCGACTGTATTTTCTCAGCCATTGCCTGACAATTTTCAGCATCACGAATAGGGCGACCAACTACAATATAATCAGCACCATTTTCAAAAGCCATTTCTACACTGACAACCCTTTTCTGGTCATCTTCTTCGCGGTTATCGACCGGGCGAATACCCGGGGTAATAACTAACAAGCGATGATCCAGATGTTCTCTTAGCATTGCGACTTCCAAGCCGGAGGAGACAATTCCATCACAGCCGATTTGTAAAGCGCGTTTAGCGCGCGACAAAACTAGCTCGCGAACATCACATTGAAAACCTAGGTCATCAAGATCACCACGGTCAAGACTGGTCAAAGCAGTAACGGCTAAAACTTTCAAATCACCTTTATCTTTAACGGCGGCTTCCATAATGGCATCGTTACCGTGAATCGTCGCTAAATCCACACCTTTACTGCTTAAAGCTTTAATAGCGCGTCCGACGGTCGCAGGTACATCAAAAAACTTTAAATCAACAAAAACCTTTTTACCCTGTTGTTTAAGCCATTCGATAAACCCGAAATAATCATCAGACATGAATATTTCCATACCCACTTTGTAAAAAATGACCGATTCACCCAGTTCAGAAACTAAGTTTTTTGCTTCGGTAGTGCATGGCAAGTCTAATGCCATAATCAGACGTTCACGAATAGGAATTGATTTCTTTGATATAAAAGTGGGTGACATAAAAATAAAATAATTGAGTACTCAGAAATAATCTTTACTGTGATTTAATAATCACACCGAATGAAACGAACTTAACAAAGGCGCTTACTGAGTCGGTAAACCCGCTTTTTGCCAAGCATTCAAACCACCTTCCAAATTATAAACTTTAGTAAAACCAGCTGATTTTAGAGTTTCTGCGGCTTGTAAAGAACGTTTGCCGCTTCGGCATTGGGCAATAATTGCGCTGTTTTTGTATGCATCCAGTTCAGTTAGTCGACTGCTGAGTTCGCCCAAGGGAATATGGATAGCGTTTGGAATATGTTGTTCTTGCCATTCATTGTTTTCGCGAACATCAACAATAATGGCATTTTTTTCACTGAATAATGTTGAGGCTTGCTGAACAGATAGCGAGTCTATGGTTGCATTGTCGGCCATAATTATTGCGCTGTTTATGGAAAGTAAAAAAATAGTGAGTAAACGTAGATAGCGTATTGAAGAATAAGACACTTTACATCTCCCTGTTGATTAAAGCCTAATATGTTACAGGAACTTGCCAACAGCGTGAAATATATTACCCCAAAAACTTAAGATAAAGACTTTATGAATGTAACTTTGCTACAAATGGCATTAGTGATGGCTTGCGGAGTGGTTTGGCAGCTATTCAAACCGGCTGGATTAACTGCCGAACAGACTCGATTAGTATTAACATCGGTGGTCTATTATGTCCTATTGCCAGCTTTGATACTGGATGTGTTATGGACAGCGGATATTGGTGTTCACTCACTGCAATACACGCTATTAGGAATAGGTTCACTCATTTTCTGCATGTTATGCATTTGGGCTATCGGTAGATTGTTTAAGTACAGCCGGCAATCCTTGGGAGCGATGTTATTGGCAATTTTTCCCAATGTGACGTATCTTGGTTTGCCTGTGTTAGAACAAACCTTTGGTCATTGGGGGCGTTCAGTAGCTATTCAAATTGATCTATTTGCAACTTCACCATTTTTATTTACTATCGGGTTAATGGTGGTCAGTCGTTATAGTAGCGAAGTACAGACACCTTCGAAATCATTTTTAAGCTATTTGAATGCCCCCCCTTTTTGGGCTGCAGGTTTAGCTGTTATTTTGAATATTAACGGTATTAGCGGTGCTGACTGGTTGGTTGGGGTATTACAAAAACTGGCAGCAGCGGTGATTCCTTTAATGCTGTTTTCATTAGGATTATCGCTAAATTGGCGAGCCATGAAGTTAGTTAATCTGCCGACAGTGCTATGGGTTACAGTAGTAAAAATGTGTTTAATGCCCGCTTTTGCATTGTTGTTAGCGACCCAGTTAACACTTGAAAATGACCATAAAGCCGCTGCTATACTCGATTTAGCGATGCCCAGTATGATTTTAGGGATAGTTTTTTGTGATCGTTTTCGATTGGATACTGGACTCTATGCCATGACCGTAACGGTAACGACGGCATTAAGCCTGTTGATATTACCCTTTTGGTATGAGCAACTCCATTGTTGGCAGTTGCTTTAACCCCCACACATTTAATTAGTAGGTTTTCATTAAGCCGTCCAGCGTCAAGCTACAGCTAGGAACGAAAGCCTGCATAAAGAAAATGACTTCCGGCTGTTCTGAGGCTTCCAGTGTTTCAGCCAAGTGAGCAGCAGCGACTTCAAATTCTCGATTGCCCGCTTTCAATTCAGCCTGACATTTAAGATAAGCTGATATTTTATCGGCGGCTTTGATAATTTGTCGGTGTTCTTCTTCCATATTTTCATGAATGATTAAAGCATCAAAATCAGCGCGTAATTCAGCAGGTAATAAATTAAGTAACTCCTGCTCAGCCTGTTTTTCAATTTGTTTATATGCACTACTAATAGCTTCCGAGTGATATTTAATAGGCGTTGGTAAATCCCCAGTAATGACTTCGGTGACATCGTGGTAAAGGGCAGCTGTTGCCACAGCTTGGGCATTCACAGTGCCGTTGTAATAACGATTTTTTATCAGCGCCAGCGTGTGAGCAATGACGGCAACTTCCCAGCTATGTTCCATAACATTTTCTGAATTTGCATTGCGTTTTAATCCCCAGCGTTTAATCCAGCGTAGTCTCGATAAATAAGCGTAAAAACTGCTTTTTAACATCATTTTTTTTCCTTCGTTTTAGGGGTAAATTTGGTAATCAGGCGAGGGTATGTTCTACTAACAAGCTTTTAACTGTTATTGATATCGATTTATTAAAAATATGCTTATTCAGTGGTATCCCGGCCATATGCACAAGGCCAGTAAAGAAATTAAAGCTATTTTGCCACAAGTGGATTTGTTTATAGAAGTATTGGATGCTCGTATTCCTTTTAGTAGTCAAAATCCAATGTTGGCAGAAATACGCGGTAATAAACCTTGTATTAAAGTCTTCAACAAGAGTGATTTGGCGGATACTGAACTGACGCAGCTGTGGCAGTTATATCTTGAACGTGAACAGAATGTTAAAACTTTAGCATTAACTCAGGACTATCCCGATAAAACCCGTCAGCTGCCCGAATTGTGTCACAGATTGGTACCCAATAAACAAGCAAATAATCAATTACTCCACGTCTTAATTATGGGGATTCCCAATGTGGGCAAATCAACATTGATTAATAGCCTTGCGGGAAGAACCATTGCTAAAACAGGTAACGAACCGGCTATTACCAAAAATCAGCAACGTATTGATATCGGTAATAATGTTATTTTACTTGATACGCCGGGTTTACTTTGGCCTAATGTTGACAATAAAAATAGTGGTTATCGATTAGCCATTACCGGAGCTATAAAAGATACAGCGATCGATCATGATGACATTGCCTTTTTTTTAGCAGATTTTTTATTGAGAAATTATCCTGACTTGATAAAAAAGCGTTATCAATTAACGGATTGTCCAAGTATTGATTCCGAATTGATTGACATCATCGGTAAACAACGCGGTTGTTTGCGAACCGGAGGAAAAATTGATCGAGATAAAGTAGCCAAAATATTGTTAGGAGAACTACGAACCGGTGTTTTAGGTAAAATTACTCTAGAGACACCGGCAATGATGGAGGAAGAATTAGCTGAGCTAATCATTATCCGCCAAGAAAAAGAAGCGAAGAAAAAGGCTAGAAAGCAAAAATGGCGACAACAAGATAATTAATAAGCGAAAATTAGCCATTATCTAAACTAAACACATAAGTCTTAATGTGCATTAAAACCATATTTTTGCATTCGGTAGAGTAGAGTATCTCTGGATAGTCCCAATAATCTAGCAGACTGACTACGGTTGCCTTTAGTTCTGTTTAAAGCTTGTTGAATCAGATCTGCCTCTAAATTATCAAGTTGCAGACCCGCTTCAGGTAAAATGAAGCCAGAGTTAGCATTAGACTTTTCAGCATTATTAGCCACTACTCTAAATTCATGTGGTAAGTTTTCTGGTTCAATCATTGTTCCCGCCAGTAATATGCTCAGACGTTCACAAAGATTACGTAATTCTCGAATATTACCGGGCCATTTGTAAGCTTTTAATACTTTAAGGGCGGCTTTACTAAACTGAGGTGGTTGAATACCATGAGTATTAGCAAAAACATTGAGAAAATGTTTTACCAGATGTTCAATATCTTCGCTACGATTAGCTAAAGGCGAAAGTTCTAAAGGCACAACATTGAGTCGGTAATATAAATCTTGTCTAAATGTTCCCGTTTTAATTTGATCATTAAGATCAGTATTGGTGGCAGCAATAATACGCACATCGACTTTATAAGTGTTGGTATCGCCGACGGCAAGACATTCTCCAGAGTCAAGGAAGCGTAACAATTTCCCCTGAATAGCCAAAGGTAATGAATTTATTTCATCTAAAAATAATGTTCCGCCATGTGCAGCCTGAAAAAGCCCCTGACTATTACCCGTTGCGCCGGTAAAAGCTCCTTTTTTATGACCAAATAATTCAGATTCAATCAAGCTTTCTGGTAACGCGGCACAATTAAGGGTAATAAATTTTTTATCAGCACGTACGCTGGATTTTTGGATGGCATTGGCCATCACTTCTTTTCCTGTACCTGTTTCACCCTTAATGAGAATGGTAACGTCAGTTGATGCGGCTATTTTTGCACTACGAATTAATGAATCAAGTGCCGGTGATTGACCGATAATAGTATTAAAATGATCCATAAACGCCTCGTTAATGTATTGCTTGGTGCGTGGTAATAAATGCCATTGGATTAAGCCAAGGCATAGCGGCAAGTAAAGCCAACGCTATCATAAATAAGCCTATAGCCTGCTTAAAGCGTTGCATTTTTGATAGCCGCGTTAAAATACCGGTCATTATACCGACTCCCATGACAGCAGGTAAAGTGCCTAAACCAAAAGCTAACATAGTTAACGCACTTTTAGTTATATCGCCCGCTGTTGCAGCGACCGCTAATGCAGTATAGACCAGTCCACACGGTAACCATCCCCAGATCATACCAAATAAAAAAGCCTGAGTACGGTTTTTGACAGGAATGAGTCGACGACCAAACGGCTCTATTTTTTTCCAGAAATGAGTGCCTATTTTTTCAATGTAGGCAAAACGGGGGAACCAGCCAGCAATGTACAAACCAGCACTTGCCATAATAATGGCTGAAAGTATTTGCAGTAAGCGATGACCATTACTTGGACTCATGTGCATCAACGCGATTGATTGCACAACACCGGCTAAGGCACCGGCAATAGCATAACTGGTTATGCGCCCTAAATTGTAATTAAAGACAAACGGCAATAGCAGTGATTTTTTATTACGGATATCAGGACTCAAACTGAGTGTTAAGGTACCGATAATAGAACCACACATACCAATGCAATGTAGGCTGCTAATCAGCCCCATTAAAAAAGCGACAAAGTAAGAGGTAGTAAACGCAGGATCAAATGGCATGGATGATCCTTGTTACTTCAAAAAAATTATTTAGCATTATGTCAATGTGTGTTTTTGTAATAGATACGGCTCTCATGCCATTTAATAAATCAGTTTAAATGAGACGCGACTGGAATAAAAGTATTACTAAAGCATTTAGGTAAGATTTTCTGGTGAAAACTCAGTTCAAATTAAATTCATGGTTGATAAAACTTAATAAATAAAGTTATAAGGTATTTTTAGTCATTAAAAATTCATTTTATGATGCTTAACACAGGTTATATTACTGTACCAAACCAACTGATATTAGCGGAGAAACAAAGTTGCATTTAGATCAAGGTAAAGAGTGGACTATCCAAGAATCAGCACAGCTTTATGGCATCAATTACTGGGGTGATGGTTATTTTGCTATCAATGATGAGGGGCATGTCTGTGTTAAACCCAATGCAGACAAAGAGACTGTTTTAGATTTGTATGAGATTGCACAATCGTTGAGTGACAAGCAATTGTCAATGCCGGTCTTGGTTCGTTTTACCGATATTTTAAAAGATCGAGTGACACGTTTGCAGAAAGCATTTAAAAAAGCCAGTCTTAATAATGCTTATCAGGGACAATATACACCTGTTTATCCCATTAAGGTTAATCAGCAACGACAAGTGATTGAAGGCATTTTGGCGGCGGAAAATATTGGTTTAGAAGCGGGTAGTAAGCCAGAATTGCTGGCTATAATGGCTTTATCAAATCAATGTGTAGTGGTTTGCAATGGTTACAAGGACCGAGCTTATATTCGGTTGGCATTGATTGGCCTAAAAATGGGGCTCAATTTATACCTGGTGATTGAAAAACCATTAGAGTTGGAATTTATTATTGAAGAATCGGCAAAGCTAAATATTCGACCTCAACTGGGTGTCAGGATTCGATTGTCTAGTATCAGTGCCGGTAAATGGCAAAATAGCGGCGGTGAAAAATCAAAATTTGGCTTTCATGCCTACGAAGTTTTGCAATTGGTTGAGCGTCTTAAACGCGTTGGCATGCTCGATTCTCTTAAATTAATGCATTTTCACATGGGTTCCCAAATTGCTAATATTCATGACATTAAAGTTGCTTTAAAAGAAGCAGGTCAGTTTTATGTAGAGTTACGTAGGTTGGGTGCCGCTATTGAAATTGTCGATGCGGGCGGTGGCTTAGGTGTCGATTATGATGGTAGTCGTTCACGTCGAGAATCTTCAATCAATTACAGCTTAGATGAGTACGCACAAAATATTGTGCGAAGTTTTGCTGATATTTGTCGGGAGAAACAAGTACCTCAGCCAGACATTATTACCGAATCAGGAAGAGCATTAACGGCTCATCATGCTGTTTTGATTACTAACGTAACGGATATTGAATCGGTATACAGTAATCCAACAGTACAAGAGCCATTACCTGTAGATGAAAATATAGTTGAATTGTATCATGATGCTCAGTTCTCATTGGCTGAAGCTCGCGCTCGCTTTACACAGGATAAGTTGGGAATCGCTGCACTTGCAGAAGCAGAGAATAATTATGCAATTCGCTGTCAGCAGATTAAAAACACTCTGAATCCAGCTAATCAAAGTGAAGCAATGATTTTGCAGGAATTAAATGAAAAACTGGCTGACAAAATATTTTGCAATTTTTCATTATTTCAATCAATGCCAGACATTTGGGGTATCGATCAGATTTTTCCAATTATGCCTATTCATCGACTTGATGAGTGCCCTGAGCGTCGTGGCATTTTACAAGATTTAACTTGTGATTCTGATGGTAGTATTGAGCAGTACATTGACGGACAAAATATTGAAAAAACTTTATCTGTGCATAAAATTGATACCGAGCAATCTTATCTAATCGGTTTTTTTATGGTGGGAGCCTATCAAGAAATTCTTGGGGATATGCATAATCTGTTTGGTGATACCCATTCCATTAATATTCAGCTTGATGATAATGGCTATCAGTTTTACGATTTTCAGGAAGGTGAACAAGTCAGTGATTTACTCGATTATGTGCATATTAGTGTCGAAGAATTAAAAACCGCTTATCGTCAAAAATTGATCAACAGTGCTTTGAGTCCTGAGCAACAGTTAGCCTTCGAACAGGAATTATTAGCGGGTCTGAGTTCGTACACTTATTTGGAAAAATAATATGAACGTCAATAGGCATACGTATGACGTATAATGTCGCTAATGTTGAGCTATCTGACAGTTATTTATAGTTATTTATAATCGAACGACTGAAAAAAATTGGTTAATCTCTGAAAGTTTGTGGTTGTTTGTCAATAGCCACAAACCTTAGCTGTTGTAGTTGATGTTGTGCGTCACTAAAAAGATTTAAAAATTTGTCAAGTCATGGCTTCAAATGTCAATTTGTATGTAACCATAGAAAAATTCAATCGTTAGCCATTATCAGAGGTTAATAATGGCTTTGGCATTGTATCGGTTAAAAAATCTCAAATTCGCTACTCAAACATTCAACGTTTTTTCTATAATGGCTAGCTGATCGCTTTCAATACCAAGCATCAGTTCTCCTTTTAACAGCCCCACCAATTCTTTACCTGCCATGGTGTAACGCCAGCCGTGCAACAACGGGCAATCATCTTCGTCATTGTTAAATAACAATACTTCCAAATCTTTTCTACTAGCCAGAATATTAGGATTTAAAGAATTAGCTTCCGCTCTGATACGTACTAAAGCCGTTAATATGTCCAGAATGGCTTCCTGTTGCTGTGTTTTCTTTACCGAGCGATGATTATCGTAAAGCGGCAAAGGAGGTGTGTTTTTGGCTACATTAATTAAACGACAGAGTTCTTTACCATAGCGACTGACAGTACGTTCATTAATGGCGCGAACATTTGCCAGCTCAGTCAGTGTTTCTGGTTGCAATTTTGCCAAATCGAGCATTAATTCATCACGTAATAACCAGCTTTTGGGTCGATTTTCAGTCTGTGCGGTTTGTTCGCGCCAGTGAGCTAGTGATTGAATAATAGCGAGTTGTTTACCAGTTAGTTTGTTTTTACCTTTAATTCTTAACCATGCTTGCTCTGGATTAACTTGATAATTATCAGGATTAGATAACTCCTTAAAATCATCATGTAGCCAATCAGAACGACCTAATTCAGCCAGTTTTTGCGTCATAATTTGGTAAATTTTACATAAATAAATAACGTCGTCAGCTGCATAATCAATTTCTGCACTGCTTAGGGGGCGTTTGCTCCAATCAGCACGAGTGTGTGCTTTGCTCAAATTGATGTTTAGCAAACTGGAAACTAGCATGGCATAGCCAGGATTATCTTGAAATCCCAATAATGGAGCCGCAATTTGTGTATCAAATATCGGAGAGGGTAATTTCCCTGTTAGTTGATAAAAAATTTCCAAATCTTGGTGACAGGAATGAAAAACTTTGATGATAGCAGGATCATAAATTGCCTCAAACAAACTATCGAGTTTGGGCAACGCAATAGGGTCAACGCAGGCAACCCATTCCAGTGTAGCTATCTGTAATAGGCAAAATTTCGGGTAATAGGTTTTTTCGCGCAGAAATTCAGTATCAAGTGCAAGCCAAGGCTGTTTTTTTATCTCTACACACAATTGGCTAAGTTGCTCTGGAGTGTTTACGTAATTAATGCTAGTCATGGTTTGTGGTGTAGTTCATCATCAGACTTCAAGAAACTTTAATTTTGGGTACAGTATTTAGCCAAAATTAAACATCAGGAATATGTTTAGAAATTAGAAAATATAAAAAATCAATGATCGTTAACCATTGGTGCTGATATATCAGGTTTAGGCGTATTATTCACCACTTTATTGGCACGATGAGAAGAATGTTTACGTTTTTTTCTCAATTTAACCCGCTTAATATCCAGTTTACGCTGGTTAATTTCTACAGATTTCAAATGTTGGAAGATATCGGGTGGCATCAAATCGGGAAGGTCAATCAATGTATATAAGCCACGAATAGAAACGTTAGTAATATTATTTTTATCCACGCCTGATTCTTCAACCAAAACTTTAGTGAGCAGTTCAGGAGTTAGTTGATGTTGATTGCCAATATCGAGGCGATAACGAATCATTTTAATGGTCGGTAATTTTGGCTGGATGGATTCCTGCCGCAGAGTAACGACGTCGGGATTTTTTTGTAAAAAAAGTAAAGCTGCTGCAAAATCCAAAAAGTCTGTACCTAATTCAGCGGCAATGCCCTTTATTAGTTGCCGTTGTTGACTTAACTCTTCAGTATTTAAAATAACCTCTAATGATTTTTTTAACAGCAACGCTTGCTTATATTCAGATTGTGCCGAAAGATGGCTTTTGTTCATTGTGTTATAATTTCGAGGAGATGATAAATTTACAGTCTATCCATATTAATTTCTACGTAGGCTTCGTCTCGCAAACGGCGTAACCAAAGCTCGGTTTCTTCTTCAATTTTTCGTTTACGGATAGCATCTCTGACCAGATTTTTACGATATTCTACGCTGTTATCTTTGTTTTCGCGTCCTAAAACCTGAATTAAATGCCAGCCGAACTGAGTTTGAACCGGTTCGCTGATTTCATTGATAGCTAGATGATTCATTGTTTCCTCAAATGGTTTAACCAAATCGCCTTGGTTAACCCAATCTAAAGAACCACCTTTTAAGGCAGAGCTTTTATCATCAGAATGGGAATGAGCCAAAACTGCAAAGTCATCACCGTTTAGAATACGTGCACGGATGTTATTCAGTTTATTTTGGGCTTCATTATCATCAACTAATTCATTTGTTTTTATCAAGATATGCCGGACATGAGTTTTAGTGATAATATGATTGTCGAAGCCTTTGACATCGAGCATTTTGATAATATGAAACCCGCTTGGGCTTCGGATAGGATCAGAGATTGAGCCTTTGGGCAACTTAGCGACGCTATCAGCAAATAATGTTGGGATATCACGCAGACTTCGCCAACCTAAATCACCGCCTTTAAGCGCATTGTCGTCATTTGATTGACTGATAGCAGCTTCTTTGAAATCTTCGCCACTACGTAATTTTTTTACCAAATCACTCGCCTTGTTTTGTGCTTTCTGTATATCTTCTGAAGATGCAGCTTCTTTAACAGCGATTAAAATATGACCTAGATGATACTGTATAGCATCTTCACCAATTTTTTCTTGCGTTTCCATATAATGATCAACTTCACGATCAGTGACTTTAATGCGTCCGCCAATTTCTCGCGCCCTTAATTGATTCATCACAATTTCGTTGCGCATATTGTCTAAAAAAGACTTATAGGGGATGCCTTGACGCTGTAGTTCTGTTCTAAATTCCGCCAAACTCATACTGTTACGCTGAGCAATATCGGCAGCAGAATTATTGAGCATTTCTTCACTAACGGTAATGCCGGCACGTTCTGCTAACTGTTGTTGCAGTTTTTCGATGATCATTTTTTCTAGCACCTGTTTACGCAAAATGGATTCAGGTGGCATTTGTGTTTTGCTGGCTTTTATTCTTTGTGTGATGGTGCCAACTTCTTTAGCTAATTCACTTTCCAGAATGACATCATCTTCAACGATAGCAACAATGGCATCGAGAGTTTGGGCAGAAACTAAAAAGTTACTGAACAAGCCAATAAATAAAACAAACCAAGTTAAGAAAGTTAAAAAACACTGTTGAGAAGATTGTTGCTTAATCATTTTGCCGGTTCCCGGTAACCATAAATGCTTGTTGCGAAGAAATTATCAAGTTGCGTTCCAAAAGCACTCAAGCCTTTAAATTCTATTTGAAAGAAAATACCCGTTTGCGTACCACTTTCAATTACTTGGCTGAGTGGGTTAGTCACTTGGTTAATAGTATTAATATAGCTTCTGCCAATGACCCTAAAACGCCAACAGCAATTTTCTTTTTCTAGACCCAAAAAACCATCTTGAGTTCGGTTGTAAAGCCATGAATATTGCCAACGACCGACTGCGTACCATGTATCGTAAATAGGCCAGCGGAAAGATGCGTCACTCTGAGTAATATCGTTAATTTGATTCGGTACTAAAGGATCTTGCCTGAACAGATAACCAAGATTAATAATTTCATTGGCTTCATTAGCATAATGCAACATGGCTTTACCACGAACAATTCTATTGCTATGGGGATCCCATTGTATACCGCTTTCCACAGAAAAATGTTGGGTCATNTGNCTACTGAGTTCGGCAACAATCGGTGATGAACGACTTGTCTCAATCGGACTGTTAGCTAAATTTAGAGTGACATCTCTATTTTGGAAATAAAATATTTCGCCAAGATTAAGTTTTAAGCGTTCTCTGCCATTAACCGGATCCAGCAACCTAGAGGTTATGGCAACACTAACTTGATTGGCATCCTGTACACGGTCTGAACCACTGAAGCGGTTTTCTCTAAATAGACTGTTATACCAGAAATCGTAAATAGAGGTGTCAAACAGAGGAATCTGGCTTTGATTAACTTTAGGAATGTAAAGGTAAAATAAACGCGGTTCTAGAGTATGTATATAAGATTTATTGGCAATATTAAGGTTGCGCTCTAAATAGGTTCCGCTATTAATAGACGTAATCGGTACCGTTCGACTTAAATCAAGAGGTAGCCCTACTTGCTGATGGCTTAAATAATACTCGGTATGCTGTACTGACAGCTTTGGCGTAAGATAACTGCTACCATTATGTAGAGGGAAGCTAAGCGAAGGTTTTAGGTTTACACGATCACCATTAACTAAAGTGTCGTGTTGAAAATTAACCGTTTCTGTTTCAATATCGGCATCCATTGGAATAGCATTATTGAAATTAAACGAATGATTCAGTTTGAGATTAATTTGCGGTAATCTCCGGTAAGGAATCTGTGAACCCGTTAATGAAGAGTCAATGGTTTGATAGCTTTCGGCTTTGGCTGTAAAGTTAACACCGTCTCTTAAGTAATTAATACCCCCTTGGCTTTTTAGAAAACTGAAATTGGGGAAGCTTAAGGCATTACTTAATTCAGCAAAATAGTTTTTATCAGAGACCGTATTCAAATCAAGATTGGCGCTAAGATGCTCGGTAATTTGAGTATAATCTTTCAACATCAAGTGATGCCTGTTACCGTCAAATTTACGATCATCGGGCATATATTCAACGGTTGCTTTACCACTTGACTGGGAAGTCAGGTAACGAAAATTGGCTCCTAATAACAGACCTCTGTCGCTAAAATAAATGGTTTCCAACGTCGCGTCATAGTTAGGGGCAATATTCCAGTAATACGGCGTAGTGACAATGTAGCCACTGGTTTTAGTGTTACCAAAGGTGGGAGCGAGAAAACCAGATGAGCGTCTGTTATCAACCGGAAAGCCAAGGTAAGGCGAATAAAATACCGGTAAACCTTTAAACTCCATCCATGCATTTTTTGCCCTACCCCGTCCATTCTCTTTATTAATTTTAAGCTCTGAGGCATGTATCGCCCAATCATTATTGCCGGGTCGACAGCTGGTATAAGTAACGTTTTTATAACGAGACAGATATTTATCATCCCGATACATAGCCTTGGCACTTCCCCGCAAAGGAGTGAGAGCTGATATAAATAAAGTATTGCGTAATTTTGCCTGATCTGTCGCTAGTTTAATGGTTGCGCTATCACTGTGTAATGCAAAATCGTCTTCGCTATAAACAATATTACCTTGCAAATCTAGCGTTTCCGATACGCTATCATAATTGGCATTATCAGCATGTACATGCTGGTCAGCTCGATTCATTTCTACTTTGCCGGAATAATTGCCGATTTCATTATCCAATATTTCAGAATAATTAGCTTTAAGGTCTAAAGGTGTCTTATTTCTTATTGCTTGATTATCAGTAGGTGCGGGTTTTTTACTTAATTGAACAGAACAATTAGCCCAAGGGTCAGATTTGAACTGCTTGCTTAAATGATCAAATATTTGTTCTTGTTGATGATCAAATGCAGGTTCAAGTAAGCCAAAATTAAGCTTTTCTATTAAATCAGAACGGGGTTCAGTATTCGCATGTGCTAGCTGAGAGATCGGTAAATTAGGAGCAATTGTGCTATTAACCTGTTGTACAGGTACTGCTTGTAACGGTTGAGAATGGTTGATATTTTGCTCAGCGGGTTCAATTGGCGTATGAGTAGGCGCTATAGCGGTTTCCAGCGTTTCAGTAATGGGATTATTTGTTGAAGCTGAGACGACTGATTGTTTCTCAGTTACAGTGGTTGATACTGTAGGCGTCGAGTTAATTTGGTCGCTTAAGCACACCCATTGATTATTAGATTTATCCTGTTGGCATGACCAGTTTGATTCACTGGCAAAACTGCTAGTAGCAGTTAAAGGGGGTAAAAAAATCAGCAATAAGCGGCGAAGCATAGATATTTAAGTTAATAGCCTAGCAGAGCATAAATCGATAAAATGCGTTAATATCGGCATTCTACCTTAAATTAAGGTAGCTAGATAACTAAGAAACACCTAAATAAACTTTACTTGGGTGATGTGCAACGAATGGAAAAGCGATTATCAATAATATCTTTAGCGGTCTAAACCTTTTATGATGACAGATTTACGAATATTGACTTTACTCGACTGGCTAGAGAATGACTTACTGTTAACGGTTGTAAATTTCCAGCCAGCTTCTAGCGATGCCAGTTTTCGACGTTATTTTCGGGTAACGACTCCTGAGAATACCCTGATTGTCATGGATGCCCCACCTGATAAAGAAAAACTTGATTCCTTTATTAAAGTAGCTGGTTTAATGACTCAAGCGGGCGTTAATGTGCCTACTATTTATCAACAAAATAAAGCTGACGGTTTTTTGCTTCTGGAAGATTTTGGCGAACACATTTTTTTAAATTTGCTGAGCAATAATACCGCAGATGACTTGTATCAGCAGGCACTGGATAGCTTATGGCAATTACAGCAGCATCGCCCAATACTTCAAGCCGATTTGCCTTATTACAATGAAGAATTGTTACAGCGAGAACTGAATATTTTTGACGAATGGTTTTTACAAGCTTGGTTAGATATAGATATACCTGAAGATATTTGGCAAGACTTGCAAAAGTACCTCATTAATTCCGCTCTCTCTCAACCAGTTTGCTGTGTGCATCGCGATTATCATTCTCGTAATTTAATGCTCACAGCGGAAAATCAGCTGGGCGTAATTGATTTTCAGGATGCCGTCATAGGACCGATAACTTACGATTTGGTTTCGCTGTTACGTGATTGTTATATTACTTGGCCACAAGAAAAAATAATCGGGTGGTTATATCCCTATCAGCAAAAACTCTTGCAAGCGGGGCTGATTGATTGTGATATCGTTCAGTTCACCCAATGGTTTGATTTAATGGGGTTACAGAGGCATCTTAAAGCCATCGGTATTTTTTCCCGCTTGCATTTAAGAGACAATAAATCAGGTTATCTGGGTGATATACCTCGTACTTTAAATTATGTCAGTCAAGTTTGTCTAAATTATCCAGAATTAGCAGATTTTAACGATTTTTTACTATCTAAGGTACAGCCGACTATGGCTGAACAAAATCGGGGGAATTAATGAAAGCCATGATACTCGCTGCAGGGCGTGGCGAAAGAATGCGACCGCTAACTGACCATACCCCCAAGCCCCTGTTGTTAGCAGCCGGTAAGCCGATTATTGAACATACCATTGCCCAATTAGTATCAGGGGGATTCACCGATATAATTATTAACCATGCTTATTTAGGGCAGCAAATAGAAGAAAAACTGGGTAACGGCGAGCGTTTAGGGGCTCATATCTGCTACTCGCCAGAAGGAGAAAGTGCCTTAGAAACAGCTGGCGGGATTATTAATGCCCTACCTTTGTTAGCGAGTGATATTTTTCTAGTCGTTAATGGCGATATAGCCACCGACTTCCCTTATCAGCACTTTATTAATAACTTGTCCGTTGATTTAGCGCATTTAATACTGGTCGATAATCCTCCGCATCATCCAGAAGGTGATTTCAGTATAGATGCACAAGGCAAAGTCAATGCCGACGGCGTTGAAAAGTATACTTTTAGCGGTATTGGCGTTTATCGTGCCGAGTTATTTCAAGGTATAGAGCCGGGGGTAAGCAAATTAGCACCCTTATTAAGAGCAGCGATGTCTGCTGGGCGTGTCAGCGGACAAAAATACCAAGGGTTCTGGATGGATATTGGTACCCCAGAACGTCTTCAAGAACTAGATAACTATTATCGCCAAAGGAGTTAGTAAAATGTCCGAGCATATTTACCAAAAAATAGAACTTACCGGTTCATCGACCATCGGCATACAAGATGCCATCGAAAAAGCCATCAGTCAGGCAGCGAAAACCATCACCCACATGCGCTGGTTTGAAGTGATAGAAACGCGTGGTCATCTTGAGAACGGCAAAGTGGCTCACTGGCAAGTGACTATTAAAGTAGGCTTTACCTTGCCAGAATAAATTATTTTACCTACTGACCAGGCTATTTTGAAAAACCGATAAATTGCCGATAGGGAGAGTCTTTTTTCCAAGTAAAGGCTTCGGTGTAATAATGCATTAAAGCCAGATAGCCCAGCAACCCTAAAGTAACCACTTTACGAACCTCAACCTCAAAAAAAGTTTTACTGATAAAATTAACTAACGTGTCACCGTAAGCCTGTAACACAAACGCGAGCACAAAAGAAAACAGTGGTAGCACCACAAAAATAGGCAGATGCCACTGTGCTGTTAAGCGATAAAGCAGATTTTGAGGTTGTTTCTGGTGTTTATTGTAATCATGAGTCACATAAAAAACATAAGCGGTGGCATCATGTACCAAGCGTGGCACTAAAATAGCCAGAAAATAATATTGCTGAACAAAAAGATAAAAACTGCTTAACACCAAAAAAGTATTAGCCCACAAAAACCATCGGCTAAACGAATTAGGGCAATAACGTTGACAAAACAACGATCCACAAACAAGCGCAATACAAAAGCCACCCGATAAATGCTTAATCCATTCTACCTGCTGGCTATCTAGGCTATTTTTAAGAAAAATACCGATGTAAATAAAAATGCCAGCACTAATGCTTAACCAAAGCAGCATTTGGAAAGCCCAGACCGGTAAGCGGCACAAACTCCGACCAATACCATGCTGTTGCCTAAGCACATGATAAACCGTCCACGAAGCCACCAAAATATATAACACCCGATAAGGAATAAACAGGCTACCCACGCCAAAAAAAACCGCAATAGCGGCGGTCATTAACAACAATTTGCGCTGATAACGCTGTAAATAATCTCGGTTGCTGATCATTAACACCGTACTGGCGATAATATGCGGTGTACCAAACAAAATCTGGAATAGCAGAAAATGGTTAGGACTACTCGGCAGCGCTTGTTGTAAATAATGTTCACCAAACCAGCCATCATAAAACTGCAACAGCAGACAGAGAGGAATAATAGCGTATAAACACAGCAATAATCGGAAAGAAACAGTTAATTGATTATCCGAGGCCGAAGGGCTCAGCGAAACGGTAGCAGAAGACATGACGGTTGACCTCTAAAAATCAGGAATGACTTGAATTTAGATTAATAAACAGTTAAATGATAGTGGGTCGATATGGTATCACGAAGCAGTCAATCTGGGAAAAATGTCATTTTTATAATCAGCTTTTATGAATATAAGAGTGGTGCAGATATTTTTAATGAGGTTTATAAACTAGAAATTCGTAAGGAAATTCAGCGTGGTCATGATAATGAAATCTATGATGACAAATACGCAGATGAGGGTGTGCATTTTTCTCGTTTTTAAGCGTTGCTAAAGGGGCTGGTTTATCTAAAAAATTTTTTGAAAACTACGCGCTGCTTCTTCAGGCGAATCGGTATTAAAAAGACCGCCAATCACCGCCAGTAAATCTGCGCCGGCATTAACCAGTTGTCCGCCGTTATCCGCATTAATGCCACCAATAGCAACAATAGGGATATTAATGACTAACTTTGCCTGTTGTAATGTAATCAGTTCGGCAGGGGCAGCTAATGGTTTAGAGGTCGAAGTAAAAAAGCGACCAAAGGCGACATAACTGGCTCCTTGTTGTTGTGCATTAATAGCTCTCTCGATACTGTTATAACAAGAGACTCCAATAATGGCTGCTGCGCCTAAACGTTTTCTTGCCGCACTGATGTCACCATCTTCTTTGCCTAAATGTACTCCCGCCGCACCGACTGCAATCGCTAGATCAATATGGTCGTTAATGATGACAGGTATTTGCCGTGGATGGCATAGCTTGACTAATTCACTAGCTAACAAAAAGGCATCAATAGGGTTTTTATCCCTATATTGCACCATAATCACACCGCCAGCAAGAGCGGCTTCCACTTCTGCAAGTACGGTTGCTATGGTTTTATTTTCCGTTTGCGTAATTGCATAAAGCCCGCGAGCAGGACATTTCATGCCTCATCCTCCATCCAAAAAAAACGGTTGGGATTATGTTGCCCTTTGCCGGGTAAGTAAGCACTGTTTAAAGAATTCCAAGTATATTCCTGTGCTTCCATAACCGCTTGAATGGGTTCCAAACCATGAGCCAGCAAAGCGGCTATACTGGCAGCCAGCGTACAGCCAGAGCCATGATAGCTATAAGGTAGTCTATCCCAAGTATACGTTTCCCAGAGTTGCTGGTCGTGGAATAACTGATTATTAACGACGGGGGTCTGTTCATGAGTGCCGGTAATCAGGACATAACGACAGCCTTTAGCCAATAAATCCAAACCGCAAGCCGCCAGTTCCTCATGTCCGCTCAATAAACGTGCTTCATGACTGTTCGGTGTCAGTACAGTGACGCAAGGTAATAGTAAGTCTATTAAGGTACTGATGAGGCGTTCGTTAGCCAATTCAGTGCCACCACCGGCAGCTAGTACTGGATCTAAAACCACCGGAATTTCTGGATATTGCTTCAGCACCGCATAAATTGCCAAAGCGGTTTCATGATGAGCAATTAAACCAATTTTAAAAGCACTGATCTGAAAATCATTTAATAAGGTATTTGCTTGACTAATAATATGTTCAGACTGTTGGGGTATCACTTTTTTAACATTATGACTGTCTTGCTCGGTCAATGCAGTGATAATACTCGCCGAATGGCATTGGTGACTGACCACTGTTTCAATATCGGCTTGAACGCCCGCACCACCGCAGGGGTCATGACCAGAAAATGAGAGTACAATAGGACGTTTATGGGTCATAGTGATTCCTTTATCATTAATCTGTAACAGTTTATATTCTTTTTGAAGGTTATTGTGCAACATCCAGTTAAAAATCGTCTCGTGGTTTTGGATACTGAAACCACAGGGTTAAATCCCCAAGAAGGACACCGTATTATTGAAATAGGTTGTGTAGAATTACTTAACCGCCGTTTGACGGGTAAGCGCTTTCATAGCTATATCAATCCGGAGCGCAGCATAGATGAAGGTGCTATTGCTGTGCATGGTATCAGTAATGATTTTTTAAAAGATAAGCCGTTATTTAAAGACATTGTTGACGAGTTTATTAAATTTATTCAAGATGCTGAATTAGTGATTCATAACGCACCTTTTGATGTGGGTTTTATCAATCACGAATTGTCTAAATTATCCTTGAATGGTAACAAGGTAACTGATTACAGCAGTGTTTTTGATACTCTTGCTTACGCTCGCAAAAAACATCCGGGGCAACGCAATAGCCTGGATGCTCTCTGTAAACGTTATAACATTGATAATAGTCATCGTGAGTTGCATGGTGCGCTATTGGATGCTGAAATTCTCGCTGATGTTTTTCTGTTAATGACTGGGGGGCAATTTTCCTTAATCAGCGACGAGCAAACAGAACGGCAACAGGCATTAGAGCAACCGGTGTTATTAGAATCAGTGCAACGACCGGCATTGAAAATAATTCTCTGTGATGCTGATGAGTCTATCCAACATCAACAACGTTTAGAGGCAATTCAGCAAGAATCGGGTAACTGTCTTTGGCAACACTAATCAAAACTGAATGATTTTAGCTTATAAAAAACCTAAAATATCAAGTGCTTAAGGGCAGGGCTAATGTTTTTTTAGCCGGAGGTAGTTGTATATAAAATCCTTGATTGATAAGACGCTCCATCACTTTTTCTACATTTTCCTGTGCCAATTTTCGTTCGCTCGATAATTCTAGCGACATGACCCACTCTAATTGACCTAAAGAGTTTAGCAATGCTTCTGGAAGCGCAGAAAAATCATCTTTTTTATCAATATACACATACAGATATTCCGTTTTTAAGCTTTTATAAATAAAACATAGCATTCAATCACTCCATAAATGGTTTATTCTACTGATAATTCTGAGTATCACCTACAATTGACATTAAAACATCATGGATAAACAACAATCAATATTCAAAACGGATAGTTTTTTTCACGCAGCCTGTTTTTTTGAAGCGTCGTTAATTCTAGTAGCATTATTTTTAGCTTGGATTGCCGACATCAATCCCTTTAAATATTTTTATTTTTCAGAATCAGCCATTACCTATGGTGTTCTGGGGACATTGCCCTTATTTATTATGTTTTTGGCGTTGGAACAATTTCAGCATCCATCGGTAGCCAAAATTAAACAATTTTTGCTAAGTACCTTAGGACCCGGGCTTAATCGCTATCACTGGACAGATTTACTGGTACTTGCCGGTATTGCTGGTTTTTCAGAAGAATTATTATTTCGTGGAGTATTACAGCCTTGGATGGAATTGTATTGGGGTAAAAATGCGGCTTTAATCGGCAGTAATTTAATATTTGGTATGGTACATGCTGTGACGCCTCTATACGCGATACTGGCTGCGTTGGTTGGCTGCTACTTGGGGTTGGCATTTGATTATGGCGGCGAGCGTAATTTGCTAACACCGGTCATTATTCATGGTTTTTACGATTTTTTAGCGTTTATGGCTTTAATGAGAGTGTATCGATCTACATTGTAAAGCAGTCTAACAAGGCGGTTAAAAAACCGCCTTATCAGAGCAACTGGTTATAAATCTAAATAACCGGTCTCTTCATGTAAAACAGTATCTAAACCTTGAACTTCTTCATCTGGTGTTACCCGTAGACCAAGCCATTTATCTAGCAATTTTAAAATGATATAACTAAATAAAGCGCTCCAAACAATGGTAACAACAACGCCTATTGCCTGAATGCCGACTTGATCAAGCATAGAAACCCCTTCTTTTAAACCCAGTCCACCTAGGCAACTGGACGCGAAAACGCCAGTTAACAGAGATCCGGTAATGCCGCCAACGCCGTGAACAGGAAATACGTCCAGAGAATCGTCAATTTTAAGGGTACGTTTTACAAATTGCGTGGCGTAGAAACAGACTATCCCCGCAGTTATACCAATCATCAAACCACCGAAAGGACCTACAAAACCAGAAGCAGGGGTAATTGTTCCCAATCCCGCGACCATGCCGGTCACTATGCCCAATACACTGGGTTTACCGAAACGCAACCATTCGATAGTCATCCAAGTTAAAGCACCTGATGCGGCACCAATATGGGTGACTAGCATAGCCATACCAGCATGACCATCAGCCGTTAAGGCACTTCCCGCATTAAAGCCAAACCAGCCTACCCAAAGCATACCTGCACCGGTAACAACCATAGTCATATTGTGAGGTGGCATTGCTGTCGTAGGAAAACCCTTACGATTTCCTAATACCAGTGCAGATATTAATGCAGCAACCCCTGCATTGATATGAATAACGATACCACCGGCAAAGTCCATAACCCCCATATCTGCTAACCAGCCACCGCCCCAAATCCAATGACAAATGGGCAAGTACACAATAATCAGCCATAATCCACTGAACCAGAGCATGGCAGAAAATTTCATACGTTCAGCAAAAGCGCCGACAATTAATGCTGGAGTAATAATGGCAAAAGTCATCTGAAACATAAAATAAACTGTTTCAGGAATATCGCCAGTCAATGATTCTGTCGTAATGTCAGGCAAAAAAACTTTAGTAGCACCACCAATCCATTGTTGCCATTGCCCGCCATTGGCAAAAATAAAACTGTAAACGCCCGCTAACCAAAGGATGGATACTAGACAGGTAATTGCAAAGCATTGCATGAGTACTGAAAGAACATTTTTACTGCGTACTAATCCGGCATAAAAGAGCGATAAACCGGGAATGGTCATAAATAAAACCAGCCCTGTAGAGGTTAAAATCCAAGCAGTATTACCATAATTCAAACCTTCTGCTATCGCTAATTCCGGTAGTAATACAAGACTTGCGAGCAAAAGGTTGGCTTTTTTCAAAAACATTTTCATTCCCTTTCTTTAAGCTTTAAACGGCGTCTTCGCCGGTTTCTCCCGTTCTGATACGAATGACTTGATCTAAATTAGAGACAAAAATTTTACCATCACCAATTTTTCCAGTATTGGCAGATTTAACAATAGTTTCTACGGCTTTATCGACGATGTTGTCAGTGACCGCAATTTCTAGTTTGACTTTAGGTAAAAAGTCAACGACATATTCAGCGCCACGATACAATTCGGTATGGCCTTTTTGTCGACCAAAACCTTTCACTTCAGTTGCCGTAACCCCTGTGACCCCAATTTCAGATAAAGCTTCTCTCACATCATCCATTTTGAACGGTTTAATAATTGCTGTTATCAATTTCATACGATCCCCATTAATTTTGTTTTAAGATAAAACATAAAGGCGCAATCATAGAGAATTATTCATTAACATACAATTTTTGTGATTGATTCAATGGTGATGATTGTCATTATCATCTGTTTTTATTTTGAAAAGTTTTTTAATGAAAACAAATGGTTTGTAATAAGAAAATCCAGATTGCTTTCGATAGCTATCGAGGATTTTTTTATATACAATCAAATCATCTTGTTAATGGGCTAGATGATGTTAAAAAATCGCTTTATTAAACAACTGACCAGTAGTTTTATTGATTTGCTGCCAATTGTTGTGGTTGTGCTGGTTTTTCAAATACTGGTTATCAGACAGCCTGTTCCTGAGATGTTTTCATTGATAATGGGGGCGTTCTTTGTCATTTTAGGGCTTACACTATTCATTTTAGGCTTACAACAGAGCCTGTTTCCTTTAGGCGAATCAATGGCGCATGCATTTGCTCGTAAGGGGAGTGTGTTTTGGTTGATGCTATTTGCTTTTTGTATAGGTTTTGGTGCTTCAATAGCGGAACCAGGATTGATTACCATCAGTAAGGAAGCTGCCAGAATGGCGAGTGAACGGAATATACTGCCTGATTCCGATGCGCAAAGAAATCAATATGCGCTGAGTTTACGGTTTATTATTGCTTTCTCTATTGGTTTGGCTGTGTTGTTAGGAGTACTCAAAATTATCAAAGGTTGGCCCACATACTATTTCGTGTTATCAGGCTATACCTTGGTTGCCATCGTTAGTTTCTTTGCACCCCCTGAAATAATAGGTTTTGCCTTTGATGCCGGCGGTATTGCAACATCT
>TBL_comb48_EPIDRAFT_1000465_pt1 | contig 32086 bp, 30 predicted proteins | sample TroBogEpilimnion_37_FD_10681 | JGI IMG/M metagenome (IMG submission 10681) | reverse complement strand
CAGCCCTAAGCCGGAAAGACTCAGTAATGATAAATCAAAGCTATAGGATACGCCGAACAAAGTGAAGCGCATCACTCCTCAATGATGCGCCTCCTTGCGTCGGTACATCCTATGCACGGACTGGCTTGTGACTTACCCAGCTAACTACCTAATACAGCAACTTGAACTCCACTCCACTCGCCATGTGCAACGCTTTTATCCCACCAACGCATTCGATATTCACGGGCTTCATGACTATTGCCAGTAGCCAGAGGACTGACATCCAGATAAGGCTTAATGGTACTCACCGACAAAAACTTCCACTCTCCGCCATTAATACGACTTTCTATCCATATACCATCATGACCATGTTTCATAAAATCTAAACGCACCTGACTCCCTGTCGCCCCCTGCTCGACACTCGCCGTAAACTCTGGCGTTAAATACTGCACCGTAGACGATATACCAATAATCCCCATATCTTGACCGATGATATCGGTGTAATTGGGATTAGCCAAGTAGGGTGGAAACGCATTTCTACCCACCGCTTTTATGGCTATATATGAATTTTTGTGGATAGCAGTCTAATAAAATCCATATTATGAGTGAAACTTTTGTTAATCATTTAATGAGTTATACTTATTTATCCATGAATATGATCTCCTAATCAAGACCGCTATATGATGATGTCTAGTAAAAGGCTTGTTAAGACTGTCATGATCTTTAAGCGTAATCAGGTCTATCTATATATTTTTCAGCACTAAAGAAGTTCTTGAAATAAGGCATAAAACTGGCAGTGATTGGAATCGAATAGAAACAATAAATCGCAGCTGCTTCACCTGTAGACACATTGAATAACCATTGCGGCATAAACAACGTCATCAATGCCATAAATAAATGGTAACTAGAAATTCTCCAGTTATTTTTCCAAACAAATCCACTCAAAGCTAAACCGAATAATGATCCATGAGTTACAAAAGCTCCGAAGGCACTCGATATGTGATAGCCGATATGATAAGTACCCATAAATAAACAAGAAATCATATATTGCCGATAAAATTAGGTGAACCATCAAATAGTTGTAATTCTTTGGGTAATGCGGTGCAGATCAGAAACAAAGAACTTAAGCTTGCACCGAAAATAGTCGCTTGTTTAAGTGCGGTTTTATCTGTGGAATAAGTGGCTAGCGCAGGCATAATTGCAAACGCTTGTAGGGCAATATGATAAGTAGACAATTCACTTAAAAAATAGTTAGTGCCATAGCCACATTGATCAGCTACTGGATAAGCAAAATATTGAATTAATTCCATGAGTGAAAAATGGAATATGGCATAAGATCGTGCAGCTCGCACCCAAAATGTTTCCGTTTTATCAAGATAAGTAATACTGGCAGCAGTTAAACCGATAACACCTAAACCCAGTGACATATTGGCACTAAAACACATAAGTTCTCCTATAACTAGATTAATATAAAAATTAAATACGCCCAAACTGCTTGAATAAGGAGTTAAGCTTAGAATACCGCACACATTATACTGGAAATAAAAGCTAATTTTATAGCACTGGCTTTTATAAAAACAGAGTGCAGCTTGTTTTGATTTTAATAAGGACTAACTTAAAGATTAAAAAATCTAAAAAAGATATGACTTTTTTAAGCCACATTCTCTTTAGTTACAACCTTAAGCAATACGACAGTTAATCACGTTTGCCGTGCCTAGCACCGCAAGTTTTGTTAGATTTGCCACAACAGGGGCGCGACATGTATGCCGCGCGTTGGTAGGAGGGCAGAAGCAAAACCGAGGATCGCAGATTGAACGGTAATCGACCCGCCTTTTCTTTGGGTATTTTTAAAGGCTGCGCCAAAGAAAGTATCTCGCCCTCGGGTGCGATTACCCGATTAAAACAACCTTCGCGATAGCGACATCATTATTTGTTTTAAAATGCTGCATGGACTTATTAAGAATAATCTTACTTTAAATTATCAGTGACATGCGGCTCTATCAATTGATACATTAACTGATGCATTCTAGGACTGCCTGCAATTAAATTACCGGATTGTAGATAATTATCATTAAAAGATAAATCGGTCACAACACCACCCGCTTCTTTTATTAACAAAATGCCAGCGGCCATATCCCACTCCATCAAGCCTATTTCCCAAAAACCATCTAAGCGACCTGCGGCCACATAAGCTAAATCCAATGCGGCAGCGCCCGCTCGTCGCAATCCTGCACATTCGGTCGTTAATGACTTAAACATGCCTACATAAGCATCTAAGTGTTTATCGGTCTTAAAAGGAAAGCCAGTGCCAATCAACGCGTTTTTTAAGCTAGTTTGTTGTGTGACTCTAAGGCGACGATTATTTAACATGGCACCACCGCCACGTTTTGCGGTAAATAATTCATCACGTAAAGGATCATAGATTACGCCGACTTCTAGCTTATCTTTATATTTTAAGGCTATAGATACGGCATACTGAGGAAATCCGTGTAAAAAATTAGTCGTCCCATCAAGTGGATCAATCACCCAGACATAATCGTTGCCTAAATGCTCACCACTTTCTTCTGCGAGTATGCTATGTTCAGGAAAAGCGGCCTTGATTATATTAATGATTTCTCGTTCAACCATGCGATCGACTTCGCTAACATAATCGTTCTTACCTTTTTGATCGATGTGTAGACGACCAACATTATCAGTTGAACGAAGAATTAAGTCGCCAGCGCTTCTAGCAGCACGGACGGCAATATTTAACATAGGTTGCATAGGCAGATTCTTAATGAGCGTATAAAACGCACAATGATAGCAAAACTTTTGGTAAACTTTGTTTATTTTTATCTAAGGACGACACTGTTGCTTTCACATATTAAGATTGTTTTAGTCGAAACATCGCATCCAGGAAATATTGGTGCGGTAGCTAGAGCCATGAAAAACATGAGCATGACCGAGCTTTGCTTAGTGGCCCCTAAAATTTTTCCTTGCTCAGAAGCAACCTCAAGAGCAGCAGGTGCCGATGATATTTTAGCTCGCGCTCAAATTTATGACACTTTACAAACAGCCGTCGCTGACTGCCAATTAGTGATTGGTGCTAGCGCAAGATCACGCACGATAAGTTGGCCAGAAATAAGTCCACGCCAGTGTGCTGAACTCACTACTACAAAAGAATCTGATCAAAAAGTCGCTATTATTTTTGGCCGAGAAAACTCCGGTTTAAAAAATCATGAACTGGATTTATGTCATTTTTTATTAAGAATCCCCTGTAACACGGAATATAGTTCACTTAATATAGCGGCTGCCGTACAGGTCGTTTGTTATGAGTTATTTGTAGCGACTCACACACAAATACCAGTAAGCATTGGTGATGTCGATAAAAACATCAAAGCTACTGCCCAGCAAATGGAGTCTTTTTATACACATTTAGCAGAAGCTTTGACAGATATAGGCTTTATGCATCCCGACAAATCTAAATCTATTATGCGCCGCTTAAAACGACTCTATAATCGTACCCAGCTAGACACTAAAGAGCTAGATATACTCAGAGGCATTTTAAGGATGTCCCAAGATAATCAAAAAAAATAATAATTGTTGATCAATGTTTTTAGACCTTGCCAAACATAGATATCTTCACAAGTCAGTTCGCATTATAGGTACATTTCAAACAATAGTGACAGGTCGCGACCTGTCACTACATCACGACCGACCTCTAAATTACAATGGTATTGTACTTATCCACACCCGCCACCTACGTAGACTCATTCATCGAACAGGAAGTTAACTTTGCGCACGTAAGAACGACAAAAAAACAACGTAGGGGCTCATTGCACCTGCCCAATATCGAAAGTTCGATGTAATAGAGCTTAATTTATAAGGGCGTATGCAATACGCCCCTACGATCAGGTTATTGATGAAAGGATTAATTTAAATAACCAAGCTACAATCCTTTATTTTAAAGTTGACTATTTTGCTAGGTTAAGTATAGTGACAGCTATTACTTACTTTATCCAAGGGATTTAACTAGTGCGCCTAACCACAAAAGGTCGTTATGCAGTAACGGCAATGCTTGACCTAGCCTTTCACAGCGATATAAAACCTGTGACTTTGAACGATATAGCTGCAAGACAAACTATTTCATTGTCTTATCTAGAACAATTATTTTCACGCTTACGACGCGCCAACATGGTGAAAGGTATACGCGGCCCAGGTGGCGGTTATACACTTGCTGATGCACCCAACAAAATCAACATTGCTGACATTATTGCCGCTGTAGATGAACCTATAGATGCAACCAAATGTGGCGGCGAGGCAAATTGTCAAAAAGAACAAGCTTGCTTAACCCATGACTTATGGATGGGACTCAGTGATCAAATCAGAGAATATCTTAAAGGCATTACTCTAGCTCAACTCTTAGAAAAACATCATGTACAAACGGTTGCTAAAAGACAAGTTAATGAAGCAGAGCAAGTTATTGGGATTCATCGACATACAGATTTAATTGCCAACTTAAGTGAATGATCTATTTTGATCACAATGCCACAACACCCTTAGATAAGCGGGTGTTGGAGGCGATGCTTCCATTTTTAAGTAGCTTTTATGGCAATCCTTCAAGTCTATACCGCCAAGGAAGATTAGCCCGCAGCGCAATTGACAATGCTCGCGAACAACTTGCAGCTCTGACTGATGCACCTGCCTCACAAATCATTTTCACTAGTGGTGGTACTGAAGCCAATAATCTGGCATTAGCAACCTTAACTATCACTGACAAACTCGCCATTTCAACAACGGAGCACCACTCCATTACTGAAAGCGCGGCTAGCTTACAGAAACAAGGCATTAACTTAAGTCATATCAATGTCGATAGCCAAGGCTTAATTAGCCAATCTACATTAGATCAATTAATTATTGACCGACCTGACTTTGTTTCAATTATGTTAGCTAATAACGAAACTGGAGTTATTCAGGATTTATCTGCAATTACTCAACAATTAAAAGCTAATGACATCAAAGTACATACGGATGCTGTGCAGGCTTTAGGTAAAATACCCGTATCATTTAAGCAATTAGCGGTGAATTTGATGTCCATATCCAGCCATAAGATATACGGACCCAAAGGCTGCGGGGCTTTAATTTATGACAAAGATTTAAAAATAAACCCCTTAATTATCGGCGGTGGACAAGAACGCAATCTAAGATCAGGCACAGAAAATGTGGCAGCAATCGTTGGCTTTGGTAAAGCAGCAGAACTTGCAAAAACAGAATTCAATGAACGTAACAGTCAACTATTGACATTAAGATCACAATTGGAAATTGAACTCAGAACCATCCCAAATCTGAGTATTTTTGCAGATAGGGCAGAACGCATACCCAACACAGTATTGATTGGCATGCCTGAAGTAGACGGTGAAATGCTACTAATGAAACTAGATCAAAAAGGCTATGCAGTTTCAAGCGGCTCGGCTTGCGCTAGTGGCGATAAAGAACCTAGCCCTGTACTTATTGCCATGGGAATAGAGCCAGCACTTGCTAAAAGTGCAATTCGTATCAGCCTTGGCTTAAGCAATACCCAAAAAGAAATTTCTAACTTTATTCATTTATTAAAATCCTTGGCTTGCCAAGCATAAAGAGAGTCTTATGTCTGTTACAGTTACTGAAAGCGCAGCAAAACAAATCAAAAAGCAATTAGAAAAGCGAGGAAAAGGTCTGGGGTTAAAACTAGCCGTCAAAAAGTCAGGTTGCTCAGGCTATGCCTACGTTCTCGATTATGCAGACGCACTGAATGAAAATGACCAAGTATTTGAAAAATTTGGCGTGTGCGTCATAGTCTCAGCTAATGACTTGGAATTCGTTGATGGTATAGAACTAGATTATCGTAGAGAAGGTATTAATGAAGCCTTTAAATTCAACAACCCTAATGTTAAGGGAACTTGTGGTTGCGGAGAAAGCTTCTCTGTAAGCTAAATAAATACAGAAGAGTGGATGCGCTGGCGAGACTGTGAAAGTATTCTTTTTATTCCCCTCTTTAGCAAAGAGGGATTAGGGGAGATTTGATCTATTAAAAAATTATTATTAAATTTCAATAACCTATGACTTAATAAAATCTCCCTCGATCCCCCCTTTTACAAAGGGGGAAGCTAAATTCATAATACTTTCACAGTCTCTGGCGCTTATCTAACCTAAAAACTTTAGGTCGGGTTACGCTGTCGCTAACCCAACCTACCTAATCAAAAATTAACTAGCCTGTAGTTGCAAAGCATGTCGTCTTAATGTCGAATCTTCTGGCAATGCAGACTGAGCGACCTCTAATTCTGCAGTTATTTTCTGCGCAGCATTCTCTTTAACAGGCGCTACTTCTGTAGTATCTAGTATTTCAAGTTGATTTTCATAATAAGTCACTAGGCACAAAACCTCATCAACATCATTGGTATAAGAGCCTACCTTAACTTCCACCAAACTATCATGATGACGACCCAGTGTAGAGTCAGTTGGACGACTTTCTTTATGAGAATCTAATAACGCATGCAACTGACTTAGTGTATGTCTTCTCAAAGATGAGTCTTGAGGAATTTGGATATTTTTTTGCGATGGTGTTGGTGTAACTATTATTTTTTGAGGTGCTACAGCAACAGCGACTTCTTCACTTTTTACAACTAATTCAGTTTCAGCAACTGGGCTATTATTTTGAACCGGCTTAACGATAGGCTTAGTGACTGTTTCAGTGGCTTTATTAGGAGTTGCTTCGATTTTAGGCTCATCTGAATTTTTTCGTACTTTAGAAATAACCATGAGTACAACTGCGATGACTATAATTGCGGTTATAAATTCGCTCATAAAAAATGCTCCTGTAATTGATAAAAAGTTGCTTTGCCATTGAGCGCCGATATTAGCACCCAAAATTTGCGGTGAACTATAACACTTGTAGATTGTGTTGGCGACAACCTAAAACCCCTAATAAGCTTTTTTAACATCTAATATTTAGTATTCTCAAAATATCAGAGAAAATAAAACTTCTGAAACTTACTATTCACAATCCAGCTCACCTTATAAAACATTTAAATCTTGCGAAAGTAAATTCTATTGCTATAATAACCAACTCTTGAAGTAACGAGTTACTTTAGGCGCGTAGCTCAGTTGGTTAGAGCACCACCTTGACATGGTGGGGGTCGTTGGTTCGAATCCAATCGCGCCTACCAGACATTAAAGCACTGCAACAGCGGTGCTTTTTTTATTGTAGCAACTAAAAAATATTAACATGCCTGTAATTACCCTCCCTGATGGTTCTATTCGTGAGTTTGATCACGCTGTTTCAGTACTCGATATCGCTATGTCGATAGTCTCAGGTTTAGCAAAAGCCACTTTAGCAGGCCGTGTTAATAATATTCTAGTCGATGCCAGCACCCTGATTAGTGAAGATGCTAGCCTTCAAATCATTACCGCAAAAGATATAGATGGCATTGACATCATCCGACACTCAACCGCCCATCTTTTAGCCCAAGCTGTTAAGCAATTATTCCCAGAAGCACAAGTCACTATCGGTCCCGTTATCGAAAATGGCTTTTATTATGACTTTGCTTACAAAAGACCCTTTACAACTGAAGATTTAACAGTTATAGAAGCAAAAATGCAGCAATTAGTTGCTGAAGATTTAGCGATTAGTCGCTCAGTATTAAGTCGAGATGACGCCGTCTCATTTTTTAGAGATCAAGGCGAAGCTTATAAAGCCGAAATTATTGAATCTATTCCTGCCGATCAAGATCTATCTCTATATCAACAAGGTGGTTTTACCGACCTATGTAGAGGCCCTCACGTTCCTAGCACAGGCAAATTAAACGCCTTCAAATTGATGAAGATTGCTGGTGCTTATTGGCGCGGCAACTCAGAAAATGAAATGCTACAACGCATTTACGGCACAGCTTGGGGTGACAAAAAAGAATTACAAGCTTACCTACACAGATTAGAAGAAGCTGAAAAGCGCGATCACCGCAAATTAGCCAAGACCTTAGACTTATTTCATAGCCAAGAAGAAGCACCTGGCATGGTGTTTTGGCACGAAAAAGGTTGGATTATATATCAACAAGTCGAACAGTATATTCGTGAGAAATTACGTGTCAATGGCTATGGTGAAGTCAAAACACCACAATTAGTAGATCGTAGTTTGTGGGAAAAATCAGGCCATTGGGATAAGTTTGGTGCCATGATCTTCACTACTCACTCAGAAAATCGTGATTACGCAATTAAGCCCATGAATTGCCCATGCATGTACAAATTTATAATCAAGGTATAAAAAGCTATCGTGACTTACCGATACGCTTAGCTGAATTTGGCTCTTGTCATCGTAACGAACCCTCTGGCACACTCCATGGCTTAATGCGTGTCAGAAACTTTGTTCAAGATGATGCTCATATTTTTTGTACAGAAGAACAAATTCAAGGCGAAGTATCCACATTCATTGATATGCTGTTTGCTGTTTATAAAGACTTTGGTTTTGAAGAAGTCATTATAAAACTTTCAACACGCCCAGAAAACAGAGTGGGCGATGATTCTGTATGGGATAAAGCAGAGAACGCCCTAGAATTAGCCCTTAACAATAAAAACCTAAAATGGGATTTACAACCCGGTGAAGGTGCATTTTACGGCCCTAAAATTGAATTCTCATTAAAAGATTGCATAGGTCGAGTTTGGCAGTGCGGCACTATCCAAGTTGATTTCTCGATGCCAGGCCGCTTAGGGGCAACATTTATTGCCGAAGATGGCTCAAAACAAGCTCCTGTTATGTTACACAGAGCAATACTAGGCTCACTAGAACGCTTTATAGGCATTCTAATAGAACAGCACGCAGGAACATTCCCTCTTTGGCTATCACCTGTGCAAGTTATGGTGCTCGATATAGCCGATCGTCATGCTGAATATGCCTCTGAAATATTCAATGAACTTGAAAAACAAGGCATCAGAGTGAAAATTGACTTGAGAAATGAGAAAATCGGGTTTAAAATCCGCGAGCATTCTATGCAGCGTGTACCGTATTTAATCATTATCGGCGATAAAGAATTAGAAGAAAAACGCATTACGGTACGCACGCAAAAAGGTGATGATTTAGGTAGCCTATCAGTTACTGAATTTACCGAACGGTTAAAGCAAGACATTGCAGATAGAATATAATTATTTTTTTGGAGGATTAGGGTATCGCTGCTAAAAAAGATGAAACACGCTTGAATGACTTTATCACCGCAAGACGAGTGAGAGTAACAGGCGCTGAAGGTGAAGCATTAGGAATAATCTCTTTAGATGAAGCAAAGCAGATTGCCTATGCAGCAGACTTGGATTTAGTAGAAATATCACCAAACGCGGATCCTCCCGTTTGCAAGATAATGAACTACGGCAAATACCAGTTTGAACTCAACAAAAAACTTCAAATTGCCAAGAAGAAACAAAAACAGATTCAGGTCAAAGAAATTAAGTTCAGACCTGGCACTGATGAAGGCGATTATCAAGTTAAACTACGTAGCTTAATTAAATTCCTTAACGAAGGCGATAAAACAAAAATCACCGTTCGTTACCGTGGCCGAGAAATGGCGCACAGAGAAATCGGCATGGATTTATTAAAACGTATTGAAACAGACCTAGAAGAACTAGCTATAGTCGAACAATTTCCAAAAATGGAAGGTCGTCAAATGATTATGGTTATGTCACCTAAGAAGAAAAAATAAGGGCTCTAACCCTTCCAATTGCTACCCTAAGTTACAAACATAACTAAGGGTAGCAATATCATTCTAAAGAGTTTTTGTATTACAGATACTCTTCAGTAAGCAGTAAAGGATAGACTGCTAAAGCGTAGCATATCGCTACAAGTAATTTTTCAGGGCCATGCATTTTGCCTTGTCGGGTTATGTCTCAGGGATTTTTATTTTTATATACTGGAGCAAACAAATGCCAAAGATAAAAACTAACCGTGGAGCCGCTAAGCGTTTTAGACGCACTGGCAATGGCGGTTTTAAATGTGGACAATCACATCGCCGTCATATTTTGACTAAGAAATCCACTAAAAGAAAAAGACAGTTACGTTCACCCGCAACTATTCATCCTTCAGACGTGCGCATGGCTGTACGTATGATGCCATATAGTTAATCACGGAGAACACTAATGCCTAGAGTTAAACGCGGCGTAACAGCCAGAGCAAGACATAAAAAAGTTTTAAAACAAGCCAAAGGTTACTATGGTGCACGCAGTCGAGTTTATCGCGTAGCCAAACAAGCGGTCATCAAAGCAGGTCAATATGCGTACCGCGACCGCAAACAAAGAAAACGTCAATTCCGCGCTTTGTGGATAGTTCGTATTAATGCTGCAGCACGAATATATGGTATATCTTACAGCCGCTTGATCAACGGCTTAACAAAAGCTAATGTTGCAATCGATCGTAAAGTTTTAGCCGATATCGCGGTACGTGATATCGAGTCCTTTGGAAAAATAGCAGAAATTGCTATCGCTAATCAAAGCAAGCCTTAAGCAAGACCTAGTCTTACTTAACTAAAGGATCTTAATCCACCCGTTACTTATAAAGTAACGGGTGGTTCAGGAATAACTACCTGAACTCCCCTTTTTAAATTATTCTTCCCCAACTAAAGCGAGCAGAACATTGTCGGCTATCCTTGAAGAGATTCTCGCGCAGGCATTAAAAGAGCTTGCAACAGTCAGTGACCTTAATGAACTTGATAAAGTTCGTGTTCACTACCTAGGTAAAAAAGGCTTATTTACCTTACAGCTTAAAGAATTAGGCAACCTTGATCCCGAGCAACGACGCTCCGTCGGACAAATAATCAATCAAGCCAAAGAACAACTACAGCAGCAACTAGAAGCTTGTAAAGAGCAGCTAGAAAGTGCCGCATTAACTGCAAGATTAGCTAGCGAAAGCATTGATGTAACTTTACCTGGACGCGGCCAATCTGTCGCTGGATTGCATCCAGTCACTACGACTCTCAGAAGAATTTCAAAAATTTTTGCCAGTGTCGGCTTTAAAGTCGTTGAAGGACCTGAAATCGAAGACGATTATCATAATTTTGAAGCACTTAATATTCCTGCACACCATCCTGCTCGTGCGATGCATGACACTTTTTATTTTGATGCCCATACGGTATTAAGAACTCATACCTCACCCGTGCAAATCAGAACCATGGAATCTGAACAACCACCATTAAAGGTGATTGCCCCTGGCCGAGTTTATCGTTGTGATTCTGATATTACCCACACGCCTATGTTTCATCAAGTTGAGGGTTTTCTAGTCGACACTGATGTAAGCTTTGCCGATCTAAAAGGTGTTATTTACGAATTTCTAAGAGCCTTTTTTGAAAAGGACATACAAGTTCGCTTTAGACCATCTTATTTCCCTTTTACAGAACCCTCTGCAGAAGTCGATATTGAATGCGTGATGTGCAGCGGAAAAGGCTGTCGCGTTTGTAGCCAAACAGGATGGCTAGAAGTGATGGGCTGCGGCATGATTCATCCTGCAGTTTTTAAATCAGTTAATATTGATAGTGAAAAATATAGTGGCTTTGCCTTCGGCATGGGCGTAGAACGCCTTGCAATGCTGCGCTATGGAATTAACGACTTACGATTATTTTTTGAAAATGATCTTAAATTTTTAGAACAATTTAATTAAGTTTTCGTTACACAGGAACATGTAAATCATGCAAATTAGTTTAGCTTGGTTAAGATCGTATGTTGATCCAGCAATCGATACAGAGGAACTGGTAGAACAATTAACAATGGCCGGCTTAGAAGTCGACTCTGTTGTACCGGCTGCCGCTCAATTTAATGGCGTAGTCATCGGTGAAGTTATTGCTATGGAGCAACATCCTGATGCTGATCGCCTTCGTGTTTGCCAAGTCAATGTGGGCACAGAAGAATCTTTGCAAATCGTCTGTGGTGCTAGCAATGTTCGCATTGGCCTAAAAATACCTGCGGCGCTTTGCGGCGCTGTATTACCTGGCGATTTCAAAATAAAGAAATCCAAACTACGGGGCATAGAATCTTTCGGCATGCTTTGCTCAGAAAAAGAGTTAGGTTTGGCAACGGATGCACATGGCTTAATGGAATTAGCGACTGATGCACCGGTTGGTGTTGATATTCGTGACTATTTGTCTCTGAACGATGTCATTATAGAAGTTGATTTAACACCAAACAGAGCTGATTGTTTATGCGCAGAAGGTTTAGCGCGTGAAATTGCAGTGCTCAACAAACTGGAATGGACTACCACAGCATTTACTAATATCCCAGTTACTCATCAAAACACACTCACTGTATCGATAGCTGATACCACAGCCTGTCCTCGCTATCTAGGTCGTTTAATTACCGGGATTAATGCTAGCGCTATTACGCCGTTATGGATGCAAGAACGATTACGTCGCTCTGGCATTAGAAGCTTAGGTCCACTAGTTGATGTAACTAATTATGTCCTATTAGAATTGGGTCAACCTTTGCATGTATTTGATGCCGACAAATTAACTGGCAACATTAGTGTGCGCTGGGCAAAGGAAAATGAAAGCTTAAGCTTATTAAATAATCAAGTCATTAGCTTGAATAATGGATCATTAGTCATCGCCGATGACTCAAAAGCCTTAGCGCTCGCAGGTATTATGGGCGGTAGTGAAACAGCGGTCAGCGATCAAACTCAATCAGTTTTCCTTGAGTGCGCATTTTTTGCACCTCTGGCTATAGCCGGTAAAGCACGTGATTTTGGCTTACATACAGATTCATCACATCGATTTGAACGCGGTGTCGATGCTAGCTTACAAAATAGAGCCATTGAAAGAGCAACTCAACTCATCGTTGAAATTGCTGGCGGTAGTGTGGGTCCAATTTCCGAAGTGACAACCGAACAAACACTACCCTCACGTCAGCCGATTCTATTAAGAAAGCAACGCATCCAAAAAATCTTGGGCATTTCTTTAGCTGATGATCAAGTCATCGATATTTTTAAGCGCCTAGGTATGTGTATCCAAATACAAGCTGACGGTTGGTTAATTAGTCCTCCTGGTTTTCGTTTTGATATAGCCATTGAAGCTGACTTGATTGAAGAGATAGCTCGTATCTATGGTTATAATAATTTACCGAGCAGCAGTTTGTTAATGCGCTCTGAATTATCAACTGCCACAGAAGCCACATTAGACCTAGATCGTGTTAAAGATTTAATGGTTGATAGAGGTTACCAAGAAGCTATTACTTATAGTTTTGTTGACGAAGAAATCCAAGAAACTATTGCCCCTGAAATGGAGGTTATTCGACTTAAAAATCCGATTTCTTCTGAGTTAGCAGTGATGCGCACTACACTTTGGTGTGGTTTATTAAAAGCAGCTCTACACAATACCAACCGCCAACAAAATAGAGTTCGATTATTTGAAACCGGACTACGTTTTATCAAAACCAACGACACAACTCACCAGCAAAAAATGTTGAGTGGTCTAGCTTTAGGCGATGTTTATAGTGAACAATGGGGCGAGCAATCTCGTAAAGTTGATTTTTTTGACATCAAAGCCGATGTTGAAGCGATATTTAGCCTTACGGGCTGTGCTGTAAAATTTATAGCCTCCCCAAACAGCGCATTGCACTTAGGCCAGTCGGCAAAAATAGTAACGCACGAGGGTGAAACCATTGGCTACTTAGGTATGCTACATCCTATTTTAGAAAAAAAACTAGGGTTTGATTGCCCTGTTTTTCTATTTGAATTAGATCAAGATTTAATCCTTAACAAGCGCATACCTGTGTTTAAATCTTTATCTAAATATCCTTCAGTACGGCGCGACCTAGCTTTAATTGTCAAAGAAGACGTTGCCGCCAACGATATCATTGATTGCATTAAAAGCAGTGCAGAAGCAACATTACAAGACGCCAAGGTATTTGATATTTATCGTGGCAAAGGCGTGGAAGAAGGCAACAAAAGCGTTGCATTATGCTTAATATTCCAAAACACCACGCACACTCAAACAGACACTGAAATAGACGCTATTATTAGCAAACTATTAACTTTATTATCTGAAAAATTAAACGCAAAACTGAGGGACTAACTTATGGTATTAACTAAAGCATATTTTGCAGAAAAACTTTTTGAGGAAGTTGGCTTAAATAAACGTGAAGCCAAAGATATGGTCGAACTGTTCTTTGAAGAAATTAAAAGTTCATTAGAACAAGGTCAACAAGTAAAAATTTCTGGTTTTGGTAAATTTGAATTACGTGACAAAACCCCAAGACCCGGAAGAAATCCTAAAACAGGTGAAGAAATTCCCATTTCGGCTAGACGTGTAGTCACTTTTCGCTCAGGCCAAAAACTAAAAGCACGAGTAGAAGCTTACGCAGGAAGCGAACACGCTGAATAAATCTTAGTCCGGTCGGTATCAATACCGTGCTTGTTAAAATGATTACAAAAACTAGGCTACCAACTTAAGACATACGATATAAAGTTTAGCCGTTCGTGGTGAGGCCAGTCGAACCCTAAACGGCTTAACCTTCGATCATTCGACAAGCTCATGGCTCAGTACAAACGGCTAAGCCTTGCACCCTACCCTATCTTAAGTTGATAACTCAAGATCTATATAAATAGTGACGCTATAACCGAAAACCATTCTACTGTTATAGCGCTACTCATCACTTATATCTCCCTAAAATCTAATAGTCATAGCTATCCACAATAACGTAATGCTCAGATTTTTGTATTATCATCACAAGTTTTTGTAATACTAAGCTTTAATGATTATCATATTGCTAGGGCGATTTAATGGATACGATCTTAAAATAGCAATGCTTGATCGCAGACGAAAGGCTCAGGGTGAAAAATTAAGCTTAAGAGCTTAGCAAATTAAGCGACGACAAATGCTAGGTTTAACTCTTCGCCTTTAGTCTTTAGCCCTTATCTCAAACCATACTAACTACTAATTAATTGTCTTTTGTCCATTAAATAATGGGTAACTAAGCACGTTCATTTTAAGCGTTACCGAATTGAAATAATTTATAAGGAATTCGTCATGTTAGAACAGTACCGAAAACATATTGAAGAACGCGCTGCTGAGGGTGTCGTACCTAAACCCATAAGCGCTGAGCAAATGACTGACTTAGTTGAATTAATTAAATATCCCCCTGCTGGCGAAGAAGAATTTGTTTTAAATCTATTAGCGAATCGCGTTCCAGCCGGTGTTGATGAAGCGGCCTATATCAAAGCTAGTTTTTTATCAGCAATTGCAAATGACACTGTAAGCTCTCCTATATTAACCGCATCAGATGCTACTGAGTTATTAGGTACTATGCTAGGTGGTTATAACATTGCTCCTTTAATTGCCCTACTTGATAATCCTAGCTTAGCGCCGATTGCTGTAAAAGGCTTATCTCATACCTTACTCATCTTTGATGCTTTTCACGATATTCAAGAAAAAGCTCAAGCAGGTAATACTTACGCTCAACAAATCATCCAATCTTGGGCTGATGCAGAATGGTTTACTAACAAACCCGTTGTACCTGAAAAAATGACAGTCAGCGTATTTAAAGTTACAGGCGAAACTAATACCGATGACTTATCTCCTGCACCTGATGCTTGGTCCAGACCCGACATCCCTCTGCACGCCAAAGCCATGTTGAAAATGCCAAGACCTGGCATTACTCAAGCTGAGCTACAAATCGAAGAGTTACAACAACTAGGCTTCCCAGTAGCCTATGTAGGCGACGTGGTCGGCACAGGATCATCACGTAAATCTGCCACTAACTCCGTGCTTTGGTATATCGGCAATGATATTCCCTTTATTCCAAACAAACGCGATGGCGGTGTTTGTATAGGTGGAAAAATCGCGCCTATTTTCTTTAACACCATGGAAGATTCTGGCGCCCTGCCCTTTGAATGTGATGTGTCTCAGTTAGCAATGGGCGATATTATCGATATTTACGTCTATGAAGGCGTTATTAAACGTCATGATAGCGATGATGTTATCTGTAACTTTTCTTTAAAAACCGACGTACTTTTAGATGAAGTACGTGCAGGTGGACGTATCCCACTCATTATTGGTAGAGGCCTTACTGAAAGAGCTAGAAAACATTTAGGTCTTAGTGCTTCCAAGGTCTTTTCTTGTGCCGTAGACCTTGAAGACAGTGGTAAGGGCTATACTTTAGCTCAAAAAATTGTCGGCAAAGCTTGTGGCGCGGCCGGTGTTCGTCCTAACACATATTGCGAACCACAAATGAGTACCGTCGGTTCGCAAGATACCACAGGCCCTATGACTCGTGATGAACTCAAAGACTTAGCCTGCTTGGGTTTTTCTGCTGATTTGGTTTTACAATCTTTTTGTCATACTGCGGCTTACCCTAAGCCTATTGATATCGATATGCAGCACACCTTACCAGATTTTATTATGAATCGCGGTGGCGTTTCCTTACGTCCTGGTGATGGCATCATCCATTCATGGCTAAATCGTATGTTATTACCTGACAGTGTTGGTACTGGTGGTGATTCACATACGCGCTTCCCATTAGGTATTTCATTTCCAGCTGGTTCAGGTTTAGTGGCGTTTGCCGCAGCGACCGGCGTTATGCCTTTGGATATGCCAGAATCAGTTTTAGTCCGCTTCACCGGAGAAATGCAACCCGGCATTACCCTAAGAGATATGGTCAATGCCATTCCTTATGCCGCCCTACAACGTGGCTTATTAACATTAGATAAGTCAGGTAAGAAAAACGTATTTTCAGGTCGCATTTTAGAAATCGAAGGTTTGCCTGATTTAAAAGTAGAACAAGCCTTTGAATTATCAGATGCATCAGCAGAACGCTCAGCGGGTGGCTGCACCATTAAATTAAATGAAGCGCCTATACGTGAATACCTTAATTCAAACATTAGCCTATTAAAATGGATGATTAAAGAGGGCTATGGCGATTTACGCACATTGACCCGTCGTATTGCTAGCATGGAACAATGGTTAGAAAATCCTGTGTTGTTAGAAGCAGATGCTGATGCCGAGTATTTTGAAATCATTGAAATCAATATGAATGACATCAAAGAGCCGTTACTGGCCTGCCCTAACGATCCTGATGACATCAAAACCTTATCCGATGTTGCTGGCACTAAAATAGATGAAGTTTTCTTAGGATCTTGCATGACTAATATTGGTCATTTTCGTGCAGCCGGTAAACTACTGGAACAACAAAGCGAACTACCTACTCGATTATGGGTCGCGCCACCGACAAAAATGGATCAAAGCCAATTAACTGAAGAAGGTTATTACGATACTTTTAATAAAGTAGGTGCTAGAACTGAAATACCTGGCTGTTCATTATGTATGGGTAATCAGGCTCGAGTTGCAGAAAACTCGACAGTCGTTTCTACTTCAACTCGTAACTTTCCCAATCGTCTAGGTAATGGTGCTAACGTTTATTTGTCTTCAGCTGAACTTGCAGCCGTATGTTCAATTTTAGGTAAGATTCCAAGCTTTTCTGAATACATGCATTATGCCGAACAAATCAGTGCAAGCTCAGAAGATTCTTATCGTTATTTAAATTTCAATAAGATAGCGGCTTATCAATAGTTGCGTAGATTGAGTTAATACAACATAACCCGATATCTATAAAAGCTGTCGGGTTAGAGTAGCGTAACCCGACCATCACAGCTCCTTCTTTGATCTACCGGTATAAGCTCATGGCACAACAAGCACCGCTATTTAGAAAATCATTAGCGTTCCCTAATCGAACCATGGTTTATTTACACAGCCAAATTGAGCAACAACGTCTTATTTTGCAACAGATTAAAGCAGTATTACCCGACAATCTGGCAAAACAAACTAAGCATTGCCTAATAAAAGATCAAAAATTATTAATCTATACCGACTCCGCTATTTGGGCATCTCAATTGCGTTTTTATAATAGCGCTCTATTAGCATCTATCCAGGGCTTAGTTAGATCACCCATTGAAGCTATGCAGATTAAGATCATTAATCGCCCCTCAGGTCTAACAGAAACATCAACACGAAAAGCAAATTTACCTTCCCAAGAAGGCATAGACCTTATACGCAAGCATAGTCAGAGTATTTCAGATGATAAGCTAAGCTCAGCGTTACTTAAATTAAGTACGACTCTAAAAAGATTGGCAGATTCGAATTAAATACTTCACATCATGGAATCTATGAGCTACTGAATTCTGAATCAGTGGAAGAAGTATAAAGTTCTGCATGGAAATACTCTTCACTCTCAACAACATCGGCATACTTTTCGGCAATCTTGTAAAACTCATCCTCATTAGTTAAAAAAGCACTGACTATATCTGGATCAAAATGACTGCCGTTACCTTCAATAATGATATTTTTAGCTTGTTCACGCGTAAAGGGTGATTTGTAAACACGACGAGTAGTGATGGCATCATAAACATCAACCAAAGACAAAATTCTTGCTACCAATGGAATACCCTCGCCTTTCAAACCCAAAGGATAGCCCTCACCATTCCATTTTTCATGATGACCATAAGCCACTTCCATACCGCATTTTATAAAGCTTTGTGATGGATATTGCTCATAAACGCTACGTAAGGTATCACCGCCTATCTGAGCATGTGTTTTCATAATTTCAAATTCATCAGGAGTTAAACGCCCTGGTTTTTTCAAGATCGCATCGGGAATACCCACCTTACCAATATCATGCAACGGTGAGGAACGTACTAAATCCTCAGTAAACTCAGGCGTTACAATATCTCGATATTTATCAGTATCGGATAGGATTCGACAAATGAGTTCAGAATAGATCTTCAAACGCAATAAATGTAAGCCTGTTTCTGGATCACGGTATTCAGATAGCTTGGCTAAGGCATTAATGATGGCATCTTGAGCGTCATCAGAAGCTTCACGATGCCAGCGACTTTGTAATGCGGTAGCGGTTATATCTGCCATACCGATTATTGCCTCTAATACATCTGATTCAAGTTTAGTTTTATCGCCTGATATATTAAGTAAACCTAAAACCCCTTGTTTGCATTGTAGCGGCACCAACATAAACGGTAAACCCAAAAACAGGACCGCTTCAAAAGCATTAAGTACTGGCGCAATCAAAACATTTCGTTGAACAACCTGCTTATCATGAATTAACTTGGCTATCACTCCATCGACACAAGTTTTTGCAGAAAAACTAGGCAATCCAGAATCGGTTGGATAATAACAACTAAACTGTCCATCAAGATGAGGACTTAACCATAAACTAATATCATACAAATCCGTCAATTGGCTAACTGCACGAACTAGTGCCTGAATGATAGCTGTTGAACTAGTCATTTGCGCCATATTTGCCACATAATGATATTGAAATTGCAAAGCATGAGTTTTTTGTTCAACCAGTGATTCTAGTTGACTATTCAACTGATTAAGCTGCTGATTGGCCTGCTGCAATTGCGCTTGCAACAATTTTTCGGATACACGTAAGCGATATTGCTCCAAACCTTCTGTAAGAGTTTCTTTCAATACCTCTCTGGAGCAGGGTTTATTCAAAAAGCGAGTAATATGTGCATTATTAAAGGCATTTACCGCTATATTTAATTCTGCACGACCTGTCAGCATCACTAAAATAGTTTGTGGAAAACGCTGATAAACCTCATTAAGAAAAGCAATTCCATCCATGCCGGGCATGTTGTAATCGGCTATCACAACAGCAAACGGCCCCTCTTTAGCCAAGATTATTAATGCTGCTTCACCACCTTCTGCCACAGTGATATCAAAGCCTTTCCGTAACTGGCGCTTTATTCCTTCCATCACCAATACTTCATCATCGACAAATAAGACTTTTTGGCTATTGCTATAGGATAATAAAGTCATGCGAACTCCAGAGTGTTGCCAAGTGTTATAGATAACTGATTAAACTTATTTTCTTCAAATAAGTTTTCTGCTTATAAAAAGTGTTTAGATATTTAGGCTAATAACTTAAAGTCCAACAGTATAAGGTTAAGCCTTAATGTAGCTTGGGTTACGCTATCGAGATTGTGAAAGTATTATGACTTTAGCTTCCCCCTTTGTAAAAGGGGGATCGAGGGGGATTTTATTAAGCCATAGGTTATTGAAATTTAATAATCATTTTTTAATAGATCAAATCTCCCCTAACCCCTCTTTGCTAAAGAGGGAAATAAAAAGAATACTTTCACAGTCTCTATCGCTAACCCAACCTACATAACTATTATCATTCAGCCGATTTAACCAACAGCTCATCAGCTAATAATTGCCAATCTGACAAACGTTCCAATTTATTAATCCGCTCCAAATACTGGCTGTCTACTTTCATCTCAAACAATCGCTCATAGCCATCCATCTCTTTAGGTTTTAACAAACAAGAAGCAACATGCACCGCTGTTAAAGCACTAACACCATCATAATCACTAACAGAAGGATTATGTTGTAACAAAATACCTTCGATGATACGAGGCGGAATTTTCCATAAACTCAATATATAAGCAGCCGCTTCTGATCGAGTAACACCATAGATTTCCGTTTCCAACTCAGCAACAGGGGTATCAGTGTTTTTTACCTGATCCAGTAGCCTAACTAATTGATCACCACCGCGTGACAGGAACATCAATAAGCCCATATTATGCAACAACCCACACATATACGCTTGATCAGGACGATCTTCCAGTTGATCTTCTGATAGGGCTATCTGCTTAGCTAGAGTAGCAACGTCATTAGCGTCTTCCCAAATATATTCCATAAAAGAAGCCATTGCTGGACTCTTGACAGGAAATGCATTTTTAACATGCGCGGTGATCACTAAATTATTAAGATGCTTCAAACCAATCAAATTGATTGCTTCAACAAGACTGGAAACATTCCGATTAACGCCAAAATACGCCGAGTTAACTACTTGTAATAACTTTGCCGAAAGCACCATATCTCTAGCAAGAATTTCGGCGATTTCGGCGATGGAAGTATTGTCATTTGATATAGCAGCATTCAATTGGTGATAAATTTTCGGCAGACTTGGCAACAACTTAGGGTCACCCATCTCAGCGATAATACAAGGATTTTGTACACACGCTAAAACATTAAAAATATGAAGTATGGCTTCCCGAAGAGTTTCTGCACTACAAGGTTTACTAAGATATTGATGCGCAACATCTAAGCCGCTTTTAAGAGTCGCCTCATCAGCGTAGCCACTGAGGATGATGCGCACTATATTAGGATACAACAAGCTTACTTTTTTCAATAAGTCATCACCACGCATTAATGGCATCATAATATCTGTCACGATCAGATCTATGGGGTGCGTAGCCATTAATTGCAAAGCTTCTTCTCCGCTATTCAGAAAAAACAATTGCCAGTGTCCACGATAAGGTCTTAATTGACGCTGTATACCAGAGATCACATTGTTATTATCATCAACAAACAGTATGTTTTTATTAATCATGTACGCTTAACTTTCTCTTTAGGCTAAAGTGGAAGTTGAATATGAAAGGTGGTTCCATGATCAGGACAAGATTCAAAAAACAATTGTCCACCATGTTTTTTCACAATAATATTGTGTGACAAGCTTAAACCTTGACCCGTGCCTTTACCCACTTCTTTTGTAGTAAAAAACAGATTAAAAACTTTATCCTGTATATCTGAAGGCATACCCGCTCCATTATCTTGAAACAAAATTTCGACACTAGTACCCAAGTTTCGCGTGATAACTTTAATCTTACCAGTACCGGATTTTTTTTCCTCAATGGCATGTACAGCATTAATAATCAAATTTATAAAAACCTGATTGAGTTCGCTTGCGTAACACTCAATACTATTAATCTCAGCTGAATAATCGGTTTCAACTTCAGCAATATATTTGTAACTATTCCGAGTAATGATTAAGGCATTATTAATAGCCTCATGTAGATTTATAAATTGCTTTTTGTGGCTTTGCTCAACATAAGAAAAAGTTTTTATAGCTTTAACGATTTCCGTTACCCGCTCTACACCCTCAATTGCTTGCTGTATGGCTAAAGGACTATCTTCCAAAAGAAACTCCATGTCATATTGGCTAGCCAAAGCCTTCATTTTCTCAGCTCCGGCCTTATCTAAGACTTCATACATTGCTTGCTGAAAACCACTGATTTCAGCAAAGTTTTCATGTAAAGCCGAGAGGTTATCACCTATATATTGAATAGGTGTGTTAATTTCATGAGAAACACCCGCCGCCAACTGCCCTATGGCCTCTAGCTTCTGTGCTTGGCTTAATTGAGCTTGCAGGTTTTTAGTCGCGCTAATATTAGTAAGTGTACCAATCACTCTTATTGGACGACCCTGCTCATCATAATTAACCAGTTTTCCTCTAGCCAAAATCCATTCCAAACTATTGTCTGTCGACCATTTTCTAAACTCAGTGGCAAAGCTTCGTTCCTTAGTAGCCAAATAATCATGTAATGTCGATAAAAAAGACTGCTTATCATCAGGGTGAAATGTTTCTACCCAAGCAGCTACCGTAGTAGGACACTCATTTTCAGCATAACGAATTATTTCTTTCCATAACAACGGAAACGAGATCTGATCTGTTTGTGGATTCCATTCCCATACGGCATCACAGGCACCTTCCAAAGCAAATATTGAACGCTCCTCATTTTCACGTAACTGCTTAATTATTTCATTATTGCGTAAAATTAAAGCGATTGTTAATGTCGACAGACTTATAAATAGGAGCGTCATAGCACTAACATCAATACTTAGTCCTGTTACAGATACCAGATCAAGTTCATCTTTAACAAAGTACGCAGAAGAAATCCCTAGACCCATAACAACAGCAACCAGAAGGTGACTGCCTTTCAAATTATTAATGAGTACCCATGCAAGATAAGATAAAACAATGCCTAATTGGACAAATAAACTAAGCAAAAAAGGTGTGTAGTGAATTAAATCATCCAAATTCATACCCCCACCCTTATTTGAAGCAATACATAACTATCAACCTATTCCTAAAATCAGTTGCTTAGCAACTAATGCATGATTTTGTAACATTTATTGAAGGATACTAAAGAAACTCTATTGTTTGCTATTTATAATATAGAATGAGTTTAGAGTCTAGTTAATATTATTCATCATAAGAAAAATCTCCTATCATGAACATAAATAAAGTATGCAAGTTAACAAATGTAAATAAATGCAACAACAGACGCAGAACGTCACTACCCACAGTTAAGGAATACTTGAACTTATTGTAGGCCGGAATAAGACTTTGCGAGCGCAGCGAGTAAAGCGTTTCCGGCACAGACACTACTCCTTCGCCAGAAACGCCACCACGCGCTACGCTAGCATGGCCTTATTCCGACCGACAAAAGCTTATCACTACCCACAGTTAAGGAATACTTGAACTTATCGTAGGCCGGAATAAAACTTTGCGAGCGCAGCGAGTAAAGCGTTTCCGGCACAGACACTACTCCTGTGCCAGAAACGCCACCACACGCTCCGCTAGCATGATCTTATTCCGACCGACAAAAGCTTAACTGTGGGCAGTGACGCGAAGGGTTATCTACCCAAACTAAACCAAAATATCTAAACAAAATCACCATAAACTAACTCATTACGGCAATAAGAAGCTGACACCCAGCTCCCACCAGCCTTTATATCGTAAATAGTTAAACTATAAGCGCTATTGACATCAGATGAATAAGCTCCTGTATCCAAACAAATATGGGATAATTTTTGCCTGATATTTTGATGAATAGTATGCCCACAAAAAGTCCTAGAAAGTCCTACTTGAAGCTGTGGCACTGGATCAAAGTAACCTTGCATGATAGTTCTTCCCCAATAAAAGCGCTCCTTAGTATTTTCTGGAATCCCATTTTCAAGCCACTCGTCAATATCACTATCTAACCAAACCTTTATGTCATTAGTTGAATAATCTGGTCTCAATAATTCAGAATGAACAACATGAAAGCGCTGCTCGTTTTCCCCAACCACTATTAACAAAGGTAAATTGGCGGCAAGCTCTAAACCATGCTCAAAAGCTTGGCTCATAGTCGCTTTATCTGCTTGATAATATTTTGCTACCCAATCACCACCATATTCTATATAGCCACTCTCATCTGACTCATCAAAGTATGGATCAATATAGCCTGTCCTTTGATAGGCTTTGAAATAATCTAACATCATCGCCTCATGATTACCCATCACTGCATAAAACCAAGGTTGTTCAATCAACTCTAAACAAGGTAAAGAATAAGAACCACGATCAACCAAATCGCCGACTGCAAACAACCTATCTTGATCAATATTAAACTCGACAGCCTTCATTAAACTTTCTAATAAATCAAAACAACCATGCAAATCACCTATCACGAAATCTCGTCCAATAGCATTGCTAGGTAATTTTTGTATAAGCGAACATTGCAGCATATAACACAGCCTCTAAGTAATAATATGAGTATCAACAAACTTAAGTTAGTTAATACTATAAATCAATGGCACGACATGTAATGACGTTTAAATATGACTGCATTATTAACCATAAACTTAACGATGATGAAGCTATTATGAGCGAACATATTGATCGATTAATACAAATACAAATTAAATTTCAATATTCAGCAACTGATTGATTGGTAGATACTGCTAGAATGCTTTAAGTGGCTGGTAAGGGACTTCTGAATTCAGAGATACTCGCGTACAGCTATATTGAATGCGTATAAACAACCGATCCATCGAGCAAATTAATAGTCACCATATCACCATCTTGCAGGATAGAAGATGCATTTCTCGTGCCTGTGATGCAGGGAATTGATAACTCTCTAGCAATAATGGACGCATGACTTAAAATTCCACCCTCATCAGTAATGATGCCAGAGGCCCTTTTAATCAAATCTAAAGTATTAAATTGCGTCATTGATGTAACAATAATGTCTCCATCCAGCATTCTTGATCTTGCAAGCATGACGCTATTAGGATCATTGCAAGTTACCAGTAGCGCACGCCCAGTTACCTGATTTTTGTTTGCATGACAAGCAACACTGCCTCTAATGGTTTTTCCTTTTGGGGTATACGACATCAGTTGATTAAACTCATTTTTCGCATGCACTCCTTCATATTGATGAATTCTTCCTTTTGAGTAAAAAGTCAGATGTGCAATACTTCTATCTAGCTTTGTAGCAGATGATACTTTTTGATCATGAATTATCAGGTCTTTGATTTCATTGGCTCGATAGTAGCGCCAGAGATCAAAAACATCTTCTCCAGCTCTCGCACAAATCTCCTCAAAAAAAGGAATCATAAGAAATGAAAAGCTTGACCAACAGAGTTTTACATCCGTTCTAAATTGTTTAATCAAATAAAAAAGAGTCTGATAATGTTCTGGCAATTTTTTTTCATAATTCCTGGCGAAATCATTCTCAATAAAACTGCCTGATTTTATCTTTTCAGAATGACCTGAATTGTAAATCCTTGATAAAATTGATTTTTGCGCAGTCTCATAGGAATAATTACCGATTGAAAGCCAAGGATATTTAATTAGATGAGATTGAATACGTTCATTTAAGTTAAATTTCTGTGAATTTGCTAATTCGATAAAATCATTATTTTCTTGCTCTACTTCTTCTGAACGATAAGATCGATCAAGTGCTTCGATTTCGCTATCACTAAGGTAGTAACCCATTTCATCTGCAAATAAAGCCGTTACATTTGGGCCTGTTGATTTATAGTAACTTACTAATCGTTGGAGTAAATTCAGCGCCCTTGAAAAGAATGCTTCAAGTTCACTAGCAGATTTAGTTGAGAAGTTCACTTGGTTGCAATATTCTTTGAAATCCTTAAATTCTTCGATCAGATTATTTAATAAATCTCGATAAGGATCGATCGAATGATAGTCCAGAAAAAAATTACCACGTTTAATTTCTGCAACAACATCCAACTCTGATAGATATGCTTTTGTTACACTTTGCTCTGTATAAAGTACTAAATTATCAATCTGATTCCATGAAATGGATCTTTCTTTTGCGAGTATGGTAACTCTTGATTCGATCTCCCAATAAGACAAAAAATCTGACCACCAATATTCGTAAATTGAAGTTGGGTTTAAGCGCTCGTCTTTAAATTCGCCTAAATTAGAAATAGGTCTGCATTGAACTAAATACAAGACGTCATTAAATAGTCCCCACTCTATATCAACAGAACTACCCTTTATTTTTTCAATTCTTAGACCCTGCTTGGCAAGAATAGACATCTTTTTATAGGATATCTTCGCACGACCACTATGATTTACATAGCGTTCAGAAATTGTTAAGTCGTCTTTCTGAATTAGATATCTATCAGGCGTGACTGCACCTAAGACCATATTTTCGCAAGCGCCTTCGACTACTTCAATCGCGATTTTGTCTTTGTCGTTTGTGATCGGATCTGCAGTAAATAAAACACCAGAAACCTCAAATGCGATCATCTCTTGGACAACGATTGCCATTCCATGCTTCAGATTAAACATGGTATTTTTTGCATAAAAAGCAATGGCGGGATTTAGGATGGATAACCAGCAGAGCTTNATATTTTGAATTACTGCACTAAAAGGGACATTGAGCAAGGATGTCAACATACCCGCCCATGAATTATCTAATCCATCTTCCTGAATGGCGCTTGACCTTACCGCAAAGAGTTTTTGAGCACCTATCAGCTTGATATTTTTATTCAGGCTATCAAGAAAATATTCAGTAAATTGGCCATCCATAATTTGATTACGGACTTGTGATAAATATTCAGACAATTTATCTTCTGGTAATGCGTAGATATTTTCCTCGAGAAAGATGTTATTGAATTTACAAAAATCAACAAAACATGAGGTGGTGATCACAAAACCGTTAGGTACATTAAAGCCATGAACATTCAGGAAACCAAGACTTTGAGCCTTTCCTCCTACGATTTCGATAGTTGATGAGCCGGCATCAAACAAAGAAATAATTTTATTTTCCATCAGAGACCTAGCAGATATTCTCGTAAGGTTACTGAGGTATCCCGAAGGGCTGTTTCACCTAAAAGTAACCAATCTATGTCCGTCTGCTTAATTTTTATCATTTTATTTGATTGTCCTGATTTACTAACACTACATGCTTGTAATTTCTGCATGCTTTTTTATAGTTTTCTTTGAAAAAGAAACGACTTCTTATCAGGAAAGTTCAAAATAAACTGTGCAATCCTAATTGCTAATTGAATGTACCTTATATTAATCCAGGACCTATAGCAGCGAAATATCGTCTACTCATTGGGTTCTGGTTATGTGTAATGGTGTTTCCATGATCAGGGTAGCGGTAAATAAAAACATTCTGTCACAATTTTATACACCTCGCGAAACATTGAGTGAACGATGAAAAATCAGTTATTGAAATAAGATTTTAATTCCCCGCGCCGTCTAACATCTGCGGTTGCACAATGGATACCACCGCCAAACATGTAATGATCCTTGAAATCTACCAGAATTGGTTTTATACCAATTTTCTTAAAAAATTTAATAGTCGCTAACTCATCTTTCTCGACGACAACTCTTTCTGGATCCAGCATTAGAATATTCATAGATAGCCAGCGGCTGGACATATGAAACTCAGCTTTTGCTTCACCGGGAGGTGGATAAAAAATTTCCCATCCAGAATTTTTGAATAAAGCCAACATATCCTCAGAAATGCATACACGATCTGGGCAAGATAAAACTTTACCTTCCCCAATAGGGAGCCAAGTGGCATCAATATGGACTGGACTGGGATCACGGAATTTGATGTTATGAACTTTATAGGTCGGTTCCAAAATGGAACGAACCCAATCAATCCCCAACTGATTGGTTACATGACTGCGTTGGGCGAAAATATCCCTACCACAACGCACAAAATCGGCAGCATCGAAACAGATCTCGTGCTCCGTAGTAATAAATCGTCCGTTAAATACACTAACATTTGTATCTGATATTGGCTCACCTCGAAACAAAGCCATATCTTCTTCGGGATATTCATAATCATATAGCTCGGAAGATTTTGATCCCTTTGGCGCACAAAGCCATTTAGCGCCAGATTTAAAATATTCCAAAATCAAATCTTGATAACCAAGATATTCAAATGCCCGGCATCGTTGTGCCATGGGTGCTTCGATAATCGTGTCACCAACAATTAAAAGTATATCCCTGACATCTGCATTAAAAAAACCAGTGCTTTCATAATTGGGGAGTTGTGACTCTTTTATCGGGATCAAATCTAACCGGTTCAGGTCTTCTGACCTTGACTCCCTCAGCTTCTAAAACTTTCTCGAGATTATTCAGAGCTTTAACACCTTTTTCCACAAACTCTTTAGGATAAGGTTGACCACCATATTTTTTATAAAAATCCCAATATTCTTTACGAATGAATACCTTCATTTCATGCGACAAAAAAGGCACAGTGACTTTATCCAATGTACCTATGATGACCTCTTCAAGCGGATCCCACTCATTAAAACTTGATACTATTGCTTTAGACATTTTCCGCTTTCACTATTAAAATTTATAATTTCAGTAATTGAGTTGCTTTTATAATTTGTTGTAGCTAAGTTAACTAACTACCGCAATGACTCAATTAGGCCCGAGTATTTTTTGATCCACTGTACTGAAAATAATAGAATTTCCGATAGGAATGGACTCAGAGGTCTTTAGCTCATATTAACCACCCTAAGTGCTTATTGCAAGATTTAGAGCCTCGGATTAATGTATTAAAAAGCATTCATAACCGAACAAGAAGTTCCAATAGGCACCACCAACCGCATAAAATGGAATGCCAGACTCAGTTAATGAAGGTATAGCTTCCAAAATTAAAAACGATACATCCAAATAGGATTGCGCAGTATATTTTGTATCTTGTAATTGAAATAAACATTCTTTTCTTATGTATTTCTGCAAAAATGCTTAAGCACTGTGTAATCGTTTCTTTAAATCTACTTTGTCTTTAATTGGCTTGCTTACCAAGTTTTATCGGTTTTTACTTTCATTCCATACTTGCTTATCTGTATTCATTTATAGGGTGTGGATTGGCAAAAAAATATCCTCAACTTCGATCGATGTTGATGTACAAAATCATAAACTGCTTTTGATTTATGAAATGAATTCGGGTGCATATGATCTGACATCAAATGCCCTTCCAATATCTTAACTTCCTTTTGCGATGCAAAATCTTTTAGCATACCCCCTAAATATTTCCTTAAGTCTTTATAAAGGATTTCCTTATATATTTTGAACTTTAGGCGGCTCACAGATAGGTAGAACCTCGATGAATCCCGTAATTGTCAAACTTTATGAGTCCCCCAGCAAAGCAGTAGGTTTACTTATGATTAAGTAACTTGATACTATAAATTAATAGCAAGACAGTAATGACATTCAAATAAGATTGCATTATTAACCATAAACTTAACGATGATGAAGCTATTTTGAGCGAACAAATTGATCGAATAATACAAATTATTTTAATGCTGCCACAACATCCACAAGCTATCAGCGCTGGAAAAATTAAAATTAAATTGGAAAATCAGAGGTTTGATGTTGATACACGCAAAGTACAACGAGACATGGCGGATTTACTTGCTGTTTTTGAAAATAAACTGATTTGCGAACCTTACCCCAATTATAAGCGACGCGTTCCAAATGCCGAATTTGAGAATGATAAATCTAATCGCTATAGTTGGAGCAAAGATTACAAGGAGTTAAAACTGGTAGGTTTAAACATTAACCAAGCCTTATCGTTACGACTCGTTAACAAATATCTAGTGAGCCTGTTGCCTAAAGTAACTATAGATGATTTAGAACCCTTATTTGAAGAGGCGGCAAACGTGTTAACGCATTTTGAGAAAAACGCTCTCAGTAAATGGCAAAATAAAATTGCCATAGTAGAAGCTACGCAACCCTTAATACACCCTGTCGTAAAGCCAGTTATTAATGATGCAGTGGGGCAGGCGCTACTATCAGAAAAGCAAATTAACATCACCTATACGCGCCACGATTCAAAAACCAATAATTATTCGTTAAACCCCATTGGCTTAGTCTTGAGGAATGGCAGTCATTACCTTATCGCGACTAAAGTAGGTACTCATGAGCGGCGGCAATTTGCACTGCATAGAATTAAAAAAATAGAGTTACTTGAGGACAACCCCGTAGAACAAATAGATAACTGCACTCTAGAAGACTGTTTACAAGATGGTCAAATGGGCTTTAACTTAACTGGACCGGCAGCTTATGGCATGATTAATTTTGTAGGTGTGTTCGACACCATAACCGCTAATCACCTCTCCGAATCAAAACTGTCAAAAGATCAAAGAGTAGAAAAGATTGACGATGATCACTATCAGGTCAGTGCAACCATAAAAGAGACTGAGCAACTGTATTGGTGGCTATTAAGTTTTGGCTCACGCGTAGAAGTCAAAGAACCTCAGCATTTGCGCGAGAAAATGGCTAAGACTGCAAAAGCTATGCTAGACAGCTATACCAATATTTAAGATTTTTGAACTCTTCCTAAATGTGTACTATGTAAGTATTTGTAAGCCATGCTTCTGGACAATAGCTAAGAGCTTTAGAGCCATCCCGCTAGGTCGCTTTGCACCAGTTTCCCATTTCTGTATCGTCGATTCACTGGTGTTTAAGTAACGTGCGAAGATAGGCTGGCTAACATGGTTGTTTTCGCGGATCAGTTTTATCTGTTGCGGTGCTATCTCTATGGGTATGGAAAGGCAAGAATCGTCAAATTCGCGCATGGTTGTCTTATCAATACCACCGGCTTGAAACAAACCTTTAGCTCCGTTATGGATGGCTTCAAACGCGTCGCTTTTAAATTGAGGTTTTTTGGGCATTGCAAATCTCCAATAAATCACCGTTTTTTATGGCTGTATCAATCGCCATATTGGTCTGTAAACCATATAGAGCGGCTAACTTTTTAAACTCCGCTAAGTCATCACTACTAATATTACCCCTGTCTTTCTTGGCAAAAAGATAGGTATAAACCCAGTGCCGACCGCCCTTAGCAAGGATAATTGAGCGATGTCGATTATTGTTTAGGCGTTTTTTAAAAAACACCACCACCTAAATCATCGGATTGGCCTAGCATGACTTGCTGAATAGCTAAACAAAGCTCCTCATTAGTAATGAGCGCTTTTTTTGCAGTCTTTGCGAACCAAGCAGTCTTAAAAATTCTTGATAAAGTTTCAGTATTAACATTCATCGCAAAAATATACATTTTTGTAGCACTGGGTGCAATGAAATAAATAACAAGTTGAAAATCCGTGCCTATAATGCATAGGTATCTTTATATGTAAAATCAACAACATTAGCGTCCCCTTGGGATGATTATTTATGCCCCTTATACGGCTCATCAGCATCTTCGTCATAGGCTACCGCCCATTTATAATCTTTCCATTTTTTTGCAGTTGGATCAAATGGATTATTAGGATCTAGGCGTGGATAACTTTCGTTATACACATAGTAAGTTAAATTTTCATCTGACAGTTTATTACGCAGTTCATAGGCTTGTTTAGTCGTTAATCGAGTATCTGCTCTGTTAAAAAATGCACGTCCATCACAAGGGCTACCTTTCCAAAATATCCACCAATAATACTTATAAAAGTAAGGATTTGGATGCATACGAGTCGCATAAGAATGAGCTACACCCTCCTCTCTTTGTTGATCTGCTTCTAATTCCAAAAAGCTGGGTATTTTCATAAATAATCCTCAAAATATAATTAAAAAATGGCTTGAGAGATACTAACTGATCAAAGCGTCACTGGGTGTCGTTCATACTGTTAACTTTATAACGCTAAATACTGAACGATAAAATTTGACGCACTCATCTTATATCATTGGTTGTTTACAAACACACCCGAGTATAACGATGCCTATTACAGAGAATGAAATAACACAAATTGTTACTCAAATCACCCCGATTTTTAACTCTGTTATTAATCACTATGATTTTGAAAAGTATCCCTTAGAAACATATCATGTTTTTAGAGATTCGTTTACTAACCTTAACCCCACCAACAATGATATTTCTAATGCATTGATCTGGAAGTGGGGTCATTGGGGTAAGCTAAATTTTCCACAAGCTCATAGAAACCTGATTCAAGAAATACAAGGTTTGTTCCCGATATATCGTTTAGAAATAGGAGATCACACGCCTCAAAATACA
>TBL_comb48_EPIDRAFT_1000459_pt1 | contig 32248 bp, 44 predicted proteins | sample TroBogEpilimnion_37_FD_10681 | JGI IMG/M metagenome (IMG submission 10681) | reverse complement strand
GGTTTTGTATCGATGACCGATAACATTACTACTGCAAATGGTCTTACGGCTTACATTGTAGACGGTTTAAATCGATATACTTGGGTGGCTTCTACCAATACTTTTACTACTTTATCTCCTAGCGATGGGCCGTGGCAGGGGGCTTCTGTCGTAGACGTGGTAGATAATTACTACATTTATAACAACGTAGGAACTCAGAATTGGGCTGCTACAGACCTTGGTAGTGCGCTATCTACTAATGCCTACTACGGCACAAAAGACGCTGCCCCAGACCCTTTAATCGCTATTATTGCCGATCATAGGCAAGTATTCTTGCTTGGTCAGCAGACTACCGAGGTTTGGACTGACGTAGGCAATCAAATTGCCGGTATTATTTCATTTCCTTTTGCAAGAATACAAGGCACGATGGTTCAGCATGGTTTGGCAGCTGTAGCGTCTGTAGCGCGGTTTTCTGAGATGTTTATGTTTGTCTCTAAAGACAGTCGTGGACAGGCTATTATTGGGGCGATTCAGGGCTATGCTTTCGTCAGACTTTCAACTCATGCGGTAGAGCAAACCTTACTTGGTCAGACCATTTCTGACGCAGTGGCTTATACCTACCAGCTCGAAGGTCATGAGTTTTATGTCGTGACGTTTCCAAGCGTTAATTTAACTTGGGTTTATGATTTAACTACGCAAATGTGGCATAAATGGCTTTCTTGGGATGGCAGTCAATATAACCGCCATCGATCTAATTGTGGTGCATTTTTCAATAATTCCTATTTAGTCGGTGATTACTCCAACGGTAATATCTACGCTTTAGACAATGCGGTTTATACCGATAATGGCGCGACTATTCGTAGGTTAAGAAGGGCTCCGCATTTAGTGGCAGACCTTCAGCGTGAGTATTTCGCTGAATTACAAATACAATTTCAACCTGGTGTCGGGTTACAAACAGGTCAAGGTCAAGACCCACAGGCTATGCTTAGATGGTCTAATGATGGCGGTTCAACTTATTCCAACGAACATTGGACTAGTATTGGAATGGTTGGAAAATACAAGAATAGGGCTATTTGGAGGCGTTTGGGTCAGGCTCGGGACAGAATCTTTGAGGTTTCTATCAGCGATCCGGTAAAAGCGGTCATTGTTTCTGCCAACCTTAAAGCTGAAACTGGAGAAAACTAATGGATATGCAGACCATAAATATCCCTTCCAGAGAGCAAATTGAGCAATTACAAACAGAAATGCTTAAAATGCCACAGGCTGAAGGATTAAATACTGAGCATTTTTTTAGTGATGGAATGTATTGCAGAAGGCTTTTTAGAAAAGCTGGAACGATAATTGTTGGAAAAGTGCATAAAAAAGACCATTTATTTATATGCGCTCAAGGTGAGATAATTTCATGGTCAGAAACAGGAATGAGGCATTTAAAAGCTGGCGATATAATAGAAAGCAAAGCTGGCACTAAAAGAGTGACTATGGCAGTAACAGATGCAATTGGAATGACTGTCCACAGAACGGAAAAAACAGATTTAGATGAAATTGAAGCGGAAGTTATAGAACCGGATACATTGGCTTTATTTGATTCCAGTAATAAACTAAAAATGTTGGAGAATTAATATGGCATGGATCGCAACTGCAATTATAGGTAGTGCTGTTTTAGGAAGTATTAGTAGCGCAAATCAGGCCAGTGCAGCAACGGACGCTGCTCAGATACAAGCTAATGCAGCTCAAGCAGGTCAGCAATTACAACAACAAAACTTTCAAAATTTGTCTCCAAACTTTACGCCTTATATGCAAACGGGTGCTGCAGGTTTGGCTGCATTAAATGCTGCAATGCCATCTTTGATGCAGATGCCTGAAAGTTATAAACCGTTTACCGCTGCAGATTTAAAAAGTAATCTTGCACCTAATTATCAATTTATGCTTAATCAAGGTCTTGGGGCACAATCTCAAGCATTAAACGTAGGTGGTGGCGGTAGCAATATAAATACAGCTAATACTAAATTTGCTGAAGATTACGCTTCTAATGCTTATCAAAACGCATTAGCCAATTATCAAAGTCAGCAAGGTCAACAATTTAGTCAAGGACAAACCGCGCAGTCTAATATTTTTAACCGATTGGCTAGTGTGGCTGGTATTGGTCAAAACGCAATTGCAGGTCTTTCTAATTTGGCTTCTGGAACGGCTACTAATATTACTAACCTTGGTGTTGGTGGTGCGCAGGCTACAGCTGCCGGTGTTGTGGGTGCTGCTAATGCACAAGCATCTGGTTTATCTGGCCTTGGTAGTGCAGGCGTAAGCGGTGCATTATTAAATAATTATGCTAATAATCAAAGTGGACAGGCAGCAATTAATCAAGGTCAAATATTAAGTGGTACTTATGGAGCTGGTAATGTATACGGCCCAGGTGGAGGAGGACAAGTGCCTACTTCGGTTAATTGGAATATTGATTAAGGAATAATTATGGCTGATATAAGTGCTTTTACTGTCCCTGGTATTAATCCTACCACTGCTGTTGCTGCTGGCATTAGACCTGCTGAAGGTATGAAATTGTCTGACATTATGAGCATGGCTAGTAATGCTCAATCTTTACAGCAAGCCAAACAATTAAATCCTTTGCAGTTAGAAAAAGCTCAGATTGAATTAAATCAAATTCGTGAGACTTCACCTTTAACTATACGGCAACAAAAAGCAGCTACCGAACTTGCAGAAGGAACTGTAGAATCAACTATTGGAAAAGCAAAATCAGAAGCTGACACTGCTGCAACGGGATCAAAATCTGCTGCAATAAAATTTGCTGCTGAACAATCAAAAGGCATTACAAGTAGTTTAACTGCTCTTATAAATGATCCTACAGTAATAGCAGCAGAACAAGATCCAAAATCAGTCAACGTAGATGAATTAGCTAAAAAAGCTCGTCAACATGGCATGGAAAGAGCAAAAGATTTAGGAATACCAGAAGACAAAGCAGAGCAATTAACGGCTCCTTATATTGTTGAGGCCACTAAAAATCCAGCTAATTTTAGACAATTTTTAAAAAGTAAATTATTATCTTTTCTTGATTCTCATGCACAACTTATCGGTATGGCTCCAACTGGCATTGCTGTTTCTACTGGCGCTGGTGGTGGTACTCCATCAACAAATGAATTTAGCAAATATCCACCAGGCACTGCAATACCAGGAACTACATTCGTGAATCAATTACCGCCTACAACTCCTGTTGCCAACCCACAAGGAGGGACAAATTATTTAAATGCACCAAATGCTGTAGGCACTGCAATACCAGGAACTACATTTGCCACCCCACAAGGAGGAACAAATTATTTAAGCGCACCAAATAACCCACCTGTTGCAGCTTCATTACCGCCACAGCAAATAGCAATATTGCAGGCTGGTGGTAATGTCGTTGCAGAAGATTGGAAAACTACGTCTGCAAACGGTGCTGCTGCTGCTAATACTATTGGAACATTACAAAATATTAAAAAATATGCTAATGATGCGTTTACTGGCGTTGGTGGAGCAAGAAAATCATTGGCTGCTGGTATAGCAAACGCTATCGGAATTCCTGCGTATGAAGCAGAAAAAACTGCCACTGATGTTTTGGCTAAAAATGCTAATTTACTTGCATTAACAGGTGGAAATACTGATGCAGCAAGAGCATTAGCGGAAGCAAGTAATCCTAATGCAAAAATGAATTTAGACGCAATTCGTATTGCCACAGATCAATTAATTGGCTTAGAAAAATTAAAAACTGCAAAATATAACTTTTTAGCACCTGTTAAAGATGATGCGATTCAATACCAACAAAAATTGCAACAATTTAATAGTGTAGCCGATCCAAGAATATTCCAAGAAATGACCCCTGCTGAAGTTAAAAAACTTAAATCTTCAATGTCGGCTGCTGCTCAAAAAGAATTGGGCGATAAAATACGTTTAGCTAAACAATTAGGAATCATTCAATAATGGCAACTCTTGCTGAATTATGGGATACAGAAAAACCAGCTGCGGTTAATCCTTCACTTAAAATACCTGATAACGTACAAAAACAGCGAGATCAGGAAAGTCTTGATATTTTATTAAAAGAGCAAGAAAAGTCACCTAATGACATAGACTTGCAAAATGAAATTGCCAATAAAAGAAAATTAATTGGTGGTGCAAAGATAATTGCGTATCCAAAAATTACGCAACAATCTTTAAAAACGTCTGAAACTGTGCAGAATGCTGCTCCTACCGCACCAACTGTAGGAACTTTGGCTGATTTATGGGAACAAACTCCAGTTGAGGAAGTAAAAGAAAAACCAGCCCAGCCAATGCCATCCGAGGAAACAGGTCGTGCAACGGTTAACCCAATGATGGCGCGTCAACGTCAAACCATCATGCAAGGCAAAAAACCAGATGAGGTAGGCCCACTGGGTGCTACCGGTCAAGTGGTTCGTTCCTTAGCTCAAAATATATTTGCAACAACTGCCGGTGCTTTTGCTGGTGTTGGCAGAGGCATTTATCATACTTTGACCACTGGTGAAGCACCTACCACAGGTAACATTGATGAAAAAACTCGCGCAGCTGTAGCAGAAAAATTGGGTTATACGCCTACAGACCCACAAGCACGAGAGTTTTTAGCAAAAGTTGGTGCTATACCAGAAAAGGTATTGGGCTCCTCAATGGGCTTACCGCCGGTTACTAGCATGACTACAGCTGCTGTTGCACCTGCTGCTTTAGCACAAGCTGGAACTCATGCAGAACGAGCTTTGGCTGCCATTGGCAAACCTGTTGTAAATGCTATTGCTAAAAGTCAAGAATTTGGCGCGGAAGTTAAAACCTTACGTGAGCAAATGCAAAGTGGTTTAAAGAGCAAACAAGCGGTTGAGGCAGGCATACCAGAAACAGGTAAAGTTAGTGCTGGAGCTGCTGCCACAGCGCATGATACGGCTGTTAAAGCTGCATTGGCTGAAGCATCACCAGAAATACAGGCTTTGTATACTAATGTTAATCCTAAAGATATTAATTTATCTGCTTTGGAAACTCATAATAAATTTAATAAATTTGGCATGACTCCAACTGAAGGTGAAGCATTGCAAGATAGTCAAAAACTATCGGCAGAAATGAATGAAAGATTAAAAGACCCAGAATTACACGCTAGATTAGAAGAACGTGATCCTAAATTAATTGAAGCATTTAATAGTTTGCGTGAAAAAGTGGCTCCTGATGTCCATGAAACAAAGCCCGCTAATTTAGCAAATATGGCTTTAAAAAAAATGAAAGCTGATTTAGATGAGCATGAGCTATCTATTAGTAATGATTATAAAAAAGCTAATGAAGCTACTGGCACAGGAGAATCTCCTATTGACGTAGGACAATTACAGCAAAATATTACAAATGCACTTAAAAAAGCTAATAAAACTAAATATTTACCGGCTGATTTTAAGGCAGAACTTGAAGATGCTTTGTCTAAAGGTCATTTAACTGCTGAAGAATACGAAAACTTTAGGACGGATACTGCGACTATTCAAAGAACTGACAGAGCCCCACTAGCAAGACAGGCTGCCGGTATTGTTCGTGATCAATTAGAAGCTGTGCCTTTAAAAGATGAATTTGCTGAATACAAACCACTTTATGATAAAGCGAGAGCAAATGTTGTAGCATTAAAAAATAAGTTAAAAATACCTGCTTATGCTTCCGCTGCTGCTGATACCAGAACTCTTGCTGAAATAAAACTAGGTATATTGCATCCTGCATCCAATACATTTATGCAAAATTACTATAGCGCTAAAACTCCTCAAGTTAATATAGAGCGAATGTTAGATATTATTGGTCGTGATTCTCCAGAACATCAAGCATTAAATAGAGCAAAGATTGAAGAATTTAAACATGCTGCCGGTGTCACAAATGATACTGGCGTAGTAAGACAAAAATCATTAAATAATATTGTGCATCATCAGCATGTTGATAATTTGCCTATAATGTTTGGAAATGAAGTAGCAAAAGACTTTAGAGATTTAGCTGACGTAGCGCATTTATCTGAGCATACTAAAGGAAAACATGCAGTCAATGTTTCTAATACTGAAATACTTAGAGAACAAAATGCTACTAAAGAAGCTGCAAAATCTATGTTGGCTACAGGTGCTGAAATTAAAGCAAATTTGGCTGTTCCTTTTGCCGGTACTTTAATTAGAAAAGGTTTAGAAGGTCGTAAGGCTAAAAAATTGGCAGCAGAAGAAGCCAAGGCAGCAGCAGAATTATCAAAACGTAGACTTGGCCCAGGCGCCGGTATATCACTTCAAGAAATTAGTAAAGGTAAATAATGGCTAAATCTCCCGCATGGCAGCGCAAAGAAGGTAAAAATCCCTCTGGTGGCCTTAACGCTAAAGGTCGCGCTAGTTTAAAGGCTGAAGGTCACGACATTAAACCTCCGCAGCCCAAAGGTGGACCGCGTAAAGATTCATTTTGCGCTCGTATGGAAGGCATGAAAAAGAAGCTGACTAGCCCAAAAACGGCTAAAGACCCTGACAGCCGCATTAACAAAGCTCTTAAAAAGTGGAAGTGTTAAATGGAACCACAGGTGCTTATAAACATTATTATTGGCATTGCTGCTTTCTTTGGCGGTTATGTCATTAATTCAATCACTCGGTCAATAGAAAAGATAGAAGAACGGCTACAAACCATGCCAGACCGTTATGTTGCAAAAGAAGACTACCGCAGGGATATTGACGAGATTAAAAGTATACTAAAAAGTATTTTTGATAAACTCGATGTAAAGGCCGACAAATGAACACATTAAAGTCAGCGTTAAAGTCAAGAACAGTATTGTTTGCTCTTTTAATAGCGATTTTATCTGTTTTGCAGGGCTTTGTAGGGTTGTTGCCGATTACACCTGTTAATCAAATGTATATCGGTCTTTTAATTTCTGTAGCGGTAGTTTTCTTGCGGTTTATTACCACCACACCAATAGGTGGCTCAAATGGCTCTTGATCCGGTAACCGCAGTCTTAGACATTGGCGGTAAGCTCATAGATCGTATGTGGCCTGATCCAGCTCAGGCTGCTACTGCAAAGCTAGAATTAATCAAACTCCAACAGTCTGGTGATTTAGCCCAGATGACCGGTCAATTAGAAATTAACAAAATAGAGGCCGCCAACGCCAATATGTTCGTGTCGGGCTGGCGCCCAGCTATCGGTTGGGTTTGCGCTCTTGCACTCTTATACCAATATCTAGTCAGGCCACTGGCAGTAGCGGTGTTCGCAGCTGTCGGGCATCCTCTCCCAGTAATGCCTGGGCTCGATGAAAACCTGTGGCAGTTAATGATGGCAATGCTAGGAATGGGTGGGTTGCGAACTTTTGAGAAAGTGCAGGGGGTTGCTAATAAATGAGCATACAAGATAAAGTTATTTTAATTGCCACATTTTCGCTAAGTTTAATTGTATGCGCGATGCTAGCGATGTTTTGTTATGCAATCATAGACCCCAATACTGATGACGAAGAAGTTTTTACAATTATAGGCCCATCATTTCAGGTTATTGTCGGTGGGTTTATTGGCTTAGTAACAGGCATAAAGATAGGTAAAAAAAATAATGAAACTGACGGCTAATTTTAGTCTGGAAGAACTATCGCATACGGACCATCGTGAGTTTGACAATACTCCTCCCAGTGATGTTATTGATAATCTTAAGCGGTTAGCGATGATTCTGGAACAGGTTAGGTCGCTGTTTAACGGCTCGCCTGTAATGGTCAATAGCGCGTATAGGTCTTTAGAAGTTAATCGCGCTGTGAAATCGTCTGACGGTTCACAACACCGGCTTGGGTGCGCTGCTGATATTAGAATACCAGGACAAACACCCGATATTGTTGTGCAGACAATAATTAAAGCCAATATACCGTATGATCAATTAATTCGAGAATTTGATGCCTGGACGCATATTTCTGTGCCAACTCAAGAAACGGCAACGCCTCGTAAACAGGTTTTGATTATTGATAAAACTGGCACGAGAGCTTACGCTTGATCCTCGTCAAACCAGTCAATAAAATCAAACACCATATACACGGCGATCCCAAAGGCAATACCTTGGATAAAAATCCTAGCACCGTCCGTCATTATCTTCCTCCGTTGACTGTGGCGGTGCAGTGTATAGCAGCACACCAGGTGATCCATCCGTTACTTCTCTCCACACTCCATCCGTAAATTTTGCAAATTTACCTACAGGCTCTTGCTCTGACTGCTTTAAGGATTCTTTAATCGCGGTAATGGCAGCATACATTTCTGGTTCAAAGTCAGCCAATAGCCAACCATCTTTATTGACGCGTTCAATAAAATCTAAAGCCATAGTCAATGCTTTGTCTTTAGTCATTTGTTTTTCTCTTGTAATTTTTTTTGCACTTGCATAATTAATTCCCAACTGTCGCAATTATCTATGTTTTCCCATAGCTCCGTAGCTTCCGCATCCGTCAACCCAACCCACGGGCGGTTCATTAATTCAGGTTTATTAATTTTTACCCAATCTAGTAATTGAATTAAATCAACTCGCGTACAGCAATGACCAGCCTCGTTCATTGCAAGAACCATATATCTTTCTTTTTTTGTACGTCTGTCCATCTGGTAAACGAGTTTTACCTCCATACCTTCCTCATACTCTGTAACGCCATCCATTATTTTAGTCATTTGTTTTTCTCCCGTAATGTTGATTCTACTAATCTCACGATATACATTAGGTTTGGCATACTACAATCATCACCAACCCAACATTTACCATCACCAAGTAAAGAGTTAATTTGTTTTTCAGTCAGATTAATCCAATCTTTCTTAAGAGCTAAATCAGCGCACCTTAAGCAATACAGCGCATAACCGCCGGATCGTCCACACTCATCACAAGCGCATTTCATAATATTCCTTTCGTTAAGATTCGCAAAATTAAATAAATAAACTTTGTTGAGCAGTCATATCGTAAGCATCTTTTATTCTTTTTTTCTGCAAATCTTCGTAATTTGAATTAAGTTCACAACCCAAATATTGTCTCTTATTGATAAGTGCTACAAAAGCAGTAGTGCCACTTCCCATAAACGGGTCTAAGACTATGCCACTTTCAGGACAACCTGCGAGTATGCAAGGTTCTATAAGTTTTGGCGGGTATGTAGCAAAGTGACTACCTTTGTAGGGCTTGGTATTGACTGTCCAGATGCTTCGCTTGTTTCTTCCTTCTGGATTGCCATAATAATTTTTATTCCTGTTGACGGTGCCACCTTGATTTGTTTTACCAGATTGATCAGATTGCACTTTTCCTTGACTCTCTCTTTTTGCAGTCCATTCTTTTTGCATCATTTCTTTTGTCACGCCATCTTTTTCAGCTTGTGAATGAGGCTCACGAATTGCATCAATGTCGTAATAATACTTTTGAGACTTGCTCAATAGAAAAATATACTCATGCGCTTTAGTGCATCTGTCCTGCACTGACTCAGGCATAGGGTTAGGCTTGTGCCAAATAATGTCCTGACGCAGATACCAACCATCTGCGCGTAATGCGAAGGCAAGCATCCACGGTATGCCAATCAAGTCTTTAGTCTTTAAACCTTCTCCAGTTCTGTTGACAACTTTTTCCCTTGCGTTACCAAAGCCAGCACGACCATTGTTAGATGCTCTTGAGTTGTTGTCAGCATAACTATCCCCAATGTTTAACCACAGCGTCCCATCGTCTTCCAACACATCCCAAACACATCTAAAAACTTCAACCATAGATTTAATATATTCTTCTGGTGTTTCCTCAAGCCCCAATTGCCCATCATGCCCATAGTCCCGCAAACCAAAGTAAGGCGGGCTAGTCACGCAAGTCTGTGCTTTGATGCCTTCTTTAGCCCACCGACGCATGGTTTCTCGACAATCACCAAATTCTATTTTATTCATGGTTTTGTCCATACAATATGATTTTTTAATTCGTAATACTTTATTACTTGCAACTTTACTTTTTCCATTGCCATTTCCAATATAAACCGTGAAGGAACCCAACTCTCAGGAAAATCAGGACTAATCATTAATGTGCCTGCATGAATAATTTTTCCTTGATTGTTTCGTAACGCGGGTGGTGGTTTCTTACCTATAACTAATCTCATATATCTTCTCCAATGCGAACACGTACAGGTTCTTCCTTGATTGCAATTTTGGTTGCACATAAATCCTCCGCTTTATGTCTAGCTTCAATATTTCTTTTCATAAGGTTTTTATTAAATATTGTTTTTACGCAATTCACACACTTCCAACGTTTTATCTTGCCTGCCCAGTAAAATTGGCCATTCAAAATCGGCTGATGTGCCTGACAATTCGTACAAAATTTCGTGCTGAGGTTTCCAACCATGTTTTCTCCATGTTTTGGTTATGTCGGTTTGTGCTGCATTTATGTATTTAAAATTCGGATCTAGTATGTTTTGCATATTTCACCTATTTCTTTTTTTTGGGTGGTTTGGGTTCTGTTAACCAGGGAAGATCATTAGTAAGCTCGGGCAGTGGGTCTATGCTTGATCCTTCAAATTCTTTCAATATGCTATTTACGCCTGGATCCCCAATTAATACTTTATCGTTCGTATTTGTAATGTCTTGGCTAGAATACTGGGGTTGAGTAAAGGTGTTCCCTGTTTTTTTGTTTTTATACGTTACCGTATTATCGTCATCCCCACTGACTAACTCAGCAAAACTTTCTAGCAGTTTTGGAATGTGGCGGTGATCTTCGCAGCCTTTACGCTGCTCGTTAATTGTCAGGGTTTTGCTTTTAAGCTCACAAACCCAATTGCCATCGAGATTTGCGGTCGCGTGGGCGCAGGTTCGGCAGTTTACCGCCGGTGATTCCGTTCCGTAGCATTGGTCTTTGAATTGGCAATACTGACAGACGAATGGCGGTTTTGCGGGGTTGTCTCCCAGGACGATTTGGGGCTCTGGGTATGTGACGACTCGCTCTGCTTTTGCCAATAATTTAACGAACTCTGCCTGGTCAAAATTAACGCGTTCTGTATAAATGTCATCGGTATCCTTATTCACCACAATATACATTGCCCGATCCATGGTCGACCAACCCATGTAAAGTTGCATTTGTGCATAATGAATGAATTTTGCTTCTTTGACACCTTTTTTTTGTAGTATTGCGAAACTCTTGGCGTTACTGGTTTTGAACTCGACTACATGCCAGGTCTTTGGGGCTTCGGGAAATCCCAAACCGGCAGCGTCCATACTACCCCCAAAATGCCCACCAAGGGCCTCAAAACCCCATTGGTTGCCATCATCGTCTTTGTCTGATACATCTACGCCAATGTCGCGCAGGTTTTGCACTAGACGCGATTCCTGTAATTGTCCTGTTTCAAACAGTCTTAACATACGGCCTTCAAACCTCGTGGGTTTAGCCCATCTAAAATTAAGCCATAGGTATCGCTCGCATTCGTGGCCAATCTCAGAGGCTCCGAGGTGCTTACGCCCACCGGAACTGCTATTCTTCTGGTAATGCTGAAAAATAGCAGCTGCGGTGGTGTGCTGCGGGGTGGGCAGCTGTGTCATTTACTTACCCCAGGGGTTTTTTCTGACTGCGGGGGCTGCGGGCGATGAAAACTTCTCGGCACCTTTAGCTACACGAACTGCTTTTTCAAGGGGCGCGTATCCTTTAATGCGGTTAGCTATGGATTCCGTTACTGGGTTGCGCTCTTGTATTACGTCAATAAATAACGGTATGTTGTGCAGCTCCTCACTTTCCGAGATGTTGCGATCCCCAAAGCCCAAACAATGGCAGATTGCGGACAGCTCGCGCTGTGCGATACCTTCTGCGGTCTTGTTAGGGTTGGACAGGTTGAGGCGTGTCCAGACTTTTCTTCCATCTCCCGACTCGTTATCGGTTAAGGTAAAGGTTAATTGCAAATACTCGCCGGTGCCTGCTTTTGTCGATTTCATTTCTGAATCAGTAATCTCAGCGCAGTAACGACCTGCGGGTAATGCTGAGAAATTTTGTTGGGGTTCTACTGACGCGGGGTTAAAGTTTAATGTTGCCATGGTATTTCCTTTGTTGTTTAGGTTGATTGATTATTTATTGTTGCCAGTTATTGCTTCTGCTAATGCAGACCATTCCAGTGGCAGCTGGTCGGGTAGGTTGTAACGATTCTTGGCAAGGTACGCTGGGCGCTCATTTGTGTGCATAATGCGCTCGCCTGTGGATGTTCCGCGTGTCACTTTATTATTAAATCCTACGTCGGTGGTTTTTACTAATGTTTTATAGTTGGTGAATAACACCATGTCGCACCATTCCTGCACCAGTGCGCTACTGCGGGCTTGTAGTTTGGGCTGATAGCGTTCGTATGGTTCAACTTCTGGACTATCAAATCTTTTGATCTCGCAGTGGGCTAATAAAATACTGGCCATTCCTTTTGATCTCAGCACGTTTAGGGTGTCGAGAACTTTACGCCAATAGTCCGCAGCAATCACGGCGCCTTTGCCGTATGCCAAGTCTTTAGCGTCATACTTTGTATTAATTTCTTCCCACACTAAATTATCAAGCCAGTCAAGGCTGTCAATCACGACGGTTTGAAAATCGTGATCGCCTGTTAAAGATGCTAATGCCTCTTGGACTTGCGTAAATGTCGTGGCAAGCGGGAAATGATCGGCTTCGATCTGTCCTAAACCGTCTTCAGTGAGTATAAAGATCGGGTTGGGGGCGCCTGCACCGAAGGTAGTTTTCCCAAGCCCATGCGGGCCGTAGAGCATGATCCTCGGGGGTAAAAGCTCCGTATTCTTTTTAATGCTCTTTAAGTTTATTGCCATTTCATTCTCTCCGGTTATGTTATATAACACCACAAATCATCATTACTGCTATTGCCATACATGTGACACCCACTAAAAAATCTCCTAAATCATTATTGTGCATGGTTGCGCTCCCAACGTTGATATGCAATCTCATCCTTGGCTGCGTGTTTTTCTTCTTCTAAAGCCCGATCTAAAATCTCGTCAATGATCCAATCGTGGTAAAAATCACTGATGAATGCGTGTTTTAATTCTTCTTGATCTGGGTCGTAGACTTTGTAATCACACTCGAAAAAGTCTTCATCGCCTAATGTGTAGTCCGTGACTACGATGGTGCAATACATATCGTCTATCTTAAATTTAAATTGCATGATTATCCTTGGTTGGTTGGTTGGGTAGGGGCCGAGGCCCCCGATTTAAATATACGAGTCAACTTTTTTTAAACCTTGACCTGCAATAAACATGGCTTCTGCTTCAGCGCCGTAATAGCCATATTTTTTGCAAAATGCCAACAGCTTTTTGCGAACGGCAACTGTATGCCAATATTCATGTTCCGCATGTAAGTCAAGCTCATGCAAGCAGAGGTAGCAAAGGTCTTGAATTGTTTTGTGGCTGAATGAATCAAAGCCGCAAACATCAGGCAGTGCGTTGAGTGCTTTTTCAAATGTCATTTTGTTCCTTGGTTGGTTGGTTGTTGTGGTGCTGTAGTGATATTAAGGGTTTGTTTACCTTGTGTCAACTGTTTTTTGTAAATATATATCAAATATTTTTAAATAATTATAAATTATTGATTCTTATAAGTTTTTAGTAAATTTATGCAATCAATTTGCTTTTTATGTATACGAATGTATACTGATAGTCACTTTTTGTAAATTAAAAGAGAGTAAAAAATGTATCTAACAATTACTGGCGCTGCTACTAAAATGGGTATTACTAGACAATATATGCATAGATTGATCAATCAGGGAAAGATCTCAACAACTGTATTGGCAGGTCGTAGGGTTGTTATTGCGGATCAAATATTTAAAAAGATGCAAAGTGATCGTAAAAAAATAACAAAATGACTTCCACAATGATAAATAAAAACACTCAAAATATCGTTAAAAACAGTGAGTTTTTGCAATTGCTCGCTAATGATATTCCGACGCAGTCGTGTTTGTGGGTAGCGTCCTTCCCAGGCAATCCCGATCTTACGGATAGCATCAACTGGTTTGGGAAACCTTATAAACCGACTCGACATATGGTTGTTGATGCCATGTCGAATGTTAATGCCTATTTTTCTGTCGCGGCTTTATCGCCCAATGCCGATGGCGAGATTCGGCGTAGGAAGGCTAATTTTGAACGGCTGCTAGTGTTGGTGGCCGATGATGCAGCGCTAGACGATATCAAGGGCACCGTGTCTTATGTTTTAAATACTTCGCCTGGTAAAGTGCAAATTGGCATATTTATTGATAAAACGGATCCAGACGCTAAGAATCGTGCGTTAGTGGACGCGATCGTGACGCGCATGGCCGACAACGGGCTTTTACGTGCTGATATGTCGGGTAATAATTCGGTAAGGTATGTCAGGCTGCCAGTAGGTCAAAATCAAAAACCGCGTGAGACTGGGAACTGGGATCATTCATTGTCAATCTGGAATCCTGATTGTGTGATGTCCCTTGCTGACGCTGCGAGTGTGTTTAGCATTGATATTGATAAGTTAAAAAATGAAAAGATCGGGGTAAGCGAAAAGGTTAGCAGTAAATATGATGGGCAATTAGATTTATTAAGAATAACTGCAAGCAATATTGTGCGTGGCGAACGGCTGCACGAGTCTATTAACGAGATGGCGTTTAGCCTGGTCGCAAGCGGGGCCCACCCAGGCACTGTGGTTAGCACCCTTCGCGGGCTCATGGAATCATCGCTAATGGCCAAAGATGAACGGTGGAAAGCTCGTTATGATGATATACCTAGATCCGTTTTTACAGCTCAAGAAAAAGTAGAGGAAAATGGCAATTACGAAAAACCGGAAGTTAAATCCGAAATTGTTGATCTCATTAAAAAGTGGCAACCTTCCGAGATAGTTAAGGTTACTCAGATTCGAGAAATTAAATATTACGTTGAAGGGCTTATTCAATCGCGTCTGTCTGGATCCTTGGTGTCGCAAGGGGGAACAGGCAAAACCAGTATTTTAATGATTTTAGGTATTGAGACTGCTCTGGGTGGTTTGTGGTTTGGGAATCGGGTTACTCAAGGCTCTTTTGTGTTGTTGTCTTTAGACGATGCTCAAGAAGATCTCGATTCCTGTTTTGCAATGATACTTAAAAGTAGATCTTTTAGTCCTGGCGAACTGGATCTTATACGTCGGTCGGTGCGGTTAATTAGTTTACGTGGCCTTAAAAATAGTATTAAGTTTGCCCAAAAGGATGGCCAGGGGTTTAAATCAACTGGGCTTGATTTAGCGTTGATCGAGGCTTTATCTGGTATTCCTGATTTGCGGTGCGTGGCTTTAGATACGCTAAGACAGTTTGCAGGCGGAACGACTAACGATGACCAGCTCGTCACGGTGGCTACAAAGGCGATTACAGCGATTGCAGATCATTGTGGGTGTTCGGCTATAGTCAACCACCACGGAACGAAACAGGGGGCTCGTGAGGGCCTTGTAGACCAGTATAGCGGGGCGGGATCGGGGGCTTTAGCGGATAACTTGCGGTTTGTGTTGAATCTGGCGGTCGTAAAGGCTGAAGATGCGCGGAAAATGCTTAACCTTAACGCGGTTGATAATCATGCACTGGATCGCGGATCCACTATTCTTGAACTTACGGATACGCGTGGCAGTTTGTTACGAAAGACAATAGCGCCCATTTATATTATTCGGGAGGATTATTCTTTTAATTTGGTTGAGGCTACCAAAAAGACCAAGGTTGAGCAGAATATGGAAAAGTTTATAGAAGTGGCAAAAATAATACAGAAAAAAGGGCCGTTAAGCAGAAAGGTTATTTACGATATTGTTAAAGGTCGTAAGCAGATTTTCGTGGAATTTGTGAACGATTGGATTAACGAAGGTTTGTTGATAAATTCGGGAACAGGGAGCTCATCGGTTTTGGAGTTATCGCCATCGGGTTTAGCGGTTTTAAAGGGGGCTTGCTAGTGTTCCCGATACCCCTGTTCCCCCTTAAGCATAGGGAACAGGGAACAGGGGGGTATACAGGGGGTGATGTGTCTTATCACACACACACCACCCTGTCTGTGTGTATCGTGTACCGGAACAGGCGGGAACAGGGAACAGGCAACATAATTAACTTACTTAAAAGGCACAATTAATGACACCAACACAAAGATCAATAGCGTATTTAAAAGCCGAAGGATACGCCGTTGCTATCGTCGAACACTGGAACCACTTTGCGCGGATACGCCAAGATTTGTTCGGGTTTATTGATCTCTTGGCGATACGTAAGGGTGAGACTTTGGCAGTGCAGGTCACGGCCTCTGGGGTTTCTGCGAGGCTTAAAAAGATTATGGATCATCCCAATCTTCCTGTGGTGCGGGATTGCGGGTGGAGGATTGAGATCCACGGATGGCGGAAGTCAGCGGCTGGGCGGTATGTGCAGCGTATTATTGATGTCTCGTGACGTTAAAAGTGTGGTAAAAAGGATGCAGCAAGAATCCCGTGGAATTGACAAATTGCTTTTGAATTCCTAAAATGATGTGCCGACTACTCTCCCTCGGTCAAAACCATGCTATTTTCTGATAGTCTTGTGCATGGACTTTAGCTATCAGATTTTTCTTGACAATGTTTTAAATACGGGTTATTTAGGATAAATGGAAAAAGACGCCGCTGCTTTTATACTAACCCTCCTGCATTCTTCAACCAATGCACATCTTTTGCATTTGTCTACAGGCTCTTACGCAATCCATAAGACTTTGCGTCACTACTACAAAGATATAATCAAGTTAACCGATCAATTTGCCGAGTGTTATATGGGCCGTTACGGTCAATTAAACATTGCGGATTATGGGGGTGACTATCATGTGGCAACAGATGCTATTGACTATTTGGAAAAGGTTAATGAGTTTACCAACCAGAGTCGTTCGTTGTTGCCAGGCGATTCTGAATTACAAAATTTAATTGATGAAATTCAGGATTTAATTAATAATACGTTGTATAAACTGAAATACTTAAACTAAGGAGCTGCTATGAAAGAAGCCAAACATTACGGATACGGCGAGTCTGCAAAGATGCCTAAACACGTAAAATCGCGTGATTCATCTGGCGAAAAGATGGTGCGCGTTCCCAAGGAAGACAAAGAAGGTGACGGTTATCCTTCACATACAGGAGCTAAAGCTCCTCGCGCTGCTTTGTCTAGCGACACGACTGGCGAGCGTAAAATGCCGATCGAAGGTGGTGTTGCTATGGGAAACCAAGATGGTATTGGCCTACGTCATGAACACCACATGGGTCACCATGATGGGCGTTTGGGCGAAATGAAAGGTCATATGGGCGAAAAAGTCGTTTATGACCATCAACGATACGAACACGCGCAAGATAAGTGCTAGTCGTGCCACGGCAGACCGCCATCTGCCGAGCACTAATCACAACCAAACTGGAGATTTGGCAATGACTGGTTCAATTATACGTATTTGTGGTAATTGTCGGTATTTTTCTAAAAACGACATTTTAGGCACTTGTAGACGATTTCCTCAGTCTGTTTCTAAGCATCACAATGACTGGTGTGGTTGTTTTAAGACTATTAGGTCGGAAATTGAAGAAGTGGCTTTAGAAATGATTAATTCGGTAAGCGAAGGAACGGTTAAAAGACGTGGCAGACCGCGTAAGGTGGCAGTATGATTAAGCCACTGAGAACTAAAGTAGTGGTAAAACCGATAGTGAGGACATTATCGGAAGTGTTAATTGTAAAGAATACAGAATCATTCAACGAAGGCACGATTATAGCAATTGGGGCATTAGTTGATGATTGCGCGGTGGGTGATTTTATTAAGTATGGTAATGGCGATTATTTAAAGTGGCCCACGCATAGGATAGATGGTCAGGATTATCAGATTATTGATGAAGCGGATATTTGTGGTGTTGTTGAAAACTAAAGGAGTTTAAATGAGTACAATAGCAAGCACGACTGGTAACACACAAGCAATTGGCGTTGCATATGCAGACCAAAATATCGTTAATAGCGATATGGTTTATGTTAATGCTACGGGCGGTCAAATTGGATATACGACTGGCGCAGCTAATCTGCCGTCTACGGTTACGCAGCTGACTAGCAAATCTACGGGTGTGACGATTAACGCATCTTGTGGACAGATTGTTACGTTTAATACCGCGATTGCAGCAGGCGCTGAAGCATCGTTTGTGGTTACTAACTCAATGGTAAGTTTATACGATATCCCAGTTGTAGCCATTGCTTCGGGAGCTGCTAATGCTATAACGTATGCAATCAATGTTGGAGCTGTTGCTAACGGTAGTTTTGCGATTGTGATTAGTAATTTGTCGGCCGGATCATTATCTGAAGCGCTGACAATTAATTTTGGTATTTTGCACGTAGCACAGGTCTAAACTTTTTAACCGCCATAAAAAGGATTTATCATGCCGTTAATGAAAAGCGCATCAAAGAAGGCTTTTAAGAAAAACATAGAAGCCGAGGTCAAAGCAGGCAAGCCTATTAAGCAGGCCGTGGCTATTGCTTATTCAGAAAAGCGTGAAGCTATGAAGAAAAAGGCAAAGAAATGATTACGCTTGAGCATACAGTCGAAGAAATCGAGCATTTGTGGAAAGTTTTAGAAGCTCATTTGGGAGTGCATCAGCAGATCATGAAGAAGGTGCAAACCCAAGTGCAAGCGCAGATGCCGGTTGTAAAACCAAATTCAGTGGCAAATGATGCGGAAAGTGCCGTAAATCAGCAAGTTAACGCTTAATTTTTCCGGTATATAAAATGAAAGTTGGCGCACCTGCTCATAAACCTACGGAAGTGTCCAGGCGCACCGTTATGGAAGCTAGCGGTTTAGGCTTACCGCAAGAACAAATTGGCTCTTTAATCGGCATTGATGATAAGACCTTGCGTAAGCATTATTACGATGAGCTAGTGCAAGGCAAGGCTAAGTCAAGCAAAGCTGTGGCTAAGACACTATTTGCGAAAGCTACTGGTGGCGATACCACGGCGATGATTTGGTGGACGAAAGCCCAGATGCGTTGGTCTGAGACTGTCAAGCAAGAACTCACAGGCGCAGAAGGTGAACCACTGGCAGGCATACAAGTGACATTTGTAAAGCCGAATGGACAGTGAAACTCGCAATGCAATTAGCCAGGCTGAATTTCCTGAAAAATTAGAATGCCTGTTTCAGCCTACATCAAAACGCTATCGGGTGCTTTGGGGTGGGCGTGGAGGTGCTAAGTCTTGGGGTGTGTCTAGGGCTTTATTGATTAAAGCAGCTGAGAGGCCACTGCGAATACTGTGTGCGCGTGAATACCAAACCAGTATTAAAGACTCCGTACACAAGCTCCTGAGTGACCAGATTGACGCTTTAGGGCTCAATGGTTTCTATGAAATCACACAGAATACGATACGCGGTAAGAATGGCTCCGAGTTTAACTTTGCCGGTCTGAAAAACAACATTGCTAATATTAAGAGCTTTGAAGGTATAGATATCTGTTGGGTTGAGGAAGCCATAACGGTATCAAGAATGTCCTGGAACGTGCTGATTCCTACGATCCGTAAAGAAGAATCAGAGCTGTGGATAACATTTAACCCTGAGCTAGAAACAGACGAAACTTACCAGCGGTTTGTCCTTCATCCTCCCGATAATGCGATTGTCCAAAAAATTAACTGGTCGGATAACCCTTGGCTGCCTGATACCTTACGCATTGAAAAAGATGCGTTACTCGCTAGAGACGTGGAGCAATACAACACGGTTTGGGAAGGTTTGTGTCGGCAAACCGTGGATGGAGCCATATTTGCCAGAGAAATACAGGTTGCAGACTTGGATGGGCGTATCACTAAAGTGGTCTACGATCCTACTAAACCGGTGCATACGGTGTGGGATTTGGGATGGTCCGATGCTACGGCGATTTGGTTTTTACAGTTTATTGGCGGTGAAAATCATTTAATTAGATACATTGAAGGTAATCAACGAACGGTCACCAGTTGGCTCGCAGAGCTTCAAACCTTTGGTTATGTCTACGATACGATGTGGCTCCCGCATGACGCTGAAAACAAGACTTTGGCTGGTAATGGGCGAAGTATTGAGGAAATAGTCAGGTCAAGCGGTTATAAAACGAGGATAATTGACAAAACGCCAATTGTTGATAGCATTAATGCTGCGAGAACGATATTTGGTAATTGTTGGTTTGATCGGGATAATTGTCATCAGGGGCTGCAGTGCTTGAGACATTATCGGTATGAGGTAGACCCTGACACCAAGCAATTTTCAAAGACTCCCTTGCATGACCACTACAGTCATGGTGCTGACGCATTTAGATATATTGGATTAATGATTAACGAACCGCGTAAACCGGTTAAAAAGAAGAACTTTTACCAACCTATGGCTTCATGGATGGGCTAAATGGCAGATGATAGAGAAGATGATTTTGACAGTCGTATCGAGGAAGCTAAACAATTCTTACGATTAGCCTCGGATGCGGACTCTACGAACCGATCCGAAGCACTTGAGGATTTAAAATTCGCAGCTGGTGACCAGTGGCCTGTGGAGATTCAAAACTCGCGGACTTTAGAGGCTAGGCCATGCTTGACGATCAACAAAATTGATCCTTTTGTTCGTCAAATTACAAATCAGCAACGTCAGCAACGACCTAGAATGAAGTGTCATGGCATGAATACTCAGTCTGATGAGAAGGTCGCTGAGATCATTTCAGGCATTTTTAGGCATATTGAGGTGCAATCAGACGCGGATCAGGCCTATGACAATGCTTTTGATTTTGCTGTCAGAATGGGTTGGGGTTATTTTCGCGTATGCACTGATTACATTAGCGACAAAACCTTTAACCAAGAAATTTACATAAAACAGATTACTAACCCGTTTACTGTTTATTTTGATCCTAATTCAGTGCTGCCTGATGGTTCTGACGCTGAAAAGTGCATGGTCACTGAGGTAATACCAAAGGATTTGTTCCGTAAACTTTATCCTGGTGCTGACGATGGTGCGGGATTTACTTTACGTGGTAACGGCGATTCAAACGCTGAATGGGTGATGCGAGAGGATATCCGTATTGCTGAGTATTTTTATACGGTTAGAACTCCTACGAAACTGTTAATGTTTGAGGATGGCTCAGAGTTGTATGAAGATGACTACAACAAAAATCCTCATTTAAAACGTATCGGCGTTAATATTATTGATAAGCGCGACAGCTATAAAAAAGAAATCCATTGGGCTAAGATGACCGGTATGGAGATTCTCGAAGAAGGCGTTTGGTCTGGTCGTTATATACCGATTGTTCCTGTTTACGGTCAGCAATTAATTGTTGAGAATAAACGTAAAAAGTACGGCATTGTCAGAAATGCCAAAGACCCACAGCGCATGTATAACTTTTGGCAAACCGCACTGACTGAATCCGTGGCTCTGGCTCCCAAGGCTAAGTGGATAATGGCTGAAGGTCAGGACGAAGGTCACGAAAGTGAGTGGGCAAACGCTAACATTAAGGCTTATCCATTACTCAGATACAAACAAAAAGATATCGAAGGCGTGCCTGCACCAGCTCCTCAAAGATTGCAACCAGAACCGCCTCCGACTGGTGTAATGGGCGCGATGGGCGTTATTGACAATGATTTAAAGTCAGTATTAGGTATATTTGACCCTGCACAACTGCAACAAGGCAATATCAGCGGTAAGGCTATTAATGGTCAGCAGCAGCAGTCAGACATGACCAATTATAACTTTTACGATAATTTGACCAGGTCACTACGTTGGACAGGCAAGATTATTTTAGATTTAATACCTAAAATCTATGATACTGAACGCGTTATGCGGATTATTGGTGACGATGGAAAACATGAACTTGTCACTGTAAACCAACAAACTGCTGATGCAAATGGCGTTAATCGTGTATTAAACGACCTTACAGTGGGCGAATACGATGTGGTGATGGATACAGGCCCAGGCTTTAACTCCAAGCGTCAAGAAGCTGTTACCGCGATGATGCCGTTAATATCTAGTAATCAACAATTATTCCAACTGGCCGGTGACTTGGTGTTTAGGAATATGGATTTTCCTGGTGCTGATGTCATTGCGGATCGTTTGGCAGCATCTAATCCGCTAGCGCAACTTGATCCTAAATCTGACATACCGCCCCAAGTGCAAATGCAACTGGCACAAAGTCAGCAGACTATCCAACAATTGCAACAACAAATACAAACGATGGCTCTCGATCTTAAATACGGGGCTCAGGTATCTGCGATTAAAGAACAAGGCGCACTTAGTCGTGAAATGCTTAAACAGACTACTAAGGCTCACGATACTGAGACAAACGCACAGGTTAAGGTTAACGACCAGAATACACGGTCTATTACGAGTCAGAATAAGTCAGAAATTGAAGGAATTGTGCAACTGCTCTTGCATCATATGGATACAGCTAGACTTGAGAAGGAGATTGATAAGCGCAATCAAGAGCAATATCAATCAGCAGGTCAGGCTGTGCAAACAGTAATGGCACAGGCTCCACAACCACCACAGGTGCAATAATGCCAACAGTAACTAGTGAAAACCGCGAAGAATTTAATCGTCAAGAAATGAATAAAAAAAGCGGAAAATCTAATTATGATGAAATGGATGAAGAATTTGGAAAATTTAATGATTCTAATTACATAAAACATCATGCAGAAAAATTTGCTACAAATTTAAAAAATTTTGGTTTTGATGTTGACGTGAATCATTCTGGAAGTAAATTAGGTGCATCAAGTTATGTTACAGTTTCTGATCCTCAAACAGGTCGTTATATTGTTGATCCTATTAGATTTAGTGGGCATTCTAAGGGTGAAAAACAAAATGAATTAGTCCATAATGTTTTTAAACCATCTGATGCAGAACATTATATTAAAATGTCACATGAAATGAGGTCTTTGGGGCCAGCAAAACATATGCAAACAAACAAAGAGCAAGAAGAAAAAATAGCCAGACTTAGAGCTAAAAATGAAGCAAGAAAATTGAAACAAATTAAAAATGCACAAAGTTAATTCTTATGATTAAGTAATTGCAGTAAACCTTACTAGTGAGGATCACTAGGTAAACTCTTGGAGGAATCCATGTCACAAGCATCAAATGTAGTAACAAGTGAGAATGCAGCCGATTTTTATGCACAACGTTTAGGTTTAGCTGACGCACCTGAAGCCGTGGCTGATGAACCATCAGAGCCGGTTCAGGATAGCGAGCAGAGTGAACCCGTAGCAGAAAAAGAGGCCGTAACAGAGGAGCGCAAAGCCAATCCCAAATTGGAAAAGCGGTTTTCAGAGCTTACTAAACAAAGAGAAATGGCGCGTCAGGAAGCTGAACGCGAGCGACTAAGGGCTAGTGAGTTGGAAACAAAGCTAAAGGCTCTGGAGCAATCCAGCACACCTAAAGCTCAGACTTTTGAAGATAAAGAACCGCAACCTTCACAATTTACCGATGCGTTTGAATACGCAAAGGCTCTAAGTGAGTGGTCAGCGGAGAACGCAGTAAAGCAAATGAAATTGCAAGAAGCTGAAGTTAAGGCTGCCGAGGAACGTGCAAAAGTGGTTGAAGCATGGAACAAACGACAAGCCAGCGCTAAAGCAGAATTGCCGGATTACGAGGAAATGATTGCCAGCAGTAACGTCATGGTTTCTGACCAGGTGCGTGATGCAATTATTGAGAGTGACGTAGGACCTAAAATCCTATATCACCTTGCCGAGAATCCTGAAATTGCCGAGGCGTTATCTAAGAAGTCTGTTACCGCAGCATTACGTGAAATTGGGCGATTGGAAGCAAGGTTTGATGTTAAAGAACCTAGCAAGACTGTTCAAAAAACTAGAGCACCTGCGCCTATTCAACCATTACGTGCAAGCTCCTCCGCTGCTGATTCAGGCGTGGGCTCAGATGGTGAGTTTCACGGCACGGCATCACAGTGGCGAGAAGCTAGACGTGCTGGGAAGATTAGGTAAACAAAACTTTTTATAAGGAATTATCGTGTCGAATAATTTATTGACTATTTCAAAAATTACTAATGAAGCATTAATGGTGTTGGAGAACCAATTAACGTTCACCAACAACGTAGATCGTAACTATGATGACCAATTTGCTGTGGTTGGTGCGAAGATCGGTAATACGGTCAACGTCCGCAGACCTGGTCGTTTTATTGGTACTACTGGCCCGGCTTTGAACGTTGAAGACTTTAACGAGACTTCAGTGCCAGTCACGTTAAGCACTCAATTCCACGTAGATACGCAATTTACTACGCAAGATTTGGCATTGAGTTTAGATATGTTTAGTGATCGTGTATTAAAGCCTGCCGTGGCTGCGATTGCGAACAAGATTGACCGTGATGGTTTGGCTACCGCTTTAAGTAATACCGCTAACATCGTGGGTGTTGCTGGTACGCCTCCGACCGGTCTTATCACGTATCTAACCGCCCAGGCTTATCTTGATGCTGAAGGCGCTCCTCGTGACGGTCGTAGGTCTTGTATTGTAGAACCCTTTACGTCTGCAACCATCGTTGATTCTTTGAAAGGTTTATTTATGCCTTCCACAAAAATTAGCGAGCAGTATGAAAAAGGTTTGATGGGACGTGATTCATCCGGCATGAACTGGTTTCTTGACCAGAACGTGCAGAATCAAACCTTCGGTTCAAGCTCTGTGACGTTGCAAACCAACACCACAACGTTTACCGGTTCTTTGACTTCTGGATGGGCTCAAAACTCTACAATCACGATCAAAACCGCTTCCAGCACTGCTACGCTGAATGCCGGTGATGTAATCCAGATTGCAGGCGTTTATGCTACCAACCCGCAGAATCGTCAGGCTTATGGCTCTGGCAAATTGCGTAACTTTGTTGTGATGGCTAATGCTGCTCTAACCACTGGTGGTGTTGCGGTAACTGTTTCGCCTGCTATTATCACGGGTGGACAATTCCAAAACAGTATCTTGATTGGTTCAACCAGCACAACTGCAACGGTGACTCCTTTTAATGCTGCCGGTACTGTGTCACCACAAAACATCGTTATGCACAAAAATGCATTTTGCGTTGCTGTGGCTGATCTTGAGCTGCCAGAAGGAGTGCATTTTGCTGGTCGTGCAAGCGATAAGGAAATTGGATTGTCAATGCGTGTTGTCCGTCAATACACCATTAACAATGACTCAATTCCTACGCGTTTGGATGTTCTATACGGTTGGGCTCCTTTGTATCCTGAGCTTGCTTGCCGTGTTGCAGCCTAATCAATTAACTTAAAGGAAATTTAACATGAGTAACCCAGGCCCAAGCACTACCGTTACCAATCACCCGCAAAACTTGACCACAAACCAAGCAATCCGGTTATTGGCTTCGGCTCAAAGCGTTAACTTAAATGCAACTGGTGACACCGTAATGCCGGTAATTAATACCGCGCGTTATTCAGTGTCAAACGTGGTATTTACTAACGCCTCAACAAGTCTGACTACCGCTGCTGCCGGAGTATTTCCTTCGGCTGCTGCCGGTGGAACGGCTATTGTTAGTAATGCAGCATTGTCAGCTCAAACTTCAGCCTCTGTCGTGACAAATGCCACTATCAACAGCACTGCTGCTCAAACTGGTCAAAACATCTATTTCAACGTGGGAACCGCACAAGGTGCAGCTGCTACGATGGACGTATTTGTTTATGGCTACGATTTAACGTTCTTGCCGTAGAAATGTGTTAAAAGAAGGGGGCTTAAAAACCCCCTTTTTTTATAATTTTGGTGGATAATCACCATTTTTGAGGACAAAATCATGGCAAACACAGCCGTTTTACGCGTTGTAGGTCAGACTCAATCAATTGCAGTCTCAGCTTCAAGCTCAACTAGCGTATTTATCACCCCTACTAATAACGACCAGGCTAACTACGCAGCTTTTCTAAATACAGGCACCAATCCTGTAGCAGTCGTGGTTTCGCCTGCTGCCTCAGCTCCCGCAGCTGTATTTCCTGTTACAAGCACCCTTGGTGGCTTTGTATTACCTGCATCGATGACGCAACCAGTCGTTCTAGCAGTGCCTTACAGTAACCCTGGTGGTGGATTTTCAGTAACCGCTATTACCGGAACAGGCTCTTCTACGCTTTATGTGACCGCTATCGGCGATCAGTCGTAATTGGCCACAAACACAAATATACTTTTTCCGCAGACCCCGTTTATTGATCCTAGTACGGGCCGTCCTTCTTTACCTTGGGTTTTGTGGCTACAGAATCCTAGTTTTGTCAGTGCTACTTATGCAAATGCTTTAGCAATTTCCTCTGGTGGCACTGGTATTTCTACAGCTCCCACAAATGGACAGCTACTAATTGGTAATGCAGGTAATTACACATTACATACTTTATCTACTGGCTCTGGCATTGGCATTACGAATGGCGCGGGTTTAATTACTGTAGCCAATACAGGCGTTTTAAGTAATATTGCAAGCTCTGGAATATCCGTATCTGGTGCAACTGGTAATGTCACTATTGCCAATACCGGCGTTTTATCAGCCATTGCCGGTTCAGGTATTAGCGTTTCGGGTGCTACAGGCAATGTTACGTTTGCTAATACTGGCGTTTTGTCGTTCAGCGGGGGTAGCACAGGTTTAACACCTGTTACTGCAACGACTGGTGCTGTATCCCTTGCCGGAACTCTTGCAGTGGCTTACGGTGGCACAGGCCAGACTACTTATACTGATGGTCAGCTATTAATCGGCAATACCACAGGCAATACGCTTGCAAAGTCTACTTTAACCGCAGGCACTGGTATTTCTATTACTAACGGTTCCGGTTCGATTACTGTTACCAATACTTCGCCATCATCTGGAGGAACGGTTACAAGCGTTTCTGTGGTGTCGGCTAACGGTTTGGCAGGCACAGTAGCCACAGCCACAACAACTCCCGCCATAACGCTATCTACAACGATTACAGGGCTATTAAAAGGTAACGGAACGGCTATTAGCGCAGCAACTTCTGGGACAGACTATGCACCGGCTACTAGCGGGACTTCGATCCTTTACGGCAACGGCTCTGGTGGATTCTCAAATGTCACGATTGGGACAGGCGTTAGTTTTGCGGCGGGAACATTATCTGCTACCGGAAGCGGTGGAACGGTTACAAGTGTTGCTGCGCTTACTTTAGGCACTACTGGCACAGACTTATCAAGCACGGTAGCAAATGGCACTACAACCCCTGTAATTACGTTAAATGTGCCTACTGCTAGCGCAACTAATAGAGGCGCGTTAAGCTCTGCGGATTGGACTACTTTTAACAATAAAGGTAGCGGATCGGTCACTTCCGTATCTGGCACTGGCACGGTCAACGGAATTACTTTAACCGGCACGGTGACTAGCAGTGGAAGTCTGACACTGGGTGGCACACTTGGAAGTATTGCTAACAGCCAGTTAAGTAACTCAACCATTTCCGGCGTATCTTTAGGCGGTAACTTATTTAGCTTAACCGCTGGCACAGGCGTTTCTTTCAGCGCAGGCACTACTTATAACGGATCAACAGCCATTACGATTACCGCGACCGGCTCGGGTGGCACGGTTACTAGCGTTACCGGAACGGCTCCGGTTGTATCGTCTGGAGGCACTACACCAGCTATTAGTATGGCAAAAGCCACAACATCGGTTGATGGGTATTTGTCATCAACTGATTGGACAACTTTTAATAATAAAGGCAGCGGCACTGTTACCAGTGTAGCTGCGCTGACGCTCGGCACGACCGGAACCGACCTGTCTAGCACCGTGGCAAACGGCACAACAACGCCGGTTATCACACTTCAAGTCCCAACTGCTTCTGCATCTAATCGTGGGGCGTTGAGTGCTGCGGATTGGACGACGTTTAACAACAAAGGCAGCGGATCAGTCACCAGTGTGGCGCAATCCTTTACCGGCGGTTTGATTTCGGTTGCGGGCTCACCGATCACCACATCCGGCACACTGGCGCTGACGGTTGCAGGTACTTCTGGCGGTATCCCTTATTTTTCAAGCGGCACAACTTGGGCAACCTCGGCGGCGCTTGCGGCTGGTTCGTTGATGCAAGGCGGTGGCGCTGGTGTTGCACCGTCTACCATAACGACCGGAACGGGCGTGGTCACCGCGCTCGGCGTGAATACCGGCACTGCTGGCGCGTTTGTGGTTAACGGCGGCGCTCTCGGCACACCGTCTAGCGGCACCGTCACCAACCTGACCGGCACCGCCAGCATTAACATCAATGGCACTGTTGGCGCAACAACTAAAAATACAGGCGCATTTACAACTATAAGCGCGGTAAAAGCTACCGCAGGCGATGTTGCTAGTTTTACTAACGCCGCCGCGTCAAATAAAACTGCTTTTATCTATACAGATAATATCTATATCGCGTTCATGAATATAGGCGGTGCTGGTGCTGGTGATGGTTGGCTAATCGGCAACAGTAATATCTACGCTCAAATTGGCGGCAGCACAAAAGCTACTATTTCAGGAACAGGCGTAGCTGTTACAGGGGTATTAAGCGCCACAGGCGTAGTGACTTTTTCTAATTATGGCGTTGGAACTGCAACTTTTAACGGTTCTGGTGTAATATCATCTGTTTCGGATGAAACATGGAAAATTAAAGACGGTGCGCCAGTTAACGCGGATGCAATGCTTAACAAGCTAGAACCGGGTTACTGGTATTACAATGACGATAAAAAAGAAACTTTTGGAACGGATCGGCAGCTTGGCTTTTACGCGCAAAATGTTAACGCCGCTATCGGGCCGGAAGCCGCGCCAAAACCGGAAGAAGGTAAACCGTGGGGCTATTACGACAGATCAATTCTTGCGGTAACCGTTATGTCACTTCAAAAAGCATTAGCAACCATAGAATTGTTAACGGAAAAAGTTAACAGACTGGAGAAATTATGAGCGTAAATCTTTCACCGTTAGCAGGCGCTGGCTGGCAGTTTTTTGATTCCAATGGTGTGCCGTTAAGTGGTGGTTTGTTGTATAGCTACGCCGCAGGCACTACAACGCCGCAGGCTACGTATACGACTAGCGCGGGCAACATAGCCAATGCTAATCCAATCGTATTGGACGCGGCGGGCAGAACGGCCAGTGAAGTTTGGCTGACGCAAGGCGTTGCATATAAGTTTGTACTTAAAGACGCTACTTTTGTTCAAATTGGTTCTTATGACAATCTGTTAGGAATAAATGATGTTACCGCACAAATAGCGGCTATATACGCCGCATTTGCTGCGTCTAGCGGTTCCTCATTGGTTGGCTATATTCAAGGCTCAACTGGATCAGTCGCACGTACAGTGCAGTCTAAATTAAGCGATACGATTAGCGTTTTTGACTTTATGAACACGGCACAAATAGCCAATGTTGCCGCTGGAACTGGTGACGTAACGTCAGCCATACAAGCAGCGTTTAATGCTTATTCAAACGCCGCAGGAACAGGTGTTTTTGTTGATGTATTTTTTCCGATCGGCACATATTGCGTAACCGCAGAGTTAGTGCCAAACGGTTGCAATATTGTTGGCGAGAGTTTTGATAGCACAATCAAAGCAACAGCTGCAATTCGCAGTGTTATTAAAATGCGCGGGTCACAATCTAGAATTGAAAATATTACCGTTGATGGCAACAGTCTTGCAAATAATGGTATTTATGTTGGCGATGATGTAAACAGCTTTGGCACAAACTCTGGATTGATTTCTGGCTGCCGTGTACAAAATTGCAAATACGACGGTGTTTTATTTTCTACTTATGGAAACCACAACAATTTTGTTGTAGATCGCAGTTTGATTTGGCTAAATGGCACGACCTACAATACCGGAACCGCTGCGGCATCGGCCAGTGGAACTGTAGCAACAATAACTGGCGCTGCCGATCTAACAACTTTTGTCCGCCCAATGTACGACTACGTTCACGTAGGCGGTGAAACTTTGCCGAGAGCAATTATCTCTGTTACCGCAACAACATTAACGGTCAACCCTGTATTTGATAATACTGTTACCAGCGCCGCCTATTCTATTCATCAAGGGTCTGGTGTTTGTATTATGTCACAAGGTGATAATTCTGAAATAAAAATTCAGAATAGCGTTATGAATACAAACAAGCTGGCGGGTTTAGACGATCATGCGCTATACGGCGCCGAATCGGATAACAATATAATTGAAGGAAACAGCATTTACGGTCGCATTATTGGACGCGGCGGTTCATCTCCGCATTACACTATTTCTTCTGGTGATTTTAGAAATTACTATGAAGGAAACTCTTTTGCGGACATTCGATTTGAATACGGCATAAACCCTTGCATAGATATAACCGGCGAAACCAGTCTAGCATTAATCAGCTTTAATACAAGCGTCAACGGAATTGCATCTGGATTAAAATATACCGGGAATGGCGAAAATTTCGACACAAACTTATACACTCAATACAATGTTGCTAGCTTTTCTGCGTCTTGGGGAAACGCGTACCAATTAGCGCAAGGCAGTGGAATTGGAAACGTCACAGTAAATTTACCTGTTTCAGCATCAACTTTAGAAACTCAGTTTAGAACTTTAATGCTGTCAAAGATTACACTTTTAATATACGACATAAACGGACAAAACGTATACGTAAAATCCGCGTCAAATAACGTAAATGGTGTTCTTGGAACTACTGGGATAACAATAACGGGCAACTATAAAAAAATAGAGTGTGTATTTAACGGAACTCAATGGATAGTGGGATAAAAATGATAACTCAACTGCTCAAGTCCAAAACCGTCTGGTTCGCCATCCTGACCTCGGAGAAATAACATGACCGGGCGGCGGTGTTCAATTATTGAAGTCAGTTTTTCATAAAGGTTTGACATGACAAAACCAATTGATATTGTAAGTCGTGCATTAAAAGATATCGGTGCTTTGGAGGCCGGTGAGGTTCCTACCGCTGATGCTGCACAAGACGCGTTTGATATGTTTAACGACATGCTTGACCAGTGGTCGAATGAATCTATGATGGTTTTCTATAAAACCGAGGTAATTTGGCCTGTAGTCCAAGGTCAGACCCAATATACGATAGGCCCAAACCCAAATGCCGGATCAAATTATATTGGCTCTAATTTTACTGGCTATGTTAATAATTTTACATTAACGGTCACCGGTATTACTTCTGGAGCTGTGGCTTTAGGCCAGACTTTAGCTAATACCAATATTACTACAGGCACTAAGATTGTGGCGTTTGGAACCGGAGCTGGTGGTAATGTGAATGAAACCGGCACTTACACAATGAATAACTCCATTGCACCATTATTGGTCAATGCAGGCAGTTTTGTAGTGGGCGTTACTTATGTTATTACTGTTGTTGGAACCACTAATTTTGTGGCTATAGGCGCACCGTCTAATACGGTAGGTGCAATCTTTACCGCTACTGGCGCAGGCTCAGGAACCGGAATCTGTAACACTATACTGGCGATAAATGGCTATTATCAACGGCCTTTGGCTATCAACTCTGCTTTTGTGCGTATTGCGACTAACAGCAACGGTTATCCTATCATTAACGGTGGGCTTGATTATCCTATTAGCATCCTTGATTTTGACAGTTATGAGCTTATTGGGCTTAAGACGTTAAATGGGCCATGGCCTAAAGCTCTGTATTATCAGCCTACTGAGTCTATGGGCAATATTTTTGTTTGGCCTAATCCAGCTCAAGGCGAGATGCACATGTTTGTTAATACGCTGTTAAGTCGATATGTAGGTCTTTACGACAACATACAGCTGCCAGAAGGCTACAATAACGCACTCAGATGGTGTTTAGCGGAAAGATTGATGCCGATGTATGGTAAGGCTAGTCAGACGCAAATAAGTCTTATTATAGGATTTGCAGGTCAAAGCAAAGCAACAATCAAACGCACCAATATGCGTCCTCCATCGGTTTCTCGGTATGATGAGGTTATTACGACTTCAAGATCAAAAGATGCCGGTTGGATACTTTCGGGCGGTTTCTTCAGATAAGGACTTACAATGCCAGATTTCGGATTTGTGGGGCCGTCTTACGAAGCTCCCAGTATTTATCAAGAAGCGCAGGAATGTATTAACTTTTATCCTGAGATTGACCCGTTAAAACAACCAGGTCAACGTGGTGTGGTTGCTCTTTATCCGACACCAGGACTTACACAATTAATTCAACCGGAGGTCGGGCCGGTTCGCGCTATGCGGAATTTGTCAGGAAATACGATTCTTCTGGTGGTTATTAATTCTTCTGTTTATTCTATTTCTACAAGTTATGTTGCAACTTTGGTTGGAACTTTAAGCACTTCTGCTGGTTTTGTATCGATGACCGATAACATTACTACTGCAAATGGTCTTACGGCTTACATTGTAGACGGTTTAAATCGATATACTTGGGTGGCTTCTACCAATA
>TBL_comb48_EPIDRAFT_1000454_pt1 | contig 32329 bp, 53 predicted proteins | sample TroBogEpilimnion_37_FD_10681 | JGI IMG/M metagenome (IMG submission 10681) | reverse complement strand
AGTAAAGTTATAAAATTCGTGGCTTGTGGTGATAACCACGGAGATCTTCAAGACGATGAGGCTTGCGATGCTTTGTTTGCTTACTGCAAGGAATTCAAACCAGACGAGCGTATTCATCTTGGAGATTGTTTTGATTTTCGCAGTCTGCGCAAAGGAGTGTCTTCGTCTGATAATGAATCTGCTGAATCGCTTAACAATGATTTGGAATATGGATGCGAATTCCTCAAGCGATTTGCTCCAACAGTTTATCTTTGGGGTAACCACGAAGATCGTTTAGATTACTTAATCAACACTTCCTCATCAGCACTGGTCAGAGATTTCTGCATCGATAGGAAAGATTTAATCAATCGTATTGCTCGCCAGTCTGGTGCTAAAAAGATTTACCCCTATCATTCCAAATTAGGATTTCACACTATTGGATCAGTTGGCTTTGTCCACGGCTACAATCACGGTTTAAACGCCACCATTATCCAAGGCTCTCACTATACACGCAATGGCGTAAAGGCTCTCATCCACGGACACACACACAACCTTTGTTCCATTGCTTTGACCCAGCACGATTCTGGAATGGCATTCAGCGCTGGTTGCCTTTGCGATAAAGATGCAATGTCTTACGCCAAAAATCGATTAGCCTCATCACGCTGGGGTAGTGGCTTTGTCGCTGGCATCATAGATGGCACAGAATACAAGGCTTGGCTTGTCCACAAGGTTGGCTCTAACTGGGTTTTCACTGCCAATTTAACTTTTTACAAACCAAAGAAAAAATGAGTTACTTCAATCCACCATTGCCCACAAAATGATTAAACCAGTTAAAGACCCCACCTTGCTTGCCATTATTTCTGCAATCAACAAATCAGCAGAGAAAGTACCCAAGGATTTCCAAAGTACTGATGAATGGGCAAAGCAATGGAAACTATCAACAAGCACTGCTTATCGTTGGCTCAAAAAAGGAGTATCCAGTGGCATCTATGAGCGCAGGATGTTCAGAGTTATGACCAACGATGGCTATAGCGTCAAAGTACCCTATTACAAATTTCTCCCAAAAATAAAAAAGTAAAACTAACAACACCAATGCCCAACAATCCAGATAATCCAGACAACGATTTCAAACTTGTCCAAGATGTTAATCCAATCGATCACGATTGGGCATCAGAATGGTTTGGAATGCCAGAGTTTAATAATGCTCTCATCAAGCCTCATAAGGAAATCATCATTCGTTTTCGTAACGAGGAAGATTACCAAGCCTTTGCCAAGTTGATTGACCAAAACCTCACTGAAAAGACAATTGGCACTTGGTATCCATTTCTGAAACGTGGTCTGAATTCCCACAAGAAGTACATTTCAGAATAATGGCTACTCGTTATCCCATTTACGTCATCTCCAAGGGAAGATGGAAAATACGTCTGACCACAGATTCATTGGAACGTATGCACGTAGATTATAAAATCGTCATCGAGCCACAGGAATACGAAAACTATTCTGCTGTGATTGATTCTAAAAAGATTCTCGTGCTTCCTTTTAGCAATTTAGGACAAGGTGGCATTCCTGCTCGCAACTGGGTATGGGAACATTCCATCGCCCAAGGCTTTAAGCGCCACTGGATTCTTGATGATAACATCGAGATGTTCTATCGCTATAACAACAATATGAAGAACGAGGCTCTTACTGATGCTATTTTCAGAGCCTCAGAAGATTTCGTAGATCGATATGAAAATGTGCCTATGGCTGGCTTCAATTACGCATTCTTTATCAATGCTAACGAAAAGCATTCAGCCTATTTCCTAAATAATCGTGTCTATTCGTGCATCCTGCTCGATAACACAGAAACCATTCGCTGGCGTGGTCGCTACAATGAAGACAGCGATTTGGCATTACGTTTTCTCAAGCAAGGCAAATGCACCATTCTTTTTAACACGTTTCTGGCTGGCAAGAAAACCACGATGAAACTCGCTGGAGGAAATACAGATCAACTATATCAAGGTGATGGTCGTAAAAAAATGGCTAAAAGCCTAATCGAACAACATCCAGATTGCGTTACGATGTATTGGCGCTTTGGTAGGTGGCAACACAAGGTTGATTACTCTCAATTCGCTAATAACAAATTGATTAAAAAGCCTAATTTACCCAACTACCCAAAAGTTGATAATTACGGAATGAAGTTAGTAGAATTCCCAACCACAAAATAATTTAACATCTATGCCCAACGATCTTCCTGCATCGAGCCTTGATGCAGAGCGTTATCTTCTTGGCGTTTTATTAAGAGACCAACTTCCCTTACCAGAAGGATTACGACCCTATCATTTCTTTCAGCCAGCACACGAGCAAATTGCTGATGCTATTGATTCTGTCGTAAGTGATAATCATTTGCCAGATGAGTTAACTGTCTTCCAGAAACTCACTGAATGGAAATCAAATATCACAGCACACTATCTGGCTGATCTCACGACCACTGTTGGCTTCTCTCTGCTCAACAAAGGCTGGCTCGATGCAATCAAGCGTACTGCTTACATACGAGCGCTCTGTTCCACTCTTACCAAAGCAGAAGAGTTGCTACGCCAGCCAGAAGCAGACGCTTTAGCCATCAATCGATTTGTCACTGAAAACTTCAAAAACCATTCTGACGAATTTTTACCCCAGAAGAAGGAAGCACTTTCTGCTGAGTTGATGAATCTCAACGATCTGGATTCATTCGATCGCAAAAACGACCCCAACAACGTGCTGGGCAATCGATGGCTCTGCAAAGGAGGCAGTCTGCTTATCGTAGGTCAATCTGGCACTGGGAAATCATCGCTGATGATGCAAGCCTCGCTCCATTGGGCAATAGGACGTGATTTCTTTGGCATCAATCCCATAAGACCCTTGCGAACCATCATCCTACAAGCAGAAAACGATCTTGGCGATGTTGGTGAATGCTTCCAAGACATAAAGGCTGGCGCTATGTTTCACGAGCAAGACAATCGCCTTCTGGAAGAGAATCTGCACATCTATCGTGACACCATCTGCACTGGTAAAGCCTTTGCTCGTCTGATGCGTAATCTAATCATCAGACACTCTGCAGACATATTCTTTTGCGACCCTCTTTTGTCGTTCGCAGGAATAGATGTCTCTGACCAAGAGCAAGTTAGCAACTTTCTGCGTCACGACATAGCACCTATTCTGCTCGAAACTGGATGTATTCTTGTGGCTATGCACCACACTGGCAAGCCAGCCAAAGCCAGCGACAAGGAAGGACAGACAGTGGCTGATCTCGCCTATTCTGGTCTGGGTTCGAGCGAATTCACCAACTACTTCAGAGAAGTGGCTGTGCTGATGCGATGCCAAGGGGAAAACCCAGTCTACAAGTTTGGTCTTACCAAACGTCGGGGTCGCTCCAATCTCAAAGACATCGATGGACGCTTTGCGCCAGAGATTCTGATTCGCCACGCTCGCCAGCAAGGAGTTATCAAATGGGAGTATTCCACGTCTGATTCTGACAGTACTTCCCAGACCCCCCCTAAATCCAACGCTAATACCCCAAGGAGGCACTAATGGGGTATAATTGGTATCAACCTACCAGCCAGACCCTATACCCACCTTAAAAGCCAAAATCGACCAATATGGCTACTTTCCCAAAACGTGGACATTCAGTATTAAAAAACGTGGACATTCAGTATTATATATCCCCTAAAGGGGATATAGATAATGTAAGGATGATTTATTTTTCCTTATCGCTCCCCTTGATGGGTCGCTAGGAAAAATAGTCTATGAGTAGATATAAGCGCCATTGGGAACGTTGTTGGAGACTCTATCCAGACAGGATGAGTAATAACTTGGCTATCTCACGATCTATCAAAATCAAACAGAGCCAAGCCTATGAACAAACTTGGAAACAGTTTATCCAATCTACCACTTTTCCTAAAACCAAATCTGAATTCAAAATCTGGATACAATCACTCAATACCAAAGAATCACCAAGTACGCTTAAAAAATACTTCTATCGTCATCAGTTAATCATCTACGATAAAGCATCCAAACTTTGGATACTACCCACTTGCTCTACGTCAATTGACTCTCAATAGTGGTTGCAGGATGCCATTAGAAAGTGATGACGTAAGCAAGCAGTACTCCAAGTGGTGGCGTGGTCTTAAATCGTCTGAACGCAAAGCACTGATTGCGTCTGGTTATTTCGATCCACAAAAGCCTCACAACGCAGAGCCATTGGACATACGCTCTAAGTTAAACGATACGCCAATCTCATTCCTGCCACGTGATTTGGAATGGCACTCAGATCGTTTCAAACTCCAACTATCATCACCATCAACCTATGAGGAAGTATGTGATAACGAAACGAAAAGGGTAGACGATAAGCAACGTCAGTTGGTTAGCGATCGTCTGCAAGCACTATTCTTCTTCATCATTAAACGTATGGATGAATCGAGCGACTGCTCGATGAGGCTGGATGCTGATGTGCTACGCATCGTTATTGGTGCTGATAATCCACCAAGCCAGACGAAGTTAGCCAAGCGCTATGGGGTCACAAAACAGGCAGTGTCCATTAGATGTCGTACTTTGCTACGTCAGTTGGGCATCGAAACCAGTTTATTTATGCGACCAGAAGATGAAGTGAATTCGATGCGTGTTTCACGCATTTTACGTCATTATTCTGCGAGTGCTACCCCACCTAAGGAATCTTTTGATGTAGGGTATAAGAAGCCTACGCGGTTGCGACCTCGCAAAAAATGAGCATTTTTAATCAAAAAGATTACCCCTAAAGAATCTAAAGGCACGATTCTTTTAACTATGGCGATTTCACAAAAACAATTGGCAGAAAGGTGGGAAATTACAGCAGGACGAGTTTCCCAACTCGTGTCTGAGGGAATGCCATTAACTTCCTTTGAGGATGCAGAGCGCTGGCGAGCAGAACGCCATATGGAGACTGGTCATCATCCTGCTGGCTTTACGATTACTCCTAATGAGAATGCTGGTAACAATACTGAATTAGAAAACTTTGACCAAGTGATTCAGCACCAGCGTGGCTTGGTGGCTTTAGCACGAGATCAGTACGTTAATGCTGTGCGTGAGGGGTCTCCCCAGCAAAGCAAGTTGTATGCGAGTTATGACAAGACAGTTAATACGCTTACCAAACTGAAGGCTGAATGGGATCGTCTGTCAGTGATGAATCGTGACTACATTCGTGCTACAGACTCTGCTGATGCGATGAAGACATTGATGGCAGAAGTGGTTAATCGCTTGGACAAGTTATCTTTGGATTGTGCTGAGGGTTGTAACCCAGAGAATCCAGCCAAAGCAGTTAAAGTACTGGACGCTTGGAAACGTAAAGTAATGGGAGAATTGAGTAAGAAAGTATGACCAAAGAAGAGTTAATCGAGATTGGTCGTAACATCTTGAAGCCAGAAGATGATGGAGACATCGTGGATTGGCTGGAGAAGAATGTGATGGCTATTCCAGACTCTCCAATGCCGGGTCCTTTCAAAAGTGAACGCACTCCTTGGATTGCTGATGCTCTACGCATCGCCAGCGATCCAGAAACTAAACTGATGGTGATTCTGGCAAGCATTCAGAGTGGTAAGAGTCTCTTTGCTCGTCTCTTCAGTTGTTGGGCAATCGTGCATCAGCCAGCGCCAATGATGATCCTGCAAAGTAAGGATGATGAAGCCAAAGATTTCGCCATTCGTTATTTGCGACCAGTTTGGAACAACTGTCCACCAGTGAAGGCTCGTTTTCGTGGTGACGATATGGAGCGTAGCACGACAGCAGATTTCGATCGAATGACTATTTACTGTCGTGGTATCTGGAACGAATCGAATCTGCAACGCTTGTCACTGCGTTATGTTATTGCTGACGAGTGCTGGCTTGCTCCACAGGGTCACTTGGAGGAAGTATCAGCACGTGTCACTGCTTTCGGCTGGATGGGAAAGCGAATCTTTATGTCCCAAGGTGGACGTGAGCAACAAGAGTTTCACCAACTGATGTCCCAGACAGACATACGTGATTGGTCTTGTCGCTGTCCAGATTGCAACGAGTTACAGCGCTGGGAATGGCAATCTGTAATGTTCCCAAAGGAAGCCAAAGTGAATGGGAAGTGGAATCTGGATATGGTACGTGATGGCACAAAGTACAAGTGTGTGAAGTGTGGATCGCTCTGGCAGGATTCCAACGCAGTGCGAGCAGAAGCGAATGCCAAAGGATGCTTTGTGCAAAGGATTCCAGATAGGGTAGCACGTGGTAAGATAGGATTGGTCTGGAATTCAATTGGGACAATGTCTTGGGGCGAATTAGGGGTAATGTGGCTCAAAGCAGTGGAGGCTCTGGATGAGTTTGGTGATGAAGAGCCTATGCGTATTTTCATCCAGAAAAGGTTAGCACAAGCATACGAGGAAAAGGCTGATGAAGTGATGATTGAGGCTTCAGTTGGTGAATACAAATTGAATCAAGATTGGGATGATGAAGGAGGCTTTGTGAAGGGTAAGCCTATGGCTGGCAAGTTACTGCCAGCAGACGTTCGATCATTGCCAGATTTTGTACGTTTTAGGTTTATGGGTGTGGACGTGCAGAAACGTGGCTTCTATTGGATTGTGCGTAGTTTCAATGGTGAGGGTCAGAGCAGAATCATCAACTGTGGGTACTGTTTCTCTTGGAACGAATTGGCTGATTTCCAGAAGAAGTACCAAGTGCATTCAGCCAATGTCTTTGTAGATTGTGGTGACCAAAAGGATGAAGTGCTTTCTGCTTGTGGTGCAAGAGGATGGAATGCGACACGTGGCGATCAACGTAATGAATTCCCTTGGAAGATTCGCTTACCCAATGGAATGAGCAAGGTGGAGTATCGACCCTATTCGTCACCAGTGGTTGAAACGAGTGGTCAGAAACGAGTGAAGGTTTTTTACTTCTCCAACTTGCGTCTGAAAGACACGCTCGCCAATCTGATTCGCAAGGGGAAGCACACGAGAGCGCTCGATGTGCCAGACGAGTATTTGCAACAAATGCAATCTGAGAGACGCACTGTATCGAGCAGTGGTAAGCCACTCTGGGAACAAATCAATGATCGTGCCAATCACTTCTGGGACGTGGAAACTATACTGATGTTACCTGCTATGGCTTGGAGACTGAATGGTAAGGTGGATGTGGAAACTTCAGAAGGAATTGAAGAAAATTCTTCTCCAACTTGACGCACTCGCAGTGTTGGATACATTCAATGTTGCTTTTGATAACTTGGGCATAGGTGGTCATAAGCACAGACATTCTGGCATTAAACCCAGAGTGTCTGCCATTTTTTGTGTCTTTGACTATGTCGCAATTTTATGACGATTCGTCCTACTGGATGCTTTTTGACACTGCCACAATCAACTGTGGAAGCCATTCGTGATCAAGCGGCATTGATGATTGCTGAAGGCAAAACGATGATGAGTTACACCGATAGTGGTACGAGTGTTGAGAAACGCTTCCCAGTTGACCCACTCACTGTGTTAGTGGAATGTCGATACGCATTGCAGATTCTCGATCCCAATCAATATGGTGTGCGAGACACTGTACGAGTGTACAATGGTATGTGGAATTTTCGTGGTCTGTAATTTAATTTTTTCTTTTTAGAAAATGAAACGTCCCAACAAAAATACCAAAAAGATTATCAAGAAAATTGATAAGAATGGATCACTGAAAGCGAAAGCCAACAGTGGTAGTGGGTACGCAGGGTCTGGTATATTCTCGGCGTTCGAGGGGGCGAAATTCTCAAACAAGCGCCAGTGGATAAATACGCCATATGCCACAGATTTCAAGAAATTGATGTCTGTGTACGATCGACAAGAGTTGACACGCAAGATGCGCTATCTGGAATTAAATTCTGGAGTGGTGCGTCAAATGGTTTCAGACAATGCGTTGCACTCAGTTGGCTCAACTGGTTTGAAGCCACAGCCAGCAAGTGGTGATCCTGCTTGGGACAAATTAGCGTATGAATATTTTCGTGAATGGGCATCTCGTCCTTGCGAGATTACTGGTCGTTACAATTTTGCAGAAATGCAGATTATTGTATCACGCAAGATTGACATTGATGGCGAAATTTTTGCTCTAAAAACTTATAACACAAATGGTACGCCATTGATTCAGTTAATTGAATCTCATCGCATTGGTACGAGTAATTGGAAGGACAGCAAAACTGATGGTTTATACGATGGTATTCTTTTTAATAAATTTGGTACTGTTGTTGGCTATTCTGTGGTGAAATCTGATGGTGATACTCGCATCGTACCAGCCAATCAAATGCTTCACGTGCATCATCCAGAGAATGTTACTGGCGCACGTGCTTATTCTCCTCTTCAGCATTCTATCAACTCATTGGTGGACAATCTCGAAATGCTAAGTTTGGAAATCGAAGCAGTCAAAGCGAACGGCGACATCGTTCGTACAATCACTAAAGAGTCTGGTCAGTTTTCTGGAGATATCGCCGATTTCGAGGCTTTTGGAATGAAGCCTCAAGATTATCCCAATCAAGTTTATCAAAATCCCAATGAAGTAGGATCGTTCATTGGTGGTAAAATCTTGGCTTTAGCGCCGGGAGAAAAATTAGAATCACACACCAGCACTCGTGCTAACGAGAATTTTCAAACTTTCATCGATTTGATGAATCGCAATGCAGTTGGTGGCGTACTGCCATATGAATTCTGCATCGATCCATCCAAGGCTGGTGGTGCATCGATTCGTTTAATTACTGCAAAAGCACAACGTATGTTTGATGCTCGCCAGCAAGTAATCATCGACAAATTTGGTAATCCCATTTGGGCGTACGTTATTGCGTACGCTATTCACAATGGCGATTTACCACCTAACGACAATTTCCACAAAGTTAACTGGGTAACGCCACGCAAGATCACTGTTGATGCTGGTCGTGACGCAATGGCTAACCAGCGTGATATCCAAATGGGATTAAAGACGCTCTCTGACCATTATGCAGAGCAGGGTATGGATTTCCACGAGGAAACTGAAAAACGCATCGAAGAGCAAACTTACATCACCAATCGTTGTAAGGAAAAAGGTTTAGAGCCTTGGCGTTTATTTATGCCATTGAACACTCCTATCCCAGACATCGATGGAGAAACTGAGAAACCAGAAGCATCTTCTGAAGAATTTAAACCATTATCTTAATCACAACTAATTTTATAAAATGAAAAATCTTAACAAAGACATTAAATCTAATCGACCCTTGCTGATTCAGCCAGCCAATGCTTTGGCTTTTATGGAGCGCATCAACAATCTGAATGTGCTTACTTCTGGTGCAAAGGTTGAAGATGTTAGTAGCGTACTTAAATCGATTTTTGGAGAAGCAGAAATCTACGAGACGTATCCACCTTATGCGATCATTCCCGTCAAAGGAGTGATTGGAAAAAGTTTGAGCGAAATGGAAAAATTGTGTGGCTGTGTGGATATTGAAGACGTGGAAGAAATGATTGAGGAAGCAGAAAATGATTCCAACGTTTCTACGATTCTTTTTGTGATCGATAGTCCCGGTGGTTGTTCTGTTGGTGTTCCAGAATTGGCTAATAGGGTGCGTCTTTGCTCAAAGAAGACGATTGCTTTTACTGATAGCGAATGCTGTTCAGCCGCTTACTGGATTGGTAGCCAGTGCCAATCTTTTTACGCCACGCCATCATCCACTGTGGGTAGCGTTGGTGTGTACATTGCGTACCCAGATTTATCGCAAGCCTACAAGATGGAAGGAATCGATATGGTCGTGATAAAGGCTGGGAAATTCAAGGGTGCCGGAATTCAAGGAGTTTCGCTTGATGAAAATCAAAAGAAAATGCTCCAAGATGAAGTGCTGGAAATCTGGCAAGATTTCAAAACTGCAGTGACCAGCGTTCGATCGTTCGTGAAAGATGAATCAATGGAGGGTCAAACTTTCTCTGGCAAGAAAGGTGCTGATGCTGGTTTAGTTACTGGCTTGGTAAATGGTTTTGATGAATTGATGATGATGCTGAATGAAAAAGTGGCAGAGCAAATGGAGGCTGATGAAGATAATGATGAGCGCCACGAGGAAGAAATCGAAGAGCATTTGTCTGCTTCAGCACGTGCCTTGAAAGGATTAAACTTGAAGCCAAAGGCTTCTACTGAGTCTGAAGAAGATGAAGAAGACGAGGAAGATGAAGAAGAAGATAAAGGTTATCCTGCTCAACCAGAAACTGGCAAATTGCCAGTGAAGATGAAGCACGATGATGATGATGATGACGATGAAGATGGCGAAGATGGCGAAGAGCCAGAAGCAGAAGCCAAACATAATATCGTTGTTTCTGATTTTATGGAAACCATCAAGAAGCACGATGATGCTGAATCTGATGAAGCCAATGATTCTGTGATTAAGCACTTAAAGAAGATGTCCAAGGCTGGTCGCAAGATTCACATCGTTTCTGGTCGACCAGAATCCAAGCGCTCAGAAGTTTCTGATTTCCTCCACAAGCACAAGGTGGAGCATCACGCTTTACATTTGAAGCCAGAAGAAGACAAGCGATCCACGCCAGAATACAAAGTGGATGTGGTCAAAAAACTGGAGAAAGATGGTCATCATATCTCGCATTGCATCGAAAACGATGAGGCTTGTGCTGAAGCCTATGCTGAGGCTGGCTGGCATTGCGTTCATCCAGACACTGTGAAGCGAATGGATGAATCTGATGATGCAGACGATGCTGTGGAAACAGACGAAAAGCATAATCGCAAGAATGCACCACGTCACAAATCACGTGGAGTTGCTTGACTCTAACGCAATTTCAAACCTATCACAATGACGCTTGAAGAAAGTTTTAAGGCTCTGAAATCTGCTTTTACAAATAAAACTGTAGAAGCAGAAGCACACGCTAAAGAGATTTCTGCTTTGAAAGCAAAAAACGATACGTTGAGTGCAGAGTATTCTGCTCTTTTAGAAAAGTTTGAAGCATCGTGCCAAGCAGTGGCAGAGCGTAATGCTTTGGAAGAAAAGGTTGAATCCTTGCTGAAGACGCTTGCTGAGACTGAAAAACTTAAAGCAGAAGCAGTTTCCCAGATCGAGTCTGTTGGTAAGAAGGCTTCTGCTGTCATTGCTTCTGCTGGTGCTACGCCAGTGGAAATTTCCCCTTTAGTGACCAGCAAAGACGCTCAAGCGAAAACTGGTGCTGAATTGTGGGAAGAATATTTGAAGATGCCAAATGGCGCTGAAAAACAAAAATTCTATAACGCCAATCGCTCTGCAATCATTGGTCATCTTGGATATAAATAATTTTAACTCTCATTCATAACTAATTCATAAAATAAAAAACTATGGCAACTAATTCTGTACTAAACCAAGGCTTGGCTCCTCAATTCGTGGCTGCGGAAGCACTGCGAACGCTCGTGCCTGTCTTGCAACCGATTAAGGAAATCGCCGTGACCGATTTCTCCTCGTACGTAGATCGTATTGGCTCGACTGTCCACACTCGTCTCGCATCGCCACTGACTGCTAACACTTACGATCCCAGCACTGGTTTCGTAGCGCAGTCTGCTGTCTCGTCTGACATTGCTGTTACGCTTTCGGCTCAAACGTACATCGACATCGGATTCTCGGACATTGAACAAGGATCTATTAGCGCCGAAATGCTACGCCGCACTTTTTTGATGCCAATGACCGAGGCAGTTGCTAAATCGATGTTCGATAATTTGCTTGGTCTTTGCACTGCTGGCAATTTCTCCAATGTAGGTTATTCTGGCGCAACGAGTGGTTTCACTCGTGCTGGTGGCGTGGTTCCAGTTAATCAAAAGTTAACGTCATTGAATATTCCTTACAACGGTCGTACTGCTTTAATTGCTCCAGACGCTTACGCTCAATTGCTGACTGATCCTACCATTGCTCAATACTTGAGCATCGGCGACAACAGCGTGATTCGTGAAGGTCAAGCAAGTGAAGATGCTAATGGTTATCTTGGTAAAATTCACGGTATCAAGTTCTGGGAGTACGCAGGATTCGCAAATCTTGGCACGTATCCAGAATTAGCAGGTATCGCTTCTGCGAAACAAGGTTTGGTAATTGCGACTCGAGTAGCGCCTCAAATCGTCACTGGTGGCGGTACTCAAGAAACCATTACAGACACCGATTCTGGTTTCTCTCTCGCACTGCGTCAATATTACGATTGGGTTGGCGGTAAGATGCACCTCAATGTTAACTTCATTCAGGGTTCCGCAGTTGGTAATCCTAATGGTTTAGCACGAATTGTTTTCACTTCGTAATTAAATCTTGGATACCAAATTTCGTAATTGGAATTTGGATAATAAAAATCAGAGCCACTAAAACGTGGCTCTTTTTTTTGGCTTAAATTTTTGCACCTTGGTGATGATCCAAGGCTGCAGGAAGATATGGTCTTGGTAGGCTGATTTTAGAAATGCCCAATAAATCCCAATAATTACCCCTTAAAATAAGTGCTTGACGAAATGATACCCTTATGATTTTATGATCTTATCACTCCAATGAATATCACCAAAGACATCAAAACCACGATCACGCAAATCTTGTGCGATCACGACATCAATGCTGATTGCGATCAAGCAATCGAAATCTGGATGCGTCATTTAGATGATGAAGCAGAATTTCTTTATAGTCACGATAAAGAAATGCATCAAGTGACCACGCAATTTCTCTTGGAATGGATTATGGAGAAAGCACAAGATTATGCTGAAGGTGGTGTGGTTGAAGCCACTCGCCAAGAGCGATTGATGGCTAACAAATTGATGTTTTCGATTTGGCTTAAAGGAAAACATAAGGGAACGAGTTTTGAACACTTTGCTTGGGAGGAATATAAATTGATCGATAATGCCATCGCCAAGACATTGCCAGAAGGACACGAGGAAGTATGCACAACGTACAACTCCAAATCTGGACGTAACGTGACTACTGTGCGTCATATCAAGGGTGGTAAATGGCATAAAGGACACTATCAAAAATAAGTGCTTGACGATATGATGACCCTATGATTTTATGATTTTATCACTCCAATGAATACCAATCAAAATAAATTTACTCCAATGAAATACGAAATCAGTGTGATCTTGCCTAATGGCGAAACTTTAATTGTTAAAAAGAAAGCCAAGATTGCTTATCCATTTTGCATTATCTGTCACGCATCGCAGGAAAAAATCGATGCTGGAAAGCGTCCATATGGTTATTGGGGTCTGCGATCTGACGAACAGAAATGCATCAATGAGGCTTTTGCAATCGCTCAAAAGTTTTCAGATTTTCAATCTGTTAAATGCTTACCAACTAAAATCCGTTTAATTAAATAATATGTACGCAATGCTCGCCAGCCATTACAAGGGTCAACTTCCAGATCATTACTTCATTGAGCCTAAGATCGATGGAGTGCGTGTTCATATCTTTGCCAATGCGAAGAAAGGAGAAGTTGAATTTTTATCACGCAATATGAATGAATTCAAATCGCTCAACTATCTGAAGCCAGCAGTATTGTCACTCATTGCGAATACTATTGGAGATATCATCTTGGATGGCGAAGTGGTGGCTGGCACTGTCCAACAAACTATCGCTTCTGTCTTCTCTGAGAATCGTGGTCTGGTTGCTAAGATCTATCTCTTCGATGTGATTAAGCCAGACATCACCTTGCTTGAGCGCAGGATGTGGATGCAGAATCATTTGCTTTTCAACAATGACATTCAATTGATTCCTGTATTCAACAAGAATGGCAACGTAGACGAAACCTACAAGGAAGCACGTTCACTTGGCTACGAGGGAATCGTCATCAAGGATACGCTATCAGAATACGAGTGTGGCGAGCGTAGCGATGCTTGGCAGAAACTGAAGCCAAGCAAGGATGTCGATCTTATGGTGGTAGGCTGGAAGGAAGGCAAGGTGGCTGAAACCATTGGTGCTTTGCAAGTGGTCTTCAATGGCAAGCGTTGCTGGGTAGGGTCTGGATTCACAGAGCCACAACGTAGAAGCCTATGGGAGATTCGAGATGAATTGATAGGCTGGATTGTGGAAGTACAGTACCAAGAGATTACCAAGGCTGGAGCGATGCGCCATCCAACCTTCGTACGTATTAGGCTGGATTGATAGGTTGGCTGGCTTCTGGGTGGGGTTGTAAAGGGGTCAAATTTGGCTTATACGCCACTTTGACTATCCAGCAATGGTATGGGAAGCATCCAAGACGAATGGGCATATGATGCCCAGCAGATCCTGCAAGAGATACCCAAAGCAGTTACTGTCCAGCATACTCAAACTGGAACGCCAGTGGCATTCAATGTGCTGATGTCTGCGCCGATGGTTCAGCAGGATTTAACAACTGGCGGTTTTCTTAACTCCACGTCCTATGATCTGAAATTTTTACGTGCAGATTGCGTGGCACATTCTGGCGTGGTCGTTTATGGCAATTTGGTAAATTACAATGGTACGCAATTTCGTATCATTGCTATTAACGACCGACCCCCTTCTGCGTGGATTATTGCACGAGTGATGGCTTCTGCTGGTCCCGCTTAACAATGGCAATCAAGACCAATACGAATGTAAAAGTGGATGCCAGTGCATTCCTTTTGCACTTGAAGCAATTCGCATTGGTGATGGGACGTGATCTTGGCTCAGTTATCAAAGACCAAGCATCCAAATTCTGTCGTGATATGGTTAATTACACGCCACCTTTCCCAGAAGGCTCTCAAGGCACGCCAAAGGATGGCGATACATTGCGAGCCAAGCGCCACGGCGAAGACAACATTCGCAACTCTGTATTCAAAATTCTGCGTCCTATCAAATATGCCACTGCTGAAGAAGTAGCAGATACGCACAAGGAAAATGTATTTCGTCTTTGGGCTGGTGGTCACGGAAGCACTCATCGTCCCAAACTGACACGCTGGATAAAATTTCAAGGCAAGTATAGTCGTGGAAATGACATCAAATTCATTGGTGCTGGTGATACTGTAGCCATCGAACAAGCACACTTCAAAGCACGTGACGATGCTGGTCACGGAAGGCTTAAATCCTATTGGCGTATGAAAGCCACGCCACCTATGGCTTTGGTGGAAAAGGAAAGCGATTTATTGAAGTACATTAAACTGCGATCACAATCTGTGGGTAGGCTCAAATCCACGTGGTATTTTGCTTCTCAAAAGATTGGTGGCACAGAAAAATTTCCTGCTTGGGTTACCAAGGCTGGTGCTGAAATTGATGCCATCGCTATCAATCAAATTGATACTCCAAACTTGCCCAGCGTTACAGTAGGACATAAAAAGGGGAAGAAAGGAATGGCACAAGCGTCTGAACGTTTCATCGAGATATCTCGCAACTATCGAGCCTATGCGATGCGTAATCAAATGGCTTATAAATTGAATAAGGATAAGAAGACACTTTGGGACATTTCATCCATCAAGATGCAAGCCTACTTTACGCACAAATAAAATGACAACCACCTATTACGGAATACGTACAATCACTGAGCAAAGCCTATTGGCGTGGTTCACTACCAATGCCACTTTGTTTCCCAATGTGCAGATTGTTTGTGGTCAAACAGACCAGATTCGATCTCTTCCCATTATTATTCTTCACGCAGAATCAGCAACAGCACATCCAGATTTAGGTGGTACTCCAGTAGGCAATTTCTTGGTGGATGTTAAAATCTATGTCTATTCCAGCGCTGATGATAGTACTCGTGAACAGCATCAAGCCAGAGTAGAAGCGTCTCAAGCCATTATGCAAAATTTTGCTGGGTTACAATCCAGTTGGACACAAGGTGGCTTATACTTCGCTCAGATCGTAAATGATAATGAATCAGTGGCAGATAGGCGATATGGAAACGTACTTCATTACTCCTTGGTGGCTGTGTATCCACCAGCGTCCTAATCTTTTGACTCCATCGCAATTTTAAGATAACCATATGGCTACTCCACAAACTTACGGCACTGCTCTAACTTGGGCGCTTTATGATACTAATAGTTTCGTTATTTTACAATCTGACGATATTGCTGTGAGCGATGCCATTATGGTCGAAGTAATGAATGAATCTGGCGTAGTAAGCACTTTGCGTATGGATGACCAGCGATCTGAAATCACGCTTACTGGCGTATTGAAGCAAGGCTCGACCCCACCTATTCCTACGAGCATCTTAACGTACGCTGGCGTATCTTACATCCTTCAAAACGTTACTGATAGTGGTACGAATAATGGTTTCCGCAGGGTAACGATGAAGGGTAAGAAATACCAAGGAATCACGACTGGGTAAGCCTTTTGGCTTACTGCCACCTATGGAGAATCGGTGGATTAAAGCAGTTTCAATGTTGCCACCTACCCTCAAGGTTTGTGGCAAACATCTTTTACCCTTTTGCTTACGCCATCGAGTGGCGCTGGAAGCAATCAATTCTCCTTTGCTAAATCAGAAAAGCAAAATCACGCCACGTGATCTGTTGTTTGCTGTACGTATTTTATCCACGTACGATATGCGAGATACTCGCAAGCCAATGACATTGCGTGAATCTTATCTCTTGGCTGTGTACACTTTGTACCCTAAGAAATTTATATCTGAGATACTTAAACTCACAGTTTATTTCAATGCTCAGAGCCTATGGCCGAGGTTTTGGGAAAAGGAGAACACTTCCTCCAACAATCAAATTCCTTGGCACTTATCGATCATTGCAAACCTTGTACGCAATGGATGCACATTACGTGAGGCTTGGGAAATGCCAGAATCAGAAGCAGTATGGCTTCACATTGCCAATTCCAAAGCCAATGGTGCAGAAGTTGATGTGGTCAGTGAATTGGAATGGGAAGCAATGGAGGAATACAAAAAACAACAAGCCAACGAAACTAAAACAACTAATCGAAACTAACAATGAGCGATGACATTAAAGTAAAATTCGGTGGCGATTTCTCTGCTTTAGCAAGCGGCGCAAAGGAGGCTGGCGAAGCGGCTGGCGTAGCAATGACATCCTCCTTTTCGTCTTTCACCAGCAAGTTATCATCTTCATTGATTTCAGCACTTGGCGTTGGTGCTGTCGCTACCAGCCTTGTAAGCAATATCTTTGAACGCTTTTCTCAATTCAAAGAGTTGGATTCAATGAGTAAGAAACTTGGCGTATCTGCTGAAGATTTACAGAAGTTTGGTCGTATGGGCAAAGAAGTTGGCATCGATATGGAAACGATGGGTCGTGGCATTGCTTTTGCCAATAAGTACATTGGACAAGCACAACTTGGTGCTGTGGCTAATCGTGAGGAATTGCAGAAACTTGGATTCACTCAACAGCAGATCAATGGTGGCAATTTGAAAGCCATTGATATCCTTTTGGCGTTAGCGAAATCGTATGAAGAGAATGGCTCTGAGACAATTGCAGCAGCCCAAGCACAGACCATCTTTGGGCGCACTGGTATGCAAATGGTTGGCGTGATTAAGCAAGGCACTGAAGCCATCAAAGAGCAAATGGCAGTGATGGCTAAGTATTCTGATGAAGAAGTGAAACGTGGTGCTGAAGTTGAAAAGCGTCTGGAGAAAGGAAAGAAATTTTGGGAGTATCATTTTGGTGGCAAACAAGCGGCGACCATTGGCTATGCTATTGAAAATTCTGAGATTAAAGAAATGCTTAAAAATGCTGGAGTTGATATTTCATTAACTGGTCTTTTTGGTAATGAAGCAGATACTTCCAAAGACAAAAACAAGATGAAGCAAGTTGCTGATTCACTTGTAGAGCAAAGCAAAAGGCTTGGGTTATCGCTTACTTCTGTTTCTGATATTCTTTACGACAAATCCCAGCAATCCTTGCGCACTGCAGGATCGAAAGAATTCTATGAGCAACTTTCTGGAATGATTTACAATATTGCGATGCAACAAGAGCAAAGTAAGCCAAAGCCAGCCATTGCAATGGAAGCAATCGAGCCAGCCAAAGCCTTGGTCACTTCTTCCTTACAAGCAATTGGTGGTGGTGATATTACGAGCGTCTTTGCTGGTATCGATTACCAAAAAACCACTGCAGAGCAGATTACGATGGCTAATCAATATTTGCAACAGATCGCAATTAGTCAGACAAAGACATCAACTAATCCACCAACTTCTTTAGCAAAATAAAATGACTACTCCAGCCTACTTTGGTGATACGTTAACTAATCCCGGTCTTCGCCAGCCAACTGGTGGTCTTACTATTGATGCTTATGGTCTGGCACAAGCACAGTTAACTTTCGCTTTAGACACTTACAATACATCGAACATCATTGATGCTATTGAAACTTATAAACCCGGCATTCCATACCCAGACAATTTGGGATTTGAAATGACATCTTATAAGTACCATTTTACTTATGAGAAAGGAAACATTGCTATGTTGGTGGTGGATTATATGGGGATCGCCAATAGCAATGGATACACTGATGCTCAAATTACTGGCGTAGCAAACACGCAAGCGCAACCTATTGAAACGCACCCAAATTTCACCAAGATTACTGTTTCTGGAATTTCTACCAATATTTTGGCTGGAACACCAACTGGCACAAAATATAACAACGCATCTTTTTCGCCACTTCCCAATCCAAATGGTGGCACACAACAATATTCATTTTCTGGCTTTGGTATTTCTACCAATCCAGATCAGCCAAATCCAAAGGCTGGTGTGCGTCAATATTTGCGACCTATGCTTAACATTCGTGGTCAGATTTTCTTTAACCACGAAAATCTCACCAAGGCTTACGCAATGGGTAATGCAGTTGGATGGTTAGTAAATTCTGATAGTGATTTGCAAAAACTGGTTGCGCCCATTGTTCCACCAAGTGGAGCATACAAGAAAGCACTAATCACTTCTGTTAATTTGGAAGCCATTGGTAATCCTTCCAGTACCCCAGCCATCAAAGTTACGTACGACCTACTCATTGCAAATGATTCACTGGGTTGGGATACTGATATCTATGGTATTTGGGCATCTTCATTCTTCTCGTAATAACAATGAACGACCAAGGATTCCAAGGCACTGGCAGTAGGTTTTCTTCTCGATTTGAATCTGGATCGCCAATTCTTGCTAAACAGTTAAACGATTTAGCGTCTGGCATCCAAGCATCATTGCCTATGCCATACTTGGGCGATGGCACGTCAGTGTCCTATTTGCCGGGAGGGTCAGTTATCACCAGCAATCCCAATACATCTTTTTCTTCTTCTGGAATCGTTCAGTTTCAAGTAAATCTATTTTCTCAACCAGCATCGAGTGGTGGTGGCACAGACTGGTATGTACAGATTGCCAAAGGAATCGTCATTACAGATATTTTGTTAGGAAATTCAGTATCTGGATCGAATGGCACACTTAATGATACTGGAGTAAAAACTGGTGAATTTGAAATCGATAAAGTGGCTGTGTACCCAACTGGTTCAAACAATGATGGTACTGATACATCTTCTGTTTGGTGCAATGCTGGTGGTAAATTCAAATTACCAAGTGCTTCTGTTGGTACATATTCTCCAGCATTATATTTCTTTATCATTCGTAATCCTTATCAGCCAACTGGTGGCTCTGGATCTGTGCCAACTGGCTTACGAGTTGGATATCCTTATTTAGCACTGATTCAAGCAACGTCAGACGCAGATACTAAAACTCAACCATTCATTTCTCCATCGAGTGATACTTATTACGATGACAGTTTATATTACATTCAAAATGTTGGTATGAGTAATCAAGAAGTGGATGTGTATGAACCCGGCTCTGACGAGCCAGTTGTTTATTATTTTCCAGTAACTGCTACTGGTAATTCTACCCAAAATCTCTACAACTACAATTGTCAGCGATTGCTGATTGCTACGCTCGTCTGGGATACTGTTAAAGGAATTTGGACATTATATCAAAAATGCACTGGCACGATTGATTTGCCATTTGCTCTTACTTGCAAATATACGAATTTTCAGACCAGCGCTTATACCACTGCACCACTTTATGGTGATAAGCAAAATGCTTGGTACACCAATTACTCATCTTATGGCAGTAACTATATTGATGCCACAACTGAGATATCTGGAGTGGCTTAAGACAGTTTGACTATAACGCAATTTTATGGCGATTTCACCAACTCCTATTGCATTCAAGCAAGGCACAAGTTTTGGTGCAACTTGCACTTATACGCCAGAAACTGGAGGGCCGAGCGATCTGAGTGGCGTGACCATTCAATCAGCCATTCGTGATGCTGGATACAATTACTATCCACTTACTGTCACGATTACTTCCCCTACCACGTTCACTTTAATTTATCCATCCAGTACGATTAACTGGGTAACTGGTACTGCATATTGGGACATTGAATTTACGTATGGTACTGGTTCAGTGTTTTATACCACTTCGATCCAGATTAATGTACTGCAAGCCATCACTGGTTCGTTAAGCAATACTTCCTTGATATGGGGTTAACCATCCAATTACTTTCGTCTGCATCGATTGGTGCATCGACCCCATCGCCAGCCACTGTGAATGTGGCTACTGGTTTGCCGGGTCCCGCTGGCACATCAGCCACCATTGCAATTGGTGCTGTAACGAGCGTTCCCTTTGGCACTGCTCCCACTGTAACTAACGTTGGCACGTCCACGAACGCCATTTTCAATTTTCAATTAGAAACTGGTCAGCAAGGAATCCAAGGAATCCAAGGACAACAAGGAATCCAAGGTGTCAAAGGAGACACTGGAGCAACTGGTGCTGGCGTGGTCACTGGTGGCACTGCTGGGCAAGTACTGGCTAAGATCGATGGTACTAATTATAACACGCATTGGATAAATATTCCAGTTACCAGCGTGGCTGGTAAAACTGGTGCTGTAACTTTAACTACCACTGACATCAGTGGTATGTCATCGTATCTAACCACCACGAGTGCTTCTGCCACGTACCAGACGATTGCTGGTATGTCTGCATATTTGACCATTTCCAGTGCATCGTCCACGTATCAGACAATTTCTGGTATGTCTGCGTATTTAACCACATCAAGCGCTTCTGCAACCTACTTAACCAAAGGTGATGCAGCGAATCGTTATCTTGCTGGTCAAAGTGGAACACCAACTGGCAGTGCTGGTAGTGCCACCATTTATCCAGCAACTGGTGCTTTCGATTACGCTCAGTACTTTGGCAATGGTGCTAAGTTTTACGTCAACGATGCATACAAATATGGCATCGATCAGAATGGCGTAAAATTTTCTGATGGCACTGTACAAACTTCTGCTGGGGTAGCATTCGCACCCAACGATGGAAATTACTACATCCAGCAATCTGGTAACTGGATTCAACTCATCGTATCTTAATTTATGAGCCTTAATCTCTATTCCAAAGAATCAACTGATTTGCTTTTAAGTGGCTATTTGCCATTGGCTGGTGGCACGATGTCTGGTGGAATTAATTTATCTGCGTCTGGAATTATTTTCAGTGATTCCAGTGTCCAGACCACGGCGGCAACTGCATTCACTGGTGGTGCTGTTACTTCTGCTGTGTATTGGCAAAATGGCACAATCAACACTTCTCTGAACAATGGCTATTTTCTGGTGCAAGATTCTTCCAGTGGTGCTTATGGTGTACTGTATCAGAATGGGTTAGAAGTTGGTGATGGTACGAGTACTTTATACATCCACGCTCAAGGAATTACTTTTGCAGATTCCAGCGTCCAAACCACGGCAGTTAATGGTTCACTCTACTTGCCACTCTCTGGTGGCACTATGTCTGGATCTCTTACGTTGGGTGGTGATATGAATCTTGGTGGCTACAATATCACTGATGGTAATTTCAATTCTTCAGCAGGACAAGTTAACTGCCAAAATTTGACACTGACCAATGGAGATTCTGGGGTCATCACCTTCTCAGACGGTAGTGTCCAGACCACGGCTGCGAGTGGTGGTGGTAGCGCTGATTACAATGCTGTCTCGTATTTAAGTTTCTGCGTTAATCTGGCTTTTCTCTTTCAGCCCGGGTCTTGGAATTATTACAGCACTCCCAATCAATTCCCTTTCGCTTCTGGAAATCTCAATCAGTACTCTTACATTGGTCTGCTCAATAACATTGGCGTAACTCAAGATGGAGTGAATTTTTATCCTTTTGATTCCATCACTGCTGGTAGCGTAACTTTCCAAGCATCTACTTTTACATCATTTGATAATTCTAATTATATCTATCTGGCTTTCAAAGATTCTTCTGGCACTTGGCACACTGCCACTTCCTGCATCATTTTTTCTCCATAATTATGGCAACTCCTCCTCCTCCTCCTCCCAAAAAACCTTTGCTTCCACCACAAGCAGTTTCTGGTATTCGTGATTACAAGATTCCTGCTGGTCAGACTGTCGTAGTAGTGAATGAAAAGAATGTCGTGACAATGTTTAAAAGTGTCGTAGCAGATTTTCGTATTTTCACGCAATGGACAGTTAATCTCTATCCAGATGAGACCACTGCACAAACTGCGATCACGACTAACAAGTGGATTTATAATCCACCTACTACCCCTTCCAAATAATCTACGCATATGAATTATCTCATTACATTCCTCATTGGTGTCCTGTTTGGTGCTATCGCTGGCATCTTGGCTTATCGTAACAATCAAGCCAAGTTGGAGGCTGAAGCCAAAAGCGTTGAAGACAATCTCAACAACGATAAGGCAAAAGCCAAAGAGTTGTTGGACGCTCTGAAAGGAAAATAAGATGAAGTGGGTACTTCCATTCATTGTCGCATTAGCGCTGGCTGGTTGTTCCCTTTTCCATCCATCTACGTCATCCTTGCCACCACAGCCAGAAGCACCAACTTCTGGTGGTGTGGTGAAGGAAGTAGATGATAGCCAGACAACGTCTGATTCCAAGTTGTCTGCATCCATTGCAGAAGCACGTCTGCAAAACAAGAATGGTCAGCCAGCCAAAGTGGAGGCTGAATTGAGTGTGGCATCTTCCTTCCTGCCACCACCTAACGCCAATGATTTGGCAGAAGCACACGCTCGTGCAGAGCGTATGAATCCAGAAGAATACCAGAAAGCCATCGCTTATGGTATGGCTCTGCAAAAGAAGATAGACGATGCTTGGAGCAAGATGGAGGCTGACACCAAGGAAGCACAGCGAATCTCTGCTTTGAAAGACCAGCAAATCATTGAATTGAAAAAGCAAATGGAAGACGTGAAGCGTAACGCAGATCGTAATCTTTACACGATGTGTGCTGTGGCTTTGCTGACCCTTGGTGGTCTGGCTATGGCTTTCAGCAAGTACGTGGCTGGTGGTAGTTTGATGGTGGCTGGCACTATCGTTGGTGCTGTACCATATCTCCTCGATTCTGCGTGGTTTGTCCCATCGATTGGAATTATCGCTTTTGTAGGATTGTTTGCGACCACTTGGCACATTTTCAAACAAGATGCCAAAAAAACGTCCTAAAGTAATCTGGCGCAAGTTAGGCAAAGAGAATTGCTGGGGTCAAGCGACCAACGATACTCGCTATCCACTTATTGAAATAGATCCAAGGCTTGGAGCGAAACGAGCGCTCGAAACCTTGTGCCACGAGCAACTGCACATCTCGTTGCCAGATTTTTCTGAAAAGGAAATTGATAGGCTGGGCAAAGAAGTAAGCGATACGCTTTGGAGGCAAAACTATCGCCAAGTACTTTTACAGAAACATAGCACTCCAGTACGCATCACCAAATGAGTGCTTCACCAGTTGATCCAGAGCAAATGCAACCAGCCATTAAGGATGGCTTGATTGCTTCCTTGGTCGCTGGGTTATCAATGACAGCGAGAATTCTGCTGAGTGCAGAGCCAGTTAGTTTCTTTTGGGTACTACGCAGGATTATCTCAGCCTCCATAATCGGTCCAATCGTTGGCTACTGCATTCAAGATCACATCACATCCAATGGTCTCAAGATGGCTTGCATCTCCATCGTTGGATATTCAGCACCAGAGTGCTTGGATTTTCTATTACGCTGGGTAAAAGCCAAAGGAGAAAAGGAAGTAGCCAAAGTACAAGGAGTGAAAAAACGAAATGGCAAAAAACGAAAAGCAAAATGAATTCAATTTGTTGCTGGCAGTTGCTCTTATGGTTTTCTCGTCAGCAGTTGCGTCATTGTTTTCTGCATACATTTGTGAATTCGTTTTGGATTCTTTCGATGACAGTAGTGCAATGGCTCTATTAATAACTGATGCTGGTGTGAAAAGTGATGATAAGCACTTGGAGAAGAATTTAACTTCAGCCACCATTGCTTTGAAAAGTTGTCGTGATCTGGGGGTCGTGCTTGGGATAGGGTCGTTAGGGGTAGGTTTGGCAGTAGGAATTCGCATAAAAAAATCCAAGGATACCCCAAAAGCATAGGGGTCTGGCTGGGCATTTTTTGCATATTCCTTAAGGAATCTGCTGGTTTTACCCCTATTGAGTGGGGTATGAAAAAAACTTTAATTAAGGCATTGACGATATGAAAAGCCTGTGATTGTATGATCACATCAACCTAATACCACATCACTCCAATGAAAAAATACTACGACAATCAAAACGCATACAAAATCAAGACCACCAATGGTAAGCGATCGCTCCAGAGTCGTGTCTGTGGAATGGATCTTGAATTAGCCACCAAGGTTTTGAATGGTGAAATTGGCATCAACACTGCGATCAAAATGACGATGAAATCAACTGGAATCAATGATGTCTATGAATACTGCAAGGCTCAAGATGATCAAAAATACTTATTCAATGCTGACCCCAACAAAGAAGAATGCAAAGATGGTCGTGGCTGGATGAATGCCTCTGATAAAAATATGACACGCCGAGGACACCAAGGATGAGCGCTTGACACCATAAACAACATCGATCAACTTAACCACATCACTCCAATGACACACGCTCAACAAAAAGCATTACTCAAAAAGCATATTAAAGCCTTTTTGAAACATCAACGCAAAGCCACGCTCGCATTACGTGAGATCACTGAAATTGGCTTACTTGAAAATGAAGGAAATCCTTGGGTCAGTCCAATTTCTGGTGAAGCATCTCTTCAATCATATTCAAACAATGCATTTCAATCTGGCGAAGTGGAAGATACTATTAACGATGCTCAAATAGCATTAAATAATTCTATGATAATAATCTAACTTTCACCACCAAACACCTAATACCACATCTTTCCACCTAACCCAAATACCAAAATGTTCATCAACGCCAAATCCACGCCACCAAAATTAACTAAAGCAGATCAAGAATTCCTGCAAATTGGGGCAAATTTAATCGCCACCTACAAGCATATTGAAAATATGGTTGGTGGTAAAGCACCCAAGAATTCTCCTGTGGGTCGCATCCAAAAGCACTTGGAGCGAGCCATTGAAGAGATTCGTGTTACGCTGGCTCATAACATCCAAAAACGTGAAAATTCTAAAAACAAATAATATGAAGACCACGCTCGCTCTCATCGCTCTCGTAGCCACAGCATATCTCTGCACCATCTTCATTGGTGGTAAAGACATCTACAACTATCTCTACCCAAGCACTAAAGTATCTACCCATAAAAACAAATAATCCATAATCATATGAACGATCTATATTTCAGCAGTTTCAGTATCCATAGTGGTGGCGATGACAAAGAGTATCGCAACTATGATGGTTTGAGCCAATCAGCCTTGAAGGAATTCCTGCGCTCGCCAGCACACTATCAAGCCTACAAATCCCAGCCTAAGGAAAGCACCAAGGCAATGCAAGTTGGCACAGCGTTTCACGCTCTGTGCTTGCAGGATGATCCAGCCAAGCATTTTGCTGTGAAAAAGAAAGTGGATGGTCGCACCAAGGATGGTGCAAAGTACAATGCTGAGTTTGAAGCAGAGCATCAAGGCAAGGCAATCATCACTGAGGAGGACAATGAAATGATTGTTGGAATGCGTGATTCATTGCTACTCCATCCTATTGCTCGTGGTTTTGTCGAGCAAGCCACGTATCGAGAATTGGCGATGTATGCGACAATTGATGGTCTGCATATGCCAGTGACGATTAAGGGTCTGGCTGATGGCTACTGCCAATCGTCTGGTGCATTCTTTGATCTTAAATCCTGCGAAGATGCTTCACCACGAGGCTTTCGCAGTGCCATCTTTGAACGTGGCTACGACATCCAAGATTGTCACTACACTGCTTTGGGAAGAGCAAATGGTTTTGATGTCTTTGGTTTTTATTTCATCGCTGTTGAAAAGAAGCCTCCTTATGCGATTGCGATTTATAATATCGCTCCAGAGTCTCGCCAGAAAACCCAAGAGCGCTGGTTAACTGGCATCAAGGATTTCGCTTGGTGTACTGCAAATAACGTTTGGCAAGGTTACGATATCACCATCAAATCCATTACCCTTTAATATTATGCATCTATCCAATCGTCTCAACAGATCGTTAAATAGGGTACGTGATATCTTGATGCGAGCAAATCGCAAAAATTACGATTTCAAGAAAGCCAGCAAGATGGCTAAAGTATCTGTACCATCAGTAATGCTTTATGCCAAACTGCTTGGCATCAAATGGGAAAACTACAAGCCACGTGGCAAGTATGGTCAACGTTATGGCGCTAACTCAAAAAAATTACCTTTATCAGATGAATGAAGGAAACCATATAAGCATTACTTGCTTTCACGATCTTCTGTCAGAGATTTACTATCTCAATGAGAGAATTATGTGTGGTGATATCATTCACGCAAATTACGCTTTGCCAAAAGCCAATCGCTTGGTCGCACAATATAAACGAGTGCTGATTTCTGAGGGGGCAAAGAATCTGTGGATGGAAGCATCCATTATGTCTGGAGGTTTCATTGGCGTGTCCTATTCGTACGTTTATGATGGTCACGAGATTAAAGGATCACAAACACCACATCGCATTCTATGAAAACCTTGCTGGCATCGCTGTTCTTCACTTCTACGTGCTTTGGGGTAAGCAATGAAAGGATGCTTACTGCCATTGCACTGGTGGAGTCTGGAGGCAATAGGCTGGCAATTGGTGACCATCATTTAGCCTATGGCGCTTGGCAAATGCATAGGCTGGCTTGGATTGATGGGAATCGCTGGCTGGCTTCCCAAGGCTTACCCACTTATCCCATATCCCAATGGCGTGACCCCAAAGCCCAAAAGATGGTGGCTTTAGGGTATCTGGAAGGCTTTAGGAGGCTATTTAAGGCTCAAGGGGTATCAGACCCTACCCCAGAGCAAATAGCCACGTGCTGGCATCTTGGCTGGGCTGGAGCGATGCGATCTGGCTTCCAAGCCTCAGATTATGCCCAAAGGGTAAGCAATTTGGCTCGTTGAAAATAACTGCTTGACGATACACGACCAGTATGATTTTCTTCCATTATCAACCTAACGCATATGAATATCAAAACGTCCAAAATTGTTAGTTTCTTTTCGATCCCAAATCAAAGTTTGGCGATCCACAATCCTTCTGCATATCACAATATTATGAAAAATATTGTCATTCAACGTGGTCGTGGCGTTGGATGCTGTGATCATTGTGGTAATGGAATTGTGCATCACGTTGTTATCCAAGATGAAAATGGAAAAGAATTCTTTATTGGCACTTCTTGTGCTGAAAAAATTGGATGCGATAAAGATCAATTACGTCATCGTCTTACTGATAAAGAAATTGCTGATCGAAATTTTACGAATGCTCAACGCCAAGCCTATTGGGAATCTAAAGAAAATGAACGCAAAGCATTCAGTGCAAAACGTGCTGAAGAATTTGCTGACATCATCAGCATTTTACATTCCAAAAACGACAATTTTTTCAACTCGCTTGCCAGCCAATTGTTAGAAGGAAATTTATCTGTTTCGCAGGCTTACTACGTATGCAAAGCCACCAGCGAAACTGGTCGCAAAAATAAAAAGAATTCTGAGGCTTGGGAACAGATCGAGGCTCGTTGCTGTGGTTGGATGCTAACTCGTTCTGAACAACAAAAATTGAATGAACAACAATAACCTACTAATCATCGCTATCGACCCCGGCGTAAATGGTGGGGTCGCTTGGCGATTTGAAGGCAAAACATTCGCTGTTCGTATGCCACCAACAGAATTCGATTGTGTCGCTTTGCTGGTGACCCTTTCGCAATTATCTGGCTGGGTAGAATTGTATCTGGAAGAGCCTCCTTTGTTTGTAGGGAAAGCAATCCCATCGAGTGCTGTAGGCAAACTTATGTTTAACACAGGAGTACTCTATGGTGCGGCGATTGCTCTTAAATTCAAAGTACATCGAGTGCGCCCAGCGATCTGGATGAAGACGCACCCTGTCGGCACAAAAGGTGATCTCACCACTACTCAGTGGAAAAACAAACTTAAGGCACGTGCTTCTGAGTTATATCCAGATGGCGTTCCAGTTACTCTTTGGAGTGCTGATGCACTACTGATACTTGATTCTGCTACAAGAAACCAGATAAACTAATTTTCCATATGAAAAAGAAACTCAATCCACTTCCAGCAACTGCTAAAATTAAAGCCATTCCTAACACAAAGTATGTATTAATCGATGGTGATCATTTGGCTATTTTGCAGACCCCAATTTTACGTGATGATAAAATCATCTATCTCGTTGGTCTTAAGAAAGGCTCTAAACCACAAGAGATTGACGTAGATGAATTGAACAAGATTTCCTCCAAATAATAATATGCCCACACCATCTATGACCCCATCCATTGAAGCACGAAAGGATTTAGTGGCTTTTCTCAACGAGATTGAAAACGCCAGCGCAGACAAAGTTAATCCTGCGTTCAAATCTAAGTATGCCAGCCTTGCTGAAGTACTCGATACCATCAAAGCCATCGCTAAGAAGCATCACCTTGCTTTCTTTCAACAACCTACCAGTGATGGTTTAACCACGACTGTTACTGTTTTCTTTCTTCACGAAAATGGAGAAAGCATTGTTGGTGGTAATCTCTCCCACAGGACAGAAGGCTTAACGCCACAGCAACTGGGATCAGCATTAACCTATCTACGTAGACAAACAGCACAGACTGCTTGTGCTATCTCTGTCGACATTGATGACGATGGTGCTGTAGCCAGCCAGCCAACTGGCAATACGTTCACCAAGACAATCCTTAATACGCCACCACCACGTCCACCATCTAAATGAGTTGTGCTAAACCATCCAAGTTTCGCAAGCCACCACAAGGAGTGATCACAATGGGTAACAAGATTCCTTGCCCATACGCTTTGATGTTGGTCTGGGAAAATGGGAAAGTTGAAAATGCAGAATTCGTGGCAGATTCGTTAGATGGTGGTGAAATCTTATGGAAAGAGTATTTCTCTTGGCGTGGCGAATGGATGCGCTGGCGTGAGCGAGTGGCTTCCAAAATCCCAGAAAACAAAAATTACGAGTTGTGGGCGAAATGGGAAAAGGATTATTTTATGGTGCATCCTAATGATGCTTCTCCAAAACCATAATTCAATGACCCTCAAAACTCCTAAATGCATTCGTGATCGTGCTGTAAGTTTGAAATTAAAACGCAATCATTACGCATTGATTATCCTGCTCGATTCCATTACGCCATTTGTCGAATTCACCACCAAATCATCTAACGATTTTCTTGATTGCTTGATTCAATGGAAGAAAACTGAATTACCATCCTTGATTAAATCTGATGTTAAATTTTTCATTGTTAATATTGATTCCAAAAATCAAATGAAGATCAAAGAAGAGAAATTTCCCATTTACAAAAAACAAATTAAAAACTTATGAAATACGAACACATACAACGCCAGTTGAATATCATCACGCAATCCATTCGTGACGTAGAATATCTGGTCGATGCAGAAATCCTTGGCGAAGACATTCGCCATTTAGAGAGCGATGTTAAATCTGCTCAACGTGAATTGGTATCACTTGACCCAATCGACATCGTGGAATTGTATGACATCAAATACATCCACGATGAAATCAAGCGCATCGAAACAGGATTACGCATCCTGCAAAACAATTTAGATCGCTGTAAGAAAGCCATCGAAGAATCCAAAGATGCCATCGCTAATATAGCCGATGCCATCCAAGATGACCCTAACGACCAAGATTTATAATTTCCCTCCATACCAAAATAATGAGTAACAATAATGAAATGAAGCCACTGGTAAATATCACCAAAAGTGGCACTTATAACCTAAAAATGATTCGCCCCAAAGATGAGAAAGTTTGGGAACGTTTTAAGTACGACAAGAATAGCAATGCTTTTGCTCGCATCCTGTTCATCGACAAGGATGGCAATTGCTTGACCAAATTCTTTTCGTCAACGAACGCCAAATCGATTGCGATCACTGTAGGCAAGTTTTCCAACAACTTCATTCAAGTGGATGCAGATAAATTTAAGGGAATTAAAGTAGAAGATTTGTTCCAGATTTTTGAGCCAGCCTTTGGCAAAACGTGCAAAGTTGAAGTGGAAGTAAAGGATGCCAAACCATTCAATGGTAAGCCTCAGTTTGAATACGTTTTTAAGAGCATTGAACCTATTTCAGCGCCCAAATCTTCATCCATCGATTTCTAATCCTAATAAAATCCTATGCCCACAATTATTCTCATCACTGGATACGCTCGATCTGGGAAAGACACATTTCGCAATGGTTTATTTCTAAGTGGAAAAAATACAGTGTTACTTAGAAACTTTGCAGACTCCTTAAAGGAGGCTTGTGATGATTTCTTGTACAACCTTGGGCTTGATTGCAAAGACGAGAAGGCTCGTAGTTTCTTTAACGAACGTTTCAAAGTGGAACATCGTAATGCATTAGTTTCTTTTGGTAAATTTGCTCGTTCACTCGATCAAGACGTGTTTGCGAACAAATTAACTGATATGGTTAATGTCTTCACGAATGATAGTGCAGTAACCGTCGTAGTTGCTGACTGGCGTTATGTTAATGAATTGCTGGTCGTACGTAAGAATCTTCCAGATTGGCGTGTCATCACCATACGCATTAACACGTCTGGGTTGAATCCAGCCAACGAGGAAGAAGGCTTGTCGATTGGTCAAATCACAAGGGAAGTGCCTATTGATTATGAATACACTTTTGCCCCACAAAGTTTTGATTTCATTGTCTCTGAAGGCAAAAAACTCGCCAAGCAACTGCAACTCTAATGGTCGTTGATTTCACTTCAAAGCGAATCCTTCCTGATGATCTTGCCACTCGTGCTTATCTTTTGGGCATTAACTATGAACGTGCCAAATTCTTAGCATCGTGTCCACATACTGAAAATATGAAATTCCGTAAAACGAGTCAGATTGTAATCGTGCCTTTCAATGAGCAGATTCAAATCGATGAAGCCAAGCGCATTGGTATTGGTGCTAAAGACGCTTCTGATATGTTTGAAAAACCAGTAGAGGTTTTTTTGGAGCAAAACTTTCCTATGAAGAGCCTATTTCCTAAGACATCTAAATATGGTGGTTATTCGCTTTTCCAGCCTTACGATCACCAAGAAGTGACTCGCTATCTTAAATCACGCAACAAATACCAAAAATAATACTACTATGGGAAGCCATTGGATTACTTTAGAAGTAGCACGTCTGATTGACCAGAATATGCGCAAGCGTCTGGAAGAATTAGAAGACGAGAATGCTAAACTTAAAGCAGAATTAGAGAATTGTAAATTGACCTTTGATTTGCGTGACACCATCGAAGAGCAAAATAAGCAAATTGAGGCGCTGAAGCGTGACGTGCTGGAAAAGACCGCTGAAGTGCGGAACCTTAAGGAAGTGATCGCAGATCTTCACAATCAAGCCGACGACGATTTGGACAGCATTGAGACCGAACGCATCGAGAACGCTCGCCTCAAAACTGAAATTGAGCGCCTTGGAGCGTTTAAGACGCATACCATTATCCCAAACGAAAAACTAGAAGCACAGATCAAGCGTCTGATCAAAGCGGGAGATAACCTTGTTTATGTTGCAAGCGAAGACCCTGCTTTTGAACCTTTTATTAAAGCGTGGTTCGCCGCCAAGCAAGCCGCCAAGGACGGAAAGGACACACAATGAGCAAAGTAAAACGATATGCTTTGTCTAAAGAAACTTGCGATTTTGAAGAAACTAAATACGGCTGTTTTGTATGGATTGATGATTATGAAAAACTTGAAAACGACAACAAGTTGTTAAAATCAAAAAATAAACGTCTTAAAGCACAGGTCGAGCGGCTGATGGCAAAGCAAACTGACATTGATCGAATTCAAGCCCAGTCTGATTTCTATCGTTCCAAGTTAATGAACGAAACGGAATACAGCGCAAATATTAAACTATTTGACCAAGTGAAGCACCTTGAAGCACAGGTCAAGCGACTAACAGAAGGAAAGCAGCCTCCCAAATGAGTAAAGTTATAAAATTCGTGGCTTGTGGTGATAACCACGGAGATCTTCAAGACGATGAGGCTTGCGATGCTTTGTTTGCTTACTGCAAGGAATTCAAACCAGACG
>TBL_comb48_EPIDRAFT_1000452_pt1 | contig 32391 bp, 50 predicted proteins | sample TroBogEpilimnion_37_FD_10681 | JGI IMG/M metagenome (IMG submission 10681) | reverse complement strand
TGTGGCGTAGGAGGGGGTAGGGGTATTTAAAATCTATATTGCGAAGAGGTGGTCGGTCTGCCTCCCAGGGCTATGTAAACTCCCCCATTTGTTATTGTAAATCCCTTTTTATGCAATAACTTTCAAATTCACACTTGGAAAAAAATTTCCCGTAGAAAAATTTTGTGAAAAACCTTTCCAGGAAATGGATGATACTCATTTTGGTTTTATAGTTGCCTTGGTATTCACGGGACATCCTATACTGGGTGTTCTTCTTTTTATAGCGGTGGAAGGTTTTGACCACATAAGTGTAATGTATGCAGTTTTGAGTTTACTGGAGTATTAGGCTACTTTGGTATATTGCCATCTCGATCTCCCAGTAGATGGAAGAATAGTAATTTACGTTCCCAGTAGAGGTATGAAAAATTTTGAAAAGGAAATAAAATGAGTGATTATAGACCAGATCGTTGGTGTGTTGTAAGTCTTACCACATATAAGCTGGGCAAGAACGGAGTAAAGGAAGTAAGTGATTTTCACTACCGAGTGTTTGGTTGTTGGACTGGTGGTTATCTTGGAGCGGATCACTGGAAATTAAATAGTGGTATTACAAGCGTTACCCAAGAGGGAGATTCGTTGTTATTCAATGGATCCAGTGGTGGCGTGTATGAATGCCGTAAAACATCATATGGGCAAACTGGTTATGGTATTGGTGTTCTTACCAATATGATTGAACGAAGTAGAGCCAATGATGTATACATTGAAGTACTACCCGAAGATACAGACTTTTTAACTTTAAATTATGGAGATGCAACATGACTGGTCTAGAACTTGATATGGAAACAGCAAATAATATTACTCGATTGACATTGACAGATTATCGAGATTATTTGCAGAGTGAAAATGATCGATGGGAAGCGAATCCAAAGGATGATAATCGGTTGCATCCTGAGGATTATGCTCGGAACTTTAAAACAGTGAAACGTATCAACAAGATTCTGGACGTCATCGGAGGAGAATTATATGGCCAACGTAAAACAAGGGAATTTAGCTCGTCCCCCTCAATGGTGGAAGCATCTAAGAGATTGGAAACGTACTTTTTGGAAATCCGAAAGGTCAAAACAAAACAAAAGGATTAAGGATGAGTTACAGTAGATGGGGCAGTAGTTCTTGGTATACATTCTGGAACAACTCCTCAGGAGCAGATAGAGAAAGTCAAGTATTGTCTGCATGGTATTCAATGGATGCAAATGATTGTATTGATTGGACCTATGAAGAAATTGAAGATCTTTTTAAAGATGGTATTGCTGTAGCAGCGAAATGTTTGCAATTACGTTATGGTTGTAATGGTGATGAAGCCACGGAATTGCAAGAAATTATGCAATTATGGATGTCAGACGTCCGAGCAGAATTCCCTTGACTTTAATTAAAAACAAGAGTATAATTATAACATGACTGATGAAGAAGTAATTGCCTTTTACGAAGAGATGTTGAAGTGGTTCAATAATGAACTGCCAAACCCAGATCATCACCCAAGGCAATTTGCAAACTGTGTGAGACTTTTTAAATACTACAAACAGCGAGAAGAAGATGACAGACGAACAGTTGATTGATCTAAGTTTTAAAATTGATGATTTACTTTATGATTTTGTAAATGAGAAAGAAATTCACCCAAAGAAAAAAAACCATTGTAACTGGTTGGTATAATTTTTATTTGAAAGAATAATATGAAAATCGCAATATGCAGTGATGTGCACCTTGAGTTTACACCAGTTAAATTAAAGAATACAGAGAATGCTGATGTGCTTATACTTTCTGGCGACATTTGTGTTGCTAAAGATCTTATGGAGTATGAGCCTCTCCTTTCCGATAACATGCGCTTTGGTAAGTCTGATCGTTACCATGAGTTTTTTGGCAATTGTATACGGGAGTTCCCTGTTGTTCTTTATGTTGCTGGTAACCATGAACATTATCATGGGGATTTTAAATATACCATTTCTGAACTAAAATCAAAACTTGGTTACCTCAAGAATCTTCATATTCTTGACAAAGAAACCATTGACATTGATGGTGTTCGTTTTATCGGTGGTACTCTTTGGACAGATATGAACAAAGAAGATCCAATTACACTTCATGCCATGACACGTATGATGAATGATTTTCGTTGCGTTGATAACAGCAATCGTGAAGTAACATACAGAGTTTATGAAGAAGTTGATCATGAAACTCGTTTGTATGATCCAGAAAAAGATAGTAAAGGCAAGGTTACATTTAAAACTCGTGCTGCTCGTTTTTCTCCACAAGATGCTGTTGAGGAACACAAGAAAACGCTTGAGTATTTTAAACACGTAATCTCAGAAACTCCTGTTGATCAAAAGGTTGTTGTTATCGGTCATCATACACCTTCTCATTCTTCATGTCATCCAAGATATAAAGATGATCAGGTTATGAGTGGTGGATATCATAGCGATCTTTCTGAGTTTATTCTTGATCGTCCACAAATTAAATTATGGACTCATGGTCATACTCATGAACTTTTTGATTACATGATCGGTCGTACTCGTATTGTTTGTAATCCACGTGGTTACGATGGATATGAAGAACTTTCTAATTTCACTTTAAAGGTAGTTGAACTATGACATGGACAATTACAGTTGAAGAAGACAAAGAGACAGGGGATTTAGTTATCCCCTTTCCTGAAGATCTTCTTGTTGAGGCAGGTTGGAACATTGGAGATACAATTTATTGGACTGACAATAAAGATGGATCTTGGACTTTATCTAAAAATAAAGAACATTCGAAATATTATTACGATACAGAAAGAAACAAATGACAAAAGTATTTACAGACGTTGAAGTTTTTCTTCAAGCATGCGGTCAAAAACACGCAAATACTCCAACTGGACCGAATGAACTTTCAGCATTATATCATAAACTCATTGTTGAAGAATTTCAAGAGTATATTGAAGCGTCGCATGCCAACGATGACGCAGAAATCCTCGATGCATGCTTTGACATGATGTGGGTTATCGTTGGGTATATGAAATCACGTGGTTGGGACTGTGAAGCAGCATGGGATGAAGGTGCAAAATCCAATTTAATCAAGATTGACCCTGTTACTGGCAAGGTTATTCGTCGTGAAGATGGAAAAATTCTCAAACCAGAGGGTTGGAAACCACCAAATTTTGAAAAATTCGTGAAATAACTTGACTTTTATGAAAAAATCAGGTATAATATCATTATGATTACACTTTATCTTGATATGGATGGCGTCCTTGCTGACTTCAACAAGGAATATTCTAAACTTAACCCAAAATTAGAAGATCGAAAAAAGTTTCGATGGTCTGTTATGGAGCATAAGATCTTTGAAAAGCTGGATTTTATGCCAGATGCTCAAGAATTGCTCAATCATGTGTCTAAATTACAAACTGTAAAGATTGAAATTCTAACTTTAATGGGTAATGAGTCTCAGCAAGCAAATGAAGCAAAAATTCAAAAATTGCGTTGGCTCGATGCTGCAAATATTCCATACAAGGCAAATTTTGTTCATTCGAAAGAAGAAAAAGCAAAATATGCTGACAAAAGGTCAATTCTCATTGATGATTCTGCTGGTTGTATTGGTCCATTCATTGACGCTGGGGGGCACGGTATCCTTCATACGAATTCTTCAGAAACTATTCGTATTTTAGATGCAACTTTTCGGCAAATTATGATTTTGGATCACCTCAATGCTTGATATTTTTGAAAATACTTTAGAATGGATTAAAGATGATTATCGAACTAATCGTTTTCGTTTTTTTATTGAGCTCCTTGCTTGGGCTGTCTCGATTGGTTGTTCACTCACCATGGCTCTCACAGTACCCAATCCACCTTTACATATTATGTATCCTTTGTGGATTAGTGGGTGCTCTATGTACGCTTGGGCTTCTTATACTCGGAAATCATTTGGGATGCTTGCTAACTACCTCTTGTTAGTAACAATTGACTCTATCGGATTGATTAGGGTGTTATGGTACTAATTATACTCTTTCTTTTGTTTATGTTTGGTACACCAGCGGTAGCTTGGGCTACCGATTGGTACAGGTGGAATAAAAATTAATATTTTTTATCTTGATAGAAATCCTCAAAAATGTGCAGAAATGCATGTCGATAAACACTGTGTAAAGATGATTCTTGAATATGCCCAACTACTCAGTACCGCTCATCGTGTTCTTGATGGCACTCTTAGTATTACTCTTTCAGATTCAGGACGAAAAAGACAAACCTATACTCTTAATTCTTCCCTTGACTCTGTGTTGTATTCTGCTACTCATATCAACCATCCTTCAGCAATTTGGGTAAGAAAATCAGTTGCAAATTATATGTGGCTTGCAGAGTTACTTGAAGAATTGTGCGGCGAATACACCTATCGTTATGAAAAAACACATAAAGTTGAACAAACTGGTTTAATGCAATTGTTAAAAAATAACATTCCTAAAAATTTACCTGAAGGTAAATGGTCTGAACCAACTCCAGCCATGCCTGATGAATACAAAGTTAATGGTGATTCTTTAACATCATATCACAACTATTATCTTGGAGATAAAACACGCATGTTCTCCTGGAAAAATAGAGAAATACCGAAATGGATAGCATATTTCTAAACTAAATACATTAGTAAGGAGATATTATGCCAACATATAAATTTCGTAATGTAGAAACAGGTGAAGTGATTGAAGAGTTTATGTCAATCTCAAAACTCGACACATTCCGTGTCGAGAATCCCCATCTAGAAACAATAATTCAGGCTCCAATGATATGCGATCCTGTTAGAGTAGGCGTGCGCAAAATGGATACTGGCTTCAAGGAGGTATTGCAAAAAATACATGAACGAACTCCAGGCAGCCAATTAAATAAAACATCTTCACAAATTTAAGGAAACCAATGGCACCTCGCGCATCTTCCAAAAAACAACAAGAAATTAATAATGAAGAACGTGAACCAAAACCAATTGCAAATAATCAATTAAAGATTAGATTAGACAATTTAAAAACATTTCAGCCATTAACTGATAATCAAAAAATATTTTTTGATGCATATAAACGTGGAGATTATTTCGTAGCACTTCATGGTGTTGCTGGTACAGGTAAAACATTTATTGCGTTATATAAAGCGATAGAAGAAGTCTTAGATAAAAGCAATCCATTCAATAAAATTATTGTTGTTCGTTCAGCAGTTCAATCTCGTGAGATTGGTCATCTTCCAGGTGATGTTGGTGAAAAGATGGATATTTACCAACAACCATATCGTCAAATTTGCCACCAACTATTTGATCGTAAAGATGCTTGGGATAGATTAGAAGAACAAGGACATATTAGTTTTATCTCTACTTCCTTTATTCGTGGTATGTCTTTTGATAACGCAATCATTATTGTTGATGAGATGCAGAATTTGACATATGAAGAAATTGATACAGTTATGACTCGTGTTGGTCATATGTCTAAAATTATTTGGTGCGGAGATTATCGTCAAACTGATCTAAATAAAAGGAAGAATGATGTCACTGGTATTCTAAAGTTTTTTGATATTGCCCAACATATGAAGGCATTTACTCAAATTGAATTTACCGTAGATGATATTGTTCGTTCATCGCTGGTCAAAGATTATATTTTGGCTAAATTAAAATACGAAGATTACGAGGATGTTAAGAAATAATGTATGAGATAGTTCGTGTTGGTGTTCCTGCTAGAAAACAGGATGCCACAAAATCTTTTTATGATGTAGTTGATGATATAAAACTTGGATTTTCTGTTGGATTAATCACATCAGATTTAAATAGTTTTGAAAAATTAAGCGCACCATATGGGTACAATTATTTAAAAACAAAATTATCTGATACTGATAAATTTCTATATGCTGAAATACTTGAAGATGGTTCTTCTTTTGTTAAGTGTATGTCTTTTAAAGATGCATTAAATGATATTTCTTGGTTCAGTGAAACCGAAAAATTACTAACATATGGTGTTTATAAACAATGATTACAGTAGAACACTTTCAAAAGATTTTCCCGCACTGCAAAATTACAAGCGGATTAATCGAAGCGTTTACAACCCTTCTTCCACAATATCAAATTGATAATCAAAACCGAATTGCTGGTTTTATTTCTCAGTGTGGTGTTGAGTCCGCTGGTTGGACATGTCTTGAAGAAAACTTAAATTATTCAGCAGAAGGTTTAATTAGAACTTTCGGTTCACATTTTAATCATGATATGTCAATCGCTGAACACTATGCGCATAAACCAGAAGCAATCGCTAATCGTATCTATGCAAACCGCATGGGTAATGGTGATGAGATATCAGGTGATGGTTACAAGTATCGTGGACGTGGACCGATTCAATTAACAGGTAAAGCTGAATATGAACAGTTTGCGAAAGAAATGTATGCTGAAGACGCAGCAACAATTCTTGATAATCCAGATTATTTACACACTGATATTAATACTGCGTTGATGTCTGCTATTTGGTTCTGGCATAGTCACAATTTAAACAAGTACGCTGATGTTCAAGATATTAAAATGTTAACTGAACATGTTAATGGCGGTTTCCTTGGTTTGGCTCAACGTGAAGAATACTTTAAAGAAATCGTAGAATACTGTTAATGCCAAACTTTATTGATCATGGTTTTACCAAACTTGAACGTATCGACACTCTTGATGGAAGATTATATAAAACTCCATCGGGTAAATCCTATCCTTCCGTTACCACAGTTACGGGACTTCACTCCAAAAAATCAATTATGGAATGGAGAAAAAAAGTCGGTGAAGAAGAAGCAAACAAAATATCAGCAAAAGCCAGTGGTAGAGGAACACGAATTCATAATCTATGCGAAAACTGGTTACTTGGTAAACCTGTCGAACCAGACATGTTCGACACACATTTGTTTAATAGTCTAATACCGCATCTACAAAAAATAGATAATATACATGCGTTAGAATCTCCTCTATATTCTCATCATTTAGAAGTTGCTGGAACAGTTGATTGTATTGCAGAATATGAAGGTAAACTTTGTATTATTGATTTTAAAACTTCTAGTAAATTAAAGAATCGTGATTGGATTCATGGGTATTTTATGCAAACATCTGCATATGCGGTTATGTTTGAAGAATTAACAGGAATACCAATAAATAAGATGTTAATTCTTGTTGGTGTTGATAATGAAGATCCTCAAATTTTTGTTGAAAAACGAGATGATTGGATTACAGAATTTAAAAAACTTAGATTAGAATATAAAAATATAAAGGGGTTATGATGGGGGTGTATAGGTTCGATTATCTACATTAAGGCTATGAGGAGACCAAAGACAACGTTCAGGTGCCAACGACAACTACGCACCATTTGAGATTGCTCTAGCAGCGTAAGCTGACTTGACCTGAGGTTTCGCTGACTGTCCTTATTACCCAATCAGTCAGCAATTTTATTAATTAAGGAGTTATATGAAAAAAGGTATTTTGTTAATCGCACTATTGGCAACATTTGGTGTCGCTCAGGCTGTTGAAGTTGGAGTATTTGGTGCTAAAGATGAATCGCATCAAGATTCTGGTAAAAACCATTCTCACTATGGTGTAACTGCTGGTGAGCAATTTGGTAAAGTTTCTGTTGAGGGAGAATTTTCTCGTTTGAATCAATCAGCAAATAACCAAGACAAATACAGCGTTGTTGCTGGTTATGATATCTACAAACTTGGTAATGTTACTCTAACACCAAAGGTTGGCGCATCATATTTGAACAACGTAGGATCAACTGCTGACGGATATGCGTTGCGTGTTGGTGCTGGCGCATCTGTTCCATTGGGTGGTGGTTTTAAAGCAGGTGTTGANTTCTATCGTCAATACGGTCAAGATCGCGTAAGCGCATTTGATGGTAATACTGTTCAAGCAAGTCTAAAGTATTCATTCTAATATGAATATTCAGCCAATGAAGAAGTTTGTTCTTATTGCAGAGAACAAACGAGAAAATACTACTCAGTCTGGTATTATTCTTGAAGGCGCTGGATTTGATCAATCAAAAACTGGCACTGTTCTAGCCATTGGTCCTGACGTCACTGATGTAAAAGTCGGTGATGTTATTTACCTTGAGTGGAACAAAGGTGCGATTGTTAAGATTGGTGATGCTCAGCGCATTATGATCAAAGAAGAATTTATCGTTGCGGTCGCCGAGTAATGAAAGCTGCAGTATTGTGCAATGGACCATCTAGATTTGCCTTTAAAGGTAAACTAGGGTATGATTATGTTATGGGATGTAATATTCCCTGGACAACTGTTGATGGTACTGTTATTACGGATGGCAATATCATGCATGCATGGTTTGCCAAACCAAATTTAATTCAATGTAAGGAAGATCAAGTATTTGTTACTAAACAAGCATGGAGAACTGCAGGTGAATTAAAATTTCAGGATTATATTGAGAATCGTTATGCTGTAAATATAATTGATACTGAATATAAAGTTCCAGAAATGTATAGTTCAGGGCATGTTGCTGCTTCGATAGTTCTAAATATGTATGTTGATGTTATTGACATATATGGTTGCGATTCTTACTTCACTAATACTGTAGAAAGTTTTACAAGTACATATGTTAATGATGTTAACAAAGATTCTGAACAACAAAGAATTGATGCTTGGAGAAAACATTGGAATGCTCTTCAAAACAAATATTCTGAAGTAGAGTTTAATTTTATTAGATTATAAATGATAAGTGAGTTGGGAACTCTCAATAAAAGTTCTATTTTATTAACTACACATCACATCACACATCACACTAAATTCACTTTTAGGAGATGTGAGAATGAAAATAGGATATGTTTACTGGATTCACCATGAAAACCAGTTAGATCCAACAGAACATGGATACATTGGGGTTTCCAATGATCCAAAACGAAGATTACGGGAACATAAAAATAGTTCTGGTAATTTGCTGTTAAAAGAAGCATTTGAGAAAGATTCTAATATAAAGATGGATATTCTTTTTATTGGTTCATATGAGTGTACATTAATGCGTGAAAAATGTTTTAGACCAAAAAGAAATATTGGTTGGAACATTAATTCTGGTGGTAAGGTTCCTCCAGATGCAACAGGAAAAGTTAGAAGCGAAGAAACTCGCAGAAAAATTTCTTTAAATAATGTTGGTTTTAAGGGAAGAAAACATTCTCAAGAGACTAAAGAAAAGATGAGCATGACTCATCAAAATATCCCTGGAAAACCTCATACAGAGGAAACCAAGAGGAAACTTTCTGAAATAACCAAAACCAGAAGGAACACACAGACAAAGGAAAATTTATGACAAATTCAGTAATGAATGCGTATCATATCCGTCTTGAACTTTTAAAAATGGCGAAAGACATGCTAACTGAAGATTATTTTGGTAAGCGTGAAGTAATTAGCAATAACTGGCATGCCAAGTTAGACATTGCTAAATTAAATGGTGGTGAGTTACCTGAACATCCAGGATTCCCGACTTATCCATCAGAAACTGATATCATTGCAAAGGCTCAAACCCTTAATGGTTTCGTTTCAAACATCCCACTAGATACTAAGACTAATAGCAAAAAGTCCACCTGATAGGGATTGAGAGAGAGCATCCGCTCTCTTTCTTTTAACTAAAAAGGAGATTATATGCGTAAATATCGTATATACATACCAATTATATTATTAGGAATCTGTGCAATACTTCTAACCAGAAATGCATTATCTGATTCATTAATACTTGATGTAGGTTATAATCAATTAACCAAGGAAAGTCAAAAAGAAGTTGATTGTCTAGCAGACAATATTTACCATGAAGCAGGATATGAATCCGAAGATGGTAAAAAAGCAGTCGCAATGGTTACGCTTAACAGAACTCAAGATCCACGATTTCCAAAAGATATATGTGGAGTTGTTAAACAAAAAACCTTCTGGCAAGGTTTAACTGTTTGTCAATTCTCTTGGGTATGCGCCCCATTCAAAAATAACAAAGATAGTGTCGCATATCAACAATCAAAAGATGTAGCATTGTTTGTTTATGCTAACTATGAGAAATTAAAAGATATAACCAAAGGTGCGTTATATTATCACGCAGATTATGTTAATCCGAAGTGGAAGTTAGAGAAGACTACCGTAATTGGTAGACATATATTTTATAAAGAGAGTGGTAAATACTATGATGTCAAAACTGAATCTGCAACTGAAGGAAGAACAATCAAAACATTCTTTTCTATTACTGATGGAGGAGATAACCCTTAATAGTGTTAAGAACGCTGTTGAGTGGATCTTTGAAGCCAACTTTGCTGAAGAAAGACCAGAACTTCTTAATTTAATTATCACAAGTCCAGGTGGCGATTTAAATGCAGCTTTTGCTTTAATCGATACAATGCGTGGATCTGCAATTCCAATTAGAACTATCGGTCTTGGTCAAGTTGCTTCTGCTGGTCTAATGATCTTTATTGCTGGAAGTCCAGGTCATCGAATTCTTACTCCAAACACATCAATTTTATCCCATCAATATTCATGGGGTGCAATTGGTAAAGAGCATGAGTTGTTTGCAACTGTTAAAGAATTTGATTTAACAACAAAGAAAATGATTGCTCATTATAAAAAATGTACTGGTTTAAAAGAAGCGGAAATTCGTGAGATGTTGCTTCCACCTCAGGATATTTGGTTAAGTGCGATTGAAGCAAAGAAAATGGGATTATGTGATGCAGTTAAAGAATTATCTTAAGTATTCTGGTATATGGGTTTCTCTTGCAGTAAATCCATATCATTGGAGATTTCATAAAGAGTTTAATAAACCAAACGATATGGATCCGTCAATGTACAGTTTGTATTTGACATTAGGTCCAATTTCGATTCGGCTTGTTATTGATGATGGTAGTTGGTAATTAAGGAGAATTAAATGGAAAATGATAAAGTGTTTATTCTTGCAATTTTAATTGGTTTTCTTTCAGTTGTTGGAGCATTTAGTTTTAATCAATACGCAGAATTAAAATCTATGGAGAGAAATATTGAGTCTGCAATTGTAAAGGGCATCGACCCAATTGCAGTCCGCTGTGCATATAAGTCTCAAGATCCTATTTGCAGTATCTACGCTTCCAAGTCAAAATAACCCTATATTTCTGAAGGTTTTATCAAAAATCGCTTTACTTTGATTTTATTTTAGGGTATAATATATACTGTGATTGACTCTTTTATTAAATTATGCAAATGATTTTTACCTCTCCTGGAAAATCCAAAAAACGCAAACCAAACGCTAGACAGCGTGAGTTAGATGCTTCTTGGGAAGCATTAAAAAAGAAGTATGCCACAAAGACGATTGTGACGCCAAAGCAATCACTCAGTGATGTATACTCGCTTGGAAAACCTGCTTGTCGTGAGACACCTAAGATTCCGAGTCTTCCATTTAGTGGTGGTCCATGCCCAGTAAAACCAAATCCAGTTTATACTGGAACAAAGGTTAAAGGTATTGGTACTATGCATAAATCAAATGCTGTTCCAATCTTTAGCGATGAAGAAGCTGTTGCAATCGCAACGATGCGGAGGAATTAATGGAACCAAAAGACTCTGCATTTATTAAAATAAATGCAAAACAATTGGCTAGTTTATATGAACCAAATCCAAATAATCTAGATATTGTTGAACGTCTTCTTGAGAATTCTGATTACAAAGATGCAAATGATATTATTTCTAAAATAAAACTTGACATACAAAACTAAACAAGGTATAATATATTATGGATTACAAAGCAAAACGTCAAGAACTTCTTATTGAGAAAATGAAACTCGGTAAATTCTTTACAATGTATTTGGATAAATTTGAACGTAAAATGGATCCTGAAAATCCAAACACACCTATCTGGAAATTGTTTAAAAAAGAATCTGAGAAGTATAGTAAGGTTTGTCAAGAAATTCGTAATTGTGAATATTGGATAAAGAAAAATGTTTAAATCATCAAATGATTTTTCAATGCATATTGAACAGATCGTTCACGAAAAGAAAATTAGTTACATGGAAGCAGTTCTTCAATATTGTAAAGAAAACTTTATTGAACCAGAGGATATTGCTAAACTTGTAAATAAATCTCTTAAAGATAAATTAGAAGTAAATTTTCAAGATGAGAATTATTTGCCAAAAAAGGCAAAACTAGATATTTGATATGGACGGATTTAAAGCATACCGTTATTACCTAGCAATTAAATTACATTTTACCTCTGAAAAATTTAACGTCTTCGAAAATCGAGGAAACGTAAAAGGTTCACGTGAAGCATTTAATGCTCGTAATGACAGATATATTTTTGAGAAACTGGCGAGAAAGTTTAACTCAGATCGAGAAATTATTCAGTTCTTTGTTGCTAATTTTGCCTATGGTAATGAGTCTGCAATTTATGCAGGTCAGGAAGCTGATGATAATCTTCTTGAATGGAATAAAAGAAAGCAAAGTATAAGTCGTATTTTTATTGACGATTTGGCTAGTTTATTGACTTATGTTGATGTAAATAAACTACATACTTCTAGTATTTTTGATTTTAAAAATAATGAATATCCTGCATCATTAAAATTATTCTTGGGTGGTAAGATATCGATAGAAACCCTTGTAATTGTAAATGAATTGGATCATGTTGTTGAACATTGGATAAGTAATCCTACTGTGCAACATATTTGGGGTGCTGAATTATTGCGAATAAAAAAGTTGACTGGATTCGTTAAATACGATAAAATAAAACTTGGGCAAATCTTTAAACATTTTGTAGAAGAATTAGACTGAAATGGGTCGTACATATTATAAAGCATCAAAATCTTTTGATGATGAGAATTCTAGTAAGCGTTCAGGTAAAACTGCTAGACATACCAATGGTAAAAAAACAGGAGGTATGAGAACGCTAAATAACTATGTTGAAGAAGATTATGATTTTGAAGATGACGTCTTTGATGACGAAATTGAATTGAATGATAATATAGAAATACAACATACTAAACATAAACCGTAAATACTAATACAAGGAAATAAAATGGATATTCAAACACTCCGTAAAATGCGCAATCAAGACTTCAGCAAAATCGCTGGAGAATTCGATAAAATCTCAAATCCCCAATCAGGCGAAAAGAAGTCATATGACGATGACCGATTCTGGCGTCTAGAGGGCGACAAAGCTGGCAATGGCACAGCAACAATCCGATTCCTACCACGTGTCGAAGGTGATGAACTTCCTTGGGTTCGTATCTTCAGTCATGGCTTCCAGGGTCCAACTGGTAAGTGGTATATCGAGAACTCCCTAACAACTCTTGGTGAAAATGATCCAGTAGGTGAAATGAACACCATGCTTTGGAACTCTGGTTCTGATGCAAACAAAGAGATTGCTCGTAAACAAAAACGTAAGTTGAGTTTTATCGCAAATGTCTTGATCGTTTCTGATCCAAAACATCCTGAGAACGAAGGACAGGTTAAACTGTTTAAATTTGGTAAGAAAATCTTTGATAAGATTATGGACAAGGCTCGTCCAACTTTTGAAGACGAAACACCAGTGAATGTGTTTGACTTATGGGAAGGCGCAAACTTTAAATTGCGTATGCGTAAGAAAGATGGTTATGCTAACTATGATGAGTCAGTATTCTCTGACCAATGCCCAGCTGCAGGTTCCGATGAGGAATTGGTGGCAATTGTTAATGCACAACATAAGTTGTCTGAATTCACTGATCGTAAGAATTTCAAATCTTATGATGAGTTGAAGAAAAAACTTGAACAGGTTCTTTCTGGTGATGCATATACTGCTAAGTCAGCAGCATCTGTTGATGAAGATGAATTGCCAGTTGCTTCTGCGCCTAAGATTGCATCTAAACCAGCACCTGCTCCAAAGGCTTCAATGCCAGAAGATGACGATGAAGATGTAATGTCTTATTTCCAGAAAATTGCTCGAGAAGAATAATTGAGCTAGATGGTTGAAAAGGGAGCTCGGCTCCCTTTTTTATGCGTATCTTTTTGCTACGTAACTACTTACGGAAGATTCTTGGTTACGTATTGGTGATTTAATAACTTGAGTAGTTGAATTATTAGTTGTTACTGGTGCATTTACCACACTAGTATTATTGTTTGCAGCAGGTGTTGCGGCAGCATCAGCATTCTCAGCAGATTTTTGTTCAACAACATTACCTTCTTGTGGTGGGGTTGCTGCTTCAGGTTGTTTATTTGAAGATTCTGCATCTGGTTTGAATGGATAAAATGGACCAATGCTAACTTCTTTTCCAACAACAGGTATTTTAAATTTTATTTCTGGTATTCCAATGTTTTCAATTAAAGACATGAACGAATCTTTAATACCACCAATAAAATCTGTAAATGGTTTAATAAGGTGATCTCCTATCCATTTACTAAAATCTCCAATTACTTCTTTGATTGCGTCTTTATCAAACAATCCAAAGGTTAAGAAATCAACTATACCAGCAAGCCCAGCTATAAGTGCTTTACCAATATCGCCTGTTTTCATAAACTCATCGAAACCATCCATAATACCTTCAAATAAAACACCAACGATCATACCGATAGCAAATATTTTACCAAGAGATTTAAGTATAGTTCCTGGATTAAACAAAGATTTAAATGCATTAATTAAACCTTTACCCAAGAAACTCATAATTGTATCAAGTAATCCACCACCTTCTGGTTTCTTTTCTTCTTTAATTTCCTTATCTTTACCTTCACCACCTCTAGTATTTTCTTCAATCTTTGATAGAAGTTCAGTTTCCTTTTCAGCTTCACGCTGTCCTTCTTCTGCTGCCTCAGCACCTTGCAACGATTCAGCTGCAGTAGCTGTTGCGCTTGGTGCTTTTGCTGCAGTTGCTCCTAAACCAGCAACAGGGTTGGAAATTCCAGCTGCAGGTTGAAATTGTTGCTGAGGTAATAGACCAGCCAGTTCAGCATTCTTTTTGTCAGGACTAAACTGTCTTGTGCTTCTATCATATTTACCCAGTTCTTCAGTGTGTGCTTGTCGTTTTTCTAACAATGCAGCAAACTCAGGACTTTCACCCTTTAAGAATTCTTCATCAGTGGTTCCTGCTTTAGCCATGTGTGCTTGTATAGTTTTCTCATTATCGGTAATTTTATTTTTTGATTGACGAGCACCTTTATAATCTTCTTTGAGTCTTTTCTTAAAATCTGCTGAAGATTCATTTGGCATTGCTTTTGCGCCAAGTGCCTTTTGTTGTTCAACAAACTTATCTCTGTCGAGAGTTTTATTAAAGATACCACCAACATTCATTGCACCAAGAACAGTTCGTTTTAAACCACCATTGGCAATTCCATATTTTTCTTTAACACCAGAAACGCTGTCTTTGAACTTTTCACCAAGAGTTTTAACTGACTTCATACCCTTTACCATGTCAGCAATATCTTTGGTTTCTTTATCCCATTCAGCTTGAAACTCTGCTTGTGTTTTGTAATATTTTCTGCTATTCTTTGTTTGTTCTTTTAACTGAGAAAGAATTTCCTCTTGAATCTTTTGACTATCTGCCCCACCAGTTGCTTTTTGTAGTTTCTCATGATCTCTTGATAACTCAATTAATTTTTTAATTGAAGTTAATTCGCCCAATGATTGTTGTTGTGCTGCAAGCAGATTTTTAAAATCGCTTGAACTTACGTGGACGTTCATTTGTGGTTTTGCCATTTTACATTCTCTTTTTAGATTCTAATCTTTTCTTTTCTTCTTCCAGATAGTTAATTAACATGGCAACATACACTTCACGCTCAAAGGGTATCATATCTTCAATCTCTGCTAAGGAGTATTTGTGGTACTGCAGTAAGGCGAAATTTAATTTATAATAATTCACCAAACTCTCATGGCAGAGATTAACTAAAAAAAACTTTGCATGCCCTCCAAAGTCTTCTTATGATGTTTTTGGCAAATCGGGCAGTCGTATTCAACTTCCTTCTTAATCCTTGGCATCGTAGTGAAGAATTTTTGGATATTCATAAACTGAGTAGAATTTAAGTTGTTTAAGAACTCTACCAGTTCTTCTTTCTTCTGTTCTTTTGAATAGTGAATCTTATCGCCTTCGTAGATATAATCAATACAATCAGCGATAATATCAAAGATATTTTCAAGATCATCATTATCAACCCTTTCTAACTTAGACATAATTTCAATTGTTGGATATTTCATTACAACTCCAACACTGTCAAATAATGCAATTTTGTTAGTATGATCTTCTGGAAACTCTACTTGAATTTGCGTAAGATCAATTGTAATTTTAACCTTTGCTTTTTCATTTTGATCGCCATGTTCATTATCACATGGAAATAATAAATCAATCTTTTCTCCAACAGATTTACCACGGATTTGAGTAAAAATATACTCAAGATCAAATGTGGCTAAACTATCAGTATCAATTTTATCAATAATACAAGAAGCCACAATAGACTTTAATGTATCAACCATAATAACAATATCTTCGCTCTGTTGAGCAATTAATAATGCCTTTTCCTCTTTTACCAAGAATGGTCTATACTTCACACCTTTCTTAGAAGAAGGAATCACCAAATTATATGTTGGTGTACTCATCACTGGTAATGCCATTACTATTCTCCTTGCATTTTCTTAATCATTTTACTCAATTCAGCAGTGCTACCTACAAAGATAGCATTGTTGGTCACTTTATCAGCCTTGCCAGTTTTACCGTCAAGTTTCTGTTTTTGTTGATGTATATCCATAAGTTGTTGGTTAACATCAGCCAGTTGTTTCATAAGATTACCCACAACTTCAAATGCACGTGGATGTTCAGACTGCTTAGCTACTTCTAAAGCAGAATATAAAGCATTCTGCCCAGTAGTTAATAACTCACGTAAGTTATCTCTTGCGGTTTCATAATCATTGTCGATTTTTGTTTCTGGTGTTTGTATAATCTCACCAGTGCTATTATCAATCACTTCAGTTTTTGGTTTTTCTTGAGGGATCACATCAAATACCTCTGATAACGAATCATCTATTTTCATATTTTAATTACCTGTATTTATCATTGGTTTTGGAATTGGGGGTTTTGGCATTCCAAATGTAGGAGGTGTGCTTCCAGCTGCGTTTGTAGAAGGTATTGTTGCTGCAACTGAGGCTGGGGTAGCTGTTGTTGAGACTGGCGCAGATACGCTAGGTGCTGTTGGGATGCTTGAAGGTAAGTTTGCTGGTGCCAATCCGCCATTGTTTGCTCCATTTAATTTCTCTTGAGTTCTACCGTAAGCAGAGATACCCAGAATAGCACCCATAGCGATATGAAATAAACCTGCACCTTGTAGCGTTAATGGATTCCACTGCGTAATTGGTTGATGTTGAATTGCTTGTAGCAAAGACCAAAGAATTGGGAATACTGCCATATCTAATAAACAGATAAACATATACATCCAACCCATCATTGGACGCCACTTAGAATTCATCCAATCTTCTTTTTCTTTTTCTGACTTTGACTTTGACATATTAAAACTTTAATAAATTAGGTAATCTAGTAACAAGAGCAGATCCTGCTGCTCCTATCGCGAAATTCTGTAAATTAGTTGCAAATGTATTTACAGGACTATATCCATTTGATGTTACATCAGCGTATGGACTAACTGGAAAATCTGTTTGGTGTTGAACATATCCATTTGAAGTAATCCCATTATATGGATTGACGGCAAACGTGGTTTGATGACCATCTGGTGTTGCAACGGAAGTTCCGTTTACGCTTGGGAATGATATCCAATTTTTATAGGCAAAATTAACAGACAATTTCATTACATCTTTAGCAGCATAATCTAATTGAACTGCTCCGATGCTTTTCGGAAATGCTTCGTATAACATTACAGTATATGTGTTATTATCGTTTATATCTTGCACATAAATTGTTATTGGCGTAACATAGTTATCATAATATTCAAAAGTTCTTGTGTTTCTATCCATAATAGAATCATGCCATGTATCAAAAAGATCTTTTATTACCATGTCTTTATCAACATAAAAAGACATGTTAATATCTTCAAACAATTTTTCATATGGAGCTTTTCTAACTTCTCCAAATGATCTAGTATCAGTTGTATTAATGTTCAGTCCAGGTAACTGGACTTGATCGCAAAATAACAATGCAGTTCTTAATGAATTAAGATCAAACCCTTGAAGACTGTTTGGTAGCGCAAACTCAACAGCAAATCTGTTTGTTCTTGCCATTCCATTTTGTTTTACTTGAGCAATAAAATCGTTTAAATTTGCCATTATGCTTTTCTTATAATTCTTCTGGAATCTGCCCAGACTTGTTGTTTAGATGCTCCGACAAATCTTTCAACTGGAAGCAACATAGCAGTCGCCCAATCTTCAGAATATATTTGTCTGAACTGACTTCTAACATGACCAGATAGATAATGTTTTACGCAAGGTTTTGCCGCAGCAAATCTTGAAACACCATCAATTAATGCCCAACTATATTTAATCTTTGTAGTTTCATCCCAGCGAGCATTATTTTTAAAAACCAATAAATTATCCAATAATTTGATACGTAAATCATATGGTAAATAATGCATATTTAAACCAAGAAACCCACCTTGAACTTTTCTAAATGGAAATACCAAAGGAAATCTATCATAATATGGTAGTTCTTCTTTTAATTTTGGGTCATAAATATACATATACAAGCTGCCAGGAACAATATTAGTTTTAAGATCAGTAGGTTCTCCCTTTAAAACTTTTTGTGGTGTTATTCCCTGCTGAGCCATTGCAGCAACTTGTTTTTCAAACCAGCTTCTAGATCTCTTTACAGCAGTAAGGAGATCATATTTATTTTGGTCGAATACGTCTTGGATTGGTTTCTTAGATGCCATATATGTTATTTAGGTTATCAGAGCCCAAGTTCTTTCTCTGTTATAATCTTAAATTCCCATCCGCGATCTTTACAATATTCGGTTGCAGCAGCCCATTTAGCTTGATTTTTGATATATATCATCGATTCTGTGATATATTTCTTTGTTTGTCTTCCAGGATATTCTGGTGGAATACAATATTTTGCAGGTTTAACCTCAACCAAATAGCGTTTTATTGTTCCACCTCGTTGAGCTACTTGAATGTTAAAATCAACGAAATAACGATGAATTTTATTATCTGTTGGACACAGATATGGGATAATAGTTTCCTCTGAACTCCATTTTAATATACTTGGGTTTTGATCGCACCAGTTGGCAAATCTAGTTTCCCAACTAGATCTCATTATGATATTTGTTGGATTGCCAGCGTATTTTTCTGGATGAAAAGGTTTATATAATCTTTTATGGAACATAAATAAGGTAATAGGAACAGTAATTAACACTATTTAGAGAAAATATGGCAGAAACAACTACTACGCCTGCACCAGCTGCTAATGCAGCTGCTCCAGCAACTCCAAACCCACCACCAAGTACGTATACACCACGAGGTGATGCAACGGTATTTGAGGGTGGTAAATATGATATTGGTAATTGGTCATATCCAGCAGACTTAATGGCACCTGATGGTCGATATGGTGGGAATTATGTTATTTTTTATATAAATGTTTCCCAAGATGGTAAATTGTACGCCAATGATCCAAGTGTTGCTGTTGAGAATCTAACACCAAGAGATCAAGGTGATTTAGTCGGTCAAAATATTGGTAATAACTTGACTTCAGCCAATGCAACTGCTGGAGCTGTAGAAGGTGCTGTTGGTGGTGGTTTATTAACAGGTGATGTTAAGGGCGCAGCAAAGGGAGCTGCAGCTGGAGCTGTAACTGGAGCTGCAGTTGGAAAAATTTTAAGTAGCGACTCTATTAAAACCACAAGAGCAAATAAGCGTTTAAAAACTGCGATTGCCTTACATATACCAAATGATTTATCTATAACATATGGTGTTCAGTGGTCTGAGGAAGACACTGCTACTTTGGCCATGGCTGCTGCAGGTGGAGGAGAGATAGCAAAAGCATTAAACCCAAAAAGCAAAAGTTCAGACGCAACTGGAGTTGGTGCTGCTATTTTAGCAAACCTTGCTTTATCTAAAGGTCCAAATGCTGGTGCCAATTCTGCTGCGTTGGGTCTTGCTGCGAATCCAAAGAAAGAGCAGGTTTTTAAGGGTGTTGATTTTAGAACATTTAGTTTCAATTATAAATTTTTCCCTACAAATTCAACAGAAGCAAACCACGTGTTGAATATTATTCAACAATTTAAATATCATATGCATCCTGAATTTAAAGATGCCAATAATTTCTTGTACATTTATCCTTCTGAATTTGATATTTTTTATTATAATGGTGGGCAAGAAAATTTAAATTTACATCGCCACACTTCTGCTGTTTTAACTAATATGCATGTAAATTATACTCCAAATGGAATGTTCACAACATTCCCTGATGGCATGCCGACTCAAATTGATATTCAACTACAGTTCCGTGAATTGGCTCTATTGACCAAAGATAAAGTTAAGGATGGTCTATAATGTATTTTGAAAATTTTCCAAAAATGCTTTATGATTACCAAATAGGTAACAGTACTGAAGCATTTATAATGACTGATATTACTAGAAATATCAAGTTTAGAAAAGATATTCTTTCTAATATTACAGTATACGATTATTATGATATTGTTGATGGTGAGACGCCTGAAGTAATATCAGATAAAATTTATGGTACGTCAGAATATCATTGGATTATAATGCTTGCCAATGATATGTATGATTACAGAGCAGATTTTCCAATGAATTATCTTGCGCTTGAACAATATATTTCTGATAAGTATGGAGCAAATGCTGATGTCATTCATCACTGGGTAGATTCAACTGGTCAATATATTGTTGATCAAACTATATCAGGAGCAACATCGGTTTCTAATAGAGAATATGAAGAAGCGTTAAATGAAACAAAACGTAGAATTAAAATTGTTTCTCCTGAGCTAATTGGTGTAGTTCTTAAAAATTATAAAGATCAATTGTAATGCAAGATTCTGATTCAGTTCTTCGCCAAGCTGGCGATGTAAATATTGAGAAGGTATTAATTACCACTAGATCAGGTGTGTCTCAAGAAGTAACCCCTCAAGTTATTGCTATCTCATATTATGAAGATTTGTTTTCGCCATTTATAACAGGGTCATTAATATTAAAAGAATCTTTTGATTTGATTAATCTTTTTCCATTTGCTGGTGAAGAAACATTAGAACTTCAAATATCAACGCCATCTTTAAAGGTTGGTAATATTTCTGGAAAGTTTTATATTTACAAATTGACAGATAGAGAATTGGTTGGAGATCGAAATGTAGTTTACCAATTACATTTTATCTCAATGGAAGCTGTTGTTGATTTAAATAAAAAAGTAAGTAAAGTATTTACTGGTGCACCATCGGATATTGTTAAGTATTTGGCCACTGATACTTTTAATGGTCTAGAAACTAATAAACGAGTTCAGGTTGAGCAGACTGCAAAAGATATTAAATTTATTTCTAACTTTTGGTCTCCAGCAAAAGCAATACATTATGCTACTAATATGGCAGTAAATAAAAATGGATCTCCAAGTTATGTTTTCTTTGAGAATAGAGATGGTTTTTATTTTGCCAGTTTAGATACTCTTTATAATAATGATATATATGCTGAATTTACATATGACAAATATACTAGAGATTCAACACCAATGGGTAGTGATGCTAAAAATCCACAAGAAGATTATAAAAGAATCGATCACATAAGCATTCCTACTGGGTTTGATTACATGGATAGACTTAGAAGTGGATTATTTGCTTCTAAAATTGTTTCTTTTGATTTAACAAAGAAACAATATAACGTCAAGAATTTTACAATGTTTGATAATTTTGATAAACAAAATCATCTTAACAAATATAACATTGCCAGCCAAAACTCTGTTTTTAAAATAAATTCTTTGCTTATAAATTATCCAAGAGATAATGCAAATTTTAGTGGTTTTGGTGATGCTACAAATTATAAGAATGAACAACAAAGATTGTCTTTATTGAAAGCCGCAGAAGCAAATAAAATAGAACTTGTTGTTCCAGGAAGATGTGATTATACAGTTGGTCAAAAAATGAAAATTACATTATATAAAGTAGATCCAACATCTAAAACTGATAATGGTGATGATACTATTGATAATATGTTTTCTGGTAATTATATTGCTTCAGCTATTAATCATTACATTACTCGTGATCGACACGAATGTAATATGGAACTAATAAAAGACACTCTATTAAAGAGTATTGATGGGACTAAAAAATAATGTTTTATACAGGAATAGTTGAGAATAGAGCTGATCCATTACAACTTGGTCGTTGCCAAGTTCGTATCGTAGGACTACACACTCACGATAAGACTCAGTTACCAACAAACGATTTACCATGGTCAACACCAGTACAACCAATTGGTTCTGCTGCTATGAATGGTATTGGATATACTCCTGTTGGTCCAGTTGAAGGAACAACAGTTATTGTAATGTTCCTTGACCACGATATGCAACAACCAGTTATACTTGGTACTGTTGGTGGTATTCCACAAACTCCTACTGCTATATCAAATGATGAAAGTGAGACTGCAGTAAACCCATCTGCTAAACTTTCCGATATCCAATTAACAACTATTGTTGGTCCAACTGATGGTAAACAATTAACATTCACTGATCCAACTGGAAGAACAGATTTGACTACTGGTCTTACAGCAAATATGTTTGTTGTTGGATATGGATTATCAAGTAATTGTACAATTGTTAGTGTTGATAGTGGCACTAAAATTACAATCAGCGAAGCAGTTACTGGGTATGGCGAAAACATTATTACATTCAAACCAGCGCCAACTAATTTGGATGCTGTTAATCAAAGTAAAGCGTCGAATGTATTAACAGATAGTTCTGGTAATCCAGTAATTTCTGGTAATGGACAACCTGTTACAACTACTCCTGCTGCATCATCAACTACTCCTGCAACTCCTGCTTCTACTCCTGTTAATGACTCAATACCAACTGTTCCTCCGCCAAAATCTACGACAAATCAATCAAAAGCATCTGCAGGTATTAAAGCACTTATTGCTGCTTGTGATGCTGTTGGTTTAACAACTAAAGAACAGAAATGCGCTTTACTTGGAATTGCTGGTGGTGAATCAACTTGGATTCCTCAATTAGAGGGATATAATTATTCAGTTTCTAGAATAAAACAAATTTTCTCTTTCTTGTCAGATGCCGATGCGCAACAATATTCTGATGCTCAGAAAAAAGGACTGACAAGAGAACAATTTTTCAGTGTTATCTATGGACCAACAAGACGTGGTAAAGGTTTCCTTGGTAATTTAACTGATGAAGATGGTGGTAAATATTATGGTCGTGGATTTATTCAACTTACTGGTCGTGGTAACTACAAACGATATAATGATCTAGCAAAGGCTGCTGGATTAAATATTGACATTTTAAATAATCCTGATTCTCTTAATGATGATTTAAATGTTTCAGCAATGGTCGCTGCTCTTTATATTAAAGATCGTGTACCAAAAGGCGTAAGTCCAACAGATAATCCTGGATATTTCTTTGCTGCTAAGAAGGCAGTTGGTGTTAATTCTCCAGATATTTCTGCTAAGAAACAATCTTACTATGAATACTTTTATGGTGGAGCTGTTACTGGTTCTGTGGAAAAATCAGCAGGTACTGATGCTCCTACTCCACCACCAGATAATGCCCCAGTAACTCCTGGTCCATCACAAGAAAGTATTAAACGTGGAACTGATAATACTGGCTTTAGAGATCCAAATAATAAGTATCCCCTTCCTGATTATGTAAATGAACCAGACACTAATCGTCTTGCTCGTGGTATTATTAAAGGCACTGTTGTTGAATTAAAAGATAGCACCAGAGATCAAGGAATTCTTCTGCCAATGGGTAGTGGAACTTGGAGTCAACCACTTTCTGCTTTTGGTGCTCAGTATCCATATAATAAAGTTATGGAAACAGAATCTGGTCACATTCAGGAATTTGATGATACTCCTGGCCAAGAACGCATTCATACTTACCATCGTGCTGGAACGTATGAAGAAATTGACCCAAATGGATCAAAAACTACATTCATTAATGGTGAAACATATACCATTATGCTTAGAAATAATTATGTTCACGTACAAGGCGACTGTAATTTAACTGTTGCTGGTAACGTAAACATATACGCACAGTCTGATGCGAATATTCAAGTAGAAGGCGACGCAACTTTACAAGTTGGTAATAATCTATCAGCTGGTGTTGCCAATGACTTTACTTTGGCTGTTGGTGGTGCAGTTCAAATTAAGGCAGGTGGAGATTTTACACTTGAGGCTGCGAATATTAATCAATTAGCTGATTCTGGAGTAAATATTAATTCTGGTGAAGATATGAATATCCTTGCTGGTGGAACATTATATGCAGACTATTCTACTGGTCAGTTTGGTAATGGTGCCAATGCTGTTGAATCAATTGATTTGCCAGCACCAACTGCTGGTGTGCCATTATATCCAGATGTTCCTGAGTTATCTCCACCAGATCGTGTTGTTGAAAATTATGCCGCAGCTGAAACCCCACAAGATTATGATACACCACAGGGAAGAGCATTCGCAAACAACCAAGCACAAACTAATGGTGTTCCAAATCCACCAAGTCCATCTGTAGATACTTCTGCGAACACACCTACGACTGGCGGTTCAAATAATACTGTTGCTGTTGATACATCAAAGATACAAAGTACTACTAATTTCACAAACGATTTTAGATTATCTCCGAATTTTTCTCTTGGGATGTTAATTTATGGTGGAATTCAAGGAAAACACAAATTAGTAGATCAAGAATTACAGGATGTTAAAGGTGGTCCATTGAGAGTTTATACTACTCAAGAAATCGTTTCAAATCTTGCTATTCTTTGCCAAAATGTTTTGGAGCCAGCGTTATCTGTTCTTCCAGGTGGAATTGGTGGATATGGAAACCAATGGACAATTACATCTGGTTATCGTTTAAAGGGTGTTGTACCTCAAGAGTCTCCATTATCTGATCACTGTAAAGGACAAGCAGCAGATGTTGCATTACTTTTACCAGACAGATATAATGCAACTTATAATATGATTCAAAATATTGAAGCATTAGTTCCTTATAATCAAATTATATTAGAGTATAGATACAAAGATCAAGTTTGGATGCATTTGTCATATAAGCAAAAAGGTAATCTAAAATGGGCTTTTACAATGTCTAACGATAAAGTTTATCAAAGAAATTCTGCTGGTATTCCAAATGGGTTTGTTTTACTTACTGATGGTGCTGCTCCTCCGCAGAAGGTATAATATGCCTTGGGTTCCAGCTTCTACTGATCTTGGTTCCACTACAGAAATGGGAACATTTAATTATAGTATTCAATACTATGATGATCAAGCAGGAACAGTTGATCCAACTACAGGATTAACTGGTCCAGATACTTATACTTACAGAGCAGTTACTATTACTCCACAACAAGTAGATCCATCTACAGTTAATATAACAAATGGTCTTTCTGCATCAATTTCAGGATATTTTGGACCTTGTTTTAATGACACTCTTACAACAAGAGATCATCAGGGTAATATAACAACAATAAACACATTAACATCAGGAGAAAGTGTTTTTAACGCAGTAAATAAAAATACTTTACACGAAGTTATCGCTTATGTTCCAGATCCAACTAGAACTAGGACTTTTACTTTTACTGCTACTGCTTATGATCCATCAAACCCAAATGTTATAATTTCAACCCAAATTTATGTGGCCCAATGTAAAGATTTAAACTGGGATACAGGTAGAATTGCTTTAAAGGAGTTGGTTTCATATGCCAGCAGTAACTAGATTAGGTGATAATTCAACTGGCCATGGAGATTGGCCACCAACGCTAATGATTACGACCCCTGTACAAAAAACATTTTTTAATGGAATTTTAGCTGGAGTAGTTAATTCTCAGTGTGAGTGGGCAGCCCATTCAGATGCGCACACAACCCACCCTGCTAGTTCTCGTTATCCAACACATGGGGCGAGTAAAACTTATATAGAAGGGAATTTAGCAGCAAGAATTGGTGATGATTTAGCAGATGGGGATGCAATTGGTGCAGGATCCTCTAATTCGTTTATAGAATAACCTAAATAAGAATATGCCAATAAATACAAGAACATTTTCTGATATAGACTTTAATTTTATCCCCAATCCAGTGACTGGGGATATCGCACTTCGTTTGGACGATTATGCGGTAAAAGCTGCTGTTCAGAATTTAATCCTTACCTCTTTCTATGAAAGACCATTTCATAGCGAAATTGGGAGCCCAATTAAGCGTCTATTATTTGAACCAGCTTCTCCAATGGTTGGAGCAATGATTAAACAAGCCATCGCCAATACTATTGCTAATTATGAACCACGTGTGAATTTAACTGATATAATTGTAAATTTATCTGACGATGGCTATTCTGTCTATGTTACTCTTGAATATACAATTTTAAATACTAACCAACCACAATCTCTAGACCTAACATTACAAAGATCTCGATAATGTCTAATAACCAAAAAATATCAACAACAGATTTAGACTTTGATGATATCAAAGCAAATTTAATTACATATTTACAGGGTCAAACCCAGTTTCAAGATTATAATTTTGAAGGTTCCGCATTATCAGTTCTACTTGATGTGTTGGCATATAATACTCATTATAATGCTCTTTACAATAATCTTGCAGTTAACGAGATGTTCCTTGATTCAGCAAGAAAACGTAATAGTGTAGTTTCTTTGTCTAAGATGCTTGGATATCGTCCTCGTTCAGCAACATCGGCAACTGCTCAAGTTACAATTACAGTTACTGCTCCGACTGGAACGAATGTGCCAGCAGCATTAACTTTACCAGCATTTAGTTCTTTTACAACTAATGTAAATGGAACAACATATACGTTCTTTAATGAGCAAGCAGTTACTGCTTCTTCTTCTGGACTTACATTTGTATTTCCAAATGTTACTATAACTGAAGGTGTTCCAATTACAAATACCTATACATATAATACAGGTACTATTATAACAATTCCAAATGCGAATGCTGATTTAAACACATTGAATATAACTGTTCAAGATAATCAAAACTCTTCAGTATATACATATTTTAAACCAGCAGATACTTTAGTTAATGTTGGATCAACATCTACTGTTTATTGGGTTATAGAGATGGATGATGGTGTTTATGAAATTGATTTTGGTGATGGTAATTTGGGGGTTGCTTTATCTCCAGGTAATTTAGTTTATGTAAATTATTTTGTTTCTAGCTTAGATGCACCAAATGGAGCAAATATTTTCTCATTTAATGGTGGCACAATATTGAGTGGCGCAACTGTATCTATAACTACATTATCTTCCGCTGTTGGTGGATCTGTACCAGAAACAATTGATAGCATTCGTTTTAATGCTCCAAAATTCTACTCGTCACAAAATCGCGCAGTTACTACTGATGATTATAAATCAATAATCTACGCAAACGTACCTGAGGCGCAATCAGTTTCTGTTTGGGGTGGTGAAGATAACATTCCTCCAGTCTATGGTCAAGTTTATGTTTGTATTAAACCATATAATGTTTCTGCTTTAACTGATCTACAGAAAATGGATATTATCACCGATGTTATTAAGCCACGTGGTATTGTTTCTGTAATTACAAATATTGTTGATCCAGATGCGATCAACATTGAACTTACAATTACTGCATATTATAATAATCAAATTACAAATAAATCACCATCAGATTTAGCAACTATAATTACAAATGTGGTTAATGACTACAATAATTCAGATTTACAAAATTTTGATGGTGTGTTTAGATTCTCTAAATTAAGTAAATTAATTGATGCTGCTGATCCAGCAATTGAAAATAATATTACGACTCTAGTTCTTCAAAGAGCAATCGCTAACCCACAATATAATACTTCTGCAGAATATATTATCAACCTAATCAATCCAATTCGTGAAACTGGAACTCCTGATAATGCTATTTTAAGCAGTGGTTTCTATATCCCTGGAAGCACAAATGTTTATTATCTTGATGACGATGGTGTTGGTAATATTCGTTTATTCTATTATGGTCCAGATGGATCTAAAGTTATCGCCAATGCAACAATTGGTTCTGTTAATTATTCAACTGGTTATATTGATGTAAAGAATTTAACAATTTCAACTTTATATGATCAATCATTATATTTTACAATTAAACCATTATCAAATGATGTCGTTTCCGCTTTATCTCAGTATGTTCAAATAGACATGGCAAATTTAACAGTTAATGTTCTTGCTGATCCAACTGCCTCTGGTTTTCTTGGTGGCGGAAATAACTATACATTTACACCTAGTACAGTTGCGTAATGATTACCAAACCTAAAGTATCAACTCTAGTTCCACAACAGCTTCCTGAATTTGTAAGGAATGAATATGGAACATTCGTATCATTTCTTCAAGCATATTACGATTATCTTGAAACAACTCAGCTTGATATTACCACATTAAGAGATGTTGATACTACCCTTGATTCATTTCTGGTATACTTCAGAGATGAACTTCTTTCTAAATTTCCATTAAATTCTGCAGTAGATCAGCGTTTCTTGATGAAGCGTGTTAAAGATCTTTATAATGCAAAGGGAACTGAATCCGCTGTAAAATTATTATTTGAATTAATTTATGGTAAACAAGTAAGCGTATTTTACCCATCAACTCAAGTTCTTCGACCATCAGATAATACTTGGAATCAAGATACATCATTATTTGTTCAAATTAATTCTGGAAATCCAGACGATATCGTTGGCGCAATCGTTCAAATTATTTCAAATAATAAGATTACTCAAGTTACAGTTCAGGGTAGACAAAATGTAAAGGTTGAAGTAGAACGTGGCATTGAAATTTCCTCAACAATTTATGAATATCTTATTGATCGAAGATTCTTTGGAGATATTCAAATTGGCGATATCGTTCGTTATGAAAATAAAGAAGCTGGTATAAGTTTTTCTGGTACGATTTTACCAACAACATCTTCTTTACAAATTCTTGAACCAGGAACTGGATTTAAAGTTGGTGATGTATATCCAATTACAAACTTCAATGGAATTGGTACTCAATTAAAAGTTTCAGCGGTAGATTCTAATGGTGGTATATCTCAGGCTCAATTTATTCAGTTTGGTACAAATTATACTACTAATTTTATACAAACAATTTCATCAACAACAGGAACTAATGCAGTTGCACAAACAACTGGAGTTCAATTAACAAGAAGTGTTACTGAGTCATTAAATGGATTTGGTGTTTATGTTGCAACATATAATCTTGGTATTTCTGAATTTACAAATGGTTTTGCTGAAAGTGGAACTATTAACCAAGTAGATTATGAGTATGCACAAAATGCTTCTGTTATGGCATGGGATCCAACATATGCTGGTCAAATTATTGTTCAGTTTGGATTAACATCTGCGCAAGCAACTGCTGCTACTTCTGAGTATACATCTGCACTTTTACAAATTAATCTTGGTTCAATCGCATCTTATCCTGGATATTGGTTAACAAATGCAAGTTTCTTAGATGATGCCATTTATATTGAAGATAGTCGTTACTACCAACCATTTTCATATGTAATTCAGATTGATGAGAAATTAGATACGTATAAAACAGCTGTTAAGAATTTGATTCATCCAGCTGGTTTGGCTATGTTCGGTGAATACAATGTTCAAAATACATTTAATTTGAGTATTCAATTACAATCTATTTTTAAAATTCTTAATGGGAATCTTAGTGATAGTGTTGTAATGCATGAATATGCTCAATTATTTACAACCAAACCATTAACTGATGCTCAGGGATTGGCTGATTTTACTAGAATACTTACTAATAAACCATTATATGATACACAATCATTATCTGATTTAGCAATCAAATATACTGGTAAAGTAGTCTCAGACACACAATCATTGGCTGATGGAATAACTAATAAAACATTTGGTAAGTTAAATTTAGATACACAAACAATGACAGATGCTGTTAATAGAATAGCAACTGGTAAAGCATTGGCAGAAACTCAATCTTTATCTGATACAACTGGAACTAACCTAAATAGAACAAACCCACAATTAGTTTATACAACTAATGTAACAAACCAATCGTCTTCTAGTGTGTCACTGGCAAGTTCAGGATATATAGACTTAAATGGATTCGCAATACCAGGATATTTTACAAACGACTCAGGTTATTATGTTGGATCTCCAACATCAATGAGTAATTAAAACAGGAGAATTTTATGGAACTACAAGAAAATGGATTAAAAATTAAAGGCGACGTTAATATTGTTGTTTTTGATGAACAAGGTAATAAAAAAGACGAACGCCAAGTAAAAAACTTGGTAGTTACTGTTGGTAAAGCATGGATTGCTTCACGTATGCTAGTTGACGCTGGTGGTACTGGTGGTGTTACATTGATGTCATATATGGCTGTTGGTACTGCTTCAACATCTCCAGCTGTTGGTGATACAACATTAGGAACTGAAGCTGGTCGTGTTGCATTGTTTTCTGCCTCTATTGCTTCAACTGCTATCACATATACTGCATCTTTCCCAGCTGGTACTGGTACTGGTGGTCTACAAGAAGCTGGTATTTTTAATAACAGTTCTTCTGGTACAATGCTTTGCCACACAACTTTCCCTATTGTTAACAAAGCTGCAGGCGATACAGTTGCTATTACTTGGACAATCACAGTAAGTTAATTTTAGGTAGATTAAATGCCAGCACTATTAAAATCTGAAATCCACAACTCCGTAGCAAAATTATTGTATACGGAGATTCAGAACAACACATCTCGTTATTATTATTTCTTGGGACAGGCTTTGCCACCTTCGGCTTGGCCAGATCCAACAAATCCTCCTGCTCCTGTTGATAGTGCTGACTACGAAATTTCTACTCGTGATCAAATTATTACTATGAAACAAATCAATTCAACTGATGTTTCATATGTAATCCCTCGAGTAAACTGGACTTCTGGTACAGTTTACGATATGTACGATACTCAATATAGTACAGAAGTCCAAGGTTTAAATTTAATTTCAGGTGGCTATGGATATACAACTGCTCCTACAATTACTATTACTGGTGGTGGTGGTTCTGGTGCAACTGCCACTGCAACTGTTCTTAGTGGACAAATTGTTGGAATTACTCTTACCGCCAGAGGAATAGGATATACTTCTATCCCAACAGTAACTATTACTGGTGGTGGTGGCTCTGGCGCAAGTATTACTGCTGTTGCCACAGCAGTTGTCACTATTGCACCTTCAGGTGCACAAAGAGTTGAGGATATTAATGCTGTTGTAATTACAACAGATTACAATGTTTATAAATGTCTTGATAATAATAACAATGTGGTGTCAACATACCAACCAGTTGGTACTGTTGTTGACCCAGTTATTATGCCTGATGGTTATATGTGGAAATATATGTATAGCGTTCCTATCGCTTTACGTAACAAATTCCTTACTGATGCTTACATGCCAGTTGTTAATGCATTAACTGATCAGTTCTTTGAGAATGGTCAAATTTTAAATATTGGTGTTCAATCTGGTGGTTCTGGTTATACCTTTGCTAACATTACATCAAATGGTGATGGATATAGAGCAAGCGATCCTGTTTTAATTACTAATACAACTATTACTAATCCAGGAACTGGATACACAGGTGGAGCTACTCTATCAGCATCCCCACCGTACCCATCAGCTTCTGCTTGGGTTGCAGGAAATCAAGTTCTTCTTGGTCAATATATTACATACGGTATTAATCAATATCTAGCAACACAAACAGGTATTTTAGCATCTCCTGCTCCTATTCATACTTCTGGTATCGTACAGAATGGTACTGCTGCTCTTGAGTATGTTGGAACAACTGTAACTGGTATTGTTAACGTAACTGTTGGTTCTGTTACAAGTATTACTTTAAATGGTAGTATCTACGATTTTAACTTTACTTCTGGCGGATACGGTTATAATGCTCCACCTTCAGTAAATATTCAAGATATTAATGATGGATCGCTGTATGGTGGTGAAGAAGGATACTACGGTGGTGGTCCTGACCAAGACGATTTTGTTGGTGTAGCTTTAATGAGTGGAACATCAGTATCTTCTGTTCAAATTACTAATCAAGGATATAATTATCCAGTAGTCCCAGCTGTTACTTTTGGTAATCTTTGGACTGCTTCTACTGCAGTAACTACTGGTACACAATATTATTATTCAAACAGATTATATACTGTTCTTCAATCAGGAACTACTGGTTCATCTGCTCCCACTGCAGTTTCAAATAGTATTCAAAGTATTGCTCTCTCTTCTGGTGGTTCTGGATATATTTCAGCCACTGTTTCTATTTCTGCTCCTGATGTTTCTGGCGGCACTCA
>TBL_comb48_EPIDRAFT_1000450_pt1 | contig 32406 bp, 18 predicted proteins | sample TroBogEpilimnion_37_FD_10681 | JGI IMG/M metagenome (IMG submission 10681) | reverse complement strand
TCAAGCTCTAGCAGCAGTAGTAGCTCTAGCTCTTCAAGCTCAAGCAGTAGCTCTAGCTCATCTAGTTCTTCAAGCTCCAGTTCAAGCTCAAGCTCATCTAGTTCTTCTAGCTCAAGCTCTAGCTCTAGCTCCTCGAGTAGCTCTCATTCCTCTAGCTCTAGCTCGTCTCATAAAGTAACTACCGATCAGTTACTAAATCACGGTGATAGCTTAGTTGCCAGTTATGGTGCTTCTTATACGGCTGAAATCTCTGATGTCACGGCTTCTACTATTGATGCCGTATTAAGTAATAGCCACGTTGTTGCATTTACCCTTGTAGATACTGCTACTAATATCGCATCCATCTTTGCTGATAGCTCTGCATCTGATATCGCTCTTGGAAGTAAGATCACCTCGATTTCTGTATTGATTTCTGGTGGCAATCCACAGCATGTCTCTGTTGGTAATTTCCTCAGCCACCTACGTTTAGCGCAAGCAATCGTTACTGCAGGTGAAAAAGTAGGATTAGATGCTAGTGCTCATGACATTCAAAATCACATTCGTGATCTTGAAAATAATATTAGTGACATTTCATCAATTAACTTTATTAATACTGATGGCACACAAATTAATCTTGCAAGTGCTGATGTTGAATACGGTGCTGATGTTTTAGGATTAATTGGTGGTACGCACGGCTCTATTTATCAGCTCAGTATTACTGATACCTTAACTGTGAGCAGCGCTGAAGCTTTAGCGACTAACGCTGCTATTGTTGCGGACGGTATTTTAAGCAATATCGATCAGATACACATTGCTGATACTGCAGCTCATGTTGGATCCGCTCTTGATTCCCTGAGCTCAGAATTGGTAAGTAAGCTCCTTGAGCCAAGTGCTTTGAGTATCACTTTGACCGATAGTGGTACACCAACAATTCAGCTTGCTGCTAATTTAAATTCGACTCAGATTAGTAACGAGTTGAGTGTTCTCAATGACATTAATAGCCACTTTAAGTTGGCTGTCAGTGTCGGTGAGGCAAGTAATGTTATCGCTGGTCTATCGGGCAATTCTGCATTTACGGGGCTCACGATTGATGTTGTGCTCAATTCATGGTCCGGTACAGATCAAATTACAAGCGTAACGACCTTATTGAATGGTTGGCATACCAATAGCGCCATTGGTGCGCTGTTATCCAATGGTGGCATCAGTATTGGAAATGGTTACAGCAACACAATTGATATTACTTCCGCCTCTCAAGTTACCGAGCTAGATGCACTCCATAATGCTCTATCAGTGGGTGGCTACACCATTCCTGTTTCTGTTGGTGAAATCACTGTTGAAGCGGGTATAGCGCTCTCGACAACCGATTTAGCTGACCTTAACGCGCTTTCCAATAACCATGTTCAGGTGGTTCTAGAGTCTGTCGATGGTTATGTTTCCGGTGCAACCGTCACGGAGACAAACGCCAGTGGCGCAACGATCGCAGGCTATGGCACCACTAATGGCTCCGGTCAAGTCATCGTCACTGCAAGCGATTCAAGCCAAGACCATATTGTGGTCAGCGGAGGTACCGATACCTTTACCAATCAGCAGATTTCTGGAGAGTTGATTGCTCCTGTCGGGTTCCAGGTATCGACCCCATTAACCACATTGTTAGCGCTTTCAAGTCATGTGAGCGCTGATCAAATCACATCTGCTCTGGGTCTGAGCGGGGTTGATTTAGCTAACTTTGACCCAGTAGCGGCGATGTCTTTGCCAGCGACTCAGACTGCTGGACTTAATGTATTTACAGCGCAACAAGGTATCTTCACAATCTTGCAGGCGGTAGGGCAGTACGGTGTTGCTGAGGGCAATGATGCTGCCTTAACTAATGCTGCCGATGCAATCAGTATCGCAATTGCCAATGCATCGCCATTAAGTGATATCAGTCAGCTTGGCTCTCAATTAAGCAGTATTACAAGTGCAGCTGTGAGTGCAGTCGTAAGCGATAGCGCATCTGCTTCAGCCATTGCAAGCATGATTTCTCAGATCAATACTGATTTGATCAGCAATTACGCTGGCCTGCCAGAAGCTCTGCAAAATCCTGGCGTACGTGCTTCTGAAAACCTTATTGCAATCGCTCAAGTGACTGCAGGTATCACTCAAACTGCATTACTAGGATCCATTGAAGCGGTTGTTGCAAACCCAGCTAATGCTGCAAGCATTGCAAGTGAGTTTAGTTCTACAGTCGCTACCGATTTGGCAGATATTCGTGCCTTGGTTAATGACTACGTCGTTAGTGATCACACTCTATATCTCAATACTTACGGATATCAGCAGCTTCTTGACAATGCCTTAGAGGAAAATAATCTTGGCGCGGGTAATGGTATTAGTGCTCAGCAGTTAGTTGATCTGGGTATTAAGACAATTGACACTGGTACTTCCGTTGTCCAACTCAATACTGCTGAGGCAGCAAACTTTGCAGCTGCAGGTATCCATTTCACAGCATCGTCTCAGGTTGAGGTCACCGAGGAAACGGGTACATGGGCTAGCGCAGAAAACATTGCCAATCTCAATAGCTTAGGACTTGAGAATATCGTTCTGAATGTCAATGATGGTGGTTCACAGTTACATAGCTTAACTGCCTTTGCGACTGATATCAGCCACGGTGATCTGCATCAGATTACTCTTGAGGTTACTGATACTGGTGTAACTGCTGCCGATGATCTTGCAAAACTTGGCGTCAATGTAGATTTAGGTAATGATCTCAATAGTCTGCGTGCTATTGATACCCATTTAGGCTCTTTGACAATATCAACTATTGAGGTCGATGCGGCTCAAGTACCAGGTGTGGTAAGCATCTCCGATGTCACGGCAGAGTCTTTGGAATCGAATGGCTTACATTTTGCCAGTGATGATAGTGTTGATCTCGATGCCAAGGATCAAGATGCAGTATCTAAACGCCTTAGCATTAGTCTCAAAGGTCTAGAAAGCCTGAAGATTAGTGCGATCAGTGTGGGTGCTCACGGTGTTCAGGTAGACAGCACAATCGCTGGAGAAACCGCAAGTCTTGATAGCTTGGTTGCTGGTGGTATCCCCACAATTGATAACTCTGATGGTGCTCCAGTCGTTCTCAACGTGACGCCAGACCAGATCTTGCATAGCGGCAACTTTAGTGCGGTAGATCTCACGGCAAATGCTCACAGCCTTGCGGACCATGGCTTTACCGACATTCAGCTCAATATTGCCGGAACGGGCATTGATGTTGCTTCTGCAGACGCTGATTCTCAGATCAGTAATGAATTAGCTGCGATTGATGCAGGCAGTCATGCCGGCCACAATATGACGGCTAGTTTAGAGATTGATGCTACTCAGTTAAGTCAATTGCATTTGGCTTCTAGTGGCGGCTCGGTAGAGTTCGGTGAGGCTCATGCAATTCGTGTTGATGCCAGTGCTGCAACTCACTTGTCTACCAGCCTCAAAGACCTCGAGAGCCTCAAGCTCTCCGCAGTCAGCGTGGGTGCTCATGGCTTAACTGTGGATCTGGGTGGTAGTTTTGATAGCATCGCCCACGACGTGAGCTTGCCAAGCTTTACCGGTGGTGCAGTGAACTTGGCAGTGGATAACATCAGTGAACTCGATGGCAATAGCCACCTGGTTGATGACTTACACGCTTTAGCTGGCGATCATGTCAGCAGCATTGATCTGTCTGAGATTACCAACAGCACAGATCTGACAGGTCATACTGCAGCGATTAGCACCTTAAGTACTGCAATCGATACGGTCGACAGTACCTACGGTGAGCACCTGACTCTGAACATTGGTGATCTGCAAGCCCATACCTTAGCCGGTGATCACTTTAGCTTTGAGACTGGTAACCATGTAGTACTCGACGGTAGTGCTGCAACTCACTTGTCTACCAGCCTCAAAGACCTCGAGAGCCTCAAGCTCTCCGCAGTCAGCGTGGGTGCTCATGGCTTAACTGTGGATCTGGGTGGTAGTTTTGATAGCATCGCCCACGACGTGAGCTTGCCAAGCTTTACCGGTGGTGCAGTGAACTTGGCAGTAGATAACATCAGTGAACTGAACGCTGGTAATGATCTGCACTTGGCTAATCTGACAAGTGACATTAGTGCATTAGCAAGCCACGGTATTGATCAAATTAGTCTAGATCATCTCTCTACTCAGAATTTAGAGAGTCTCTTGTCTACACCTGGTCAAGATGGCTATAGCCAATTTGATGATTTCTTAACCGCTGTAAATACCTTTGATGCCAGTGCCGGTGCTCACGCTTCTGTCACGCTCAGCTTTAATGAATCAGCGGTACATGCATTAGTTGCTCAGGGTTATAGTTTTGCGACTGGCGATCACATTGGTGTTGATTACACTGGCGCCGGCACACACCTCAGCAGCAGTTTGCAAGATCTCTCAAGCCTGCATGTTAACCAAGTCAATGTTTCTGGCGGCCTGCTAGACAAGAATGGTGTCGACCATATCAGCGTTGATCTTGGATCAATCGATCTGAATAGCTCAACCATTGGCACTTTAGCCTCGAGCTTGCCAGTATTTGAATTATCTGGCTCAGAGCAGGCTCTCGGTGCGCATAGTCTAGATGTCACCCTTGACATGACGGCGGCTCAGGCTAGCGAATGGAGCGCAATCGAAGCTTCTGATACTGGCCTGTCGCATGAATTGATTAGTGCGTTACAGGCTGCAGGCATTACCAATATCGATCCTCCAGTAGCGCTTGACCAAGTATTTGCTAACCCCGGTGCCGATTGGATGAATCTATCCTTGGCTGGACAGTTGCACAGTGTTGGAATTGGTTATCAAGAAGAGATTATTGGTAGCAGTAATCCAAATGCTCCAAGTAACCTAAATAATGCCTTTGATCAAGAAATTAGTGCGCTTGAACACGCTGGTCAATTAACGGTTGCACAAGGCAGCGCCGCTCATGATGCCTTGACTGGACTGGATTTATTGAGCAAATACACCTCACCAGATAAGTTTGGCGATCTCTTGCATGCCTTAACAGCCTCTGGAGTGAGCGACTTTGTAGTGGAGAGTGGCAACGTTCAAATTGGTGATGGCTTGGCTGCTGCTCTGGTTGACGCTGGCATGCTCCAAGCCTTACCGGCAGCTAACCTCACCATTGATGCTACTGCTCAAGTCATGCAGATTGGTGATGAATACTATGGCCACATGGCTACAAGCCTGAAGGCAATCGCTGATTTAGGTGTCCACGCAATTGAGACCGGCAATGTCAGCCAGCTCTACGTTGACCTTGGTTTGCCAGTTCATGATGCTAATGCCATGAGTGATATCAGCCAGCTCTTGAATTCCTTAGATCCTGCGAACCATGCAACCCAGTTAGCTCACAACCAGTCCGGTCATGAGGTTGGTATTTCTCTGGTGATCTCCGGTGATATTGCTGCCGCAATTCAGGAGGCTGGCGGCTTTACTACTACCGAAATTAGTCAGATGAAGAATCTAGGTATTAATCAAATTGCCGTTCTTGGTGAGAACGCCAACGTGAATCCGAATAGCTTAATTAACAGCAAGGCTGTAGCTCAGACAGCGGTACCGTTGCCTGAAGTCAAGCTCATTGGTCATACTGATCCAATGTATGATGAATTGCATGAACACCACATGCCACACGGGAAGTAATGGGTAAATTATGAGTGAACCGATCAATCCTAATACTGCAAATGCAAAGCAAAATCCCTCTTTTTCTCAGGAAAAAGGTGAAGAATTTGCACAATCTGAGACCATGAAAGCAGGCCAAGCACAGGGTGGGGCGCAAGAAGCTGCTGGGGCTCATGCCGATACTCAGGGCCAAGAGCAAGCTAAGCCGCAGCCCAATATGCGCGGAGCAGGCAATATTGCCCCAAATCATCGCAAGCCTATTGAGGCGGTGTTGTATGACTGCCGGCGCACTTTTTATTTTGCTTTTATGATCACGGCGCTGATTGATTTTCTGGCTATCACTCCCATGCTTTTTATGATGAATGTGATGGATCGTGTGATTGCCCCCCGCAGTGGGGTAACCCTTGTCTCACTCTTGGTGTTGGTAATTGCCTTATATATCTTTTGGTCAGCTCTAGAGTGGATTCGTAGTCGAATTTTGGTCCGCTTGTCCCTGCGGATTGACTGGGATTTATCGGCTGATATTTTTGATGCTTCATTTAGACGCTATGTGGGTCGTAAAAATGTCAATGTCCAGCAACTCTTGGGCGATCTGACTAATCTGCGTCAATTCCTCACAGGTCCAGGCATGATCACCCTGATTGATGCCCCATTTGGTATTGTTTTTATTATTATTGGCGCCATGTTTCACCCCTTCCTGGCTATTTTTGCGCTAGCCGCATCGGCTGTAATCCTAGTGACCTCCTACTTTACCCACAAAGTGTCTAGCCCAGTATTAAAAGTGGCAAATGATGCTAATGCCGAAGCCTCTCGAGTGGCAGCTAATAGTTTGCGTCATGCCGAGTCAACCTTGGCTCTGGGGATGATGGGGGCGGTGCGTCAGCGCTGGTATGACCAGCACCACAAATACCTTACCCACCAAGTTAATGCGAGTGAAGCGGCTGGATTAACAGGGGGTGTCGTTGGTTTGCTTTCGAAAATGCTGCCATCCCTTCAAATGGCTCTAGGGGCATTTCTGGCGATGGAAAATTTAATCACAGGTGGAATGGTGATGGCAGCGAGTTTGCTAATTTCCAAATCCATTAGCCCCATTCAAAAACTCATTACGGGTTGGAAAGATATTGTGGCAGCGCGTCAGTCTTATGAGCGCCTCAATGCACTCTTAATGTCTGATGAAAAACGCAATAGCCAAATGCAGCTACCCCCCGTAGAAGGACTCTTGGTTGTCTCAAAAGCGAGTGCTGTACCTCCCGGACATAACAAAGCGGTCATCGTTGATATTGATTTTCAGGTTAAGCCCGGTCAAGCAGTCGCTGTGGTAGGTCCCAGCGCTGCAGGAAAAACCTGTTTGGTGCGGATGCTCATTGGTGTATGGAAGCCAGCGCGTGGTTCAGTACGTTTAGATGGTGTTGAAATCTCGGATTGGAACCATGATGAGTTTGGACCCCAAATTGGCTATGTTCCCCAAGAGATCGAATTTTTTGAAGGCACCGTGGCCGAAAACATTGCGCGCTTAGGTCCCATTGATCCGGAGAAAGTCGTGCAAGCTACCAAACTGATTGGAATGCACGAGACCATCTTGGCTTTTCCAAAGGGCTACGATACCGAGCTTGGTGAAACCGGTTTTGCGCTCTCGGGCGGACAGCGTCAACGCTTGGCTATTTGCCGTGCGCTCTATGGCATTCCGAAATTTATCATCATGGACGAGCCTAACGCTAATCTCGATGAAATTGGTGAATCGGCCCTGGCACATGCTATTGGCTACTTAAAGTCCCAAGGCTCTAGCGTGGTCATTACCACGCACCGACCCCGATTGGTTGGGGTGGCTGATAACTTGCTAGTGCTTAGAAACGGGGCGCAGGTTGGCTTTGGACCAGCTGATGACATGATTAATGCAGTGCGCAATTTACAGGTCGTTGCGCAAAATAAAGAAGCGCCTGATTCTGAAGCGCAAGAAGTCGCTCTTAAAGAGGGTAGCAATGATGCTGCGGTTACCGCTAGTGCGAGTAACCCAGATGCATCTGTGGCGACACCATCAGATAAAGATGGTGATGCTCCAAATGCGGCAGCAGCGAAAAACCCTGAGTCAGCCCAAACCAGTCATACGGGAGAAAATACATGAGTGAAAACCATCCCTCAATGAACCCAGAACAGTCTGATCTAGTGAACAATTCAATCAACTCGGAGAGCGCCCAAGTTGCGGGTAATTCTGTACTTAATACTGATGCCGAAAACAAACAGCAAAGCAAAACCCATGCTTTGGTAGTGCAGTTTAGGGAATTGGATAAAAAAGCGGAAGGCTGGATCAAAGCCTGGAATCCTTACCATCCCGATGTGATTAAGTACCGCCCAATGGCGCCAGTACAAATTGAAGAATCGAAGATTCGCAAAACGGCGGCCAAGATTTTCTTGGCAGCCTTTGGCATTTTCATTACTTGGGCTGCTTTTGCGCCGCTAGATGCAGGGGTCAATGGCCAAGGCACAGTGATGGTCAGTGGTTACCGTAAAACCTTGCAGCATCCTACCGGTGGGGTAGTTCAAGATATTTTGGTTAAAGATGGTGATGTGGTTAAAGAAGGGGATGTACTGATTCGCATTAATCCCTTAAAAGCTGAAGCGGATTTGTCTACAGCCCAATTGCAATACATCAATGCCTTAGTAGTGGAAGCGCGATTAAAAGCTGAGCGAAAAGGCGATACCAAAATTACTTGGCCTGATGAGCTTAATGCTTGGGGTGATGAGCCACGCGTGAACGAGGCTAAAGTGATTCAGCAAAAACTCTTTGAGACTCGTCGCAAAGAAATCGTGGAGGTGCTCAATGGTCGGCGTTTACAAGTGGCTACCTTAGCGGAAGAAGCCAGAAATAACGCCACCCTGGCAAAAGAGGGTTATGTCCCCAAAGCCCAAGCCAACTTGGTTTTACGACAAAAAGTCGATGCCGATTTGCAACTGAGCCAAATGGAGGCAAGTTACTACAAGGATATTGACAATCAGTTAGCTGAGATTCAAAAAACCCGTGATGCCCTCAAGGATCGCTTTCAGGCGGTCGCTTTTGATCGAGACTTAACCTCAATCCGGGCACCAGTTAGTGGCACGATTTTGGGGATGAAGATCTTTACTAAGGGTGGCACAGTCCTTCCAGGTCAAGTACTAGGTGAGGTAGTGCCTTCTGAGCAAAGCTTGGTCGTGGATGCCAAAGTGCCCCCCAATATTATTGACCGCGTCAAAGTGGGTGGCAAAGCCGATTTGCGCTTTACGACCTTTAATACTTCAAGAACGCCAGTCATTACGGGCAATATCATCATGGTTGGCGCTGACAAAATGCCTGCCGAGCAGGGTCAAGGCGGTGAATATTATCTGGCCAAGGTTGAGGCGACCAAAGAGGGTTTAGCTGAATTGGGTNGTGATGTCACNATTCAACCCGGTATGCCCGTNGATGTGATTTTTAAGACAGGGGAGCGCACTTTCCTCAGTTTGCTCTTTAAACCCTTTGGGGATCGTTTTGCCAGATCCTTTNAAGATCGCTAAGCAAGGGTATTATTTGCTAAGCGCTTGAATTAGATGATTTTTTAGGAAAAAAGCCAGTTTTTCGCTATAGTAGAGTGCTGGCTTAAAGCCTTTCAAAGTTGCAGTCTGTTTGGTGGTCAAGTAGTCAACGTGCTGGGTAGTTTCATTCAATATTTCGATAAATAGGCTTTAAAAATGATGTTTAAATCACGAACCTTCATTCCCTTGGCGCTGGCAAGCTTGCTTCCGCTTTCTGCCCAAGCAATTGATTTAGTGGGTGCTTTTAGTGCAGCGCAAAGTGCTGATCCTAAGTACCAGGCTGCTAAATCAGAGCAAACGGCAACGACTGCCCAGGCGCTCAGTGATCGCTCTGCCTACCTTCCGGGTTACACCTATAACCGTCAGCAGTTGCCTACTTTACTTGGCACCAATTACACCCAATCCGTTACCCAACCTATTTTTGATGCAACTCGAGGTGCAGCTGTTGCGCAGGGTGGCCCCCGTTCTAGCTTGGCAACAGCCACTTTTGCAGTCAGTGGTCAAGACTTAGCCCAGCGAACCCTGAATGCTGTAACGCAAATTAGTCTGGCTCAAGAGGCGATTCGGGCTAATGCCGCGCAGATCGAGGCTTTAGATTTTCAAACCAAAGGGGCTCAGCGGAAATACGAGTTAGGGCAAGGCACCGTTACTGATTTACTGGATGTGCAAGTCAAGTTTGAGCAAGCTAAAGCCAATGATTTAATGTTGCGTGCCAATTTGAAGGGGGCTAAAGACCAGTTTGCTGCAATTACTGGAATTTACCCGGAGGATAAAGATTTTGTATTACCTAATAAATATGAAACCTTCTCACTGGATGCATTAGATGCGATTCTTTCAAAAGTGGAAAAAGCAAATCCTAGTATTGCTGCTGCCAAAGCCAATGAAGGCATTGCCAAATATGAAGTAGCAAAGGTGGCCGGTACTTTCTTGCCAACAGTGTCCTATGTTTGGCAAAAGACCAATTACAACGGCGTGCAGTCTAATAACAATGGTTTGGCTTTAACGATTCCTCTTGATGCCCCTAGTTATTTGAATACCTACAGTACTTATGCTAAGGCTTCAGAGAGTTCTAGTCAGCGAGTAGCTACTGAAACCCAAGCCAAGGTGGAGGCGCAGCGACTATATGCCTTAGTAGAGGCAGGACAAGAGTCACTCAAGATTAAATGGAAAGCCATGGATACAGCAAGGCTAAGCGTAGTAGCAAACCAAAAGAGCTATGAAGCGGGAGTCAAAAGCACAACCGATGTCCTAATTGCAATCCAGACGCTGTATCAAGCCAGAAACGACTATGCGCAATCGGCCACCAATCAAGCAACCAATTATTTGAATTTACTGCTGGATGCTGCTGAGGAGCCTGGTCAAGCCATAGCGCAGACGCAAGCGTTTTTGTATAGAAAATAAGTCTGTAGAAGACGCTTTCGAGTAAGGGCTTCATGTTTGGCTTTTTAAAACGAAAATTGGGATTCGCTACAGCAAAGGTTGATGATCAGCCAGTTGTAGAAAGTGTTTTAGATCTTAATTTAATCGGTGATGCTCCCAAAGAGTCAAAATTAAATGAACCCATTTCTTTAGAGGAGACTATTGAGTCTAAGCCAATTGATCCCGTATTAGAATTTAAAAAAACGATTGCTGAATTACAGGAAGAAAATGAACTCAAGCTAATTCAGTTGGTGCAAATTCAAGAGCAGCTTGAAACCACTTTCCTAAAAGAGCAAGAGCTCCAAGCTCAATTGGAAACCCTTGTTCAATCTCATAAAGATGAGCAAGTAAAGTACCGGGCGGACATCAAGCAAAAGACTGTTGAATATGATACGCAGTTCAATAAGATTACCAAAGAGAAAGATCAGACTAGTGCTAAGCTGATCAATGCCGAAAAGGAAATCGAGTCACTAAAGGCGGATCTGGCGAACTTGAAGGTATCTGCAGAGGCTCAAATCCAGGCCGCCGCAGATAACAAAAAAAGTGATGTACAAATTTCTGCTCTTAATAAAGAGGTGGCTGTGTTAAAAAATCAAATAGCACAAGCGCAAAAAGAAAAAGATCAAGCAACCCAACAAAAAGAAGCCGCGCTGGCAGAAAAAAATACACTAGCTGCTGAAAATATCCAGCAGAAAAAATTAGCGCAAGACTTATCAAGCAAATTAAGCGATCAAGAACAGCAAAACGAACTATTGTTACTGCAGATGCATCAGCTTCAAGAAGAAGTCGAGGAATTGTTTTTAGATAAGCAAGAGATTTCTCAGGAACATGATTTGCAGTTAGCTCGCTGGGAGCGCCTAGAAAAGGCTATACCTACTTACATTGATCACGGCAGTTTAGAGCTAATTAATGTTGAGGAGGCGGTAGATTTTTCAATTACATATTGGCGAATCCATGATTACTATCAGTCAGGATTAACCTATGATCAGCTCGATTTTACGATTGCCTTTGGAGTAGGTGAGGCTGGCATTGTCCTAGGGCATGAGTTAAATGAGAAACATGCTCCCTTATATCCCGCAAGAGTAGCAACCAATCAGCGTCAGTTGGAATTATTCCGTTTTTTTAGTAACGCTGATTGGAAGAAATTATCAAATATATTGACCATTATGGAGTCGACCATTAGGCAGGGTTGGAGCGAGCTCACCAAACCCAGTGATTTTGATCCTCGCTTCTGGCAAGGCGCTCTATCTGATCTTATTGCACGTTTTAGAAAGTTACCGCCAGTTTTACGGTATGACAGAGTTGCTCTCAAGCGTGAATTACACAACATTGACTATGAACACTTATGGTTAGAAGTGATTGGTGTTCAGTATGGTGACGTTTTAATACCAAAGTTAGACTTTAGAATTGGCGCCTCCCTTGTTCGGCCGGATGGATTTTCTCGTCATCCTAAGTTTGAGTTTCCGCTAATTGATCGTAAGCATAAGCCATTTGAGACTTGGTATCCTGAATCTAATGATGAACACGGCCCTAAGTTCGAGCTGCGTTACGACCTAGATAAAAAAGCCATGGATATGGCTGCTTTGCTAAAACTCAGTCAAATAGATCGCGCCTTAGTGTTAGGTATTATCACCATTGCGCCCCAATTGATTAAGGACTTGATTGCCCAGCGCATTTCGATTCATCGTCCATGGGTTAGCTGGGCTCAGTTTGCTCAAGAGGCTAGTGAGTTAACCAGCTTAATATTGCGCGCTGCCCGTGAAGCGCCAGCTCAAAGTTCCATTAGTAATCCTGAAGCTGCTAGCGTCGCTAGTGCAGTAGTGCCTGATCCAAAGAAAGCTATTCAGAACTCCGTCTCANAGACTCAGTCCGTCAGCCAAAAGGCTAAATCCCCAGACACTTCATTGGCTGGTAAAAAAGCTGCACCAAAAAAGGCTGCTTCTGCAAAAACTGTCACAAAAAAGACTTATCCTAAAAAAGTTGCTATTAAGCCAGTTGCAAAGACGAGCAAGGCAAAAGGAAAAAAATGAAGGTGCTCAGCGTATTTGGAACCAGGCCTGAGGCAATCAAAATTGCCCCGGTTATTTCTGCATTAGCAAACCTTCCTCATGTTGACAGTAGGGTATGCGTTACAGCGCAGCATCGCCAGATGTTAGATCAAGTATTGGAACTATTTGAGATTAAGCCCGATTATGACCTCAATATCATGAAGCCAGGTCAAGATTTAACGGATATTACTTCAAATATCCTGTTGGCACTGCGACCTATCCTCAAAGAATTTAAACCTGACTTGTTATTGGTGCATGGCGACACCACTACAACTTTAGCTTCTGCTCTAGCTGCTTATTATGAAAAGATCACTGTAGGCCACGTTGAGGCGGGGTTGAGAACTGGCAATATGTATGCTCCCTGGCCAGAAGAAATGAACCGCAGTATTGTGGGCCGCATTACCCAGTTACATTTTGCTCCCACCACCAGTGCACAAGAAAACCTACTCAAAGAAGGTGTTGATCCCAGTAAGATTTTTGTGACAGGCAATACTGTCATTGATGCTTTGTTAGAGACGGTCAGCAAGATTGAACACAATTCAAAGCTAAATAGCGAACTGAAAGCACGTTTTAATTTTATAGACCCTAATAAAAAGCTCATTACCGTGACAGGCCATCGTCGTGAAAACTTTGGTGATGGTTTTGAAAGGATTTGCCAAGCATTAAAGGTGCTTTCTGAACGGCCTGATGTGCAGATTGTCTATCCAGTGCACCTAAACCCTTCGGTGCAGGAGCCAGTGAAGCGCATCTTAGCCAATTCTAAAAATGTCCATTTAATCGAACCATTAGATTACTTGCCGTTTGTTTATCTGATGAGTAGGTCCTATTTAATCATCACCGATAGTGGTGGTGTGCAAGAAGAGGCCCCATCATTGGGTAAACCGGTTTTAGTCATGCGTGATACCACTGAGCGTCCTGAGGCGGTCACGGCTGGCACTGTTAAATTGGTAGGTACTGATAAGCAAAAGATCATTGATGAGGCGATCAACCTACTTGATAATGAATCTGCCTATAACGCCATGGCTAGAGCTATGAACCCCTATGGCGATGGTAAGGCGGCGCAGCGTATTCAAAATATTATTCAACAATTTGAGGCAAACCATGTTTGATACGATTTCGATGATTGGCTTAGGCTATATTGGTCTCCCAACGGCCACTATTTTTGCCTCACGGGGTAAAAAAGTGATTGGGGTTGATGTGATGCCTCATGTGGTTGATACCATCAATAGGGGCGAGGTTCATATTATTGAGCCTGATTTAGATATGTTAGTCAGAGCCTCAGTTTCTGCTGGTAATTTGCGAGCAACACTCACCCCTGAGCCTGCCGATGCATTCTTAATTGCAGTGCCAACCCCATTTACTGATGGCCATAAGCCTGACTTAAGCTTTATTGAGTCGGCCGCCAAGCGAATCGCCCCAGTATTGAAAAAGGGTGATTTAATTGTTTTGGAGTCTACCTCCCCAGTGGGCACGACTGAGCAATTGGCTGACTGGCTAGCGCAGGCCAGAAAAGATCTGAGTTTTCCGCAAAAAGCGGGTGATACTGCTGATGTACAGATTGCTTATTGTCCAGAGCGAGTTCTACCTGGAAAGGTAATTCAAGAATTGGTATCCAATGATCGCGTGATTGGCGGCATGAGTCAAAAAGCGAGTGAAATGGCCAAAGCCTTATATAAGACATTTTTGCAGGGGGAATGCTACGTTACTAATGCCCGCACTGCAGAGATGTGCAAGTTAACAGAGAATAGCTCACGCGATGTCAGCATTGCATTTGCCAATGAGTTATCCATGATTTGTGAAAAGTTAGATATCAATGTTTGGGAGCTGATTTCCCTTGCCAATAGACATCCTCGAGTCAATATTCTGCAACCAGGCGCTGGAGTGGGAGGGCATTGTATTGCAGTTGATCCATGGTTTATTGTTGACAAAACCCCGGAGCAGGCTAAATTAATTAGGATGGCTAGAGAAGTTAATGATCACAAGCCACATTGGGTCTTAGAGCAAGTCAATCTCAATATCATGGCCGCACTCAAAAGAGATCCACAAAGAACGATGGCTAGCATCAAAGTAGCCTGCCTAGGTTTGGCATTTAAACCGAATATTGATGATTTGCGAGAAAGTCCAGCAATGGAAATTACGCAAGAACTGACAAAGCTAGGATGTACTGTCCTAGCAGTTGAGCCCCATATTAAAGAATTACCAAAGGCCCTAAGTCAAGCTAATGTAAAGCTAGTGACATTTGATGAGGCACTTGAAAAAGCGGATGTGGTGTGTATCCTGGTAAAGCACAATCAATTTTTAGAGAGTAAGAATCGGATTGCACGCTTCCACTCTTATGTGGATGCAGTTGGATTATAAAAAAATGGATAAGTTTATCTTGCCACCACACCTACAAGGGCGAGTACCGAAGTCTTTAGCATGGAAAGTACCTAAGCGTATTTTTTTTATTTATCCTTCTTATCAGTCTGATGGTAACAATATAAAGGATGAGCTCATACACAGGGTAGGAGAAGGGCTCATTAGCAAAGGACATTCAGTAATAGTTTGTAAGATAAATACTGATCTTTATCCAGCTAGTAAAAATCAAACAAGGTCAGCTTATCGCCCTCAAAGAATTGGACCAATCCAGTACATTGACATCTTCAGCAATTCATTAGTTGATAACGGAGTTAAATTATCACCAAATATTTCAAATACTATTGATGAGTTATTGAATGTATACAAACCGTCTTTAGTGTGTTTAGATTTTTTTTGTAAAGATTTGATTCACCTCGTAGAGAGGTGTCGAGCTAGGAATATTCCTTATAGTCTTTATTTATCAAATACAAAATCATCCGGTGCCAATAAGAATGCTCTTGAGAAATATAGCCGCATAGACGGGGTATTAAAAAATGCGAAAATTATTTACTCACAGACGGATATAGCAGATTCAGAACTTGCAAAATTTGGCATTACTGATGAGCTTAGCAATTATGTTAAGCTACCTCATATTAGTGAGAAATCGGCTTATGAAATTGCTTGCATTAATCTTTTAGTAAAAGCCTCATCAGAGGTCGGGTCAACAATCAATGTTAGCGACGGCTCGGAACAATCAGGAGTCGGTGCGCCTATTCCAACCGATGTCATTCCTCAAATTGAAAGTCTTTCATATCACAATCCTCAGAGTCTTGAAAGATTGGACTTAACACAAGCTTATTTTCAGATTACAAGCTTTTTTGAAGCTGGAGTTAGTTATAAAGTTTCTGGCCAATTTGAGTCATTGGCTTCCGAAATCAAAAATCCTGCTCTTATTCAATTTCAAATCGATGGGGTACAAGACATTGCAATTACTAAGTCTCAAACAGGATTGTCATACTCCGAAACTACTGGATTTTATAAGTATTTAAACCCTATAAAGGGAGATAAATTTGAATTTTCTATTTCAATTCCCATTAACGTTCTTATTAAGAGTATAGGCATTAGAGCCTGGGGTAGCGTAAAGGAGTTGTCAATATGTAATTTCAGAGTGCTGCCAATTGGTAGGCCTAATTCACTCAGCCAATCTCAAATTGATGATATTAAGTCGGGGTACCTATCTAAAGGGCTGGATGCTTCGAAAATAGCTTTATTGGATCTGAAAAATGTTCAAGCATATGAGTTAGCAGACCGCCTAGAGCAACTTTTTTTTATCGGCTTTGCTGATGATGCTGAGAAATTAGCAGATCTAGTTGTGATTGCATATCAAAAGGATCCATCTGTTGTAAGGGGGAAGCGCCTAATCACGAAGTGTCTAGAGAGAGGGTTGCTTAGAGCCCCCTCTCTTATTGCAGAGGATCTTCTGTCTAGGTCGATCTGCACTCCTGATGAAGAAAAAACTTTCAAAAGAGTCATCAGTAAATATAGGCTAAGTCAAAATGTTATGACGATTCCAAATGCCTTGGGTAGTGCAGCATATGATGTTGATAAAAATAAAAGCCTTTATTTTTTATACTCCTCATTACCGCATCAAAGTAGTGGCTATGCAACAAGATCTCATCGCCTGCTTACAGCATTAAACAAAGATCGGGGTAGAAATTTTATTGCATACACAAGACCAGGATATCCATGGGATATTGGTCAACTTAAGCAGCCTGCGCTCGATTATGATGATGTCAGCGGGGTTGTTTATCGACATCTGATGGGGACTAATTTATTTAAGCAGGAGCTTGATGTTTATATGGAGGCTGCTGCAGGCGTTATTAAGTCTGTAGCTAGAAATAATTCAGCATCTATTTTACATGCCGCTAGTAATCATCTAAATGCTGCTCCAGTATTGGTTGCCGCACGTGAGCTTGGGTTACCTTTCGTGTATGAGATAAGGGGGTTTTGGGAGTTAACTCAGTCAACTAAGGTTGATTTTGATTGGACTTCTTCAGAGGCTTATAAATATGATTATGTCCATGAAACGTTGATAGCTCATGAGGCGGATTCTGTAATTGTATTAACGGATGGTTTAAAGCAAGAGCTTATTTCTAGAGGCGTTGATACCAATAAAATTGTAATTGCATCTAACGGGGTTGATGCAGAAGAATTTTCTGATGTTCCTAAAGATGTTAATTTGGAGAAAAAGCTCGGACTACATCCCTGGCCTACGATTGGATTTGTGGGATCTTTTGTTGCTTATGAAGGCTTGGATGATTTAGTAGTTGCGGCAAGTCAACTGAGAAAATCGGGTTATCTGTTTAATTTATTGTTGGTTGGTGATGGCCCCGAATTAGAAAAAATTCGAGATTTAATAATTGAATATGATTTATCGGATATTACTTTTTTAACTGGACGCGTCCCTTTTGATGAAGTCCAAAAATATTATTCATTAATTGATATTGCTCCCTTTCCTAGAAAGCCGCTACCAGTTTGCGAGATGGTTTCCCCACTCAAACCATTTGAGGCAATGGCTATGGGTAAGGCTGTTCTGGCATCGAATGTATTGGCTATGGCTGAATTTATTGCAGATGGTCAAAATGGATATCTTTTTGAAAAGGGTTCTATTGAAGATCTAGTATCCAAGCTATCCATGCTCATAGAAAATCCTGAAAATGTAATTGATATTGGCAACCAGGGTCGCGCTTGGGTTCAGAGGGAGAGAACCTGGTCGAAAGCAGCCTCGGTGATCGAGCAAGTTCACAATGATTTAGCTTTTCAATGGTTTGGGGTCTGAAATGAAGCTAGCAATTTATGCTGACTTAAATTTAAATTTAATTGATGGTTCTGCGATTTGGCTTACCTCGATAACACAATTATTTTCTGAAATATCCAATGTTGAAGTAGATCTTTTTCTAAAAAGACCAATTGAAGACTCGGTAAATATAGAGCCTTTATTTAAACTAAAAAAACTAAAGATTCATTTACCTAATCTAGCCGAAGGCAGCCGAGAACTTGATATTTCTCAGGCAATTGAGCAAATAGCATTGGAAGATGAGCATAAGACATATGACGCTTTTTTATTTAGAGGTCAAGAGTTATGCTACAGGGCATCATTAGTAGAGAAATTCGCGGGTAGAATTTGGACATACTTTACTGATATACCAATTGATAGCAAAAAATTAAATTCTGAGCAGTTTGAAAAGCTTAATTTAATCATCAGTAAATCGAAATACATACTAGTCCAGACTGAAAAATTCAAAAAATATTTAGTTGGTATATTGCCGCTAGCAAAGAAGAAGGTTCGCGATTTGCCACCAATGGTTCCCGCCGTTGTTAATTCAAAATTGCATTTTGAAAATGACCCAAATGCAAAGTTAAAAATAATTTATTCTGGTCAATTTAAACGCGAGTATGCCTCGCTTGAAATGTTTAGGATTTTCAAAAATCTACTTAAGGACTATCCGGCTGCCGAACTTAATATTTACGGAAAAAAAATCCATGCATTGCCGAACGATTTGCTATTTGAAAAAAGTGTGATGAAGGAGTTGGCAGGTTCCAAAGGGGTAATTTGGCATCAGGCTGTCGAGCGTAAGGTAGTTTTGGACGCTCTTCCTCAAATGGATGTTGGTTGGGCCTGGCGTCATGATAGTTTAGAGCTCAATACGTTAGAGATTTCTACCAAATTGCTCGAATATAGTGCGTTTGGTGTCCCATCAATCATGGCTAGAAGCGAAATTAACGAAAAAGTATTTGGCAAGGACTATCCGCTTTTTGCTAATAGCGAAGAAGAGGCACTTGCTAAATTAAGGTTAGTTGCGCGAGATCGAGAGCTTTTAATAAAGCTATCTAAGCAGGTAATGGAAATTGCAAGACCTTATCAATTTTCAGAAATTAAAAAGAATAAGTTAGAGCCTTTAATTTCACATGGTGCTATAGATCTACCTAATCAACATTTGCTGATTGCTGGGCATGACTTAAGATTCATTGATCCTCTTGCCAATCTCTTCTCCAGCGACTTTAATATTTCAAAGGATTACTGGTGGGGTCACAAATACCATGACGTTTATCATTCAGAAAAAAAAGCCAAGAAGGCTGACATTGTTTTTTGTGAATGGTTTTTAGGTAATGCTGAATGGTATACAAAGAATAAACGAGAAGGATCAAAGCTTGTCGTCAGAATGCATTTACAAGAGGTTGAGACTACTTACCCCTCCAGTGCCGACATTCAAAAAATTGATAAGATTATTATTGTTTCTGATCATACAAAAAGAGATGCAATCGCTAAATTTGACTGGGGTTGGTGCGAGGATAAGGTTGAGGTTATTCAAAATGCCATTGACTGCACATATTTTGATCGCGTTAAACCTTTAGAGGCTAAATATACATTGGGTGTTGTCGGCATTACACCAATGCGTAAACGTTTAGATTTAGCCTTGGATATCCTCAAAAAATGTAGGCAAAAAAATAAAAAGTTTCATCTCAATATCAAAGGAAAAATGCCCACGGATTATGCATGGCTGAGGGCGCGACCAGATGAAATGCTTTATTTTGAGACTCAGCTGACTCGAATTGAGCATGACCCCGATTTAGCAGGTTTCGTTCATTTCGAAGATTATGGTGATGATATGGGGTCTTGGTATCAAAATATTGGCTTCCTTTTGTCTACAAGTGATTTTGAGGGGACTCATCAGTCAGTTGCTGAAGGCGGGGCATCTGGGGCTTTGCCGGTCATTAAATCTTGGGAGGGGGCTGCCGAGATTTATGATCCTCAATGGGTGTTTGAAGATACTGAAAAGATGGCTGAGTATATTTTAACCATGAGTTCATTGTCATCATTAAAGGCTAAGCAAAAAGAAGTAAAGGAATACATGCAAAGAAATTTTGATTTATCTGTGGTTCTAAAAAAATATAAAGATTTATGGCAAGCGATCTAAAAGATTTAATTTTTCGTTTGCTGCCAAGAGGCGGTGCAATAAATAACGAAGACTTTCTCAATAATGAGAATGGATATCTTTTTAATTTAACTGAGGCGATAAATTTTAATTTAGCAGGCGATTGGGGGGGGTCAAGAGAGTTAATTAGGGCTCATCAACGCATTATTCACTCCTTTCAATTCATTGGGGATTGTTTGCCCAAGAACGTTGCCTTACCCGATTTTACGTACACTAAGTTATCTAAAATTATTACTAATTGGCATAATTATTTTATTGAAAATGCCCCCCCAGAAATGGTTTTTCATGATGAAACTACTGCTAGAAGGGTGCAGCTTCTATTAAAGTTATTGATTAATATTGAAAAAAATAAAATTGATTTTGACTTGGTGGCAATTAATCAAATTCTTAAGCGAGACCTTGATCTTTTGATTTCCGATGATTTTTATGCGGGCGTTAATAATCATGGATATTTTCAGGACATTACCCTTATTTATGCCGCTGGATTGGGTTATGTAGATGAAGGTACGGGTAATAAAGCTTTTCTAAGAATTATGAATTACTTAAATACGGTTGTTGGCTCAGATGGGGTGCATAAAGAGCACTCTCCCGCCTATCACTATATAATTTACAACAATGTAAAAGCCAATTTAGAGATTCTTGAGATGTTTGACAAATCACATGCAATTCAAGAAATCCTGAATAGAATGCTGCCTTATGCACGTGCTATAGCCATGCCAAATTTACATTTGCCTCCCATTGGCGATACTGAATACAAGCCTATTTCCAAAAACTATATAAATGAATTTTCCCTTAGTGAATACGATCAAGATGATTTTTCATACTTTGGCGAGGGAGGCTATGCAATTATAAGAAACAAGCCGTCTGACTATTTTGCAGTTTTCGTTTGCGCTCACCATATGAATTACCATAAACACCGCGATGAGCTGGAGTTAATCCTATTTCATAATGGAAAGTGGGTACTCTCTGAGTCAGGCCCCTATGGATATGACTATCAAAATCCGCACTCTCAGTATGCTTATTCTAATTTTGGACACAATACTCTTATTGTTGATGGAGAGCAGTTAATCGATCGCGATGGTCAGCCAGGATTGGTGAAATTGTTTGAGCCAAATATCGCAGGAGATGGAAGTATCACTTTGGTAGGTCAAAACAGGCGAATATCTGACGTGATCCATACGAGAAGCATTTTTTTTTCAGCTGATAGAAAAAAAATTAAATTTAAAGACAAAATTGAGTCGAAAAAAAAATTACACTACGAAATTAGATGGCATAGCGGGTGCCCCTTATCTTTAAATTCTAACGCAATACTTATTGGAGATAGTTATTTGATGAGTATTTTGGCTAATACAGACTTAAATGTGAATGTCGAAAAATCAGATCATGAGGGTTGTGGGGAATATCGTTACCCTAGAATGTATTCCTATGAAAGATCAAGCGTAATTAAAATTTCTGGACATCTAAATGCTGGCATGACTGAAGAAATATTTTATGACCTTAATCTGCTTGATTAAGCTTGCTTACTTAAACCCTGCTTTTTTATTTATTGGAAAAAATTAAAATGATTGGCTGTCAATTATGTGATCCAGAGTGGAATGAATTGGATAAGAATTTAATTTCTAGAAATCTTTTTCCTGAAATGAAGGTTATGCTCAACGATATATTTGTTGAATATAAATGTCCAAGGTGTAACTCAAGATCTCGAAATAGAACACTATATAAAATGATAGATTTTATGCAAGACTTCTTTACACATAAACCACGTAAAGTGCTCTTGGTGTCTTCGCCTATGCCTGAAAGACGTATTGCTACTAAATATGTAGATGACTATATGCATATCTCATTACATGGAAATTTTGATGATAAAAATTGTATTGAGGGAATAAATATAATGAATTTGTCTAATGTTGAATCGCAAAGTATAGATTTTTCTATGGCATGTTGTGTCCTCGACTATATACCTGACTTGAGGGCAGTTTTTCTTGAGCAAAAACGAGTGTTAAAGAATGGCGGCAGATTTTTATTTTTAATAATGCCTTATCGACTAGTGGAAAAAGAAACTGCGCCAAGAGTTAAGCATAACAATGCTCTTTCCCATGAATCTTATGCCCAAAATGGAGCAGCTGAAACGGGTATCCCTGATTGTGAATTCTCAGTTGATTGGATTCTGGATCAAGCAAGAGGTGCAGGGTTGGATATTATGCAAATGTTTATGATAGACGATCTATCCCGACTACAAGATCGATGGTTTCTGGCTCAAAATGTCGATAAATAAAAAAATATCAATCTCCAATGAGATTGTCAAGATAACTGTGGAGCCACTTGAATTCCCTGGGGGAAATTTATTTCTTAGGTTTCTAGAGCATATAGTTTTCAATTGCGATGATTTTTTAGAGTCTCTTTTAATTTTGTCAAACAATCAGAAGATTAAGGAAAAAAAAGTCTATTTAAGCGGGGAAGTTTCCTTTGAGACTCACGATTTATCTTCTCAAATTGGGGGGGTAATTCTAAGGTGCTTCACTCTCAGCAATGGAAATCATCTTATTTTTGAGGGAAACCCAAATCCCTTTAAGTTACATCTTTTTGATAGCAAATGGAATCATATTATAAGTAATGAGCCGGGAAGATTCCATGCGTGGCATGGTACTTGGAGTATTAGTCAGTCTAAATTTGGATCTGTCATTTTTGTTGAGTACCCAAATGAATTTTCCTCCCAAGACTTAAGAGTTTGGAAATCTGTAGATGGTGGAATTAGCTGGGAAATTGTTTTTTTGCTACCAGGTATTACAACTCAACGTGACACTCAATCTCCAGGCATTGTCCGACATTTTCATACTTGTCAATTCTATGAAGATGATGGAGTATGGATTGTTTCTACAGGTGATTACTGGCTACATTGTCGTCAATTTTTTTCATATGATGACGGAATAACTTGGCATGAAAAGATTGTCGAGGAAGTGCTAGGTGTTGACAATTCGATGCTTAAGCTATCCAGAGGATTGCGGCGTACCTGCGAAGCATCGTTTGATAAAAACACAATTTGTTGGGCAACAGATGATACAGTAGGACTTGGTCAGTCTCAATTTGTGTTGTGTAATCTAAGATCCCCTGTAAAAATTTCTTTTCTAGGGGGGATTGGTAGCAATGAAGTTCGTTCGCTTGTTGATATTGGCAGAGCATTTTTTTTAACTATTCCAGAATCCAAGAAGGGCGATGGTTTAGCTTCAATCTATTTGGCTGGACAAGATTATCCCCCTTCCTTTGTTGGTGATATTTTGATTCCCAACATCAAAACAGGGTTTACTTATTCGAAGTGCAGTAAGAAAGTTGATAGAAATGGTACCTTTTATACCTTTGTGGGGGATGGTGTATTTGGTCGGGAGGTATTAGCTCTTCAGTGGAATCGGGAATGGTTGCAAGACAAAGGAAGGGTGGGATGAATGGAATTCGTAATATAAAATTAACATACCCATTAACTTTAAAGACTATATTTTTTCTTTTTTATGATTCCACGAATTCTCCCCTTTGGTAATTGCACATTAACCAATCCTCTTCGATATTTGCGAGATCATGAGAGGCTGAAAATTGTATGGTCGGAGCTCGCCAATACGGCAACACCATTTGTTTCTACCCCTAATGAGGTTCAGCAACTGCTTGAATATCTGGACATGAAAAAAGAAATCCCAGAAAATATTCATAAGTACATTTGGCCCGGCATAATAAGTTCACCAACAGCTTCATTTAACATACATGAAAGATATGATGCAGTTATTTTTGAATATAGAGTTTTTACTGAGATAGTTTTTAATGGAATTTCATTAAGCAGAAGTAGAATCATGAATGACTTCACTAATTTTTTTGGCTCAATTGGCCCTTCTCAAAAAGAATTAGCTGTCGAATGGTTTAATCAGGGCCTTATAAGGTTTGATGTTGAGCGACAGATATCTGTTGCCAATAAATTAATTGAGAGTATTCCATCGGAGATAGAGTTGCCAGAATTGGAACATCGAATTCTACTTGAAGCAAGGGCTTTTGATAGAAGCAGTCAGGATGAAGTGATAGAGCAGATGTTGCGCGTAAAATCCCTTGTTAAAAAGCCCTTAGGTATATGTTCTTTTGTGTGGAAGTATTTGCCGGATGGACGAGCATTAACTTGGCCAATTGATCTTAGAGACAAGCTTGCAGTAGCCGCAAAAAATCTTCAAATTCCATTTTTTGATCCTCCGGTAAGGTTAGTTGAGAAGTATGGTTTGCAGATTGTAAATTTGGAGAGTGTTGACTATTTGCCCCATGCTTTGCCTAAGGTCGGTGATGAATTTACTTTTTTTATTAAGGAAATTTTAGATTCTGCTAAAGATTAATTTTTTATCGGTTTGATATTCAGCAAATGAATGGGGCAATTATGGTTGAACTTGACGCAGTTAGTCGCTTTTTAAATATCGCATCTTTGCACCCATATGCTCCCGCGGTAGTTGAAGAGGGGCAGGTATTCTCATATAAAGAATTGGAGCTCTTAGTACGTAAATTTGCCTTTCGATTTTCAAAAAAAAATAAACCAAAGGTTCTTATTGCTCTCCCGCAGGGGGTTGATGCTTATGCTGTTATGTTAGCAGCGGGTCTTGCTGGAGGGTTTTATGTGCCTGTCAATGTGGCATCTCCTGCAGATAAATTGGGGAGAATTATCAATCAAGTGGAGCCAGACTTCGTAGTTTGTAATGCTGAAATGAATTCGGTTCTCATGACTTATTTTCAAAGTTTTGTCGGGATTGATGCGAGTTACCCAAGAAATTCAGTGCCACAGTTATTTGGTTACGGGGATCGACATGAGTTAGCCTATGTAATGTTTACATCGGGCTCTACTGGTTTGCCAAAAGGTGTAATGATACCTCGCACTGGATTAAATCATTATGTTAATTGGCTAGGGGAGGAGTTGCGAATATCTCAAGGCGATCGTTTATCACAGCATCCAAATATTGCGTTTGATTTGAGTGTATTTGATATTTATGGAGCCTTGTGCTTCGGTGGTTCCTTGTACCCTCTCATTGATAGGGTTGATAAGTTAATGCCTGCTCGCTTTATTAAGAGATATTCCATATCAATTTGGAATTCAGTGCCTAGCGTCATGAGTTTGATGATTCAAGCAAATCAAGTTAAGGCAGAATTTCTAGAGTCTGTGAGGCTCTTTTCATTTTGTGGGGAACCATTATTACAACAGCATGTAGAGCCGCTATTCCATGCTTGTCCTCAAGCGATCGTGCAAAATACATATGGCCCTACTGAAGCAACAGTATCTATGACGCAAATCAGGCTATCATCTGATGACTTTAGCGAAGCCTGCCGCTCATCAGTAGCGCTAGGTGATCCAATTAAGGATATGGCAATACATCTTATGGGCGGGCACAGTGATTCTGAAGGGGAGATTGTTATTACTGGACCGCAATTATCAAGCGGGTATTGGGGTGATGCCAAAAAAACTAATGAAGTTTTTAAGGAAATCAATATTAATGGCAAGGCTGAGCGCTCATACTATACCGGAGATTGGGCGGAACGTATTAATGGCTATTTATTTTTTAAAGATCGAATTGACTTTCAGGTTAAAGTCAATGGGTACCGAATTGAGCTTGATGAAGTTTTGGCTGCAATAAATAATTGCGGATGGCCAATAGCTAGCGTTATTAAGTATAGAGATGGATTGGCCGCATTGATTGAGGTGGGTGATAGAGTTCCTTTTGATGCTTCTAAATTAAGGGCGGCATTGGGAGAGCACATTGACCAGCATGCCATTCCCAAAATTATTTGCTCCACAGAAAAAATACCTAGAAATGAAAATGACAAAATTGATCGTCGTGCTGTTTATTCGTGGTTAGAGGCGCATGAAACCCTTTAAATTCTATTGTTGGCAAGAGAGAAAATTCTTATGATCAAAGAAACCCAGGACGAAAGAGTCAAACGGGAGTTAATTGGTTTGGTGCAAAAAATCTTAAAACGTCCTAATCTTGAGGTTAATAGCTCGGAGTCCCTGCAGGTCATTTCAGGCTGGGATAGCTTAAACGCTTTAAGTCTTTTGCTTTCTATTGAGGAAATGTATTCCTTTCAACTGGACCCAGGGGAGATGGGAAAATATGAAACTATCAATGAACTTGTAAATGTAGTTATTTCAAAAAAAGCATGAACTTTTTTTGAAAATTAGTAATTACCCATTTTTTAATTTAAATTACGCTTACTTTTACTGGGTGATTCTATTTAAATTTAGGATTAGTACTTATTAATGCCTAAATTCTTTTAATCCATTCTGGCTTTAGTTATTGGCTTGATGCGTAACCTATTTGATTTTTAGTGAGTTCGATTTAACTTCATTTATATGGAAATAATTTTTTTATGAATTACCAAATATATGCAGATTATGAAAGTAGGTCTGTGAGGTTATGTATTGATAGCAGCGGAGACTCTTACCAGTACGCTGCGTATTTGATGATTTTAAATCATGATGCTCTTGAAAAACGATGGTATCAGGATAAAGCAGAATTTAAATTTAATCATATTCCAGACGGCGCATATCAGTTTAGAATTTTCATTAAAAATTCTGACGGGGATATTTCAGCATTTAATACTCAGACTTGGCTCTTCCCTGAGGGCATACAAGACTCTAAAAACGCCCTCGAGCTTATGGGTGATATTTATAATGGATTTCAAATTGATAGATCTGTTGATAGGCTAATAAAGCATTATGAATTTTTTTTAAGAAATATATTGATTGAGGTTATTTCAAAAATTCACACTACGGATAAGTGGATTAATAAGGACATTTTCTACAAAAGAATTTTAGATCATTTGCTAATTAATGAAAATCCACGAGTAACGATATTTGCGGCAAATATTATTTTTTATGATGAGGATTCGCAAATTTTAATAGAAAAATATTTTGACTTTAAAAAATTAATTCAAATTAGGTTGCAAAAAGAGCCAGAGCAAAAAAATTTCTTAATCGGTTTGCTTGAATATCGTGTAGAAAATTACCTTAATGCAGAATTAGAATTCCATAAAAATTTAGACAAGAATATTGATGGGTTAATGTATCATCAGGTGGCATCTCTATGCTATAGGCATAGAAAACTTCCATTAATAAATTCCTCATTGGATAATGGCGTCATTTATCTCCAAAATATTCTAAGCTATACCAAGGGCTTGGTTTTATTTTCATGTGATATTGAGTATTTTAATAAATACTTTGAAGAAACCTTTTGCCATTTATTAAATTCTGATACCGCTGTGCATGTGCATCTAATTTTGCCAACGGATTTCAGGGTTGAGCAATTGGCTAATATGACACCCCAGAAAGACAGCTTTGGATTGAGTTATGAATTTGTTAGGCCAGAGATTCAGAATTTAAAAACCTACTATGCTACCTCTCGTTATCTAATCTTAGCAGAAATTATTGAAAGATATGATAGGCATGTTTTGGTTGCAGATATTGACATTGATTTTTGTAATGCTGATATTGATGATTTATTTTCTAAAGCAGGTGATGGTTATATTTGGCTTTCGTTTAAAGACGTAAAAAGAACCCCTTGGTTTAATATCATGGCCGGCTTTAATGTTTTTGGAAGAGGCACTCAAAATTCAGAGTTTATAGCAGGTATTAGTAAATTCATCCAGTTCTCAACTTGCCAATCCATGGACCCGTGGATGCTTGATCAGGTTGCCATAAATTATTCTTATGAGAATTTGCCAAGCTCAGAAAAATCAAAAATAAGACCAATTCAAGAAATACAATCTTTTGGCATTAGACAATATAAAAAATGATATAGCTTTATTTTATGAAATTAATTTAATGTTGCTAAGTGTTGAATTAGGCAAGTGTAACTTTACTAAATTAAATCTTTATAGCTAGAGGGGTGTGGGTGGGTTTAAATATTGCTTCCATTGTCGATGAATTTTCATTCTTGAGCCTTAGCCATAATGCAAATTTGTTGAATTTAAGGGTGAACGACTGGAAATTACAAGTTGCCACTTTTCATGCTGACTTTCTATTTGTAGAATCGGCTTGGTTTGGATATGAAAGGCAATGGCATCGCAAAGTATCCGAGTACTCGCTAGAGATTGATGAGCTAATCGCTTGGTTCAAAAGTCAAAATATACCAACAGTATTTTGGTGCAAAGAAGATCCCATTCATTTCGATCGATTCCTGGAGACGGCCTCACATTTTGATTTCGTTTTTACAACTGATATAGAGTCGATACCTCGTTATAGGGCGTCTCTTGGGCATTCCCGCATTCATTTGCTACCTTTTTCTTGTCAGCCAAAATTTCATAACCCAATTGAATCTTTTCACAGAAAAAATAGCGCCGTCTATGCAGGATCCTTTTATCGAAGATACGTTGAACGAATGACTGATGCGGTTATGCTTTTTGAGCTTGCGAAGCAGATTTCTGGCCTAGAGATATTCGATCGTTATTTCAATTCCAATGATGTTAATTATTCATTTCCGGAAGAGTACCAGCCAAATATTAAAGGATATTTGCAGGTTGAAAATATTGACATAGCTTATAAAGGATATCGTTATGGAATAAACTTGAATACTGTAAAAAATTCGAGGTCTATGTTTTCCAGAAGGGCTCTTGAGTTGCTTGGATCAGGAACGATTGTTGTTGGAAATCAATCCAATGGCCTTGATTATCTATTTGGTCAAATAACATTGAGCTCTGATCTCGAATCAGCGTTAAGAGAGAGATTTATACAAATTAAAAATGAAGATTTATTGAGGGAAAAATTATCCTTAAATGGTGTTAGAAAGGTGATGCAGGAGCATACGTGTGCTCATCGCTTGAATACCATCTCCAATATTGTCTTTTCTAAATCCCAGACTCAATCTCTGCCTAGTATTCTAGTTCTAATAGATGTTAGACAGGCTCAACCCTCCAAGTTAAAGAGCTTCATCTTAAGTCTATCTAAACAATCTTTTGTGGGCTGGAGCGCTGTTTTGCTTAGCAATTCTGAATCTCATCCCCCTGTAGAGATTTGTGAAGACGATAGATTTGTTTTTGCAAGTAAGGAGAGTGATTTTTTTAAAATTATTGAGGAAATGTCTGGTCGTTTTGAATGGGTCGCCCTTATGAATCCTCTTGATTACTATGGGCCAAACTATTTACTTGATTTAGTATTGGGATCAAGATACAGCAGTGCTAAGGCTTTTGGTAAGGCTGAATTTTTTGAATGCATTGATAGCCAGCCGACCTTATATAGAAATCAATTATCTTATAAGGCTGTTAATTCTATATCTCCGCGTTCCAGCATTATCTCTACGGATCATTTTTTACCAGTTTTAAGAAAACATGGTTTTAATTTGTTTGATATGAATGAGGTTTGGTTTTCTGACGCAGTTTCATTGGACTTTTTCAATTACTGCAAAAATGCTTATGTAAATTTAGATGGTGATTTGAAGGGCTTGCAAGATGTAGTAGACGACTATATTGAAAACTCTGGACTTTCTATTGATGATTTATATGCTGCGGTAGGTAAATTAGAAACCCATTCAAAAGCCTTGGGTTCAATGTTGCTAAGGGCGGCTAAGCTAGCTAGTTTTTTTGGTAATCGATTTACTTCCGCCATTACTGGCGTTGTTGATAAATATGGCTGGCATATCATCTCCGACTTATTGGATGGCGATACTTACGATTTATATTCTGAATTTTCTATTCCAATTGAGGAGCTAGGCGGCAAGTCTGGCACACCTTTTTATTTAGAGGCTGGAGTGGGCTTGCAAATGCAACTATTAGTACGTTTTGAGCTCTCTTCTGGCGCCTTATTGGATGAGGCTATTTTTGAGATAAATACCCAAAATCAGCTATCTCCGCCTGATTCTTGTACCCATATTCGTTTGGGTTATCGGATTACCTCTAGCGGTAGCTCTCGCATTACCCGTCTGGTGCTTGCCTAAGGCTTGCTACAGCATCTTTTTTAGTGGCACTCACTCAGCTTTAATTTCCCAGGTTTTGTTGTGCTTATTCAAATCCATGGTTTAAATTTATTGAAAATAATCTACTAAAAGTTTATAAAAAATGATTTATATAAACTAAATAATTGACTTAGTTTAAAAATAGTATTAAAAATAAACTATGAGTAAATTAATTTTAGGAAAAATAAACCATCTGGTGAACGAATGGCCTTCTGGAGCCGTATATCTCGCCTCGTGGCTCAAAAAGCAAGGGGTATCGAATCAGTTGCTAGACCGTTACAAAAAGAGCGGGTGGGTTACTGCCGTTGGCAGTGGGGCTGTTAAGCGAACTGGTGATGAGGTTACGTATCAAGGGGGCTTATATGCCTTACAAACCCAAATGCATTCGTCTATTCATGAGGGCGGAAAATATGCATTAGCGTTGCAGGGTAGGGCGCATTTCTTGCAATTGGGTCAGGTGAAGGTAACGCTATTCGGGGATTGGAAAGAGCGCTTGCCGCAATGGTTTCAGGATACATGGCATGAGGAGTTTGAGTATTTCAAAACCTCCTTTTTGCCGCCATTACTGGGTTTAGTTGAATTTGAAACTAGGGAACTAACGATCAAGATATCGGGGCCAGCCAGGGCCATGATGGAGTGTTTGTACTTAGCCCCTGCTAAACAAGATTTGCAAGAGTGCTATGAGCTAATGGAGGGGCTGACTCAATTACGCCCTCAAATCGTTCAAGAGTTATTGGAGTCTTGTTCCTCAATTAAGGTGAAAAGATTATTTCTCCATATGGCCAAGAAATCACGACAGCCCTGGCTAGAGTATGTGAATTTAGAAAAAGTTTATCTAGGTAGTGGCAAGCGCAATCTTGTTCCAGGGGGTGTCTATAGTCCTGAGTATCAACTGACTTTGCCGCGGGAGTTAATCTAAGTGGAAAATTATGAGCGCCAAGTTAGGCTCTTGCTCGAAGTTCTGCCTTTTATAGCAAAAGAGGAGTGCTTTGCTTTGCATGGAGGCACTGCAATCAATTTATTTGTCCGTGATATGCCCAGACTTTCCGTGGATATTGATTTGACTTACTTGCCAGTTGAGCCAAGAGACGAGACCTTAAAAAGTATTGGGCAAGCGTTACTGCGAATCAAGGAAGATATCGAGGGAGCGCTTGGGGTTTCCGCCTTGCATCAAGTTGAAACATGTAAGTTAATGGTGTCATCAAAGATTGCTCAGATTAAGGTTGAAGTCAATCCGGTTAGTCGTGGGGTCATTGGCTCGGTGGATAAAAGAATATTGTGTGAGCGGGCGCAAGAACAATTTGATATATTTTCTGCGATGAATGTTGTGCCTATGGGGCAGCTATATGGCGGCAAGATTTGCGCTGCTCTAAGCAGGCAACATCCCAGAGATCTATTTGACGTGAAACATCTGCTACTTCACGAGGGCTTTAGTGATGAAATAAAAATAGGATTCATTTATTGTTTGCTAAGCAGCTCATCGCCGATGCACGAGGTTATAACACCCAATTTACAAGATCAGCGTAAGGTTATGGAGACCCAGTTTTTCGGGATGAGTAGGCAGGCATTTTCATATGAAGATTTTGAGGCGACTAGAATTGAGTTGCTTGATATGGTTTTAAAAAGTCTTACGGCGCTTGATAAGCAATTTATATTGAGTGTTAAGGGGCTTGAGCCTAATTGGCAGATATATGATTTCTCGAAATTTCCATCAGTTCAATGGAAGCTTGAAAATTTAGAAAATCTTAAGGCGACTAATGTTAAAAAGTATCAAAATCAATACAACGAGTTACGCTTTAAGCTGGGCAGTTAGTTTGTCATTGCCAACTTAACATTTGGAGCTCTTTAATGCCTACTAAAAAATTGAGAATAGACGCATGGGGCCAGTTTTATCAAGATGGTAAAAAATTCCAGAAGGGTTCATCAAAAAAATCATGGACGCTACTGCTTGGGTCTGGAATCCATCAGGCGCTGTTTAAAGATAGCATTGATACGCCTAAGCAAAAGCAGGCATTAGAAGTTTTAGGGTCTTGGGATAATTTTCTTAAAGAGCTCTTTTGCTCTTCCGAGACTTACTTCCACTTCAAGGATAGCCCATCACTTCAGTGGGAGATGCATGCTATTGAGGGCGGAGGCCAGAAGATGAAAAATGAAATGGCTCGAGATAAGGAAAGGCAATTACACAAAAGAGCAAAGCATATGCTTAGTCAGGCTCAGGACGTCCTTTACTCAGGCGCTATCCATTCAAAGAATTATGGGAATATTTCTAAGCTGATTGCGTGCCCCAGCGTATCAGACATTGTTTCACTTAATCTAGATTTGGGTATTGAAGAAATTCTCAGAAAGATTGAGTTTACAAAAAAGAAGTGTCAGCCCAATGAAAATAAGAGTTCTAATATAAAAATAGGACGGCACTCTCATTTTATTTATAAGTCAGATGATGAGGATGAAATTAAAAAACATATTTGGTACCCGCATGGAAATATAAAAAACTCAGCAAGT
>TBL_comb48_EPIDRAFT_1000449_pt1 | contig 32411 bp, 28 predicted proteins | sample TroBogEpilimnion_37_FD_10681 | JGI IMG/M metagenome (IMG submission 10681) | reverse complement strand
ACGAACACCACTCCCAGACTGATAGCAAGAAGGCAACTCAGTTACCCGGTCAGCCTGCTGCTGGCACTGCTTCGCAAAAAACTTGCCGAATTTGATGCCGGTGCCGGAGACACACGCCTGATTCTTTCGCGGGATGAGGTGGTTGAACTGATCAGGATTTTTCTTCCCGCCGCCAGCAATGAGGTCAAGTTGATCGACCAGGTCGATGCCACACTGAATAAAATCGCAGATCTTGGCTTTATCCGCCGTTTGCGGGGAGAGCGGCAGATGATTGAGGTGCGCCGGATTATCAAGGCGTTTATCGATGCCCAGTGGCTGGCCGATTTTGATCAACGCCTCAACGAATACCTGCAGCGACCTGCGAAACTGATGGAGGGGAATGATGAGTGAGGCACTTGAACTTGGATTTATTGGTGATGACAGCCTGGCTGGCTTTCGACTGCAGCGTCTTGAGGTGTTCAACTGGGGCACCTTTGATGGACGAGTCTGGACGTTACGACTGGGCGGAAAAAATGGACTCCTCACGGGGGATATCGGTTCCGGAAAATCAACGCTGGTCGATGCCGTAACTACCTTGCTGGTGCCAAGCCAGCGCATTGCCTACAACAAGGCGGCTGGAGCAGATAACCGTGAACGCACCCTGCGCTCTTACGTGCTCGGTTATTTCAAGTCGGAACGCCAGGAAACTCTTGGAGGTGGAGCCAAACCGGTCGCCCTGCGTGAACCCAACAGTTATTCAGTCATTCTCGGTGTCTTTCATAACGAAGGATACGACAAGACCGTAACCCTGGCACAAATTTTCTGGATGAAGGATGCCACACAGCCAGCCCGTCTTTATGCCGTCTGTGAGCGCGACCTCTCCATCGCCACCGATTTTTCAGCATTTGGTACCGAAATAGCGACACTGCGCCGGCGTCTGCGCGGGTCTGGAATCGACCTGTTTGAAAGCTTTCCACCTTACGGCGCCTGGTTCCGTCGGCGCTTCGGCATTGACAATGAGCAGGCACTTGATCTCTTCCATCAAACTGTATCGCTCAAGTCAGTGGGAAACCTGACTGATTTCGTACGCAGCCACATGCTCGAACCGTTCAATGTTGAGCCGCGCATTGACGCCCTTATCCAGCATTTCGAGGATCTCAACCGCGCACACGAAGCTGTCCTCAAAGCGAAGCGACAAATAGAGATGCTGGGGCCTCTGGTGGCTGATTGCGACAATCACCAAACCCTGGCTCGAACAGCGGAAGCGTTGCGGGCTTCGCGCGATACCCTGCGCCCCTGGTTTGCCTCCCTCAAGCTTGCATTGCTGGAAAAGCGACATACCTCGCTTGATGAAGAGTTGAGCCGTCACCATATCGCCATCGAACAACTTGAAGGTGACCGCCGCACCCAGCAAGGGCGTGATCGTGAGCTGCGCCGAACCATCGCCGAAAACGGCGGTGACCGGATTGAGAGTATCGCCGCTGAGATTCGACAGAAACAGGACGATCTTAAACGGCGCAATCAGAAAGCAACCCGATATGGAGAACTTGCACGCCAGCTTGGGGAGCTTCCTGCAACGAATGCTGAGGAGTTTCATCTTCAACGTACCGGGCATTCAGCCATACATGAGGCAACGGCTGAAACTGAAGCCCGTGTTCAAAACGATCTCAATGAGACGGGTGTACTCTTTGCCCAGGGGCGTCATGAGCATGAGCAACTGACCACGGAGATCAAGGGGTTGAAAGCCCGCATGAGCAATATCGACGAAAAACAGGTTGCCATGCGGCGCTCGCTCTGTAAGGCGCTGAATATTGCTGAAGATGAGATGCCGTTTGCAGGCGAGTTGCTCCAGGTTCGTGAGGAGGATGCGGTATGGGAAGGCGCCATTGAACGAGTGCTCCGCAACTTCGGCCTCTCGCTGCTGGTACCGGACAATCACTATCAGAAGGTGGCGGAATGGGTGGAGCGAACCAATTTGAAAGGTCGTCTGGTCTATTTTCGGGTACGCCAGCACTCTCGCAGCGAACAGTTGCCGGAGCAACCGGCTTCGCTGGCCCGCAAGCTCGCCATTAAAGCCGATTCCCCTTATTTCGAGTGGATGGAACGGGAAATCGCCTGGCGTTTCGATCTTGTTTGCTGCATGAACCAGGAGGAGTTCCGGAGGGAGAAAAAAGCCATAACCCTGGGCGGGCAAATCAAGTCACCGGGTGAACGCCACGAAAAGGATGACCGCCACCGGCTTGACGACCGCAGCCGCTACGTACTCGGATGGAGCAATGCTGCCAAAATCGCAGCGCTTGAAGTGAATGCCCAGCGACAGAAACAAGAGCTTGCCGAACTCGCAGGTCGTATCAGTACGTTGCAGCAAGAGCAGACAACGCTCAAGGAGCGCCTGACAATCCTCTCCAAACTTGATGAGTATCCGGATTTCCGCGATCTCGACTGGCAGCCAGTAGCATTTGCGATCGCCAGGCTGGAAACAGAAAAGCGTGACCTTGAGGCGACCTCGAATATTCTGCAAACCCTCGTCGCACAGCTTGCCGCATTGGAAAAGGAACTGCAGGAAACGGAGCGGCAACTTGACGATCGGAAGGATAAACGATCGAAAATCGAGCAGAAAATCAGCCTCATCAGGGAGTTGCAGCAACAGACACGTACACTGCTGGATGAAGCAGGGCCAGAAGCGGCCGGGCGTTTTGCCATGCTTGAAGCCATGCGCACTCAGGCTCTCGGCGATCAGACGCTGACGGTTGAGTCCTGTGACAATAACGAGCGGAAGATGCGTGACTGGCTGCAGACAAAGATCGACGTCGAGGACAGGAAGCTCTCCCGACTGAGTGAAAAGATTATCAGGGCAATGACCGAATACAAGGAGGAGTGGAAACTTGAAACTCGTGAGGTGGATGTCAACATTGCCGCAGGATTTGAATATCGTTCGATGTTTGAACAACTCCGTGCCGATGATCTGCCACGCTTTGAGGGACGCTTCAAGGATCTGCTCAACGAAAACACCATCCGTGAGGTTGCCAATTTTCAGTCACAACTGGCCCGCGAGCGCGAGACGATAAAGGAGCGCATTACCCGACTCAATGAATCACTCATTCAAATAGACTTCAATCCCGGTCGATACATCACCCTCGAAGCCCAAATGAACCTCGATGCCGACATCCGTGAATTTCAGGCGGAGCTTCGCGCCTGCACCGAAGGGAGTCTGACCGGCTCGGATGACGCGCAATATTCCGAAGCAAAATTTCTGCAGGTACGACGGATCATCGATCGATTCCGTGGCCGTGATGAGCACGCTGACCTCGATCGGCGTTGGAGTGCCAAAGTCACCGATGTGCGCAACTGGTTCGTGTTTGCTGCAAGTGAAAGGTGGCGCGAAGACGACAGCGAACATGAACATTACGCCGATTCGGGGGGCAAATCGGGAGGGCAGAAGGAGAAGCTTGCCTATACCGTGCTTGCCGCCAGCCTTGCCTATCAATTCGGTCTGGAATGGGGCGCGGTTCGATCGCGCTCCTTCCGCTTCGTTGTCATCGACGAGGCCTTTGGTCGCGGTTCCGATGAGTCGGCCCAGTACGGCCTGCAACTCTTCGCCCAGCTCAACCTGCAACTGCTGATTGTTACGCCGTTACAGAAAATCCACATCATCGAGCCGTTTGTTTCCAGTGTCGGTTTTGTGCACAATCAGGAGGGCCGCTGCTCGGTGTTGCGCAACCTCACCATCGAAGAGTATTACGCTGAAAAAGAGAAGGCACTCGTATGAGCTGGACAACTCCTGCCGATCTCAAGGCACAGTTACAGAAACTCTGGGATCGTGGCATCCTGCTTTCATCTTTGATTAGCGGTGAAGAGATTTTTCCCAGACGTTTGACGCTGAAAGGGCCTGACTCAAGGGAATTGAGCGACTCTTTTACCGAAGTCCGTGACTGGATTGCCCGACTGTCAGGCGTCGCAAAACAGTACCGGATTGTATGGCGCAGCATCAATCATCGCATTCTGGGAAACAATGACATTCCGGCGGAAATCTGGATCGATTCACTCGATGATGCTCTCGGGTTGATTGGCAAGCGGCGGGGAGCCGAACAGTTTGCATCAATGGTTGCACTCACCCGCGACCACCAACCCGAACTGCTCTCATGGCTGGCAAAACGACCCCTGCGCGCACTCGAACTGGCCGAAGAGTGGCCACGCCTGCTGGAAATCGTCTACTGGCTGCGGATGCATCCCCGACCAGGCATCTATCTGCGACAGATTGACTTGCCCGGAGTACACAGCAAGTTTATCGAAGGTCAACGAGGTGTGCTGGGTGAGCTGTTCGATCTCGTCCTTCCATCGGAGGAGATCGATGTAACTGCCACAGGAGCCGGAGGATTCTGCCGTCGTTATGGCTTTCGGGACAAACCCCTGCGGGTGCGCTTCCGAATCCTTGACCCGAAACTGGCGCTACTGCAGACAGAGACTGACCAGGATATCACGGTTTCACAGGCAACCTTTGCCCGACTGGAGATTCCAGTTGACAAGGTGTTTATCACCGAGAATGAAATCAACTTTCTGGCTTTCCCCCAGGTTCCTCAGGGAATTGTGATTTTCGGGGCTGGCTATGGTTTTGAGAACTTCGGGGCAGTAGAGTGGCTGCGTGACCGGAAGATCCATTACTGGGGAGACATCGACACCCATGGTTTCGCTATCCTGAACCAGTTGCGGGGATTCTTTCCCCATACTGCTTCCCTTCTGATGGACCGTCCTACGCTAATGGAGCATCGAACGCTTTGGGGCTTTGAACCATCTCCCGAAACCGGCATCCTCACGCGTTTGACCGATGAGGAGAGTGCGCTCTACGATCAGCTGCGCAGCAATGAGCTGGGTGGTCAAATCCGGCTGGAGCAGGAGAAGATTGGGTTTGAGTGGCTGGTTGAGGCTTTGGGAAAGGTTTGAGCGGAGTGGTACTGTTTCCTCGGAATACTCAATAAAACTACTCTTCAAAGTATAAAAAACAATTTAGGGCCATCAAAACAGATCATCTCAAAACAAACGACAACGACATCACTCCCGAACCTGCACCGTCATCTTATCCTTCAGCTCATTGACAGAGTGCAGCACAACCCGCTGGACTTGCCAAATTTTATCATTTTGTTTAAACTTGTCCATGATTAATATTTCATGGTTTTCGGATACGAGACCACCTGTAATTGCGCTTTAATGAATATTAAATGGGAAACACTCTCATGAATAGTCCAGTAAACATTCTTGCGATTGTCGGCAGCTACCGAAAAGGAGGGATTATCGAAAGGGCTGTCGATGAGATCCTTGCTGCCGCAAGAAAAGAGGGTGCTGTAACCCGGAAAATCTCTCTGCTGGATAAACATCTTGAATTCTGCACCAACTGCCGCAGCTGCACCCAGGTTGCCGGGGAGAACTATGGTCTCTGTATCCTTGATGATGATATGAGCGCTCTCTTGCAAGAGATTGAACGGGCTGATGCCCTGGTTCTTGCTTCACCGATGAATGCCGGGACGGTCACAGCTCTAATGAAAAGATTTATTGAACGTCTTGTCTGCACTGCCTACTGGCCTTGGGGAGCCGCTGCGCCAAAAGCCCGTCGCCCCGGAAAATCAAAACGAGCACTTCTCGTGGCCTCTTCCGCTGCACCGGGCTTTCTTGCAAGATTAACGGGAGATGTCACAAAGCGACTTAAATCTGCTGCTACGATGCTTGGTGCTGAAACGGTCGGGACGCTCTTTATAGGGCTTGCTGCACAACAAAAGCATCAGGAGCTGAGCAAAAAAACAATCCATAAGGCGCATAAACTTGGTCACAAACTTGCTGCCGGCAGATCAGCGAAGGCAACCTGATGTTTGTTTTTCTTCTATATTATCACCATGTTGGCCAAGTGCATCAATGATGCCCGTTGTTTTTCTTCCATTACTCATGAATAATGCCCACTATTGCATACAGTATCGGAAACTCGCTCTACCTGAATATTACCAACCGATGTTCAAACAGCTGCTCGTTCTGCATTAAAATCAACAGCAGAACATTTCATGACAACGACCTGTTTCTCAGCACAGAACCATCGTTCGATGAGATCATGGGTGCCATTGATGCATTCAGGGATTTCGAAGAGGTTGTTTTCTGCGGTTATGGTGAATCGTTGATACGGCTTGAAATTGTCAAGCAGGTGGCAGCAGCGGTCAAGCGGAATTATTTCACTCGCGTGCGTATCAATACCGACGGACAGGCGAATCTGGTGCATGGCCGGAACATCATACCTGAGTTGGCAGGAATTGTTGATTGCCTTTCCGTCAGCCTGAATGCAGCTGATGCAGAAACATACATGCGCTTATGTCATAGCCCTTTCGGGGAGGCCGGCTTTACTGCTGTCTGCGACTTCATCCGTCTGGCAGCAGCAGAAATACCGGAAGTCATTGCAAGTGTGGTTCGTGTCCCCTCTCTTGATGTGGATGCATGTAAAGCTTTGGCTCTTTCACTGGGTGCATCGTTCCGGGTACGATCGTATTACCAGGGGTAAGCGGTGTTGACATATTTTCATGGGTAGAATAAGCTTCACGGAATCGGGAGAAGATGAACACTATTCACACTCTTCCTGTTCTTCCATTATGAACAATTCCCCCTAGAATAGTGCACTTGTTCATGGATTGAACTACACCTCACCCTGTCACTGCAAAACCTCCCCTTTTTCTTACAACCCGCCAGCAACTCTTTATGAGCAGCCAGTTGTCATGCCGCAATCTTCGCAGACTTTGCAGGTTCCATTCTGTTTGACTCGCATGGAACCGCAGTTTTCACACTGTTCACCAGTATACCCCTGAACTTTAGCCTGATAGGCCTGGCTTTGGCGGGCTGATGTGTGCGTGGATTGGGCGTGAACGGCCAGTGAGGGCTCTACAACCCTGGTATGATCTGCTGCGCCATTGCTTTTCTGCTTTCCTTCAACATCTCCATCAAGCAGCTCGTCAACCGCTTTGACATGCACAAAATCCTTGCGACCAAGGTAGTCGTATCCGATTGAACGAAAGACATAATCAAGGATGGATGTGGAGTTTTTTATGGCGTTGTGCCCCTGCACCGTTCCAGCAGGTTCAAATCGGGTAAAGGTAAAGCTGTCGACAAGTTCCTCAAGCGGCATACCGTATTGCAGAGCCTTGGAGGCAAGCACGGCAAAGCAGTTCAAAAGGCCTTTGAATGAAGCTCCCTCTTTGTACATATCGATAAAAATCTCACCGAGAGCACCATCTTCATATTCCCCTGTTCTGAGAAAAACCTTGTGGCCGCCTACATAGGCTTCACGGATATAGCCTTTCCTCCGTTTCGGCAGGTATCGGCGTTCTGAACGGTGATAAACCCGCTCGACAATCCTTTCCTGTACCTCTTTAGGGCCCTTGGTTTCGTCAAGGCTCTCTTCCGTTCCAAGCATGATAACTTCGTCGAGATCCTGAAAGCTCGATATATTGAGCGGCTGGGAAAGTTTCGAGCCATCGCGATAGACTGTTACAGCCTTGACCATATGCTGCCAGGCTGAGAGATAGACTTCACCGATTTCAGCGGTCGTAGCGGTTCCTGGCATATTGACTGTTTTGGAAATCGCACCTGAAATAAACGGCTGTACTGCTGACATCATGCGGATGTGTGCCATGTACTTGATATAGCGAACGCCGTTTTTACCGCACTTGCTGGCACAATCGAAGACCGGCAGATGTTCCAGCTTCAGATGAGGCGCCCCCTCGATGGTCATGGTGCCGCAGATATAGTCATTTGCGACTTCAGTATCCTCAAACGTCGCACCAAGGGCCTGAAGCATGTCAAAATCGGGATCGTTAAGCTGCTCGTCTGTAAATCCAAGTGCTGCACAGAAATCATCGCCGAGAATCCATTTGTTGAAAGCAAAGCGAATATCAAAAACAGTTTCAAGCTGAGACTCCACCATTTCAATCTTGTCGTCAGTAAAACCCCGGCTTTTCAGCCATTGGCGATTGATGGAGGGTGATCCGGCAAGTGTTCCATGACCCTTGCAGTAGTGTTCGATATCGTCAATCTGTGCATCGGTGTAGCCGAGCCGTTCCAGGGCTTTATGCACCGACTGGTTGACAATTTTGAAATAACCTCCGCCTGCAAGTTTTTTGAATTTAACAATGGCAAACTCAGGCTCAATGCCGGTTGTATCGCAATCCATAACCAGGCCGATCGTGCCGGTAGGCGCTATCACACTGACCTGTGCATTACGGTATCCGTATTTTTTCCCTTTTTGAAGCGCTTCATCCCAGACCTTTCCTGCCGTTTCAAATAGCTCCTTGGGACAATACTCTGAATCAATGCCACGAGGCTTTACCGAAAGTCCTTCGTACTCCTCTTCAGACATGTTCCGGGCAGCCCTGCGATGGTTGCGGATAACGCGCAGCATATCACTGGAATTTGCACTGTAACCGGCAAATGTGCCGAGATCATGAGCCATCTCCGCCGAAGTCACATAGGCCTGACCGGTCATAACCGCTGATATGGCACCGGCAATTGCAAGCGCCCTGGGTGAATCGTATGGAATACCAAGCACCATCAGAACTGTGCCAAGATTTGCAAATCCGAGACCAAGCGTTCTGAACTCATAGCTCAGACGGGCGATATCCTTTGAAGGGAAATGCGCCATAAGCACTGAAATTTCAAGCACAATTGTCCATAGATGGGATGCATGCTGCAGCTTCCCTGACTTTTATTCTGCCGGAAGCCTCGTCGATAAAATGCATCAGGTTCAGGCTGGCCAGATTGCATGCCGTATCGTCAAGAAACATGTATTCCGAACAGGGATTGCTTGCATTGATGCGTCCGCTCCTGGCGCAGGTATGCCATTCGTTGATGGTGGTATCGAACTGCAGACCAGGATCTGCGCATTTCCAGGCACTGAGCAGGATTTTTTCCCACAGGTCGCGCGCTTTGACACTTCGGACATTCTTGCCGGTTGTGCGTTCATGGAACGACCAGAGGTCGTCATTTTCAACAGCCTTCATGAACTCGTTGGTCACCCTGACAGTATTATTGGAGTTCTGACCTCCAACGGTGTGATAGGCTTCCGACTCGTAATTAGAGGTATACTCTTCAAAATCAAGTGAAGTGTATCCCTGTTCGACCAAAGCAAGAACACGAATGATATAACTCATCGGCACTGCCCTGCTGAGCGCATTCTGTATCAGGCGATTAAGCCGGGGGTTTGCCTTGCGGTCAACACCATTGGCAAGAGCCTCTTCAACAATCGCCTGGAGAAAACTGGAACAGATTCTCGAACCGGCAACCAGCGAAGCCACCTTATCCTCTTCCTTCGCTTTCCATTCGATAAATTTCTCCACATCCGGGTGGTCGATATCGACGATCACCATTTTTGCAGCCCGACGTGTTGTGCCGCCGGATTTTATAGCCCCCGCCGCTGAATCGAAAATCTTCAGAAAACTCATCAGACCTGAAGAACTGCCTCCACCACTCAACTTTTCCCCACCCGCACGAAGGTTCGAGTAGTTCGTGCCCGAACCGCTGCCGAACTTAAATACCCTGGCCTCGCGGATTGCCAGATCAAAAATACCGCCTTCGTTGACAAGGTCGTCACTGACAGACTGGATAAAACAGGCGTGGGCCTGAGGCCGGCCATAAGCATCTTCCGACTCTTTGACCTCCCCGCTTTTCGGATCAACATAAAAATGCCCCTGGGCAGGCCCGGTAGTACCATAGGCAAAATTCAGCCCTGTATTAAACCATTGCGGAGAGTTGGGAGCACCCATCTGCTTGAGAATCATGAACGCCACCTCGTCGTAAAATGCCTCGGCATCATCCGGAGTATCGAAATATTTGTTTTTTTCGCCCCAATCTTTCCAGCAGCCAGCCATACGATGGACAACCTCTTTAATTGAGTGTTCGCTGCCGGTCACCGGATTGCCCTCGCTATCGGTAACAACATTGCCGTTTTCGTCGCGCTGTGGAATCCCTGTTTTCCGGAAATACTTCTGGGCAAGAATATCGGCAGCAACCTGCGACCACTGTTTCGGCACTTCGATATCGGTCATTTCAAAGACCTTCGAGCCGTCAGGATTGCGCAATACTGAAGTGCGGGTTGTGTATTCGAAACGATCGTAGACATTTTCACCGGCACTGGTGAACAGACGGGAAATTTTCATTGAAGCTCTCCGGAGTCAAATATGGAAAAGAAAGGGCAACCCTTTTTTTATTATAGAGTTACCCTTTCATAAAACCTTAAGATTTATTATTGGTTATCCGTTGATATATGCAACAATATAACCTCATGAGGATATCCAGCAATGAAGAAAAAAGAATTTTTTTGCTCCAAAATGAGCATGTTTATTGTTCGACATCATGAAGGAAATTGTAAGTCCATACCTTTTTCGTCACCAGCGGCAAAAGGTGCCGCATCTGTAAAAATCAGCTGGCTCGAAATCATGGGCTGCGGCATGGTAAAACCCCAACGTCATGCGCAACTACGGCATAGCCCCCGAAGAGTGCTTTACTGCGTAAAGAAATTGACACTCTCCACTGACAAGCATATCAACCTTTCTTCAGCTCCTTGATCACATCATCGAGGGGTACAGATGGTTGACCCTGCCCTTCCGCTTTTGCTTCCCGTAGATCAATCAGATCCATATAATCTTCCATCAGCTCTTCTATTGCCTGATATTCTTCATAGGACAAAACTACAAACTCTTTTTTCCCCCCTTTTTTTATATAATCTGAGGATTAAGTCACATGGCTTTTTTAGTGGTAATCATCGGTACGCCTCTTTTCTATGTTTTATTCGATAAACGATCACTTTTTGACCTTCAACTCCAAACAACACTCGATAGTCTCCTACTCTTAATGAGTTTCTGTTTGGCAATCTCGATAAACTCCGGATTAATTTCGTCCAAGATTCTTTGCCGCAAGTGAGGTTGTCCCACTTCCCATCAAGGGATCGAGCACAGTGTGATGAGTCTTCAATTTCAGGCTGAGTATCTGTTCATGTTCCTGTAACAAAATATTACGACGTTTGCATGAGTATAGAAAATTTCCGTTGATTTGCACTTATACCTGTTGATCAAACCTTACGGGCAAATCTCTTTGTTTACTTGGCCGGTATCTGCCTGAGTGTTTCGAGAAGAAAATCCCAGAATTTCTGGACAGATGGAATGCTGACCTTTTCATCGGGAGAGTGAGGGAAGCAATTGGTCGGACCGAAAGAGATCATCTTAAAATCAGGATAGGTGCTCCCTAAAATCCCGCATTCGAGGCCGGCATGAACAGCGCTGACTTTTGGAATTTGCCCGAATTTCTTTTGATAGATCTCCTGCATGATTTTCAGGATCGGGGATATGTGATCGGGCTTCCAGCCGGGATAGCGGCCATCAAAAACCGCGTTGGCTCCAGCAAGATCAAAAAGACTTTTAATCATGATCTCCAGATCGACTTTCGCAGAATCAACCGAACTCCTGAGCAACATCTCAATAGAAATAGTGCCTTTTCCGGATGTTGCAATGGCAAGATTATTTGACGTTTCAACCAGTCCTGCCATGTCGTTGCTCATGCGCAACACGTCATTCGGACAGGCATAGAGAGCGTTCAGAAATTGAACAAAAATACTCTCCTCAATAACCGACTCGGGCACACCTGCAGGAACTGCCTCGATTTTCAGGGTTGGTTCAACGGCCGACAGCTCATCTTTTATGGTGCCAGTGATGATGGTGAAGCTGTCAAGTAACTCCAGCGCTTTATCGTCTGGAAAAGCCACATGAGCAACCGATTCACGCGGGATGGCTTTGTAAAATAACCCCTTTACGATGTTCCATGCCCGGTGTAGCAGGTTTACAAATGATGACATTGCCAACCTCGTCAACAATGCTCTCCAATCCAAGGTTCTTGCCAAAATCAGAAATAAACTCCCTTATTTTTTCCTCATTCCCGGACACACGGGGGATTTGAGTCAGGAGATGAAAATTGTGCCATACCTCACGGGGGCAGATGTGTAAAATGCTGTTGTTCATTACACACTTTATGTATAAAGGCTTTCAAGCCTTTATATTACAAATACAAGAAAATTGGCTTAAATCAAGAGTAAAAAGCGACCTGATAATTACATCACTTATCGACCGGCTTTGAACTCTACAAACACCATTGGGTAACATACAATAGCTGATGGAATAATTGGAGCCGTCGGACCATCGGTATCCAACCAAGATCATCAGCCATTGGACACTCAAATTCGTTCAGAACTATGCCAACACAATTCATCGACACCCCCTGCGCAGTGATAAATGGCATAGAGATGGTGCTCACTATCAAGGCTCAACACCACTATCTCTGGTGGGCATTGGAACAGGATTGGACTATACGCTTGATATCATGATGCAATCCAATGCTTTTTTCCCCAGCTGAAGAGTGCAATCCAAGACAGCCGTGTATAATGTTGCAGGTATGGAGGCTGCCTAACAGTTGCCAGACCATTCGAGGGTGTGAATGATATTTGCCTCCTCTGATAGCATCAGCCACGGCCGAGAATTTTGAGGGGGAAGTTGACTTCCTCATGTTGTTATCCTTCCCTGTTACGCATGAGTTCTACAAGCTCTGCCGTTCGTGAAGCTTGTTTTTCGACGGCTTCGGCAAGTCGTTCCATGTCACTATGACGACCACGTTCAGTTTCCGTATCAAAGAGTATCGGTTTCTGGAAACCTTCGGAGAGCTTGAAAATATGAATACAGAGCCTGATCAGGATAACATAAAGAACTGGTAGCAGATACTCTCCGAAGATGACAGGCATCTCCTGATAATGCTGCATCAGGCCTTGCCAGTCACCGCTGAAAAGCACATCCCATTTCAAAAAAAAATAGATGTAGACGACCGGATGAAAAACAAGAAAGAAACGCATGACTTTCGATTGCCGCCGGTTTGCGGGTTCGCTTTCATATTTGGAGAGCAGCCAGGGAAAATGGCCTACAAGCATGGCCGCCCTGCGATCATTGAGATAATGTGCCCCCTGAAGTGCTGAATCAATAAAGGAGGAGACCTGGCTTAAAAGCACGGTGGAGAGAATAGTGGCAAGAAAAGAATAACTGAGATCGTCGAACTTGAACGATCCGGCAAGGTACGGGAGCGTAATGGTTTTCGGTTTAATGACAATAAAAAGCATGGCAATCCCTGCGAGCAGAAGAGAAAAGGTGTGGAGTTTGCGCGCATGACGAAGACTTTCGATAACGGCATCAGCGTTCGCTCCCTGCATCGAATTCCCCGGAGGATCTATCCTCAGGAGAGCTGCAGAATCGGTGAGAGGCGAGTAGAGGCCATTGACGCCGATATCGCAGCCTTGAACGTCACGATAAATTGTAAAAATATCTATAGTGCTTTTACTGAAATTAACACCACTGAGGTTTGATCTGCTGAGGTCTGCTCCGCGCAGATCTGCTCCCCGTAAATCCGCTTCAGCGAAATTTGCCTCAACGAGGTTAGCTTTTGAAAGGTTCGCGCCACTGAGATTGGCTCCGGAAAGGTTTACTCCCCGCAGATCGAGAGCTGCAAGGGAGAGGTCGTGCAGATCAGGAAGGATATCCGCATGCTCCATGCGCCATTGGTTCCATAGAATAACCCCCTGTTTAAGAAGCTTCAGGTGTTCAGAATCAGTCATGATCAGGATTTTTTTCGAACATAGTTCAGCACGGCCTTAAGCAGTGAGGAACTCTGGATGACCTGAATATAGGCCTCTTCCTGGGTCATATTCCTGTTTTCTTTCCTCATTTTTATCCCAAGTCTGCGGGCAGTGTTGGCAACTTTTGCAATTTCACGGGCAAGATCGGATTCGTTCTCAATGGTGATTTCACTCATGTTCCGCTGAATATAACCAATGCTGTTTCTGACACTGCCTTCAATTATACCGTCATTGACAGCGTGACGTTTTTTGTTGAAATCGTCATACTCTGTGTTATGCAGAGGCATCGACAGATCACCGATGTAATGCGCACAGAAAACCAGTGGATATTCAGCATATTTGCCGGAAGCACTCTCTTCTTTATACGCTCTCACCGCACCAATAATGGCTCCGTAGAGATGCCCCTCTGCATCGCCGGTTTTATTGTACCGGGCTGCCTGTTCAAGAACCATAGCTTCATCAACTTCTTTCTGCGCATTGTTGTTATAGTAGTGGTTCTTTTCTTCTGCAGGCCTGAATTCACTTTTCGACTTGGCGACATCAGGGGCCGCAGCACTGTACCAAAGCTCAAAACCAGCTGCCTCGGCAATAGACAAATGGGTCTTGTCGTGCCAGGCGTAGGCCTGTACTGACGACAGCATCAAGGAAAACATCATGGAGAGAAAAGCAACTCCCCTGGATAGGGTGTACATGAATGCCTCTTACGTTTTAGTGATTTGGTTAGACGCCCGATGGCGCTGGTGTCATTTCAAGCATTTTTCTGATGGAGCCCAGGGATGCAAGACGAAGAGTTTCGTCGATGACAATCTCGGGCTTGCGGTTCAGCATGCACTGATAGAGCTTTTCAAGGGTATTCTGCTTCATCTGCGTGCAGACACTGAATGGATTGTCAGGATCCTTGGGTGCAGGGATGAAAGTTTTTTGCGGAGAACGCTTCTGCATTTCATATAGAATACCGGGCTCTGTGGCCACAATAAACTGTTCTGCAGAACTTGAAACGGTATAGTCCAGAAGGGCCTTCGTTGAACCTGTAAAAGCAGCATGACGAAGAACCTCCTCCCGGCATTCGGGATGGGCTATTAGTTCAGCATCCGGGTGCTCATGACATGCCTTAAGAATATAATTTTCGGAAAACGCATCATGAACATAGCAATACCCCTGCCAGAGAATCATCTCCCTCTGGAGTTTCCTTGAAATATAGCCGCCAAGGTTTCTGTCGGGACCAAAAATAATCTGCTTTTCTGCGGGAATCTGACGGATGATCTGTTCGGCATTGGACGATGTGCAGGTTATATCGGAAAGTGCTTTGATATCGGCCGTAGAGTTGATATAGGTAATGACAATGGCTTCCGGATAGTGCTCTTTGAATTTTTTGAACTCTTCAGCCGGGCAACTGTCGGCAAGAGGACACCCTGCATAGGCATCAGGCATCAGAACAAGCTTTCCGGGATTAAGGATTTTCGCGGTTTCAGCCATAAAATAGACCCCGGCAAAAACAATCACATCAGCATCATTTTTTTCGCCGCTCTTGCAAGGGCCAGACTATCGCCGACAATATCAGCGATTTGCTGTATTTCAGGAACCGTATAGTAGTGAGCAAGAATAAGGGCATTCATCTTTGTTTTAAGGACTCTTATTCGCCCAAAAAGCTCCTCATGAGCAATATTTCCGGTCATAATCTGATTAACATTCGGTTGCAAACAAAGGAGTGCGGGATTGCGGAAATCATTGACCTGGATTACTTCAAATAGTAGTCGAGATCGTCATCTTCCCTGATCAAAAGCAGTATAGCTGAATTCGGGACAATGATATATCTCTCCCCTTCATACTCAATCTCATAGGAACTGTTCTGGATAAAAATAGCCATATCACCGACTTGCGCCTGCAATGGGATATACTGAGCGGTGGTAACGCGTTCTTTCCAGGGTTCGTCCGACTCAGGGGGTGGACCAATAGGGTAGCCCGGCCCGGTTTTTATAACATAACCACTCTGGATTTTCTCTTTTTCCTGAACACCTGGAGGGAGGTAAATTCCGGATTTTGTTCTTTCGTCAAGAGATTTTGGTTTGATTAATACTCTATCACCGACAACAACAAATTTATCTGTTATATTTATATTATGAGTCATGTATTTTCTCTTGACCTGTTGACCATACGTAACTTGCATTTTATGAAGAAAAGGTAACAAAAATTATGTATCGGGCAAATCCGGAGAGCTGAGACATGCAATAACAACAGGGGCAACTCCAGCAGGAACACCAAAATAACTGAAAGAACATTCACAACGTGATACAGTATACCTATCCGGTTTCATGAGCAAGCACTCATGGCTGGAAACGGCTGGTCACTTCTTAAAAATCGGAACCTGAAACGTGCAGAAGTTTTTCACTCTTTTTGTCAGGTATAACAATTATCTGCTTTTTGTTGTTTACTGCGGTATTTCATTTCTTTTTATAAAGTTTCAGGATAAGGACCTGCTCACCAGACTGCGTACTAACGGAATTGAGTTCAGCGCCTTCATTACCGACAAAATGATGAGCTATAGTTATGTGCTTCATCTGAGAGAAGAAAATGATCGGCTGATGCGCATCAACACTAATCTTCTTTCAAGGGTGCTGAACATTGAAACTGCAGCCTTGGATAACCGAAACCGCAAGAAAATTCTTGCCGATACCACATTAAACGCTTCAAAGTTTATTATGGCAAGGGTGGTGAACCGTAAATTCAGTGATCGGGAGAACATGCTGCTTATCAATGCGGGAAGAATGAATGGAATTAAAAAAGACATGACCGTTTTGACACCAGAGGGACTTGTTGGAAGAGTAACCACTGTTTCCGAGCATTTTGCAAAGGTGATGCCGGTCATCAACACAGACTTCAAGGTCAGCGTGGTGTCTGACAAAAGCAACAGCATGGGTCTTCTCAGCTGGAACGGCGGCAGGGAGTTCATCGCCCAAATTGAAAACATCCCCATAAGCAGCAGTCTCAAGATACATGAACAGTTCCTCACTTCAGACTTCAGTACATTTTCGATCCGCGGCATTCCTGTGGGTAAAGTGGTAAGCATAAAACCCGATAAACTTTTTTTGACAGTGGAAATAAGGCTTGCCGTTGATTTTTCGTCATTGACCTATGTACTGATTGCGCCACTGAAAAGTCAACCCGAAAAAACAGAGATGATCGGAGAGAATGCCTCAGGTGAAACATTTCCTTAATTTCAGACATTGAGTTGTGACCAAAAAATATCCTCTTTATATCGGCATCCTTGTTATTGTCGCACTGGTGCAGGAACTCGGGTTATCCCACCTTACCCTTTATAACGTATCCCCCGATATTGTCACCATTTTTCTTGCTTTCATTTCAATAACCATTGGCCAAAAAGCCGGCACGAGTTTCGGGTTCGCTGCCGGTTTGCTTACTGGCATTCTTTCGGGAAACATGGGTCTGAATATGCTTGCAAGAACAATTGAAGGTTTTATTGCAGGTTTTTTCAATATCCCGGAAGACAGCCATGCGACCGCTAAACAAATAACAAAACGCATCTATGGAGCCATCGTGACGGCTGGTTTTTGTGCCAATGCAGTCATGGTCGCAGGATACAACCCTCTCGCACTTTCTCCAGCTTACCGAATATTTGTTCTTGGATTCCTTGAATCTTTATTCACCCTCATCCTTGCCGTTATCTTAAACCGGTTATTTTTGAGAAAATCATTTGCAGGCTGAACAATGGATCAACTTCAGCGAAGCATCGGGGTCGTATCGCTTTTTGTAATAATTGTTTTTTCCGTTCTGTTCGGTCGGCTTTTTTATCTTCAGGTCCTTAATTTTCAGGAGCTCGGATCGATTTCAACCTCTAACAGCATTCGCCGAATCCGTACTCAGCCACCAAGGGGGCGGATGATTGACAAAAACGGGCTTATCGTGGTCGACAATCAGGCGCTCTATACAGTCAAGGTCATTCCTTCTGAATTCGGAAAAGCCAAAACAAATTTACTCGCATGGCTTTTGGAAATAGACAAAAGCGAACTGACCGAAAAAATCAATAAAGCTTCTGAACTTAACCGATTTTCTGCAATAACCGTCAGCCGCAATCTGAACGCTATACGGATAGCTCGGCTGAGCGAAAATCTCTGGCAGCTTCCCGGCGTAATTATTGATACTGACAACAAGCGAAAGTATCCTGATTCCTTTCACGGAGCCCATATTTTCGGTTATACACGTCCCATATCAAAAGAACAGATTGAGGAACTGGACGATGAAAGTTATGCGCCGGATGACAAGATCGGATTCAGCGGACTCGAAAAGTATTATGAAGAGTGGCTGAGAGGTGAAAAAGGAGCTCGTTTTGAAATGATTACTCCTTTGGGAAAATCTGCAGGAAAATACAATAACGGAAAAAATGATATTCCATCCGTAATGGGCGATGATCTTTACCTCGCTCTTGACGGAGGCCTCCAGGAGCTTGCCGAACAACTCCTGACAAAAACCGGAAAATCGGGTGCTGTTGTAGCAATGGACCCCTCCACCGGTGGAATCCTTGCCCTTGCCAGTGCTCCTGACTACGATCTTGATACGTTCAACGGCTCTACCGACCGTAAAGGATGGAACGATATTATTACCTCTCCTCAGAAGCCGCTGTTTAACCGAACAATTCAGGCAGTCTATCCTCCAGGATCCGTCTATAAGATGATTCTTGCCATGGCTGCGCTTGAAGAAAAAAAAATCGATCCTCAAAAGAAAATACTTGACACAGGGGTCTTCAGGTTTGGCAATAGACGATTTCTCAGTAATGAAGGCAAGGGGCACGGATGGGTCGATATGAGAAATGCCATTACCGTTTCATCGAATGTTTATTTTTATAATCTGATTTTTAATGTCGGATTTGAAAATTGGACAAAATATGGGAGCATGTTCGGTTTCGGAGAAAAATCCGGCATTGACCTCCCCGGAGAGAGGTCAGGCCTTCTGCCATCTGCAACATATTACGATAAACGGTACGGGAAAAACAAGTGGACAAAAGGATATATGGTCAGCCTTGCCATTGGCCAGGGGGAACTTGGTACGACACCGGTGCAGCTTGCCGCCTACGCTGCAGCTATCGCAAACAACGGAACACTCTATCAGCCTCATATCCTCAAGGGATATCGGGATTCAGAAACCGGTCAATATTTTCCCTTTCCCTTTGCAAAAAAACAGCTGCCAATTTCAGCGTCAACCTTCAGTCTGATTAAGGACGGCATGACTGGTGTTGTGCAGCGGGGTACAGGAACGCTGGCGAAAGTCCCCGGTATCACCATTGCAGGGAAAACCGGAACTGCACAAAATCCCCATGGCAAGGATCATGCATGGTTTATCGCTTTTGCCCCTGTTGAAAATCCGAAAATCGCTTTGGCGGTACTTGTCGAAAATGCCGGTTTCGGCGGTTCCATTTCTGCCCCGATTGCCCGTGAGCTGATAAAGTATTATTTACAGGGAAGGGTAATGCCCGGTGCATCTCCTCAAAAAGGGATTAAAGCCTCCAATACGCCATTACCGACACCCGAGAGTACGGATAACGATCTGCCGGTGATTGAGCCTGAACAACCGCTGAATACCACAGTACCTGCATCAGGGGCAACTCCTGAGAATAAAAGCGGAAAGCAGCAGAACAATGATTTATAAGCATGACCCAGCATCCATCCTGGGATTCCTTGAGGATACAAGTAATCTAAAAACGGGGCATACTCCGGGAGTGTTTTTTCCGGAAACAATCGATGAACTTTCCGATCTGCTTAAAAGCGCGCCGAAAGAACACCGCCGTTTCACCATTGCCGGAAACGGAACAGGGACAACCGGCGGCAGAATCCCTCTGGGTGACTATGTCATTTCCATGCAGAAGCTCGACAGGATCGGAGAGCTGGTTGAACTCTCCTCTGACAAGGCCTTTATTACCGTTCAGGGCGGTGCGCTCCTTGATGATATCCAGAAAAAAGTCGAACAGAACGGCTGGTTGTATCCGCCGGATCCAACTGAAAAGCTCTGTTTCATCGGCAGCACCATCGCGAACAACTCTTCAGGAGCACGATCCTTCAAATACGGATCAACAAGAAAACATATTGCAAGAATTCTTCTTGTCCTCCCCCAGGGCGATCTGCTTGACCTTACACGCGGGGCATGTCTGGCGGATGAACACGGAATGTTTCACCTAAGCCTGCCTCTAGCAGGTTCTCTTGCATTCCAGAGGCCGCAATACCGAATGCCTGATACATCGAAGCATAATGCAGGGTTCTTTTCAGAGGAGAGCATGGATCTCATCGACCTCTTTATCGGCTCTGAAGGCACACTCGGTATTATTGTTGAGGCTGACCTCATGCTTATTCCCCTGCCGGCGGCAGTCATCTCCTGCGTTGTCTACTTCAGAAACTTCGATGATCTCTTCAAATTTGTCAGCCTGCTGAAAAATCCCCAAAACCATGTCATGCCAAGGGCAATAGAGTTTTTTGATCAACATTCACTCGGGTTTTTAGCTACAAAATATTCTGAAGTGCCTTCCGACAGCTGCGGAGCGGTTTTATTAGAGCAGGAAACTACACCTGCAACAGAAGAAAACGACCTTGACGCCCTATTTGAACGAATGGAGTCCTGCAACGCCATGACCGACGAATCATGGATAGCACTTGACCGTGATGAACAGGCACGATTACGTGAGTTCCGCCATGCATTACCTCTCATTGTCAACGACTGGCTCAGCAGGCAGCAAGAGAGTAAAATCAGCACTGACATGGCTGTACCGGATGGAGCGTTCCGTGAGCTTTTCGATTTCTATCGCAATGGATGTGAAGAACACGGATTTGTCTATATTATTTTTGGCCATATCGGCAATGCCCACGTACACCTGAACATCCTCCCCCGCACCAGAGAAGAGTTTTTAAAAGGCAAATCCCTCTACCGGGAATTTATCGCTAAAGCTCTTTCACTTGGCGGAACACTCTCCGCCGAACACGGCATAGGAAAGCTTAAGTCGGAATACCTTGTCGAAATGTACCATGAACACGGCATACAGGAAATGGTACGGATAAAAAAATGCCTGGATCCATTTCTGATCCTCAACATAGGAAATCTTATTCCTGTTGAATATCTGGAAACGGAATAAGAAATTATCCCCTTTCACAGAAGTATTGTTGATACGATAATTGAAAAGGAAATCTTCAGGAACCTTCCACAAGGCGAGCCACATCATGGCCGCATGTTGCGCACTTTCCTTTCAAAAGCAGGTCACCCTTTATAATTGCACCGGAATAATCAACAATCTCAACTGCTTCTCGACAGCGCGAACAGAAAACATTGGAAAGTATCTGCTCTCTGTATTGCATAGGGATCGCTGCCCAAAATTCATCAGAATCTCGCGTGAATTCAGGGAAATTTAATATGGCCATCGTGAGTGTTTTTTTAAAAGATCAGCAACCTACTCAAGGAACGGCTGGATCAGGAATATTGATACATACCACCTCAGTCAAAGTCTCGCTCTCCTTTGTATCTAACTATATGCCGTTGTTAAGCAATAAGGCAAGTCATATGCTGACGAAATACCTATATCTGTCAAGTAATAAGCTGACGCCGTGAGTCAAAATCTTTGCGACCACAGTGTAAATTAAGCACTTAGAGATTAAAAAAAATCAGATCCTACGGGGAAGTGAAGGGCTGAGCGAAAGAACTAATGTTTAGAAAAAAATAAATTTGACACGGGGTTGTCTGTCGTTCCGAGCATTGTACAGATGATAACTATTTATTGTAAATATTAAATCAATTCTTCTCATTCTATCCCCTTCTTGATCTGTTTAAAATACAATATTTATACGCTACATATTGCTGCGGATTTCTTGCATTTTTTTGATGTAAAAATAAACTACAAACCGAATACTATTGCAGAGTTGTGATGATGAGTGACGACTTATTCTGTTTTCGCTTGTAATAGTTGACGAAATTGTTAACATTGTTTTGGTTCGTGAAATCATTTGTTATAAGAACTCTTCTGGACAGTGTCCGGTTAAAGATTTTATAAGGGCGGTACCTGCCAAGGAACGAGAAAAAATATTGTGGGTTCTAACATTGTTTCGAGATATAACGATGGTGCCGCAAGAATATTTCAAAAAGCTGCAAAATACTGATGGAATCTGGCAGATAAGAGCTCAGCAGGGAAATAATGCATTCCAGCTTTTGGGTTTTATGGATGGAGGGAAGCTTGTTGTCTTGACCAATGCCTTTTCCAAGAAAAACCGGAAAACGCCACCGAAGGAAATTGCTTTGGCAGAACAACGAAAAAAGGAATATCAAGAGGGTAAAAAACATGGATGAATTACAGGAATTTATTGACGAACAAAAAGCTGTTGACCCAGAGTTAGCGGCATCTTTTGATGAAGGTTACAAGCACTTCAAAATTGGAGTATTGCTGAAACAGGCAAGAAATGATGCCGGTATGACTCAAGATCAAATTGCTCTAAAGCTCAAGACTCATAAGTCGGCTATATCGCGTATTGAGAATCATGCAGAGGATATAAGGCTTTCAACGCTCTCACATTATGCTGAAGCCTTGGGCAAAAAGCTTGAGATATTCATACAGTAGATTTTTTCATGGCATACCTCTCTACANGCTGCTTTTGGTATAGGAGTGTCATTTTTGGAAGTGTACGAAATGAATGTCGTCCCACAAAAATGCTCAAGGGTAATCAGCCGCTCTGGTGCGGCTTGGTTAAGCCTTTTTTCTCTCAACAAGGTAACCGGAAACATACTTATGGATAATACGCAACACGAGAGTCTGGTATGGTATGCCTTCTTGCACTGCGATAAGCTGCACCAGGTCTCAATCCTTTGAAGTCATTCGAATACTCATTTTCTTGTTTTGATTCAGCGTGTTCTTTGCGCACTGCTGGAGCTTGCTAATTTCTTTTTTTGCATCCTTGACCGAAACCATTCACCATCTTCATAGGATTCAAGGATATCCTTTTCTTCGTCATCCAGAACGCTCTTTTTCATCTTTCTGCCCTCACGTATTTGTTGGTAGCTTTTCTACTGGGAATAATTGTCTTGAGAAATATCTCATCATTACTCTCAACATAAGGAAGAATAGAGGCGTAAGTCCCAATCATAACAGCTTATTACTTGACTGATGCGATCGGGAGAAAAAGAAATTCTTAATAAGAAGAAACAAAGAGAAGAATATGAGTTATGGGACAAATGGGGCATATAGGACTTATAAAAAGATGGGGTTGGCGGGGTAAGGTGAGAAAATAGATCCCTCACTGCGTTTCGGGATGACAAGAGGAGGTTCTGTTGGGATGACAAGGGGGTAAATTCGGGATGAGAAGAGAATCCTGCCGAATCGGGTTGCGTTTTGGTCGTCCCCTTGTAAAACTCATGATAAAGACTGATCTTCACTGTACAGGTCGACTTCCGCAGTCTCAGGCGGGCTGAGAATAACTGAAAACAAGCACAGTTACTCTATTGCTAACTTCCAATAAAAGAAGATATTATGTAATAACAAGCAACACTGTTCGGATTGGAAACGGAAAATCATTGAAGGTCAAGGTGGCGAAAAAACAACATGTTCAGCAATACGTACAGGCCATTCAGAACAGAAAGGCCCGTTTTGAATTTGAGATTCTCGATACCATTGTTGCCGGCATCCAGCTTTTCGGCAGCGAGGTGAAATCAGTGCGCCTTGGAAAGGCCAGCCTCAGCGACAGCTTTGCCATTATCCATCATAACGAGGTGTGGCTTGAAAACATGCAGATCACTCCCTACGAGCATAACCATATTGAAATGCTTGAACCGAAACGGAGCCGGAAACTGCTGCTGCACAAAGATGAAATCCGGAAAATTCTTACAAAGATCAATGAAAAGGGATTGACACTGGTGCCTTTGAAAGCTTTTTTCAATTCGAAAGGGCTGCTCAAGATTGACCTTGCCATAGCCAAAGGCAAAAAGCTCTACGACAAGCGGGAAACAATTAAAAATAGGGAAAACCAGCGGCAGATGGAGCAGATCAAAAAACAATACTAAACCAAAAACCTGGAATCCATGCGTTTTCCGACTGTACAGGAACAGCTTGATATTATTGTCGGCAATGTGGTTGAAATTATCAGCGTCGATGAACTTGAACAAAAACTTCTCCAGAGCCTGAAAACCTGCAAACCGCTTAAGATTAAACTCGGTGCAGATCCTTCGCGACCTGATTTGCATCTGGGGCACTCGGTTGTTCTGAGGAAACTCAGGGAGTTTCAGGATCTTGGGCATGAAGCCATTCTGATTATAGGCGACTTTACCGCCATGATCGGCGACCCCTCGGGAAAAAGCAAAACAAGACCGCAGCTCTCAGCTGAAGAGGCGAGGGAAAACGGTTTAAGCTACTTCGAACAGGCCTCGAAAATTCTTGACCCAGAAAAAACAACCATCTGCTATAATGCCGACTGGCTCGGGAAAATGAGTTTTGCCGATGTCATAAAACTTTCAAGCCACTACACTGTTGCTCGGATGCTTGAGCGTGATGACTTCGAAAAGCGGTATCGTGCCCAGGAACCTATTTCTATTCACGAGTTTCTCTATCCCCTTGCCCAGGGCATGGATTCAGTACACCTGAAAAACGATGTTGAACTCGGCGGAACCGATCAGAAATTCAACCTCCTTGTCGGCAGAGATCTCCAGAGGGAGTATGGAATAGCTCCTCAGGTATGCATTACCATGCCGCTGCTTGTCGGCACTGACGGTAAGGAGAAGATGTCAAAATCGCTCGGCAATGCCATCTGTTTCAATGACTCACCTGCCAATATGTATGGCAAAGCGCTTTCAATTCCTGATACGCTCATTGAGACCTACTGCAAACTTCTGATACCACGGAACGAGGCAGGTGCAGCTGAAATCCTTGAACAGATGGAAGCAGAACCGAGAGCTGCCAAACGGGCTCTGGCAAAAAAAATTGCAGCGCTTTACTATTCAGAAGAGGATGCAGAAGGGGCTGAAACCCACTTCGATCAGGTTTTTATTCACAAGAAAGCTCCGGATACGCTTGAACTTCTTGAATTTGACGAACCATCAATGCCGATCATCAACCTTCTGATCACCCTTGGAGCTGCAGTCTCAAAAAGTGAGGCACGAAGAATGATTGATCAGAAATCGGTGCTTGTGGGCGATAGAAAAGTTGAAGAGATCAATGAGGCAATTGATCTTGAAATTGAACCAAAAATCATCAGAGTCGGAAAAAGAAAATTTTTTAAAGTGGCTATAAGAAAAACATTTTGAATACCACCTCTTTTTCCTATAATTCGTCAATTTCGAACCTGTAAACGATTTGAGCAACACCTAAATCCGGAGGCACTGCATTGTCATTTGTCCCATCAAAAGTTTTTTTCACCAAAGGTGTGGGAAGGCACAAAGAATATCTCTCATCATTTGAGCTTGCCCTGAGAGAGGCCAAAATTGAAAAATGCAATCTGGTTACAGTATCAAGTATTTACCCTCCTCACTGTGAACGCATCACGGTCGAAGAAGGCCTGAAACATCTCGCTCCAGGTCAGATCACCTTTGCGGTCATGGCTCGTAATTCAACCAATGAATACAATCGGCTTATTGCGGCTTCAGTCGGCGTTGCCATTCCCGCTGATGAAACGCAGTATGGCTATCTGTCGGAACACCATCCGTTCGGGGAATCTGCAGAGCATTCCGGAGAGTATGCAGAAGATCTGGCAGCAACAATGCTGGCCACTACCCTTGGAATAGAGTTTGATCCAAACAAGGACTGGGATGAGCGTGAGGGTATTTATAAAATGAGCGGCAAAATTATTAACTCCTACAACATCACCCAGACTGCCGAAGGTGAAAACGGCCTTTGGACAACGGTCATTTCGTGCGCCGTTCTCCTGCCGTGATGAGGTTACACAATCGCATTCCGCATAAGAAAGCTTGCTAAACGGGGAAGAGGCAGACTATTGCCCTATTCCCCGTTTGCAGTTAAAGAGGTTCAAGATACCACAGAATAACCTTTAATCAACGATGCACCACGGTTATGACTGAATCAATAAAAACAGATGTTCTGGTCATCGGCAGCGGTATTGGCGGACTTTATTTCGCTATTCACATGGCCGACCACGCCAAAGTCACAATCATCACTAAAAAGGAAAGTTCCACCTCCAATACCAACTGGGCCCAGGGAGGTATCGCTGCTACCATTGATGACAACGACAGCGCCGAACTTCATATTGCTGATACCCTCGAAGCCGGTGCCGGGCTATGCAATGAGGAAATGGTCTCGCTTATGGTCAGGGAAGGCCCTCAGCACATAAAGCGACTTACAGAACTGGGTGTCAACTTTACAACCTCAGACCACAACAATCTGCACCTCGGCAAAGAGGGCGGACACTCCAGGAGCAGAATTGTCCACGCACATGACTTGACCGGAAAAGAGGTTGAATCTGCACTGCTCAATCGTATCAACAACCATCCCAATATCACCCTGCTTGAGCACCATTTTGCTATTGAGCTGCTTACAGAGCATCACCTGGGAATCAAAACAAACGATATCAGCTGTTACGGGGCCTACGTTCTTGACTCAATGCAGCGCCGTCCGAAAAAAATTCTCGCAAAAATCACCATGCTGGCATCCGGCGGCCTGGGACATGTCTATCCTTACACAACCAACCCTGAAATTGCGACCGGAGATGGTGTGGCTATGGGGTATCGGGCCGGAGCTGAGATTGCCAATATGGAGTTTATCCAGTTTCATCCAACCTCCCTCTACCATCCGAAAGCCAAATCATTTCTGATTTCCGAGGCTGTCAGGGGATTCGGAGGAGTATTGAAACTGAAAAACGGTCAGGAATTCATGCACAAATATGACAAACGTCAGAATCTTGCACCTAGGGATATTGTCGCCCGTGCCATTGACTCGGAAATCAAAAAAAGCGGTGAGGATTGTGTTTTCCTTGATGTAACGCTTATCGATCCGGAAAAAACAAAGGAACATTTTCCCAATATCTACGAGACCTGTCTCAGCTTCGGCATTGATATGACCAGAGAGATGATCCCCGTTGTCCCTGCCGCACATTATTCCTGCGGAGGCTTACGTACAGACGATATGGGACGAACCACCATCAACCGTCTCTATGCCTGCGGAGAGACCAGTTGTACCGGGGTTCACGGGGCAAACCGTCTTGCAAGCAACTCTCTGCTTGAAGCTCTTGTTTTTGCCTGGAGAGCATGCGGCGATATCCGCGAACAACTTTACAAATTAAACAATACCGTCGATTTTCCTGATTGGGACGATACAGGAACGGTCAATCCCGAGGAGTGGATTCTTGTCTCACACAACAAGCGGGAAGCACAGCAGGTCATGAACGATTATGTCGGTATAGTGCGAAGCGACCTCAGACTCCAGCGGGCGAAAAGAAGAATTGACTTCCTTAAAGAGGAAACTGAGTCCTACTTTAAAAAGACTAAAATCACGACACAGATCCTCGAACTGAGAAACATTATCAAGGTGGCAAACCTTATCATCGAGAGCGCCATAAAACGCCGCGAATCAAGAGGATTGCACTTCACAACCGATTATCCGGTGAAAGATGACAAACATTTTTTGATTGACACGGTTTTGAGGTCGTTTTGAAAAAAGAGAAGCATAGGTCTTATAGGGCCTATGGTACCTATAGGACTCATATTTTGGGCTACTTAACCTCCTGCCAGTCTCTGGCGTAGCGGAAATCTATACCTGGGGTTCGGCCTGAAATTTTGGCAATGACCGGCATCATTCTTTTGTACTGGTTTCGGACAACCAACTTCCTGACTCTGTCATAGAAGGATTCAGGAACACCTTTATTGAGCACAGTCTGTTTATCCATTCTCTTTTCGAGCATCATATAGAGCAGCAGATCAACGGCTTCATAGCTGAAACCGAGGTCATCCTCATCACTCTGTCCTTCCCAGAGATCAGCTGAAGGAGCTTTGACAATCAGTTCTTCAGGTATGCCAAGATGACGAGCAAGACCCCTTATCTGGGTTTTATAGAGATCGCCTATTGGATTGACTGCAGAGGCCATATCACCGAACATGGTACCATAACCGAGGAGTAACTCTGTTTTATTGCTTGTTCCGGCAACAAGCCGGCCGTCTCTTGCTGAAACATCATAGAGAAAAACCATTCTTGTACGGGCCATGATGTTCCCCCTTCTCAGCAGCTGATCAGACGGTATTGTCGAGAAAAAAGCGTCCACCACCGGAGTTATGGAAATCTCTTCAGCCCGTATGCCATGCTTCCGTATCATCAGATCAGCATGCTCGATGCTTTCAGGACTGCTGGTTGCATAGGGCATCATGAGAGCGAGGACATTGCCTGCACCAAGCGCACGAACGGAAAGTTCACACACCACCGCTGAATCTATTCCACCTGAAAGGCCAAGCACAATCGAGTTGAACCCGAACTTACGTATCTCATTGACAAGAAAGGCCTTGAGAATATCTTCAACAATACCGTAATCGAGATGGAGATCCTGAACCTTCATAATGTGAGGCCATCTAAAAGTTGAACAACCGCATGACAGCCCTGATCAGCAGAAAAACCGAAGTATTGACCGTCACTACAAAAAACGCTGTATTTCGCATTGCGTTGTCGGTAACGCCGGAAGCGAAATCAAGCATAACCGCCAAACCGGTTTTACCGATCACAAGAGCATAGACAAGAGCAAAAAAGGCAAAAAGCCAGCTCCAGCTGCCGGTAAAGTAGAGAAGCTCGAAGAGCCATACAGGAGTCATAGAATAACAGAAAACCGTTAATATTCCGTCTTTTATATGCTCAGAACGTTCCCGCGCGAGTAAATAAGCCGACCCTCCCATCATAAGATAGAGCGCGGCAATATCGATCAAAAAGTTCGCTATGGCAAAAATCATAGCCTGACGGGGGAGACCTATCAAAGGAAACTTTGCGAGCTGCACGAGAGCAATAACGGGAACGGCATAATCCCTGAGCACATTAAACTCATCGCCTGCTGCTCCTTCTTTAAGATCTTTCCAAAATTTCGGATATTGAAACAACAGCGAAAAAATCGCTGAAAAAAGTTCTTTCACTCCCATAATAATTATTGCCTAAGCCATTTTTCAGGATTCAGCTTGACACGGCCTTTCCATATCTCAAAATGAACAACTGAGCCTTCCGCCAATTTTCCAGAAAGTCCTACAAGCTGCTGAGATTTAATAAGATCGTCCTTGACCACATATAATTGGCCCAGATTAGCGTAAACGGTAAGGTATGATTTAGGATGCCGTATAATCACAACATTGCCGAAGGTCGGAAGAAATGCAATCTGAACGACTCTACCCCCAGAAACAGCTCTGACCTGAGTATTGGCAGGAACGGTTATATCAATACCGTTATTGTTTGTAACAATTTTCAGATCCTTATCCTCTACAGATCCAAATTTGCGTGCGACAATACCGTTCCGTACAGGCCAGGGAAGCGAACCAAGAGCATTGTCAAAATCCGCAGAAACCTTTTCCAGCTCACTTAACCCCTCTTCCTGCACAGTGGCAACACTCTCTTTTTCAGATATTCTGGTCTCAGTTGTTACCGGCTGTTTCGTTTCTTTTTTAGCTGTTACGGGTTCCTGGAAGCCAGGTTTTTCGTATTGTGTTTTACTGCGTCTCGCTTCACGCTGCTTTTCTTCCTGCCGCTGCGCCTCTCGTTGCCTTGCTTCAGCTCTCTGTGCTTCACGGCGCTTTGCCTCAACTTTTTTCTGCTGCCGAATCTTTTCAACTTCCACTGCCCGCTGTTCAGCAAGAATAAGAGACTCTATCCGGGATTGCAGTTGTACACGTTTTTTCTGGACGCCAGCAAGTTGTGCAGCGTATTCCTGTTTGTTTTTCTTCAGGCGATCAAGCACCACTTCTTTTTCTTTTTTACTGGTCGACCAGCTTTTCAACTGCTGTTCCTGCTCCTTGACCATTTCAGCTTTTTGCTGATAGGTTTGCTCTAGTGCAAGACGGTTGTTTTCGAGCTTCCGGGCCGCCTTCTGCAATTCATCAACATTGTGACGCACAGCCCTGGTAAAAAAACCCATATATTGTATACGCATAATGGCTTTATTTACAGAACCGGATGCAAAAACATGCTCAATATCTCGAGTTCCTCCATATTTATAGACTGAAACAGCCGTTCTCCGGAAGTCTTCGGAAACCCTGCCGTAAATCTGGCGATTACCCTCAAGTTCATGCTGCTGCCGATCGATATCCCTGTCAAGTTTTTCGAGATAGTGCTGATTTTCGCTGATAATTTTTTCAAGCATGAGAATCTGTGTACGAATATTCTCAAGTGCCTTAAAAGACTGCGATTCTTTACGCGTTGTCAAGTTCAGTTTTGACTGGTACTCATTAAGCTGTTGTTTGAGTACAGCGAGATTCTGCTCTATCGCTGTCCGCTCTTTCTTGATTCTTGATATCTCACTGTTTATCCGGGGAGCAGCAATGACGATGAAATGATTACATAACAGAAACGGCAGCAACAGAAAGAGTAACACCAATAACGACCTCCGAAGGAAAAGATGGAACCGGCCGGGTGAAACGATAACAATCATTGAAAATCCTCGATCTTATATTCAGCCGCTTTGCCAGAAAGCGGCGCCGCATAAAACATAGACAAACGTTATAATAACTTCAGTTCAAGGTAAAGGATAAAAACCTTTTCTTCGCAAACGGTTCGAAAAAAAATAATTTGTTTTTCATGACCCGAAATAATTGTAAATATCGGTTTTTTCATAAGAGCACCATTTCATGGACAAACTTGTCATAAGAGGCGGACGCCGGATCTCCGGCTGCATAACTGCCTCAGGTTCTAAAAACACCTCCTTACCAATTATTGCTGCTACACTTCTAACCGGAAACGGTACCTTTTCTCTACATAATATCCCGGATCTGAAGGATATTCTGACCTTTACCCAACTGCTTCATCATCTTGGAGCTGAAACTTCCTTTTCCGGGAACACCTTGACGGTTTCGTCCCGAAATGTGAAAAGTCTTCAGGCTCCCTATGAACTGGTTAAAAAAATGAGAGCCTCAATCTATGTGCTCGGACCGTTGCTTGCAAGGTTCGGCCACGCAAGGGTGTCTCTTCCCGGGGGATGTGCATTCGGTCCACGTCCGATAGACCTTCATTTAATGGCTATGGAAAAGCTTGGAGCCACCATCACGATTGAAACAGGGTTTATCGATGCAACGGTCAAGGGAGGCAAGCTGCAGGGAGCCCATATTGATTTCCCCATCTCTTCTGTCGGGGCAACAGGAAACGCCTTAATGGCAGCTGTGCTTGCTGAGGGCACAACTACCATCAGCAATGCCGCAATGGAACCGGAAATTGAGACCCTTTGCAAATTTCTCACAGCCATGGGTGCAACAATCAGGGGTACAGGAAGCACTGAGCTTCAAATAGAAGGCACCGATTCGCTCAATGCAATTGAATTTCATAACGTTTTTGACCGTATCGAAACAGGAACACTGCTTGCAGCAGCAGCCATAACCGGTGGCGACATTACGGTAAACGGTGTTGATCCCGAACAATTGAAAGCTGTTCTGAAAAAATTTATCCATGCAGGCTGCAGTGTTGAAACAACCGTCAGCAGCGTTACCCTGAAAAGCCCTGAAAAGCTTTTATCGACTGATGTCACCGCAAAACCCTATCCTGCCTTTCCGACCGACATGCAGGCTCAATGGATAGCGCTGATGACCCAGGCAGAGGGAACAAGCCATATTATTGACAAAGTCTATCATGAAAGATTCAATCATATACCTGAACTGAACAGACTGGGGGCTCATATTGACATCCGCAAAAACCAGGCAGTTGTTCACGGGCCTCAAAAACTTTCCGGTACTACAGTCATGTCGACCGATCTGAGAGCATCTGCCAGCCTTGTGCTTGCAGGGCTTGTTGCTGAAGGCACTTCAGAGGTATTGAGAGTCTATCACCTTGACAGAGGGTATGAGAAGATTGAAACGAAACTGAACAGCCTGGGCGCTGACATCACCCGTGAAAAATATATCGAATTTTAACAACCACCGAAAAAAGATTATTGTTTTGCATATTATCAACGAAACGTTATATTATCTGCCTCTAAAGCCAAGCATTGAGGGCCCTTAGCTCAGTTGGTCAGAGCAAGCGACTCATAATCGCTGGGTCGTAGGTTCAAGTCCTACAGGGCCCACAGGTAGTGAAAATAATAAGTACCTGGCGTGTTCGTCTAGTGGCCCAGGACATCGCCCTCTCAAGGCGAAGATCACGGGTTCGAATCCCGTACACGCTACATAGANGCACCCGTAGCTCAACTGGATAGAGTATCTGACTACGAATCAGACGGTTAGAGGTTCGACTCCTCTCGGGTGCACAACTTGTTGAAGTGATATTGAGGAGTGGCCAAATTGGTAAGGCACCTGATTCTGGATCAGACAATTGCAGGTTCGAGTCCTGCCTCCTCAGCAAAAAAAAAAGGCACAGTCCAACAAACTGTGTCTTTTTTTTTTTACTTACTTAAAAATTCGAGCAAAAAAAAGAGACAGAACTTTCGCTCTGTCTCTTTAGCATAAGAACCTGAATAAACGGAAACTTATTTTGCTGGTGCTGCAGGTGCGGCTGGTGCTTCTGCTGCTGGTGCTGCAGGTGCGGCTGGTGCTGCAGGTGCGGCGGCTGGTGCTTCTGCTGCTGGTGCTGCAGGTGCGGCTGGTGCTGCAGGTGCGGCGGCTG